>VMHT01097734.1_pt1 | contig 22908 bp, 29 predicted proteins | sample 4693611 | NCBI WGS metagenome assembly VMHT01 (sample SAMN12280063, study PRJNA550983) | marine metagenome | isolation source: seawater sampled from same location over 5 years 0.02-0.2 micron viral filtrate | place: USA: collected off the coast of southern California halfway between the port... ...
CATTAAGAACATCTCTTACATTTAATAAAAACTTTTTATCAGTAAGTAATGAACCTAATACTTTAAGTTGAAATCCTTTGCCGTATTGTTGTAAACTTTTTAATGTCATTTTATAACCGTTGTTAGACCCCTAAAATTTTCAAGCCACCCTTCTGTATTCTTCGTAACACCTTCTATTTTATCTTGCTCTAAAAGCCTTAAGAAAGCGCCAGTTTGTAAATCAGGTATCGGGCTCTTTATTATATCTAATATAGTATTTTTTTCGCTATTATCCAACACAGATTCATGTAAATTCATCAATTCATAATTTTTCATTACTCTATCCCAGCTATGAATAATTTTAGCAAATATTTTCTTAGGTTTATCTCCTTCCATTTGAGTTTCACAATGATCCCAAATATTATCCAACGAAGCTAAAGGATCATAAGAAAAACTTTTCCATTCGGACATAATCGTCTTAATACCTAATCCTTTTACCCCTGGTAGATTATCAGAGTTATCACCTAAAAGAGCTTTAACTATATTATAATTTTGAGGAAGTACTTTTATTTCCTCTACTATATTCTCTGCAGTAAAAGTTTTCTTTTTTACTGGAGCATATATGTTTATATTCTTATCAATTAATTGAAAGAAATCTTTATCAGATGATACTATAGTAACTTTTTTACCGTTACCTGAAGCTTGTTTTGCTAAATAAGCAATAATATCGTCTGCTTCTAATTTTTCCATTACTATTTGTTGTAATGGTAAGCATTCTAAATAATCTTTAGTTCTAAATAATTGTCCTATCAAAGCTTCTTGTTCTTGCTCTCTTGTATCATACAACCCCCAATGAGTTATGCGAGCAGTTGCCCTTTGCGCTTTATAATTAGGATCAATATTTTGCCGGTTTCCGGAACCTCCTTTGCCATCCCATACTATCACTACTCTTGTAGGATCGAATATACGGGTAACATACCCTAATGAGCGAAGAAATCCCACCAGGCCTCCGATATGCGTGCCTGATGGGTTCATCGCCTTGAGTAACGAAAAGCTACGAATTAACATATTCATAGCGTCTATGATCAGGATATGATCGTTCAACTCTCGGGGTGGGGTCTGCTTTAAGTTATTTAAAATATCTTCGTATGCCATTAATCTAGTAAGTTAGGAGATATTGGTGTTTCTTCTAAATCTCCTTCTTCGATTAGATCAAAGTCTATGGAACCAACTAACTTTAACCAATGATCTTTATGAGCATCTTTATACTTATCGATTGCTCTTTTATCATCAGCTATGAAGCCATGTTGTGTCATTACGATTCTACCTCTAGATTGAACTCCTCCGATATGATTCTTCTCTACTTGAACGTTTGTACGTTTAGCAAACTCTACTTGAAGACCGTTTTTAATAGCTTTAATTTTCGAAGTACCTGGATTAGTAATATTACCGAAAGTAACTACTAACGTAGCATCATACCACATAGACATACCTCCTTTATTCTGAAGTTTAGGCATACCCATAGGAGATTCAGGTTTCATCGTCCATACTTTATTAATAGCTACTAAAGTATTAGTGTAAGGAGAATTCTGTTTCCTAGATAATAAGATTTTTTGGTTCAAATTATTACCAAACTGAGTAGACATTGCTCCTGCATTCCACTCATTATTATTCTTATTAGAACGAACTGATAAGTCACAAGGAACTGATCCAATACTATCCCAGAAGAAGCACATATCAAAAGGTAAATTACCTTTAGCTTGTTCATCCATAAGATCAGCAATATAAACTGCTACATCTTCAATAGTATTTAAAGTACTTCTATCAGCATACAAGAAGTGACCTTCGTAATCAACTATATTACCATCATTATCTTTAATCTCTTCAATCTGTAATCCCATTTCCTTAGCGTGATCCCAAGACCATTTCATCTCAGTAATAATAAAAACCGGGAGAATGCCCATTTTTTGAGCACTCACCGCAGCTTCTACTAAGGCAGTTGTTTTGCCTGTATCACTATGTCCACGTAGTAGAGTGATATGCCCAGTAGGTAAACCAGGCAGGGAGGTAATATCTTGAAAAGCTTTAGATAGAGGTATCCATCCTTGCTCTTTAAACTTTACAGAAGAATTAGTATAACCTTTCTTCTTTTTAAAATTTCCTAAATTGAACGACTTCTGAACAGCAGCAGTCGCTCTAGCTTTTGTTTCTACTTTTTTCTTCGCCATTACTCATTAAATAAATCATCAAACTTACTAACTGTATCTTTATTGCCAGCAGTAGCTGTTTCTAAAGTAAAGTCAGTCTTTTGAGGACTAGAGCTTTCTGGCGTAGTTTCAGCACCGGCTGCTGGAGTACTCTCCTCAGCTGATCCTGGGTTCAGGTAATTTTGAAGTTGTTTCTTGATAAAATCATAATCGTACTGTGTATGTACTTCTACTGGGTTAGGTTGAGTCTTTAACCAAGTATCTACTAAATCATTATTATCTGATAAAGGAGTTTGCTTAGGTTTAATTCTTACAGTAGTTTCAGGATAAGGGTTACCTTGTCTCTGTTCTACTACCATATCCCATCCGTTTATTACATCAGTAAAGTCTCCTACATCTTCATCTTCTGCTAAAGCAAGTAAAGACTTATAAATTGTAATACCAAATCCCCATAGTCTAACACCTTTATCTTCTTCTCCTCTTACTACTACAGGAGCAAAGATTCTAGTCTTAGGGCTAATTTTACCAGATAACGACCAATTATCTTTATCATTTGTTTTTCTAAGTTCTTTTACAAACTCTTCAATCGGGTCTTGCTTACCAAAGTTAGATAAAGCAACCATAGGGTATTTTCCAATACCATAGTGAAACTTTAACTCTTTAAAAGGAAAAGCAGGATCGAAAGCAGACGGTACAATTCTTACTGTTTGCTTTCCTAATTCAGGTTTCCAAAAAATCTTGGAATAGTCAGTCTTTTCTCTATCCTGACCGGTGTTGTTTAAGGCATCTAATTTAGCCTTGATCGCATTAATGTCCATATAACTAATTTTAATTTATAACTTATTATACTAATATAAGAACTTATTTTTAGTTCTCCAACTCTATTATCCTATAAAGTTTAGTATTTACTCTTTTTAATTCCGGACCTTTTGTTAGAAGAACGCAGTTTCTATAATCTGACCAATTAATTCTATATGAAGTATCTAACTGGCCACCATTTAATTGCTTTATAAGAGTATTTAAAGCATTAATAGTATAGAGAGTATTAGTTTCTTTTTTTCTATGCACTAAGATAGTATTATCTAAAAAAGCAGACACATTCCCAAAGTCAACATTATAAGTACAAATATACTCATCTTGGCTTTTAGAATAAAGTACAAAAATTTTATTGTAAATAATCTTGTATCTTTCCTGTATAGATGATAGTACATCTTCTAATCCCTCTTGGGTAGAGAATGTACAAAACAGTTTATTACTCATATCGTCGTTTAAAAGTACTTGATCAAAATCATATTCGACCGAAAAATCTGTAACTAATTGCATTTATTATAAATATGAAACTGTTCTACAAAACTAAATTTTTACTAAACTTAAACTTTATTGGGTATTTTCCATCTTTTTCCAAGATTTTTTGTATACCTTCTAAAGTTTCTTTACCATCTTCTTTATCAAAATCAAAAAGTATGGCATCATAGGTGTACAACGCTATTTTAGTTTTTTTATCTTTTAAGTAGCGTAGTACTTCTTTTAATATAAGAATATTATTTGAAGTTTCCAACGATTGCATCATATAATTCATCAACTTCGCTGGATGCATCTCTTTTAACTCTTTTGTGAAAGGTTTTGATGATTGTGGATTCCATACTACTCCATTATTATTAAACATATTCCACATTGCATCAATATATTCTTGTATTTCTTTAAATATTTTTAAATCTTTATGCTCTTCAGGTATTTTACCATAAATTGCCTGAAAATTAATCTGTTTTGCTTTAGTATACTCATCATCTGTTATTTCATCTTTACCGAAGTAAAGCTTTGCTAACTGTTTATGAGCTGATTCAGAGGTAAGACTATAATCAATCTGATTAGAAAGTAAGCGCAGGTGGTACCCGTCAAAATCAAACTCAACAAAGTAATCTTTTTGTGGTCGGAAGGTTTTTCTATGCCTCTCCGTGTGAGGAATAGCAGCGAAATTAATACTATTATAAGAATTAGTGGGTCTAGATGTAGCATTGTATAAATTATATGAGGTTAGTACTTTATTATCTTTTATATTGTATAGTGGATCCCTAGGAGAGAACGTCTCTACGAAAGGTTCATAATATATTCCTATACCATGTTGTTCTAATAAGTAAAATACGTTAGTTGCAGTTTTGTTATAGAACTCAAATCCGTCAGGGATATCATACTGTATAATGTCTTTAACCTTATCGTACAAATCTTCGCAAGATTCATATAATTTGGTTAAAGGTAATAATTTATTTACATAAGGAATATTTCTAAATTTATTATAGAAACTATTAATAGTAGAGTTAGTTCGAGAAACATCTAATTTATCGTAATTCACCATACTATATATGAGGGATAAATCTATAGCATCCTGTAAATTAAAGTGGTATAAGAGCTTCTTTTTATCTAATGTATATAGTTTACTACTTTTAGATAAAATACTATAGACACGATGTTTATCTACATTTAATCCTTCATCATGATCGATAGGAATAATAAATCCGTGATCAGATTTAAGTAATCTTATATAAACTGCTATAGTTGAGGTTAACTGAGGATGATATAGGTCATGATTAGATATAATATCTACATAACATCCTAACCTGACGAGATTTTCTAGATTAACTAACTTAGATTCTTCTTCTACTATATAAAACACTTACAAAACCTTTTTTATTTAATATAGTAAAAAAAAGTTAAACTAGCAACTAATATCCATATCCTTGTGAAAGATTAGTTTGAGGAGCAGGGCTTCCGCCGCCACCTCCACCTGGGATATTTTCTTGTGGTCCTTCAAACCCTTCGTCAATGTTATAATCTATTCCTCCGCCGCCTCCGCCGCTGCTTCCACCTTGTGGTCTAGAACGTGGGATTGGAGGTTTTTTACGTAATAAAGGTCGAGGTCCCTTAATCGGTTTAGCAAATCTAGGTTTTTCGTGAACCCAACCTGCTTCTACATAAAATTCATGATCTTTAGGAGTTTTTACTAGTATACCTTCTCCAGTTTTAGGGTTATACATCATGTGAGGATAATCTAATTTAGGAGGAGTTCTTAAAGGAGATTGATTAATAATTATTCTTAATTTTTCTTCTCTTGGCAGGTCTTCAAATTTATACCCCTTAACATCTGATTTTATATTTACAAATTTATCATATTTAGTAATAAATTTTTCAATACCAGGCATTTCTAAAGAAGCTTTTTGAGTATTTTCTTTATTTCTAGTTGCTGCTCCTTTAAAGAGAAATCCTTGGTTAAAAATATCTTTAACTGGTTTTTGAAGTATCCATTTTAATGTAGTATTAAGTAGGTATTTTTCTTTACTTTTTTCATCAAATGTAGATTTTTTGACTTCGATGATTTTTCCACCTCTTGTATCTTTTATAAAATATCTATTAAAGAATCCTCTCTCATAATCGTTAGGATCAGGATGAGCATTTTCTGATACTAACTTATCTTCGTATTTATTTTCAGGTAAATGAGGTTCAGAATCATCTTCAAATATCTGTACTGAATTTTTACTTGGTACTGATCCGGTATATGTCTCTCCATTGTAAAGCTTATGGTATGACCCTACATAAGGCTGACCAGAAGGTAACAGGAACTGTCCTTCTTGTGCCAAAAGTCCTTTTACAAATTTAAATGCGGGTAGCCATGCCATATCTATTATTTTACTTCAGTTCCGTCCATATTATACTTAAACCCAAAAGGTGCACCTTCTTTTTTCAGAGTCCTACCGTATGTTACTGCTCCGTCATTTGATATAGAAGCAACTGACTTAGAACCTTTATCATATTCACTCGTATTAGGATCCCAAGCTTGGAAATGCATCCAATCATAATTTTGAGATTTTCCTAAACTGTACCATCCGTTGTTTTCGAAAATTTCAACCATTCTTTCATACTCTTTCCTAGAAAAATTAGCATCTGGAGCTCTTTGACTTAACTTATTTAAATCAGGAAGTAAATCAATAGCTATTCCCCAAGAGTGTAAGCTCCAAGTTGTTCCATTTCTTTTCTGTCTTTTATTATAAACCCCTGCATAAACGTTAATACCTAATCTTTTAATTTTATCAATTCCATATTCGTCTTTAATTTCTTTTAAAGCACTATGTAGCCCATCAGCAACATCTTGATGTACTCCTTTTATGTTAAATACTTTTTTACCGTCGTATGTTAAATTAAATCCATCAGGTACTGCTACAGTAGCATGTTTAGAAGTATCACCAGGCTCACCATAAGTTTCAACTACTGCTTTCTGTCTTTCTGCTGTGTTTACTTCTGCTTTTTTTCTTGCTTCTTCTTTTTGTTTAGCTATTTTTTCTTGAGCTGCTAAAAATCCTGGATCTGGTTCTTCTGTGGAAGGCAGCATAAACATTCTAGTACTAATTTCTGTTTCCCATCTACCACTGGTATCAACATTATCTGTTAAACCGGTAATTATAAAGCCTACATTATTATGGTATCTAGTAGGTAGTATGTTATTCTGTATCTTAAAAGCTTCTCCTACTTTCAGACCACTTATACCATCCATTGTTAAACTTAAACTTAACGGAATAATACCTTTGAAAGGTGCTTTTTGCCCACTTTGTCTTTTAGTTCTTTGATTATGTTTATAACAAGCTTCTGTATACATTCTATGATTTGATGCATTATTTCTAAATGCTTCTCTATCCCATTTTTTAGTCTTGCTGCAGTAAAGGGTATAAGCTGCTTGTACTTTTGCACCATAATCTAATGCTTCTTGATTTGCTTTTTCCTGATCAGATGCTAAATCATCAGAAGGTTCTGTTTCAGTAGGACCAGTAGTTAACGTTTTTTTAAATCGATCTTTAACACCTTCATTATATTTGTTAATACCGCTAGAACCTACATCATTACCGGAAACTGCTGCAGAAATAGCAATCATTTTCGTCATCTCTCCTGATATTTTGGAATCTAATTTAAATTCAGTTACTAAACTTCCTAACCCTACTAAATCTAGCGTTACATATTTATCTCCTTCAGCAACTGTTTCAGGATCATAGAAATTTCTATCTACTACTCTCCATTCGTTATTAACTTTATCTAAATCTAAATCAAGTTTATTTATACCGCCTAAATTAGTATTAATATCTCCCAATACTTTTTTAACAAAAGTAAAAACATTATCACTCGATTCAACATTATCTGCTTTTGATTTTGCAAATGCTTCAACTATACTAATTAAATGGTCCAGATTAACCATTATACTGTATACATTTTCAGGCTCTGCATGAGCGATTGATTTGGTTTCTTCTACTTCCCAGGGCAAATTACCTCCGTACATTTCTAAATCACTATAATATACACCGTCTCCTGATTTAAAAGGTAACATGCAAATACCTGGGTTTAGTGCTACATGTCCAGGAAATGTAATAAAAGTACTTGAAAGTTTACCGGATTTATACCTACCAGTTCTTAGGTACGACTCTAAAATATTTTTTTCATTTCTTGGCATTAATAGTTCATTACAGACTGCCATTAATAGTCCTAAGTTTATAAATCTAAATCTGTTTTCAAACCCTCTACCTACTTGGTATTTTTTAGCATCTTCACCTTGTACAACCCCTTTGTCTAGACCAGCTATATTAAAACCGAAACTATTAGTAACAAAATACTGATCTTCAGGTAAAGGTTGTAAGTCTTTACCTCTTAGGTTATTAAACATAAATTTATAGTTTTCACCTTTCTTTTTTAAGAGTTTTAAGACTTCTAATAAAGTGCTATTATCAGATTTAGCATCATTATCTTCAAAAAATTCATTTAATTTACTGTTTTTATTATTAGACATTAATATACCTAAAGATTCTACTATTTCTCCTTTGGCTTGAATACTAACAGAACAATCAAAACCTCCTGATTTATTATAAGACCAGCTAAAATTAATTATTCTACCTAAAAATCCACTGTAGTTGTAACTTGTTTCTTCTTGTTTTTCAACTATCATTTTTTGTAGTTCAGGTAATGTTTTACTTCCGTTTAGATATACTTCAGCTAAAGATGTTTGATATGTATCTATATTGTAATTTTCAAAAGCTTTGACTTCAGTAGTATCTATATAAGATGAATTACCGTACTCTACTAATATATTAAAACCGGGTCTAAAAAATAATTTTTCAACTGCATCTAATTGTTGTAAAGACCAAACAGAAAATCCTATTTCTGCTTTCTTTAATGTTCCGTAAGTACCCATCGACTGTACTGTAAATGAGTTAATACCTGCCATTGGTCTATATCCTATTTGATCGTCAAAATGGTAAGCTCCTACATCATCCACATCATTTAAAATAAATCCTTCTCTCATTTTAAATTCAGTCTTACCGTCTTCATTTTCATGTTTAGTTAAAGTACCACCATGTAAAATAAAACTGGAAGCTAAATCAGATGTGAATTCAGAGTCAGAAGGTAAATCTTTAGAATTAACAGAAGAAACTACTCTTACGAACGATCCTCTGTTATTTAATAACATATTTTGATCAGTTAGTTTGTCATTGCTCTCCATAAGAGCTTTACGAGCTACTAACTGTCTATGAACATTTTCACTTATCGGTATTCCAAATGCTTTTTCCGCCATTACCTTTCATCATTTAATTTATTATAAAGATCAATAACGTTAGAAGGATTAGCCGGTATTCTTACTTGTACTCCAGGAGGTACAACTAATGAATCTTTTTTAAAACTGTTTGCTCCTGCTATTAACCACCATAAGGAAGCGTTATTATAGAACTGTAAAGCTAAAGTATCGTATCGATCTCCAGCTGTCGTTATAGCATAGGTATCGTCAGAAGATAATGGTATTTCAGGAAATATAGGATTCCTATAATATTTAACTCCTTCTGAAGTTCTGCTTACTTTTATTTTTTTATATCTACCCATTTTACTTTAAAATTTTTGAAGTTGGGTCTTGATTAAACATATAAGTTTCTCCAAACGTACTATTAAAGCTGTGGATAGGTTTAAAGTTACAACTTACATCTAGTATATGAGGAACTTCTCCACCTTCATCATTTTGACCAGGTCCAAAAGGATAATCAGTATCCCAACCTAGATTCACACTATCTATAAATCCAAGTTGATTAGTTACATAATCTCCTATAGTTATAGCTATCAAATTTCCTCTCATAAAACTAGAACCAACATAAGTAGGAGCTAAGTGACCTGCTAAAGCATTTAATTTATTATACATTGGTATTAATTCATTTTTAGAAAGAGCAGGTACTTTAAAACTAAAGCTCATATCTCTATTAAATCCAGTATATGTATGGAATTCTTCCGCTCTACCTATATAATTAAATGAATCCCAACTAGCTCCATAATTATCACTGAAAGCATCTAAATAAGCTCTAAAAAATAAATGTGTAATTAATGGTTCCTGTACCTCTGTATCGGTATTAGGTGCTGTTGGAGGAGTAATTATTTTAAATCTAAATTTTATTAAATCAGTGAATTGAGCATCTAGTTCGCTTTCTTTTTCAGCAGCATCAGATAAAGAAGAAGTAAAAGGTTCTATAGAAGTAATATTATCTTTTTCATAACTATTAGAAGTAACGTATCCTGATTTAGATGCTTTATCTATACTACCTCCAAATATTATATTACTACCTTTAGGATCAGTTACACTACCAGTACCAAAAGTATAATATGAACCTGAGTTGAAATTAAAAGAACCAGTTCTTGATAATACAGTTTTTTTACCTATTTCTTCGACAAAATTTTCTCTTCGAGTTTTATCGTTAGGTTGCTTAGAATAATAATCTATAACTATATTACTTTTTAAGTCAGGATCAAATATATCGCCAGGATTAACTATATTACCTCCTGATTTTTCTAATATACCGGTAGTTCTTATAATACCGTCTTGATTTCTGTTATTTTTGTATTCTACATGTCCTTGTACCCCGGGTAAATACCCTAATTTGCCTGAAAATCCTTTTACAAAATGAGTTCCAGTACCGTTAACAGGTACTTGAGCCAACGTAGAAGCTAATGTTTTAACTGCATTACCTGCTCCTCTTAAAATATCGCCTGCTAATTTTCCTTTTTTATTACTTTTAATTCTTTGTTCTAAAGTATGTAAAAGAGCTTGATTACCGCCGAACTTTAAAGCAGATGGAGTACTTGTTAAAAGTTTACCTATCCTTTTTAAATCATCAACTCGTCTAGTAGCTTCCAAATTAATACCAGACGAAGTTGGATTTTTATTAATATCTTTAGTTACTAATGGATTATTAGTAGATGTGATATTACCTCCAAATTCACCGTAGGATAAATCCTTCAGATTAGTCTGTAAATTAATTAACGGCATAACTTATCGTTATTTATACTGTTCTATTAATAGAATTAGTACCAGTAAGATCTTGAGCATTACCTCTAATTCCTTTTTCCGGAAGATTATCCATATAGTTATTAGTAGGTTTTAATCCTTTCAAACTCAAAGAAGACTCACGAGCCAGAATATCTGGGTTGTCAGTAATAGAAGAGTTAAAGTGAAGAGTTGATGTGCCTTTAGCACCGTCTCTCTTTGCAGGAGTTTGCCCTTTTAATCCGTATACAGAATCTTTTAATTTTGCTTTTAGTGACATAATATTAATTTTTATTATAAATAGTTGTTAGTTGCTAAGTTTAGCATTCATAGTTAAAGTTTGTCCTACTCTACTACCATCTAGGTATACATGTCCACCTGATTTAACAGTAGCAATAAGTTCTTTTAGAAGGTTTTCAACCTCTCCTCCTAATTTAGTTCCACCGGCCATCGTTAAAGTATCAGCAGGATGTGTCTTGATAGTAAAATCTTCAGCATCAACATTAACATCTTCTCCTCGTCTTTTTTTGGTTTCTGCCATATGGCCTTCTCTATCGCCGATATAGCCCATATCTCTAGCTGCTAAACCTGCATCAATAGCAACAGATGCTGCAGTACCAATACCAGGGAAAATAGAAACTATACCTGAAAGTAGTTCTGCACCAGCTCCAAATATATCTCCATCTTTAAATCTTTTATATGCTAACCCTATACCTACTAAAGCTCCTAATATAGGAATTTTTTTAAGTAGAGACTTGAATCCCATCTTACCAGCTGATTTAAATATTCCTCCTCCTAAGAATTTACCAAATTTTGAAATACCTTTAAATGCTTTACCTATAGGTTTTACTAACCCTTCAGCTATAGATTTTCCTATAGCCATAAATTTAGAACCAAATTTTCCTATAAAACCAAATATTTCAGTAGAAACTTCAGCCATTTGTTTAAAGAAGTTAGTAACATGTTGCATGTGTTTTGCTAGATCTTGTACAGCTTCAGCCATTTGTTGCATAGCTTCTTTTTGAGCTTCAGCCATAGTTGCATTTTTTAACTGTCTTAAAGTTTCACTATCCCCCATATCTTTTTCTAACTTAGCCATTGCTTTAGCTTTTGCCTCACTATCTTCCATAGCCTCTATTTCAGCATACCTATTTTTTAGTTTTTCATCTAATGTTTGACCTTCTACATCAGAGAATTTAGCCATTGCTTCTTGATTAATAAGTGTCTGAGCTAATTCATCTCTACTCATACCCATTGATTTAGCAAGTGCGTTTTGCTGTATAACATTCATTTTACTAAATTCTGCAGACGAACCAACGTTTTTAGCCAATTCTGCTGCTAATGTTGCTTGATCTCCAGTCAAAGCAGCCATTCTAGCTCTATCTAAATTTAAATCTCTTCCTAGTAACAATTCAGCTTCCATTTCTGCACCGATAGATTCTTCAAAATCCAACAATTGCTCTCCTGCTTGATTAAGCTGATTCATATTCATACCTAATTTTCTTGCCTGGAAGGCAGCTTTACCAATTCCTCCTGAAAATTTAGATGTTGTTAATTGTGTTGCTGCACTGGCGCCTGCTACATCTTTCATCACGTCCTGATATCTGACAGCACTTCCTTGTGCATCATTTTGTAATTTAACTTGAGTAATTAAACTATTATTGAAATCTTGTAAGTTAGTACCTGTGGCTGCACTTAAATTATTTAAATTAGAAGCTTGCTCTACTGTTAAACCTAACTTTTTAGTTGCTGTTGCAAATGCAACGGAAGTTTCTTTTGATAATTTAGCACTTATACCTAATGCATCAGATACACCGGTAGTTGCCTTCATTATATCTGCACCAACTAACCCTGGGGTTTCTCTACCAATTCTATTAAACTCTTTATTAAGTTCATCAGCTCTTTCACGAGACATATTAAGGTTTCTGCTTAACTCAACAATCCTTTCATCTCCTTCTTTCAGGCCGGTAATAAATTTACCTATAAAAAATCCTGTAGCTAATTTACCAAAAGCTCCAGTCATTTGTTTAGCACCTGCTGCAAATGCATTTCCTCCTTCTGCTGCTGCTTCTCTTGCCGCTTTAGCTGCGTTTCCGAATTCACCAAACAGTTTACCCATCCCGGGAATCTTGTTTGTAAATTCAGACATATTATCGAAGAATTTACTTTCTTTGTTAATCTTAGTATTAGCTTCTTCGATTTCCTCAAAAGATCTTGCTAATCCTGCTGCTTGGTCTCGAGAATTTGTTAACCCTTCTAAGGTTTTATTTATAGCTTTTACCTCTTCTTCACTTGCATTAACCCTTGCTTCTGTTAAAAACTTGATTTGAGAATCAAGTTCTGTCATTTTAGTTTTTAAGTTGGCCTTTTCTTTTTCGAATTTGGCCATAACTTTAGCATCTTTCAGTTGGTCTTTATTGATACCTGAAAGAACTTTTGCACTTTTATTTATATCTGCTACTACATTAGCAGAATTATTCATTGCATTACTGAACTCAAACCCACCTTTAGCAGTTTCTTTAATATTCTTAGATACATTACCAAAGGTATCCATAGCCTCAGTAGCTAGAGAACGAATATTTTCTAACGATTTTTCTGCTTCTTTAAGGTTATCAGCCAATGGACCTGTGCCCATAGCTTCTTCTCCTAATCCCGGTACTCTTTTTTTTCCGTTTTCTTCAGCCATAAGTGTAGTATACTATATAGTATAAATAGGTAAGGCTTCTATTTGTTAGAAGCCCTAGTTCTATATGTTGGAGTTTTTACCTTAGCTTTTCGTTTTGCATCTGCAATAGCTTTCTCTTCACTTTCCTTCTTTTGAGCATAATGTTCTTTAAGTTTTTCAAAAGTAAACCTACGTAACCAAATAGGCATATTGAAAACTTCAGTCCAGCTGTAACCTCCTTGTCCGTGAAAAACTATTTCGTGTATTTGAGTATATAGAAGTACCTTATAATCAGGCGTCAGGCCAAAAAAAGTCTAGCCCAATGGCTAACGGTACTTCCTCCTCCCTGCCAATATCATCTATATGAGTAAATTTAAACTCTACATCTGGTTGGACTTCTACATATTTTTTTCTAAGTTCTCTAGCATCTTTAGCTAAAAGAAAATTATCAACAAAATCTCTAATATCTTTAGATTCAGTTAATCCGTTAACTGAAGTAATCATATATTTTAATCTTGTAGTAACTTCAAAAGAACCTTCTTTGTTTAATTTTTTTAGTCCTTCTATTTCTCTTTCAATCTTTTTTTCATCTCCATGTGTAAGAAGCTTAAAAGTAACCTGGTTATCAGTATGAGGAAGATTAAATGTGAAGTTATTTTCACCTTTGTTATAAAGTTTTTTATCAACTTTTTTAGTCTCTAAAGCACTTAAATCAACGGTATATTTTTTACCTTCATAGGATACATCATAATCTTTTCCGTAAGCAAGTATTCTTGCTGAAAGCATTACTGCGTTTTTATCTCCTATTAAAAGCTCATTATAATCAAAATTTTCAGTAACTACTAATGATTTTAGTAATCTATCTATTACTGTTCCATTTTTTATATAATTTTGATTAGTTAAAATATCTTCTTCTTTAGCTGTCATATACTTTAACTCAATAGTTCCGTCAGCTAATGGAGAATCTTTAGGATATAGTAATCCTTTTGATGGTAATTCTACTGTTTCAGTAGGTAGTTTAAATTTTGATTCCATAGAATTTATTAGTTATAACTTACTTGTATTAATAAATATAGGAAGAATATATTTTGGAACCAACTGTTTTTTAGATTAATTTGGTTTACCCATCATAATCTTTTTTATCTTTTTACCGCCAATAACTCGATCATAAGTACCATCTCCATGCCATACTATCTCTTTACCTTTTAATGCATTTCTCACCGTTTCTTCATCGTCTACGACTGGAACTCCTTTAGCCTTTAATATATCGTATATCTTTCCAGATACTTCTATATAATGACCTTTTTTCTTTAAATTATCGGCAGTGTAGTTAACTGCGGCAGATCTTGATGGTTTAGTATTATCATGACCCATACCTACAAACTTTTTTCCTCCTGCTCTATTTTTAGACATAATAACTGCATCATCCTCTGGATCATCATCTAAATCTATAACAGTATATAGATCCGCAGCTGAAGATATAGAAGCAGGAGAGGTTACGTTTGGATGTCCACCTATAGGTCCATAAGCAGTATCTATTAGATCAAATAGATCTTTTTCTGCTTGTTTTACTTCATCAGGTGACATCGGTAACCAAGTATTCTTTTTTTCTAAAATAATATCGGTAAGTTTCATGCTACTTATTTATTCTATGCAATTCTTGTCGTAAATATTCTAACTCTACTTTAGCTTCACTTACGTTTCCGGAATCTAAAAGTTCTTGGATGTAAGTAACCTTTTGATATAGGGTACTATTCTTAGTGTAGTTTTCCAAAATAATTTTACTTAGTTGCATCTATTACTGCTTTATTATAAATATCTTTAAAAACAGTAAGTGGAGTTCTATGACCCATTCCTTTTATTTCAGTCCAAGTATGAGCTAAATCTTTAAATATTTCTGTAGCTTTAGGGTCAATAACACTATCTTCAGTACCTACTACAAAGTTTCTCTTCCAGTTCGTCTCTCCGTAAGTTACTCCTTCTGGTTCTACCGTTCTACTATGTAATGCAGGATTAAAGAGTAGTACTTCTATATCTAAATGACTACCTATAGCATCAGCAAAGTAACCACCCATACTACTACCGATAATTAAATCAGGTTTATCTATTTTAGCAGCTTCTAATAAGCTTTTAAACATTTTAGGATTAGTATAAACCATCCTCGGAGCGAAGACTCTATCAGCAACACTATTTAAAAAGTCAACTTTCGGACCACCGACAGAAGACTCAAGACCATGTAAATACCAAACGTTCATACTGTAACTTTATACCTAAATATAAGAAAAATAACGCAGAAAAACAACTTTTCTTTGTTAATAAGGTTAGGATCAGGGGGCAGGACGCCCCCATCTCCAGGTTATGAATCTTTATGCGTTAATAACGTAATCTCTATATTGCCACTTAAGGACATCAATATTACTCATTCTTACTTTTTCGTATACTCTAGGAGTTTCTCCGTAAGTACTAATCTCTATATCAGCAGACTTTCCGGAAGCAGTTTTAGAAAGAATCTTAGCAGAAGTAATACCTCTCAAAGTCCAATCCCATCTAAGATCAATAGAACCTTTCTTATCCTTATCAAATACTAACCCTTCTCCTTCTAGTAAATTTTTAGCTTTAGTTAAATAAGTTTCATTTTTCTCATCTTTTAACTTCTGAATATCACCTTCAGCTAACCATTTAGCTTTTTGGGCTGCAGAATACTCTTCTTTGAACGATTCTTTATAGGAGTTAAACTTAGCTATAATATCATCTCCATAATCTAATAATACTTTAGCAACTTCTCCAGCGGTAAATAATCTTTCAAGTTCCCACTGAGAGTTATCATTAGTAGAGTACATACTAGTTTCAATATTAGTAAACTCTCCGGTTTTCCAATCATCTCTAAATCTTAGAGTAATCATTTCTTTATCGTAATTATATTCCTTATGAGGACGTTTTACTACAAAGGAAGTACCGTAATCATGGTCGAAATATACATCATCTAGAGTAAACTCTCCTCCGAAATATTCTTGAATAATTTCGAAGTACATAGAATCTCTCTTCTTTTCAACTTCATTAAAAGTTTCAGTAAGTAAAGCAAGCTCTTCTTGCTTTTTTTCGATAATCTGATCGATAATTTGTGCTTTTGTCATAACCTTTATTTAACCTTTTTAATTATACTTAAATATACGAAAAAAATCTTTGTTAGGCAACTTTTACCCCAAGTTTTTTTCATAAATTTTAACAGCTTCTTTGATATCTTCTATATCATATTCTACTAAAATTTTATAAGCTTTTTTAGGAGGATCTATTTTTTTATTTGGATCGATTACTCCTTCTTCTACTAATTCGTGGTATTTTTTAATTGAATCACTCATAACTTTTATTTTTATGCTTTGTTTTACGTCTATATTTCTTTTTATTGCGAACCGGAGTAGGCATTATTAATGCTTCCTTCCACTCCTGCAGAGTGAGCACTATTTGCTTTAGGTTTTTCTTGGTTCCACTCATCGCTATAAAAGATAAAATCTACTTTTAACATATACTATAAATATATGAAAATATATGCAGAGAACCAACAAAAAACCCGGATAAATCCGGGCTAATGTTTTTAAGAGGTAGGTGTGTATTAGTAATTTAATACGCAGTAGTCCATTGCTACTGTTATACTGATTTCAACAGCTTCATCTGATGTCCAGTCATACTGACCAAAATCACCATTTGTTAAAATTGCTCCTTTGATGATCCATTCTCCTACAATGTCACCAACAGGTCCTAAGATATTTAAAGTAAGATCCTTTTTATAAAAATCTGAATATCCAGCTCTACCTGTTACAGATTCGTATCCTGTTCTAGCCCATTCCATTACAGCTTGAGCTCCTGAAGGAGTTACCGGATCGTAAAGAGTCATGGTCATATCTTCCCATTCTCTCTTACCTCTGATTTTTCTATATGAATTTATGTGGTCTAATTTAATGACGTTATCGGTAAAGGTAGGAGCTTTTACATTCTTCACCATAAAAGATGGAATGTTATCGATAAGCATCACAAATCTGTTCTGTACCTTTGGTTCAAAGGCTTTAAACATTATTTCGTTTGGATCTAATACTGCCATGTTGTATTTACTTTATTATAAATATCGTTAATTAAAAATTATCCAGTAAATGTTGCACCAGTTGGTTCAACTGTAAAGTCAAGTACTATAAATTCTGCTGTTTTGGCTGGCTGAATAAAGATTTGACCTATTAATTGATTTCTATCTACTACATCTGCTGTGTTGTTCGTGTCATCCATTACTACTCTAAAAGTATAAAGACCTTGTCTCTGTACTACTGATTCTAAGTAAGGATTAACTACTGATAAGAATCTATTTCTAGTTGCTACTGTATTTTGTTCAAATACTAAGTTTCTAGCTTGATCACCTAAGAACTTCTTAAGTTGTATCAATAGTCTTCTTACGTTTACTCTATCTAAAGCGCTAGCTTTAGTTTGTAAAGTTTTCTGTCCAAATACTGCAATACCCTGACCAGGGAAAGTAGCGATTGGGTTAACTTTACCATCATATAAAAGGTCTCTTTGACCTCTTGTTAATTTTTGCTCTGCTTGAATTACTCCAATTACTCCACCTCTAACTAATCCAGCTGGTGCAAACCATGGTGCTGAACTATTATCTGTAAATGCATATACACCTGGTATAACACATGAAGAAGGTACAAAAATGTTTCTTCCTGTTGCTCCTCTTACCTGTACCCAAGGCCAGTAAGAAGCTGCATAAGAGCTGTTTAATGAAGTTGCTGTGCCTGTAATATTACTTACGGTAGATCCGTGACCATCTAAATCTACTACCGCTATACAGTCTCCTCTAGATTCAGCTAAAGTAATAATATTATTTAATACTCCTGCTTGATCTGCATATTCGTAAATTAAACCTGGAGCTGAAATAATATTAAATATATACTCATCTTTATTATCTAAGATTGAAATAGCATCAGTATAGTTTCCTGAAGTTAATCCTTGTGTATTTACATTAGCTATAGATATGCCGTAGTTAGCATCTGCTGGTGCAATATTACCGGAAGCTCCGTGGAAAGATCCTGATTCTACTTTTGGTAATGAACCTGAGTAAGAAGCACCTGTAGAAGGTCCTACTGATACTCCATCATTAAGTAAGTATCCTGTTGTCTGTGAGTTTACAGATGCAACATAAATAAAGTTTGATTTATTTATATACTCACCGAAAGACTTAATATATGTTTTAGCACCATCAGAAGCTTTTGCTTTATACTGAGTACCAATTTTAGCCTCGATATAGTTATCTGATTCTGGATCTAAAGATACATTATTAAATGTTTCTAGTACTACTTTTGCATTGTGGCTATCATCCCCTCTTCTTACCAATAATGTAAAAGTACCTTTTTTATTATCTACATTCTGAATTTCCCATCTTAGGTTATCTGCAGAACCAGATTGTAATACTCCTCCACTGCCGTTGATTTCTGCGCCGGCGACGTTTACACCTGTAGAGTTATTTAAGATTGTTCCTTTTCCTAATGTCTTTAAAGTAAATGGTTGAACGCTACCATTAGCTGAGGATGATACGTGTGTTGATGTTGCGTTAGTAAATGATCCTGTTACTACTCTAGTAACTAACACTGAATTACCTCCTTGAGCAAAGTAATTTTTTACTCCTACTGAGGTTAAGAATTCTTGTTTAGTTGATCCGGAAGTAAATACTTCACCAAACTTTCTAACGTACTCATTATATGAAGTAACGATAGTCGGTTCTTCTACTGGTCCTTTTACTGTTGGTCCGATGATTGCTGCACCAGCTTCAACGGGAGCAGGACTGATAAATGAAATATCATTTTCTCTCGCAAATACACCTGGGGAGATGATTGTTTCTGCCATGTTGGTCTATTTTATTTTAAGTTTATTATAAATATCATTCAGGAATGTAAAACAATACAGTCTAAAAAGTTTTACTTCTCTATAATAAATAGGAAAGGAGGATGTAAAACCCTCCTCTCTTAAAAGTATGTAAAAGTTTTTTATTTTTACTCTTCTACTACCTCAGGCGCTTCAGCTGCTTCAGCTGGTGGCTCTGGTGCTGGAATAAACTCGCCAGCTTGTAAGTCAATAGAACCTATGCCGTACTTATCTTCTAATTCTTTTACTAAATCAGTTTCTTCTTGTCTTAATTCAGATAAAAAACCTTCCGCTTTTTCCTTTCTTTCATCGAGATTAATCTCTGCTAAAGAAATAGTACCTAATTCCTGAACTAATGCTGCATTTTTCTTGCTTAGTTCCTGTAACTTGTCAAGCTCATCTTGAGTTAACTTTTGATTTGCCATAATTTTAAAATTTAATTAATCGATTAATAATATTATAATATAGTAATAAATAGTTTTAGATCCAACTTTAATTTAAAGTTTTTGTAACTACCACTGGGGTAACTGATTCTAAAAGGCTACTAGACGCTGATGTCTTATATGTAGCTACTACTTCTGACCCCATAGATGATGTTACCCATCCGATTACGTCTGATTCTTTTAAATTATCCCATTCTATGAAACTTCCGGAATCTAAAGACGAAACGTCTATTGCTTGAGTTCCTACTAAGTCATATGAATGGCTTACTTCGTTAAAAACATCAGAAGCTTTTAATCTCCAATGTACTTGAAAAACTACATCGTTAAATCCTGATGATGTTGGATATGTATCTAATGTGTTACAATTCCACGTATACTTTATTGCCATAGCTTTTATTTTTAATTATAAATAGTCTAATTATATAGTTCTAAATCTTCTTCTATCGTTCCAAGTTACTCTTTTACCTTGGCTCATAAATGCTTTATCTTTAATTCTATCGTTAAATTCATTACGTAGAGCATTTAATTGATTATTACCATTAGCTTGTTTACTATTCATTTTACTTTAAATCTTTTAAACGTTTATTTAAGTCTTTTTTAAACTCTTTTAGTTTTTTATCAACTTTTTTCTTTACTTTATTATCAATTAAAGTATTCATTTCTCCATCAACTCTATCTTGATCCATATGTAACTTTTTCATTAAGTATAAATTAGTAGATTGTGTTTTAGCAGTTATTTCAGTTATAGCTTTTAAACCTACATAAAAAGCATAAATAGCTACAGTCAATATAACCAAACAAATTGCTATAAGTATGTAAATGTAAGTAGGGGTGGGAGTATTATTAACAACTACTTGACCTCCTGGAGCTGCTACCGGTGCTACTACATTTGCAGCTTCAATTTTTTTAATTTTCCACTGACTTAAATACTCTATAATATCATTTAATTCTTCATCTTTTAAAAACTGGTACCCAGGCATAGCTGCTCTATTGTATTCTTCCCATATTTCAACAGCATGAGGGTCACCTGCATCTATAAGTGCCTTAGAATTATAAATCCATTTTTTAGTCCATTCTGCTCCTTGAAGTTCTATAACATCTTGTAGAGGAGGCCCTACTAATTTTTTATCCATTTTATGACAAGCAGCACAATGAGTATTAAATAATTGCTTGCCTTTTGCATAGTCTTGACCATAAGTAAAACTACTCAATACAACCAAAAAAATAAAAAGTTTTTTCATTAATTATTCTTTATTATAAATAGTATTTTGTTTCGATTTTTTATATAAAATCCATGTTCTCTCGTATGAAAAATATCCAATAGTTTTTAATACTGTATCGATACTTCCTACTGCTAAACCAAATTTTAAACTACCTGTGATTGCCCAGCTAACTAATACGGTAATACTGGTAGCTATGACTCTCCAAATTAAAGTTTTAATAATAGTTTCTTTATAACTTACCATCCTCTCTCATTTTAGCTCTAATTTTAGTAGCTGATATTTCTTTTATATCTTGAGGAGGAACATGTTCTACTATATCATACCCAACTCCTCTTCCGTAATTTACTGATTCTATATCTGGTATAATTATAACTTTAACTCTACCTTCTTTTATAAGATCGTGTAAAACTGTCTCTATATTCTTTTTTATAACTTCTGATGACCAGGGTTGATTTTCGTTTACCTCTATGTCTCTAATAGCTATACAAACGTTTTTTCCTGTTTTTAATCTTTGATCTATTAACCATTGATGACCTTCATGCCAAGGTTGCCATCTACCTATAAACATACTATATTTTTTCATATCCTTTATCTCTTTCTAAGTTAATACCAATTGCTCTTTCTCCTGGGTTGTTTGGGTCCATATCATTTATAAGATATCTAGGCCCTCTTTCGATACCCATAAGTAAATTGTCATAAGGTATATCATTCGTTTGTAACTCCCATTCAGTATGAACTACCATAGATTTAGGTCTAGCTGTAGTTAGTATAATCATATGACCTTCTTTTTTCTTTTCTATTAGAAAACTTTTAGTAGATTCTATTACTTCGACAGGAGATTCCATATACGTTTCAAATTTTCTATACTTAAAAATAGTACCGTCTATGTCTACGAAATACGTATTAAATTTTTTCATCTATTTCTTTTACTATTATCTTTAATGATTCTAGAGGATTATCTTTAGTGGTATTAATATTAGTAAAATTATCGGTAGGTACTTTATACTCTTTTACATGAAAATGTTCTCTACCTCTTTTTTCTTGACTTATATCATAATGAATAAAATATTCTTTAATATCTTCTCCTAAAATATTTTTAAATTCTTCTCTCTGATCCCTATAAGGAGAAACTAAAGATACAATAACATCTTTCCCTTGATTATGCAAATAATGAGCTATTTTTTGAGCTGCATCTATATTAGCTCTTCTTCCTTTTTCTGAATAATCCTTATTAGCAAATAACTCTCTCATTTCATCTCCATCTATTCTGAAAGCTTTATATCCCCTATTATTATCTTTATCATTTTTAATATCCTCTAAATAATCTTTTAAGAGATTACCTAATACTGTCTTACCTGATCCGGGTTGTCCTGTTAACCAATATATCATAATTATTTAAAAAATTTGCCGTCCCAATTTAACTTTTCAGGAGATAAATGAACACAGTAAGATTGTAAAGAAACTATTTGATAAAACATTTTAGAAAATATCCAATCATCATGACCTGCATTTTTAGATAATGACGGATAAACGTGATGTAAATCAGGATAAAGCTCTAAAAAAGTAGGCATATGCCATAATTGAAAATAACCGTATCCTTTAAATCTCTGTACTATATTATCAGATTTATCAAAATACTTTTGAGGATTAAAATCTCTAAAATCCTCATCTTCACCTACATTAACTCTACCCATAGTATATAAGTTTACTGCCCTATATTTACCTTCATCGGTATATTCCATATACTGCCTGAAAGGGCCGACTATTTCTAAGCTTTCTACTGAGACGCATTTTCTTTTAACAGTACCTATTATTTGAGGTCTGTTTACTCTTCTGCCGTTTTCATCGACATACCTTTCGTCAGTAGGAAATGTATCAGGAAAATTATTAGGAAGTAAGACATCTGCATCAATATGCAAATACCATTCTTTATCATAACCAATATGGTCGATAGCTTCATTTATTGCACATCCTTTAGCAAATTGTCTATCTAAAAGAGTTTTTGAATAAATTACTTCGATACCGTGTTGTTTACAAAGAGCTATAGTACCTTTATCTTCTTTAGTAGTAATTACCGTCCAACGTTTAAAAAAACGTTTATTAGGAATACAGTACTTAAATAAATGTGCGTAATTTACACATACCGTAATAG
>VMHT01142486.1_pt1 | contig 22902 bp, 43 predicted proteins | sample 4693611 | NCBI WGS metagenome assembly VMHT01 (sample SAMN12280063, study PRJNA550983) | marine metagenome | isolation source: seawater sampled from same location over 5 years 0.02-0.2 micron viral filtrate | place: USA: collected off the coast of southern California halfway between the port... ...
CATTGGCTTCGGCCAACGTTACGAAGCTGTTGGCTGTCTCACTCTTCAGTGTGGCGTTGATCGTGGCAGCCATAGCGCAAAAATAAGGTGGCCCCACCTAATGGTAGGGCCTTTGCTCTGATTACGAATCAGATGGTGCTCGTATCCAGCGAGCTATTGACCGTAACCTGAACCATAGGAATCAGGTCAACGTCATAGGTGGCAGACCACTTGTTAGCCGTTGCCAAGTTGGCATTGGTTGGGTTGTCCCCAGCATCGCTCCACTTCGTGCCCATAACGTGATAGGCCGTGTGGTAGTCAACTGAAATCACGTCCTGCTTAGACATGATGTTGCGCTCAGCTTCAACGCGGAGATCTTGCTGCACACCTTCAAGGATGGTGCCGGACTTAACCAGATAGCAGTAGAACTCACGCTGATGACCGCCGGTGCCAGGAGCGACAGTGTTGACTTGAGAATCAACAATGACGTTCATGCCAGCAAACTCACCAACTTGGCGAGCGCCAATGCCGACGCCACCGCCACCCCAAGTCACCGCGCCAGAAGCGGCAAGTGCTGAAGTAGAGAAGGTCAGCATTCCTACCTGATACAGGTAGTAAGCAACAGAAGGATGGACAATCAGAGTGTCCAACTCTTCGCCACGCTCACCAAGCTTAGAACGAGCTTCCGCAACTGTTGCAGCAGTCAGGAAGTTGGATTCGTCAGCACCAGAAGCAGCGGCCTTACCTTTGTCCAACGCATTGGCAGACAAAGCAGTACCGAACAAACCAGCAAGGTGAGAGAACAGACGTGCGCTGTTCAACTTGTTGATTGCATCGGCAAGCTGATTGCGGATGTGAAGCATTGGATCTTCACCAGCAGCCAAAACCGCCAGGTCGTCTACTGCATACGCAAATGAACGGTGGCAGATGGTGGCGATTTGAGTGCCAGTACCGATCTTTTGAGGAGTCAGATAACCAGCGCCACTGGTGCCCCAAGTTGCTGTACCGTCAATAATCTCCTCGGTGGGAGACACGGGGTTGAACTCAGGAACTTGAATGCGGGTACCGCCTTCACGTGAATCGAGAAGGGCGTTACGAACGACAGCGCCAGACTTAATGAAAAGACTGCGCTCTTTGATTGCCTCAGACACATAGGTGCTGAGATTATTCCTTTTTACAATGTCCGCCAGAAGGACACCGCCGGAATAATTCTGAAATGGTGCGGCCATTTCTTATTCAGGGATAAAGTTTGCGGGTCTTCTAGCCAAGATGGTCACAGCCACGTCTTAGTTGGAAGAAAGGTTGCGATGGTCACAGCCACGTCGCCTGACAAATCAACAATGGTCACAGCCACGTTGTTGAGTTGTACCTACTGACCAGCTTCTCTTTTCAGCACGGCTGCAAGATCAGGGTCGGTAGCTTCCAAGGCCATTTGCCTCGTTAAGTTCATACTACCTTCTAACCAAGGATTAGCGACGCCTCCAGCACCAGAAATTCCTGTAACTGGTTTTGCACCCATTCCAGCCTGACTACTGGGCTTAAAATGATGCTCAAACCCAGAACCAGGGTTTTTTAGTTTGGCGAGGTAAACGTTAAGGTCTTCCTCAACGCCGCCATTCAATACTTTGACGCTGCCGTCGTCAGCTTTTTTCAGATTGCTTTGAACAAGCTGCAGCATTTGCTCAGAATTGATTACGCCAGCTTGGTTAATCGTTGACAATGCGGACGTTTTCATTGCAGCGGTCTCGTTAGAAGTCCGAAGATCTGCTAACTGACGCTCCAGGGCTGCTATCTGCTGCTCTTTGGTTTGAGCGGTTTTGTTAGCTTCTTCCCAAAGCTCTTTCCATTGACCTTGATCTTCAAGCTTTTGGCGCTTTTCTTGAGTCTGTTTTGTATGAAGCTCGTCTAGCTGCTGCTTTATGTTTTTGAGGTTTTCCTCAGCTTTGTCTGCACGAAGCTTTTGAGCTGAAATTTGCTGTTCATACGCCGACAAATCAACAGCAGGAGTTTCAGTCGCAGCCACGGGCTGTTCAGAAGACGCCACGGGCGTTTCCTGGATGACTTGTTCTTCCATTATTAGGATTTAGTTGACTTCTCTACCTTACTACTTTTTGCTTGTTTAGTTGTTTTCTTGGGTGTAGGCATTGGGCATTCCTCTTTTTTGGGAGGATTGATCTCCTCAAAACGCATTCCCATGGGAACAAAAGCTATTACTCTTCTACTGTACCGCTTGATTCTGCTTCTGCCGACATGGGTAGGATCTCGCCTTGCACCAGCATGTCGCGGAACTCTTCACGATCAATAATTTGATCTTGGAATAGCTGGCCCATGGCAGTAATGTCTTGGCCGATCAACCGCTGTAGATCAAAGTCACGACTAATCTTGACCTCAGGTGGTTCAATACCCAAGTAATCAGCAGCAAGGTTGTAAGACTTTTGCAAGCCTGATTCCAAATCCATCGATACCATCGACAGCATTGAATTCGTGTCGATACGATCCAAGCGGCGGGCGTCGGCAGATTCAGCAACAAACTTTTGCTGGCTCAGCGTGCTGATGCCTAACGTCGCCATTTGCTGCTGTAACTCTCGGATTTCTGACGTTTGCGCTTCAAATGCGCTTGATGCAGGCTCCACGTAATAAACCTTATTGCCCGGCTGGGTTGCCATCGCGTAATTAACGCTAATGGCCATGTCTTTTGTTTGATCGTCCCAGCCCTCTAATACCAGCATCGGTTGGCTGGCAATATGCAAGCTATGTATAAGGTCAGCTTGTCGTTGGAAGTGAGCCAGATTTAAATGCGCTATGTCCAGCAGTGGTGGGCGGCTGGTCATCGTATCTTTTTTATCGGCATAAATCGTTACCAACGGAATTTGCCCAAGTGAAAAATCACCTGACTCAACCAGCTCGTACTCCGCTGTAGCGTCGGATTGATCGAATGAAGCGGGGTATGGAAATGGCCCTTGCATTTCCTGTTTTTTCTCTTCTTGTCTAAAGACGCGATAACGACCTGACTCAATGACACGGACTTGGTCATAAACTTTTTCTCCGAACTCTCCATCGGCTACAACTGCTTTCTCGCCAATCCGAACTTGCGTAAGACTGCCATAATTCGCTTCGCGATCCAGTCGCCACCCGTAGACATTGGTTGGATCCACTTCAATCCAGTAGGGCCGACGATTAAGAGCACGCTCTTCCGCCAAACTTCTTGCATCTGATGGAGCGGGAAAATCAACAAGAATATGTGAATGGCCATAGGTCAAAGCACAAGTGACCAATCGACGTGCATACTCATCCAGATCAGAGCCGCAACCGTCAACATCCTTGTTAAAAACTTCGGTCCAGTACGGCGCACCAGTAACACTAATGGGTTTACGTAAAATAAGTCCTGCGGCTGCTCGGATTAAACGCTGCGTATAAGGCGTAAATACAGCACGGTTTACACGCGCCAGGTAAGCCGTGTAGTCCTCACGGGGTTCTAGCGGTAAAAATGTTTCACTGTTTTCACGTAAATACTCCGTTCCACATACCACGGCTTTCATAATCTCCCAGCCCTTCATCTGGTCGATTACTGCCCGTGTTCGTACAAACGGACTGTCAACAGTGCCCATATAGGAACTGCTGACGAGATTCGTTCTAACGAGACCTGGAACGGAGTAAGTCATGACACCTCAAAATTGAGTTACTAACAACCCCATCGACGACGGGCTGCTTTACCCCGTTCACCTGTCCAACTACGGCTGCGAGCGCAGAAAGAACGCTTACGGGCAGCTTCTTCCTTTGTTTTTGGCTTGCCTGTAACCGGTGGCTTTAAATTAGAACCTGTCTGACGATTGTACTTGGCTCGACCTTTAGCGGTTAAACCAGCACCTTTACTCGCAGGCAGCTTCTCGCCACGGCCAACACTAAGGTTGGGACCACGCTTTCGCTTTTTACGCTCTGCCATTGGTTTAAAACCTATTACAGATTAAAAGCAATAGTGCCGCTGGTGACGAAGTTGCAGGTAGCAACAACTAAATCTCCTACGGTAGATGAAATGTCAAAGCTGGTAATAATTCCAGAAAAAGTTACGGAATTAGAACCAGCAGTAGTGCCAGTCGTAAACAACTCAAAAGATGCGTCTGCTGCATCGCTCCCGTTGAGAACTTCAGCAAACAATGTGTCTTGAGTGGCTTGAGCGTTATCGTAAACCAACTCAATCGTGCCAGAGCCCGATACAACGCTGCCAAGAGTTTTAGTGAAGGTGTCTCCCTGTTGAGTGGCTTCAATCGTACTTTTGGTAACGTTTAACGTCCAACTGCGAGTACCGGCAATAGCAGCAGCAGCTGTAGCGCCACTGCCGTCAACATCAAAGCTGACCGAGCCTTGGTCTCCTTGAAGGATGGCCATGATTAGACATAAGAAGGGTCTATAACGCTTATTCTAACCGCCTATACGCCCCAAGCCATCTCAAGTTTTCTTTTTTCGGGTCTTGCGCCGCTTATGTTGATACGAGATTTTCTTTGAGCTGGTCTTTTCTTTCTTAAATCGAGCCTTCTCTGCTGCGCTCATCTCGCCTGTTGTTTTCGGCGTTTTGCCTGACACTCGCTTGGATGGACGACATGCTGGATAAGCGCGATCCTCACCTTTTGAACGGCCACAAGGCTTTCCGGTCTTTACATCGACCCATTTCTCGTCAAACCATCGGCCAAGACCACCACGGCCTTTACTTTTTGGTTTTGCGGGTTTTCGTGCCTTTTTTCGTTCCGCCACTGGCTTTTGTGGTGTAGGGGGCTTTGCCTAACTTGGCCATACGTGCTTTGTATGTGCGTACCAGCCACGCATTTGCATACGCGCTTGGGTAAACCGCGAACTTACGCTTTGCCTCAGCCTTTACACGGCTGTAAAGCGCCTTATTTGTTGGAACATTTTCACTTGCCACAGCTACAACGCATCTTTTTACCACCCTTCTTCATTCCCTTCTTTTTCTTGGGGGGACGGCCTTTTTGTGTGCCGTATGTTCCAGGGCCTTTGGGCATGGTGGCGGATGGCTGGCTGGCTTTAGTTTAACTGTTTCTGGATGCGTATTCCAGCGTTACTTGGCGTCTGCTGCCTTGGGGGGAGTCCCAGCGGGAAAATTTTACGGTGATGGATGGATCTAAGAATTCTTCGGGGGATTGCAGTGTTCTCCAGCGGTGGCCACAGTCACGGCAAAGACGGTCGCGTACTGAGTCGCCTTCTTGAGATGTGTATTTTCCGAGCACGCGGCTGTCGGTCGATTCGCATTTAGGGCAAAGTGGCGCGTTCAGTGGACGAAACATCCTTAGTACAGGCGGTATGTCGTAGTTCCCATGGCCTCGGGTTTGGCCAAGTTGAACTGCTGAAGCACAAGGTAGCCGAAGGCGTCGAATGCGTGGTCCACTCCAAGGTTTTTGTTAGGTAGGCCCGTTCCAGGGGCGTAGGTCAGGGTGCGGAGGGATTTAATGAGTTCTTTGCAGCGGGGGTGGATGTAAGTGCGGCGGGTGCCGGTTGCGTCGAGGAGGGCGGTGTTGACGGCGGTGATTTTGTCGCGGATTTTCCAGGGGGCTTTGGGGGATTGGACGGAGAAGCCGCTGCGGCGGAGGATGGTGTGGTCGGTGACGCCGACGCCGCTGGTTTTGCGGGCGCCGCCGGTGGGGTCGGGGCAGGCGAATACGCGGCGGTCCACGCCGTAGCGGCGGGTGACTTCTTCGGCGAAGTCCCAGGTGGTGGCGCCGCCGCGCATCATGATTTCGTCGAAGACGTAGAGGGTGTCGTCTTTTTTGATGGCGCAGATGCCGCTCATTGGGTCGACGTTGAAGTCCACGCCCAGCAGTAAAGGCAAGACAGATATGTCGTGGGCTTCCGTGGAGATGTTGATGTCGTCGAAACTTACGGCGACTAGGCCGCTTAAATTTTCGAAGGATGCTTCGAATTCTTGGCGGAAGGTGCGGGCGTCTAGTTGGGCGCGGGCTGCTTCGATTTCGTGGGCTGGGACGTTGCCGCCTTGAATTGTTGTGTAGCACCAGCGGATCCAGTCGCCGGTTTTGTCTTCTTCGCAGAAGCACCACAGGTCGTAGAACCAGCTGGCCGTTCCATCCGGGGTGGATATGAATAATGCCCAGCCTTGTTTGTCGGCGAGGGCGGGACGAATGACCTCGAACCAGACTTCGGCGTCCATAAATGCGGCTTCGTCGAGTACAACTCCGGCGAGAGATCGGCCGCGAAGAGCCATGGCGTTTTCGGTGCCTTTTAGTTCGATTGTGGAGTCGTTTACTAGGTCGAGGCGGAGGTCGGTTTCGTTTTTGGAGCGAATGTATGACTTGGGAATTATCTTTTTTAGGGTTTTCCAGGCGATGTCTTTCGCCATTCGATAGGTGGGGGCGCAGTAAAAGAACGTTTCACCGGGGCGTTCCAGGGCTTTGGTGAATAGTTCGATGCAGGAAAGGTAGGATTTTCCGAAGCGACGGCCTGCGACGAGGACGCGGAATCTATTTTTGGCGCTAAATACTTCGCCTTGGGCGGGACGAAGACTTATATCGAGCGTTTGTGGCGCCAATTAGTGATTTACTCGGGTTTTTCGATCTTAACGTGGATTTCAGGTAATGTGCTACTTTCTTCGGGTTGGTCGCAGCCGACCATACGTGCCAGGGAGTCGAGGACGTTGGCGGCGGTTTGCATTTGGCCGCGTTTTACGGCGGAGTTGTAGAGGCGGGAGCGCATTGAGAAGATGCGGGATGCCATATCTGCACGTTCGCGCTCAAAATCTTCGCGGTTTAGTGCTTGAACTGCTTTCCAATCGCGGAATGCAGTGGCACGACCCACCTGTTCTTTTGATGCGTGGTCTAGAACCAGCTGGAGGGCGGGTAATCCTTCTAATTGGCGGCGGTAAAGCCGCATAATTCGGGCTTCTTGGATGTCCTTCGGGTTTTTCGGACCACCGATTCTTCTTATTTCTTTGGGCTCAGTGGTGTTTTCGTCCATAACAAAAGGCACGACCTTTCTCGACACAATAGCAACTTACAAAGCGATACATCAGGTGCTTTTTTATCTTGGTGGGTGTAGCACATAAGCGTAGTGTTTTTGACCCCTACCCCCGGTAGCACAGTAGAGAGGTTTAGCCGAAATTATTTAAGTTCCCCGCAAGCCGCTAACGCATGTGTAAAATGCTACACTACCCCCTCTAATATGCTACAGTGTATCATTTGATAGTTGCCTGAGCCCGGCTACTGTAGTATATTTAAAGAGTGGAGGGGGATCACTACACCCGCAAACCTCCTACAGTCCAGCTTACCAGTGTAGCACGCAAGCCGAAGGGCTGCGCAGATCCGGACTCAGACCGCAAGGCTCCGGCGCGCAGACTCAAGCGGACATCCACGCTACAGGCGTCTCCAGCACCAGCATCAAACCGAACCTCGACAACAACCGTGAAAGCCGGGGAGATATTTACAACCGTTCTGTGATTTCTTCATTATGAGATGCACAACTGAGAAAACATTTGGCGGGCTGGATTCCTACAACATGGAAATCAGCTGCAACATGTATAGCAAATCAGGCGAGATTTGTTGGCGTGAGACCAAAACAGGGAACAAGCTTACGTGCAAGGGCATGAGTAACGCGGCAATCCGTGATGCTGTGCTGTTGTTCGTACGTTCCCAGGAGTCTCACAAGGACAAGCCAGAGGTGAGGCGATTCCTAAAGGAGTTATCCGAAGGAATCAACAAAACCCTGGCTGACTGGCAAAGAGAACAGGGGGAGGCTTGATCATGCGATTCCGTGTGATGCGTTATGCGGGGATCAAGGCTGGCTACGTGCCGGCCTATGGTTCCCGGCCTATGACCAAAAAAAGTGCGGAGTTATTTCTCCGAGCTTGTAAAGCGGTCAATGGCGACCTTTACCTGTACAAGGTAAAAAGGCTTCCAATCGAACTTCCTTCCTTTATCTGACGCTATGTGGTCCTTACCTTTGATCGATCCAGGCACAAATCAGATACATGATGACGTCTGGGATCAGATCACGATGCAACAGCACAAAAGGTTCAGCCTGTGGAGCATAGAGACGGGCAAGTCAGTCATTGACTTGCTTCGCTCTGCTCGATTTGTCTGCCGTGAAAACGGCGGGAACTTCGGAGTAGTTCTTGAAGGAACACTGCCACACTGCAGCTTGCACGGTGGCTTGCATCCCGACGGATCGTGCCACACCTGACCCTCACCTATAAACGCTCCAGGGTTCACACTCTGGGGTACTCTTTTCTTCTGAGATGACTACCGCAACACTTCAAACAGACTACTTTGAACCTGACCAAATAGTATGTTCTAGTTTCGGCTACGACATGACGTTGGTTGAGTATTACGTGGTTACCCGCGTGACAAAAGCTAGTGTTTGGCTTCGCCCTATTAACCGTATTGTCAGCAATGACGATGGCCGGGGAGAAGGTAAAGCAATGCCTGATACATCTTGGCAAGCCCCAGACAGCGCAATTTTCCGCAAGAAGATTAAGGTGTCTGACGGTAGGCAATTTGTATCAGACATGATCAAATACTTTCGTATTTGGGATGGCAAACCGCAGTACCACAACAGCTGGGATTGACCGTCAAGTACAACCAGTAAGTTCACGCCCCAGGTGTTAAATCTGGGGCACTATTTTTCGAACTAATGGACACTAACGTTTTCTATTTCGTGGCCGAACGAGTGTTAACTCGACGCGGGTGTACTGAGTACCACCGAGAGTTACTTCAGATAACTGCTCCCAGCTTTCGAGCTGCGGACCAGTGGCTCTGCGCCAATTACAAAGGTTGGACTCACTGGCACACCGACAGACCCGATAAGCATTTAATGGACAGCACAAACTTCTGCGCTTTCACTGCCCTCGCTTGACGGGGGCTTTTTTATGATGCTACATTGTATGAGTAGACTACTCACCACCCATGAGTGACATTATCTTGATTGAGGACGTTGAAGTCCTGCCATCAACTGAAACGGACCAGGTAGAACTTCGCATCGCCGCGATCATCAGCGACATGGTTCAAACCAGTCCTTCAATCATTTTCCCGGCTGACATAGCCGAGCCAGCACAATTCGGACCAGCCAGAGCCGTCACCACCGTGATTGTTGATCTGGAAAACTCCGACCTTGAATGGGAGGTGCTGGAACAGTGATCACTGAAAAAATTGTTTCCGGGGGCGCTGGTCAATTCCTCGATCCACCCAATTATCCGACTCACTTCCGCCACGTTGCAACTGAATGCAATCGCCACAAAGTAAACCGGGGCAGCATGTCCCTTGCCTACGCGATCGACTGCAACTGGCTACCAATCGAATTACGTTCCAGGTGTAGGGGCATCATCGCTAGCTGGCATGAACGCAACCCCGTTTTTGATCGGGACAATGCTGAAATGCTGGACTGGATGCACTCGGTGCTGGGTTATTTCCGCAACTGCTGGCTAAATCCACGGTTAATCGATAACGGTCCAGGGGGAAGGGAGTTTGCGCGGAAGTGCGACAACCTGATCATCGATCCAGAGGATACGCCCCAGGACATCACCTTGATGCGAGGCGTTGATCATGTGCGGGAGTTTTTTCCTGATTTCATGCCAACAAAGCAGGATTTTGCTGAAGCGTATTGGGGGAGCAAATGAGCAAGCGAACCAGCCAGCAAGTAACGGACCAGCAAGCGTTAGCAAAGCGTTTGCTGGATATGGGGCTAAAGAAAGCCGACGTCGCAGCCACGCTCCAGCGCAAGTATGCAACAAGCAGGGCCACCAGTTACCGAGACTGCGACACCGCAGATATTGAGCGGGAATCAGAAGATCCAGCTATTGAAGCGGAGGCATTGCCTGCAATCGATTTTGATGATCGAGATGCGTTGATGCGGATGACGCGCCAGCTGCTGATTGATGCGTTCCAGGCAGGCAATGTTCAGGATTACGCCCGCTTAGTGCGGGAATACGAAAGGCTCGCCCGTATGGGTGGGTTGTCTCAAACACACTAAGATTTTGTCTCACATGGCTTTTTTATCTGACACAGGGCGAAAGTTTCTGGCGAACCAGCCGGATCCTTCACGTTCCACCTTTGAACAAGAGCTGCAGCAAGCGGCGGAGGATGGCATGGATGTCATGACCCAGATAGCTATGCGTATTAGGTATGAGCTGGCCAAAGAATACATCGATGAGCGGCTGTTTAATCCTGAAAAGGAATACCGAAAGCGTGAAAAAAGAAGTTTAAGAAACTATCTTTACGCACTCTTAGAATCAATCAAAGCTAGTAAAAAATGAGAATGAACAACTTCACGCTCCACGAGCTTCACTTGCTTGCAGACTCCCTGTACTGGGAGTTTGCGGTGTTTGAAAAGCAGGGCTGGGCTGACTCAGCACGTGCCAGGAAAATGGCACAACTACAAAACAAAATCCACGATTACATCGCAACCCAAAACCAATGACAGACAAAAAGTCCTATTACTTCAAAGAATGTGGGATGACGGTGTGGTTAACGTCCCAGCAATACTTATCTTTGAAGCAGCAGTTTTTAGATCTTGCTGAGATGGGTAGTCCTGTGGCGGCTGCGAGGTTGCAAGGATTCGGTCCAGGGCCTCAAGCATAGGGCCATTACATAAGCGGTGCAAAGCTGTTTTAATCGTTCCAGAGGCATCCCCAAGTCCTGGGCCTGGACAGCCACGTTGGTCTGTCCTTTGTATAAACGCTCCAGGGCTTCCTCTAGTTGTTTTGGGCTTGCAGGGAATTCCACAAGTCCATCCTCTCTAGCCATTGATACTCCGCCCCACGTAATTCTAACTCACTAAGCAAGCGAACTTGCGGGGCTCCGCTGCGACGTGCCACCACAACAGCGCCTTTTTTGGGCTTTATGCCAGTCAGCGTCTGAAGTCCCAGGGAATAGGCGCCGGTTTGGCAGATGTAGTTAGACAACATTTCTTCACTGCGAGCGTTCACGCTGGTTTTCCAGTCGGTAATGCACAGCGTGCCGTCGATGTCCAGCAGGGCGTCAGCCGTTCCAGCCCAACCCCGTGGGTCATGAATGGCGAATTCGACCGCATGAATGGCGGTTACGTTCTCCCCTATCCAAGACCGTAGACCTCGGGCGTACCCAGAGGCGCTCCAGGAGACCCTAGGGGCGCCTTGAATGGCCTTTTCGAGCGCCCAGGTTGTAATCCCTTTAGGGGCACGTTCCAGGCCGTCATCTCCAGTCCTCCAGCTTCCTCGCTTGTTAGCACTGTTACGCGCAAGTTTTGCTGCTGTTTTGAGGACATATTCCGCGTGATCGTGAGCCAGAGTGCCCCGCTGACAGGCAATGTCGCGCTCAGCAGGAGCAGTGGGTCTTTCAAGCCAACGGTCCAGGGCATCTTTTTGCCGTTGCGGTGAGGTCTCTTTAAGGATGTGGGTTACGGAGGCGTAAGTGTTGCCTCGTTTATCTCGGTACACACGATGCGGGCCGGAATCATCACGTTCCAAGGTCCAGCGGCGTAATCCTGCCAAGGCATTCTGTGTATCTACGAGCATTTATTGCGGTGTTTTTATTATTCTACCTAATACAAAAGGGCTCGAAAGCCCTCTTGTAATGGTTGCGGGCTTACAGACATCTTGCCTTAGTACCAGCCGAGATTGGGGATCAACATAAACCCCTGGAACCACCGGTACTCCTCAACGGGAACCCTGAGTTTCTGCAATCTGCAACTTAGGTGGGCCTCACCACCAACCAACCGCGTGGCCCGGGCAGTTGAAGAGCAGATTGCGGGCAGGCAATTTACGGGGGACTAATGAAAACCCCTAGTCCTGCCGCACTCTGTTAATCGGCTTTGAACGGGTTTTCGCCGGTCAGCAAGCGACCGATCTCAAATCCGCCGTCCTTGGCTTCGGTCCAGGCATTATCAATCGCCTTGTCGGATCCCTTCTTACGGGGAACAGGGCGAAGGCTGTACTCAGTGTTAAGTCCGTTGCCCTCTTTGCCGAGAACAAAGTCATGCTCCAGCAGGTTGGTGTAGTCCTCCATTTGGGAGATGCCGTCCAGCTCACGGATGATGCTCTTCTGCGAAAGCTGCATGATCTGCACAACCTCGGTCTCGAAGTTGTAGACAGGCACGGCGAGAGCAAACTTTGCTGGCTCAGGTGCAGTGCCGTCACGGTTTTGGCGACGGGTGTAGTCAGGCCCCATCTCGGCTTCGATGTCGTCGGACTTGGGATCCTCGGAGAAGCGAAAAGGCTTGAGAGAACCGTCATCGGCTTCGCCCCAGCACTCGTAAAACTCAAGAGGCTGGTCGCTCAGCAATGCAAAGCGCACGCTGCTGCCGGATTGAATCTTGGAGGGATTGAGATAACCACCACCAGTGCCTCCAGCGACTGCTGATACGGCTTTTTGGGAAAGGAAGGGCATTTTAAAGTTGCGGTGGGCACGTTGCCCGGTGCTTTATAAACGTAGCACAATGGCAGGGCCTGTCAACTGCTGTAGAATGAAAAAACCCCTGGGGCCACAGAAGCCACCAGGGGTGTCCATCAAAAGTTCAACAGCACTACTATAGCAAATGAATCTCGCTGATTTCGTAAGGACTCTGCCCAAAAACTGGGCCACCGCACCGATCTATGCCGAGGGCGTAAAACTGCCTGGCGAAAAAGGTGGCGTGGCCTGCGGTAAGCAGCCTCTGGGTAGGGCGCATCACGAGAACCTCAGCCCACATGCTTCTGCTCGCTATATCGAGCGGCACCCCGACACCTACAAGGCGATCGGCGTGTTTACCGGTCCGCGTAGTGATGGCTTGGTGATCCTTGACGTTGACGCCAATCTTCCGTCGCTGAAAAGAAAGTTTGGAGCCACCCTCAAAAATGCTCCGGTTGTTGTTTCTCCCAGAAAAAACGCTGCCAAATATCTGTTCCGAGTGCCTAAGGAAAAATGGGGCCTGGTTGCTGGGATCAGCTTGAAAGCCAGCGGACAGGGCTGGGAGGTTTTGTGGGGCATACGCAAACAAGGACTTGTAGGGGGCGCCTATTACAAAGGTGGGGAATACAAACTCTCGGGCGATGTGAACGCCCTTCCAGAGGCTCCTGAGTGGCTTCTGGTGGAGATGGAGGAGTCCTTCAAAAAGCAACAGAGCGGAACAAGCAGATCACAAAAGAAAGATCTTCGTTACAGCTGCCGTTCCAGGGAGGAGAAAATTGCCCTTGCTGAGAACTGTTTGTCTGTCATCCCTCCGCAAGGACGAGGGTCTGATTACTCCTGGTGGCGCATCGGCGCGATGCTGCATTCCGAGCTGCCGAATGAAGATGGCTTAAACATCTGGCGGCAATGGTCGCAGAAAGACGAGGAGTATGCCGACGATTGGAAGAAAGGTGATCCCTGTGTTGACCGTTGGGAGGCGGGTTTCAAAGCTGACGGAGGGCTGAGTTTTGGCAGCTTGATGCACCTGGCAAATGAATACGACCCGGAGAAAACCCGATTTCAAGGGAACAATCTTGCATCGGTTGTGGCAGAGATCGAAACAGCGCCGACCCGTTACAGGCAGGAGATCCTCTCGTATGAGGAGGCGATGAATCAGATGAAGGAAGCCATGGATATTGAAAATCCAGGCAAACGTAATTACGAGATAAACCGCATTAAAAATGAGGCTGGTTACAAAGATCAGTCAAAACTTGAGGGCGTTTACGTTGACCACATTGGGTACATAGAAGACACCGGTGGGTTCACCTTGGATCAACTTAAATCGAAGGTTGAAAAACGAGACTTTCTAATTCCTGACGTTTTGGCAACACCTGCAGTAGTCGTGATTTATGCGGAAGGCGGTAAGGGCAAATCCACTGCTGCTTGGACGCTGGCTAAGCACGTTGTCACTGGATCACCTTTTGTTGTCCGGGGCAAGCACGCTCCTGTGGCTAAAGGCGGTTGTGTGATTCTCAACGGCGACCAGCCGCTGGCCGATTTGGATGATCAGCTCGATGAAGTTGAGTTTCCGCGCACAAAAAATGTGCATATCGAGCCCAACTGGAACTTGGGGAATTACGCCCAGTTTCAGAATTTGCTGAAAAAAAGGGAGCCAAAACTTGTGATCATCGACTCCCTGATTGGTTGCTCCGGTGGTCGGGCGTTTGACGAGAACAAGTCTGACTTTGCCACGCCGCTGTACTGGTTGACCCGCAACAACGGCACCCTGTTCCCACGGACCACCATCCTGATCATTCACCACGCCAACAAGCAGGGCGGCTTCAGAGGCACCTCAGCCATCCGTGACGCCGTTACAGAGACCTGGAGGCTTGCTGAGCCCACGGACAAGCAGGTTGAGGAGGAGATCGCTCCACGGCACAGCCGGATCATCCACGTGGAGAAGAGCCGGAGCGGCAGGAGCGGCACGGCGCTGATCATGCGGCAAGAGTCTGATCTGACTTTCTCGATCGCGGACTTCACTGCAGAGATCGACAGCACCAACACGTCGCCCAGCGGGATCACTGATCGCGTTTTATCGCGCGTTAGATCGATCTACCCACGCTCCATCAGTCGAACTGAGCTGAACGCGGATCCGATTGTTGGCGGCAATGTCACAGCAATTCGTAAGGCACTGCAACGCTGGGTCAGTCGGGGTCTGATTACGGCTAACGAGGCTGCCGTTCCAGGTAAGAAAGGCGGTAAAGCTCCGCTGCTTTACACAGCTGTTGTTGTACAACCCCCACACACGCGCGTGCGCGGAGAGGTTGAAGATAGTGTCCCATTGGGGGAAGAACCCAGTGATGGCGCGGCTTCTGCAATGGGACAATCAATGGGACACCAGCCAAAATCAGAGGGGGTGTCCCATTCACCTCAGAGCAATGGGACACTTTCCGAAAAAGAGGCTGGGTGTCCCATTGCTAAAGCGCCTGATACCAAGGGATCTGCCTCAATGGGACAATCAGATCAATATCCCCGCGCGAGGCGTTCATTTGAAGAGATTAACCGCTTAATGCGCCAAGCGGGGTCTAAATGGGACTGACCGAAAAGGATCGGTTCCGCAAGTGGGAGGCCCAGCTCCAGGAATGGATGCCGGAGCCTCCCTCTAATTGGCGAGACATCTTTGCCCTGCGTGACTACGTTCGGCAGGTAGCCAAAAAAGCAGAGCACCGTTATTGTGCTATTATACTAAAGCCGCTTCTTTTTGCCGTGACTGAAAGGCAAACCCTGGCGAGCATTAGGACGGCCCACCAATACGGTGGGTCGTTCATCAGCAAATTGGCTGAAGCAGCCTTGGCCGGGGATCCACGCAATCGGGATCGCGTTTTACGCGCATTTCCTGAGATCGTTGCTCGTTACGGACCAGGCAGTGCCTTTTACACCGAAACACTTTGACTATGAAACAACTGAAAATTACGTTGCATGAAAAAGATGCTGAGCGGTTTACAAGGGAGGCGGAGAGACAAGGCATTCCGCGTGCTGAGCTTCTCCGTCAAAAAGTTCTTCGTACTGGTGAACCCATAAGCGTTCCGGCGGATATTTACGCACTGGTCCAAAGGGTCAGACGCAAGACAGGCTTTGGCTTGGACAATCGGATGCTTGAAAACATCGTCATGTGCGTCGTCAGTGAAGTGGTTAATTAAACGGCTATACCGCCTGCTTTTGAAGTGGGCGGTACACACTGACAAAAGGTACTTCGGCAGTATGAAAAGCACCGTTAATTTTGCCTACTGCCAAGTGGGCGAATCTTTAGATGACGAAGCCTTAGCCCTGGTTCGCTTTACTAGCTACGGCAGCGACTCACGCCCCTTGGCGGTGGAGCAGGTGACATACCAGGATTCTTGGGAAGGGTTTGCGGACTTTGAGCGGCACGTAGCTGCAGCACTCGACTGCGGCGTTGATGTGGCTGTGTTGACTTCTTACGATTTGGATTATTTTCCGATTGTAGAGAGCCTAGTCACTGATTAGTGTGCTACGTTATCAGGGTTCACGACACCACACATGTCTGATTCAGCTGCCCTTTACAGGGCCAAAGAAAACCTCCGCATGTTGGAGACCTGCCCCACTTGGTACGACCACCTAGACAAGGTCGAAGCCGCAATAGCGGAGCACGACCGCATTTACGAGATCCGCACCGCTGCTGGCTGGGAAGCAGATGAAGGCGGCTGGTACGCTCCACACCCTGACAATCCCGACGAGATGATCCCTGAATGGGAGTGGGAGTGTGAAACCGGTGGCCCTCTGCCCGAGGACGTGAAATGAGCTACCAAGTCTTGTTCGGTATGGAGCACCTCTCCAAGCTCGATACCGCTATAAGCGTGTGCTTTGACACGGAGACGTGCCAGCTTCAGCCAGAAATGGGAAAGCTGCGGCTGCTTCAGCTCGGCTGCCAAAACCGAAAGATTATTGTGGTCATTGATTTTTTCCAAACAGATGAAAGCGACTGGAATAGTTTGCGGCGCTTCTTCAGCAATGGAGAGCGCCACTGGCTTGCCCATAACGCTGTGTTTGATATTGCGTGGTTGCAAGAGTACGGAATCCACCCAAATACGGAGTTCCTGGGCTGCTCCATGCTTGCCAGCCGCTTGTTATCTAACGGAAAAACTGGCAGAAAGCACGGTCTCGCAGATGTTGTAAATGAGTATTTAAAAATTAAATTAGACAAGGAACAACAAAAGTCTAACTGGGCAGGCACTTTAACTGAACAGCAGAAAACTTATGCCGCAAAAGATGTGGAGGTTTTGTGCGAGCTAGACCTAATTTTGAAAGACGAGCTTTGTCAATACAATTTAATGGAAGCCTTTAAACTAGAGTGTAAGGCGTTGCCTGCTATGGCACAGATGTGGCGAACAGGTTTGCCGTGGAACAAAGAGAATCTCGCGCAAAGAAAGTTAGATTACGAGCACGATATAAAAGAGTTGTCTAAAGAGTTTATTAGGGAGATTGATTCAGCCTTACCCGAAGGCCAAAAGCTGCCTAGAGATGAAGATGATTCTTTTAACCTACGTGCCAAGGACGAGGGTAGCGTTAGAGCGGGTACTAAAAAGCTTAAGGGCTTTAATTTGAACAGTCCTCAGCAGTTGAAGAGTAAGCTCTCCGCTGTTCTCAAGGTGGAACTTGAGGGCGTATCTAAGAAGGCGCTTAGCGAGTTTGCTGGGCACCACCCCGTTGTTCAGATGTATTTGAATTGGAAGAAGGCTGAAAAGAGGCGGCAGATGATTACTTCGATTCAGGAAAAGATGCGCCCTGATGGGTTTGTGAAAGCCAGCTACATGCAGCTCGGTGCTGAAACAGGGCGTATGACTTGTTTTAATCCGAACAATCAGCAGATACCGAAGGACAAACAGTTTCGTGGTTGCGTAGAAGCGCCGGAAGGTTGGTTGATTGTTGACGCTGACTTTGGTCAGATGGAGCTGCGTTTAGCGGCAGCTGTAGCGCAGGACAAGAAGATGATCCAGGCGTTTAAAGACGGGGAGGATCTGCATACAGTGACCGCTGAAGCCATTGGGTGTACGCGGCAGATTGCCAAGTCTGCCAATTTTGGCCTTCTGTACGGGTCCGGAGCTAAGGGTCTTCGTAATTACGCTGCTGGGAGCGGCGTAAGTATGACTTTAGAAGAAGCGAAAAAAGTTAGAACTAACTGGTTTAAAGAGTTTGAGGGCATAGCTGAATGGCATAAAGAAGAGAACAAAATAGCTAATAACCCCAATCCCAGAATTAAAGGTAAGTGTGGCATTCAGCATATAGAAATACCGGAAACCGGTATGACTAGGTATTTGCCTGGTGATGCAAACCGTCTGACTGTTCGTTGTAACACACCTGTTCAAGGGGCTGGTGCGGCGATTCTTAAGCACGCCTTAGGCAAGCTTTGGCCGCTTGTCAAAGAAGCGGGGGAAAGAACGGTCCGCATCGCGGCTGCGGTGCATGACGAAATTCTGTTGCTTGTTAGGGAAGATGCTGCTGAAGAGTGGGCGGCGACCCTAAAACAGGTGATGGAAGAGGCAGAGGCCAAGTGGCTGGACGAGATTCCTGCTTTGGCTGAGGTGTCTTTCGGCAAAACCTGGCAGGAGACCCACTGATGATCAGCATCTACCGCACTGATCAAGGCTGGTACTCAAATTTTGGAGGGACGGTAACGTACCACCAAGACTTTCGAAAGGCGATGGATGCCGCGTACAGGCAGGCAACTTGTGATGGAGCGGCTCAACAAAGCGATCCAAGGCGCAACGACCGGTGATTTGCAACGGGCTGCGATGTTCTTAGAGGGGGCAAGAGAGGTGCGGGCGGGTTGCACTAACCAACGCGCCCAAGCCCGTCGCGCTCAAACAACTGCGTGGAAAAAGAAAGTTGATAATTCAATAGCGTGGTAATGTAGTTGTAGTAATGTAGCGTTCATGGCTCTTCGGCACGGCAATAAAACGTACTTCCAAATTCTTCTGGATCCTCATCGGGCTCAGATGATTCAGGAAGCTGCGTCAAAAGCTGACAAACGAGCCACGGCATGGATAAGAGAAGCTGTTTATTCGGAATTGAAGCGGGTAAGCCCGGCTAATGTTTACAACGAGGCTGTGGCCAAAGACCAAGCTGAGTGGGCACACTCCGTCCGCAAGCGCGTCGAAGGCCGAGCCAAACCAAAAGACGATTAAGTCATTTTATGCGTTTTGCTCTCAAAGCGGCTTCTGAAGAGTCGCTGTTTCTCGCCGCCTACTACGAAAAATCAAACCAAGCTTTTTGGACGGACCAGCTAGATGATGCCTGTGATTGGAGCACTCTAGAACGGGTTGTAGGGGTAAAAGTAAGCCTAAATAAGGAGGTAGAAATTATTCCTGTGGCAGGCTGACGCATTTTGATTCAAGAGCCCCAATCCGACCAACAGCTTGGCGCAACATCAAGCCTTGATAAAAGTTCTGCTGAATAAGCGCTACACACAGATCTCGTACTTCAGCTAAATCCGTGGTCTGCTTGATTCCACGACAACTGCATTCAAGGTTTAGCTTCTGTTCCAAGCTTGGCTCAATGATCATCCAGTCCATTGGAACGCTCCAGTGAATTCAGGTAACGGCGCTCGGAAGCGTAAGGCTCCCTTGCACGCATGATGTCACCGACAACAGGAAACAACCACTGGTCTACCCGTACACAATATTTGAAATTGTATGGGTCCATACAACCTATGACGACCGTTGTCCAAAAAGCTGTCAGGTAACTCCAAATTACGTACCAGCTCATAGATCATCGACCAAGATGGCCCAGCCAGTATTACTACCTTCTGGTTGCCATCTAGCGTCAAACTCTGCTTGGCGCACTCGTACGTTACGCCCCAAATGCGGGTTGGAATGACCACCGTTTTGCATATCAGGCAAACCGCGTGGATCCTGCATTATCCACTCAGGGTCTGAACTATTCTTTGCTCGATAGCCATTTATAACACTATAGTGTCCGCAACTAACTGAGTTGCATGTTGGTGCGTGGATCGGTCCTTTATCGAGCCAACCAACAATAACTGGACGCCCCATCTCTATTTCTATTTCAATAATGTCTCGGTCTGCATTTTTAATAAATTTAGCATTTAGCCCAAGGCTTTCTAGCGCTTGTATCTGCGCTTCGACAGAAGTTGTGTCGCCATATTTAGCACGTATTTGATTATATTCATCATCTGATTTAACTTTGCCCCAGAAATTTGCAACCATCCCGCTTGCACTTGAGAAGCACTCACGTAGGCCCGTACCGGTTTCATTGTCCAGTTGCGTGAAATAGCGCATGTAGACCTCTTGGTCAATGCCGCTTTCTTTCCACGCATCAAACCATGCGTTGTCTTCTTCCGCCAAAAGGTCTTGAGGCATTCGCTCCTCAAGTTCCTTAATTGCAGCCAACTGGTGGGGTGTACCACGGAACCAATGGAAGAATGGAAGCAAACTAAGGCCCATCGCTGCCCCAAACAACAATTGTCTGGTCACAACCTTAGTTGCGATTACTGTGGCCTTCAAGCCTTGCTACTGATTGTTCCAGCATTGAAAGGCGAGCAAAAATTTCTTGATCTCTCGTTCTGATGTCCGTGTGAAGGATGTCCATCCTGCTGGCTAAATTATCGACAGCAGTCGTCAAACGCACCAAGGATTCCCTTCCTTGCTGGCTTTGGCGGTTTATTCCCGTTAGACCAGCAGAAGCAGCTCCAACAGATGCTCCTGCTATCGCAGCCCAGATTTCAACCACCATTCGACCTATAGCGTCACTTCATCATGGCAGAGTCACCAGAAAAGCAAGAACAGGAGGAATCCAACTCGCGGCTAGGCGACGTAATCAAGGTTGTGTTGCTTGGCTGGGCAATGGCAATCTTGACTGCCAACTACCTTGGCGTCTTCAAGCAATCCCTAGATCCAACCTACCCAGCCAGTATCTTAAGTGGCACAGCTGCTTCCTTTGGACTGTCGGTCGGCAACAACAGGAAGAAAAAAGAGGAGTCTACAATTAAGGAACAAACCCCTACGGCAAAGCCAAAATGAAACGCTTAGCTCTGGTATTGGGCTTCACACTGCTGGCCGTTCCAGTGCAAGCAGACTTGACTCATAAAATACAAAATAGCGTGCAGCTGACAGTTGATGGAGCGGGATCAATCACAACTCGCCTTCCGAGTTCAATGTCAGTATCTGGGTCTAACGTTACTTTGGACACTGCTCCTGTGCTGGGCACATTATCTTCCGGCACTGCCCTTGGTTACACTCCTGGCGCTTACAGTATTACTACTGCTGGTGACGCATTTTCGTATGCAGAAAATTACATTGAAGGAGACGACGTACCAACACTCCTGTCAACAACAGTCACGTCAGGAGTAGTGCCAGTTTTGCCGATCATGGGGCAAACAACCACAACTTCAGCTGGAGTTGCTGGTTCTTTAGCCGGTTCAATAGCCACGGACGGTGCAATTTCCGTTACTGCAGGTGGAGCGGGAACAACAGTAATCGGCCAGAGCATTATTTCTATTTTTGCAGGAGACTGATGCGCTGGTTATTGCTTCTTTTCTTGTACGCTCCAGCGGTAAATGCTGTCCCCGTTATTCCAAATTTTCAGACTGGCTCACTCACGTCCCACACAGAAACCACGAGCTTAGTGACGGAGAGTATCGTTAGTGAGGATTTTGCTACTGGGTACGAGTACAGCATCTCTGGCACAAACATCCAAGTCAACGGCAACTTGAATCCTATCGCTGAAACCACAGTTAACGGATGGACTTCCCTAGGACAAAGACCAGAATGGTCAGTCGTAAACCCTGGCAGTGCCTTCAGTTATGCCGAAAGCTACCAAGGCCCAGGGCTGTCAAATCGAACTACGATTCAGCGCACAACAGAAATAACAAGTATTACGGATACTGTAAGTACCTTCTCTCAGTAATACTGCTTTCCGCTCCAGTAAACGCAGAAGGTATCGGGGGAATATCTGCTACAGCGTCACCAACGGCAACTAGCAGCGGTTCAGTAAGCAACCAAGCCGTGCAAATCTTGCAGGGCAATAGTATTACAAATTCTTATGGCAACAATATACAGTGCCAAGGCCCTACGCTGACCACCTCTGTTTATGGCAACCGCAACAAGTCGTGGAATTTGCCCTATGAATATGCTTACGATGACCCCGTCTATGACCTGACAGATATTGATGATGACGGAAGACTAGATAATCCAGGAGAGGTGTATTTCTACAAGGACACACGAACGGGCCAAAAAGATACGCATAACTACAATTTTGGCGTTTCAATACAGGCGACAATGCCTTTAGATGGTGGCTTGCAAGAGCGTTGCAAAGAAGCAGCAGAAACTCAAATTGCCTTGCAAAAACAAATACTGGCTAACAAGAGGCTTGATTTTGAATTGTCACGCGCCAGGGTCTGTTCAGAGCTACTAACGAAAGGTGTGCGTTTTGCCAAGAAATCACCTTACGCAAAAGTCTGCGCTGACATTCAGATCTATCAACCCGTTCCACATACACATCCTATTTCCGTAAAGCCCGCTGCTGCTGTCTCCGCTGGTAAGGAGCCTGCGCCTTAGGTGCTTTGCCCAGTGCCTTCTGGATTTTGACCGCTAGCTTTTTGATTGTTGGTTTGATTAGTTTCAACAAAAAGGGTGTTGCAAGAGCTGTTGAAACTGCAATGGCAGAAGACAAGCTGACGTTCACTGCCTGCGGCAAACTCGGAACAGCCTCGATCACTTGCTGGACAATTGGGTTGACTGGTTTTTCAACTTCTTGTTGTACAGGTTCTGGAGGCTTAGGCTTTGGCAGCTGTACTGGTGGAGCGGGTAAAGGTTCAGGTTGTTTGCTTTTTGCTGGCGCAACTTTTGGTGCTTGCACCTCTGGCTCAAAATCCAAAGGGTCAAACGCTGGCATATCAATGATTGGCGTTCCAATCTCTAGCGTTACTGGTGGTGCGCTAGGTACTGATGGAGGTTCTGTCAGCCATGTACGCACTTCCGGCAACTGAATCGATCTAACCCCAATTTCAGGAATTTCTGGCATGAAGTCTGAACGGTTTACAGCAGGCGAGCTTTGGATTGAACGTACCAAGCAACGCGAAGGTCCGCCTTATGTCTATACCTGCCTTAGTGGCAAGACATCTAGGTTATTTACTGACCCAAAAGCTCTGCTGAAATTTGTCCGTTGGCCTAAGGGAACTCAAACGGGAGATCAGTTACGCGAATGGCTTTCCTTTTTTAAGGAAACGGAATCGGTAGGCCAGTCTCCGTTGGTAGTTCAGGCATCACCTGCTCAATCTGATCAGGAATCATCTCAGTAACCTTTCCGGTTACGTCACCAGTGATGCTGTCCGCATAACGAGTGATCATGCCTGGCAGCCTTGAGTACAGCATCACAGAACTGCCAAGCATCCCTGCTGACATGATGAATGCCAAGACAGACAGAACGTTGAATAGCTTTTGCATAAAAAAGACCCTCCTTGCTGTGTGAGCACCAAGGAGGGGTAGCAGTTCTGTATTTAGGTTAGCTCAGAAAACGTACTTGCTGCCAA
>VMHT01114982.1_pt1 | contig 22891 bp, 13 predicted proteins | sample 4693611 | NCBI WGS metagenome assembly VMHT01 (sample SAMN12280063, study PRJNA550983) | marine metagenome | isolation source: seawater sampled from same location over 5 years 0.02-0.2 micron viral filtrate | place: USA: collected off the coast of southern California halfway between the port... ...
GCCGCTAGTAATGATGAATGGGAAGCCACAAGCCTCCCGAAGTTCATCTAGTCTGTGGATAAAGTCCACGTTCATTTTATTTTCGCCGGTCTCTTGGCAGTTAAAGTCTTCTAGTTTAAAGTATTTAAATTCCATTATGCTACGTTCCTTTGTAAATTAGCTTTAAGTGCTGCAACTGTACGCCCTGTAGATTTAGGTGTTGGCTCAGTGTCTAACAAGCTAACTGGCTCACTTGCTGCTACAGTTTGTGCTTGTTCCGAAATAACTTCTCCGCCTTCAACAAACATCAACAACCCTCTATCAATATCCTTACGCATCTTGTCAGTAATTTTAAGAGTTGGAAGCTCAACAATGTCGGCATTTCGATTGTACTTAACCATTTTAATATCTACGCCATATTTTTTAGCAAATTCTTTCTGCCAGATGTCTATTAAAGTTTTGTCATAAAACTCTAAAAACTTCTTACCCTCACCGGAAGCTATATCTTTGTTGTTTCGTATAGCTTGTAAGCGTCCAGTAGTTAAAGCAACTTGGTCGTAACCTTCTTCGGCTGCAATTTTCATAGCCTGTCGAAGACCTAAACCGCCCCACTGTCTATTCTTTTTAAGTGGTAAAGTTGGAACTGCCAGTTCTTCGCTGTCAAAATCAAGCATTCCTGATGACTCATTGCTTCGTTTTATTTCTGCTTGAAGTTCAGGCGAAAGCTGTTCATCGCTTGTTTGATATTGCTTACCTTTAGCTTTTTTAGATGCTTGCTGGTGAGCGTCTGACTGCACTTCATCAACTAATAAAGTTTTAGTAAATGCGTCATCAGTTTCATCAATATCAGCTAATCGAATATGAGCTACTTGGTTTTTAAGTTGTTTATGGTGTGGATGCTCGTAGTCTGTACTTACTTTCTTGTACTTGTTTTTTAGTGTTAGCACAACTTCACGATAGTTCTGAGTGTCTATATTCTCAAAAGCAAAAGTTAAGTGTTCATTTGCAGCATCAAAATCTGAGCCTCTATTAGAAGCTTTTTTAAACTCTTCAAACATTTCTTCAAACAATTCATCCCAAGCTTTTGGGTCATCTACATCAAGAAGACTGTCTAACATTTCTGCTTCAAAAGGTTTATTTTCTTCCAACCAGTAACTAAACGCATCTACCTCTTCGCCCTTGTCATTTATGTGTACAGGCATGTCATCCACAATTTCTAAGTCTACCGCTTTAGCACGACCTACATTAACATCAAAGTCAAAGTCGCTTTCTTTAAAGAACTGTTGAACTTCTTCTTTAGTAGTAGGCTTGTTATTACCAAACCTTTCTTTAGCGCCTGTCCACTCAAGCTCGTCAGGAGTTATTTGTTTCTTTTCAAGTTGATTCAAAAACGATTGTCCGGGTTTTGGCTTACTACCCACAAGTTCCTGCGAAGCTTTTTCTGCTTTGCTGTAGAACCCAGAAGCCTTCTTAGGTGCAAAAGCTTTTACAACTGCTTTAGCAATACTTCCTGCTGCAAAGTTATGTCTAGGGTCTTTTGAATCGAACTTAGTTGCAGTAACTAATTTAAACTGCTCTGGCTCAAAAAGAATGTAAGAGTGCTTAGATTGATTCTCAAAACCAAATTCAACCTGATTAACATACTTAACAGAATCAAAACCATAAGATTTAATTTCATTTCGTAAATCAATGTTTATCTCGTTTTTCATTAGGTCTAATTCTATTTCGTCTACTAAAGACTCAACAGGTTTAGTTTCTAAATCTAAAGCACGTACACGTAACGCCTTCATCCGCTTAACAGAAGCGTCAGTTACTTTACCGCCAGACTTTTGAATATTACCTAGTAGCTCATTAACACCATCCAAAGACGCAAGAATTGCTTCAGCCTTCCAAGTGTCAGCTTGAGTTTCTCCTGCATACATAAGAGGATTACGAACATTAATATAGCCTTCTTGAATTAAGTTTGTAGGCATTTCATAATCTTCGCCATATCTTTGCTTAGCAACTTTTTTAAGTTGTTCAAACTTTTCTTCGTATTCAGCTTTAGTAGGTTTTAAATCTTTAAATCCGTTGTACATTTTCTGAGCTGTTTCGCCAGTATACAAGTCAAATATCATATCTCTAAGCGTAATAGTATATGCAACACCCTCTGAACCAACATGTGTTGATAGCTCTCTTGCAAAAGGAAACGACACATTGTACTCGCTAGTTTTAAAGTTTCTAATAGAACGACGAATTATATCTTGAGTATCTGATTTTTCAACGTGCTTTTTCAAAGCTTTAATTCTTTGAGCTTCAGTTAAACTTGCGTCAGGCTTTTCAGTTGGGTTAAGCTTTGGAGCTTTAAACTTATCAAAGTTTACATTTCCTCTAGCTGCAATTTTAACAATCGCATCTCGTGCAACAATTGGAGCGCCTTCTGGTGAAAGCAAAGGTTCTCTATCTTTTAAAATGGCAGTTAAAAAATCGTGAGTGGCATCTAAACTTTCTTCATCAAACTTAGCTTCTTGCGCCTTAGTTCTTTCAACATCTGAAATTTTAATATTAAAGTCATCGAATGCGTCTTTAATACTTTGTATTTCGTTAGCCACTGAAGCTTTAACTAAATCTTTGCTTCCGCCCTCGTCTTTTATCTCTGAAATAGTTCTAAACGCTAAGATTTGGTCGTCGTTATAACCTAAGTCTTTTTGATATTGCTCTAATTTAAACGCAGCTTTTTCTACATCACCAGTTTTTACAGCTTCTTGGAAATTTGGATTTGATTCTGCAAAATCTAAATCTCCTTTCTTAGCACCTATCATAGTAAAGACATTAGCTTCTGCAAGTTTAGCTGCGTTTTCTTGGCTTAGTTTAACTGAGCCTTCAGCAACGCCTAAACCTACAGAGCCTTCAATATTAGAAGCAACTTTATTTAAAGCACTTTTATTAACTAACCCCTTAGTAGAATTTTCAAGTGTTCCAAGAACATCACTAGCTAAAGGAACAGGCAGGCTTTCTTCAAGAGCTTTGTCGCCTCCCTTTTTAAACAAACTTTCAATAGCAGGAGCAACAGCTTTTGCAATTGCTGTGCCGCCAGCGTTTAGTTTAAGAGCTTTTTGCGGCTTATCAAAGTCTTCAATAAGACCACCAAAAATATCTCTTTGTGCTTTTCTTAAATTTCTTTTGTATCTATCAACAGTCGGCTCACCCAACATTTGCTTACCGAAGTAGCTTCCAGAAATAACCGGGGCTTTGCCTCCTACAGTTGGAATAATTCCTTGTTGAATTAAACTTAAAGCATCAGAGGCTGCTGGGCCAAAAGGCATTGTAGCATAAGCCAAGTTACTTTGTGAGTATTTAGCCGCAGTCTTAGCACGTTGGAAACTGTCAAGCAATAAACCATTACCACCCCAACGAGCTATTGAAGCGCCTATAATTTCATCTAAATCTTTATTACGCTCACTTTCACCACCAGTACGTAAGTAGTTAGTCCATCGAGCCATGCCAGTCATAATAGTTCCGGCAGCTACAATTTTACCAGCGTTACGTGTAGGAGCTTTAATAAGAGACTTAGCAGCACCCTTTAGTACGGTGTTGGTAAACGCCGCAGGATAACTAAGAAGTTGAAAAAATACAGCAGTCTTAGGGTTAGAAAACAGTAATGGCTTCAGTCCCGACATTGCAGTAGGCTGAAGAACTACAGAGTTTGTGTAACGTGCAACGCCGCCCAGTAAATCATTTTTGTAGAAATCATCAGTTCGTTTGGCTCCGTCATCAAACCACTTAACAGCCTGTTTAAAATCAATGCCTAGCTCAGCTAACTCGCCAGCAAGGATTTCACCATCTTTATCTAAAGGTCTGCCTTTATAGCGTGTAGCAAGCTTTTCAATGTTTTCGTTTACAAGGGACTTGCCGCTTGAGTGAGAAACATTCTGTACAAACTTAGTCCACTGGTCAAGCATGTTTAAACGGAAAAACTTATTACTAGCATTCTGCAAGCCTTCAGTCATCAGCTCGTCGCCTGCTAGTCTATCTCCAACCTGAGCAAGTGCTTGGTCTACGTGGATACTAAAGTCACGCATTTCTTTCAAAGCTTCGTTAGCTGTCAAGCCGTTTTTGTTCATTAGCTCTGACTCAAGGTCTTTAGTAATACGCTTGTGAGACTGCTGAATAGCATCGCCAAAACCTTTAACAGAATTACGGACACCCGCTTTCTGGATGTTTAAAAATACTTCTGTTAAACTCGATACGGTTGCTAAGCCCAAAAGAGCTACACGGTTTACAAAACTATAAGCATCAACACCCACTTGAGTTTTTCTGCCGTAGCGTTCCATTCCTTCGCCGGTTGCTGAGCGATAAAGTTTTTCAATCTGCCGTTCAATCTTAGGAGTAAACTGTTCTCCTGATTCTTTCATTTCTACTTTAATTCGATTGATGTAAAATCTTTTAAAGTCATCAAAGTTTCTTACACCTAATACTCGATGCTTAGCAATAGACTTACCTGCTTGGAAAGTGTAAGCATGTAAAGAACCAAGAACATCAGTGTTTAAAAATTCTTCAAACTGAGAATCGTCACCAATAGTATTAATTTTTCTTTTAGCACTAAAGAAGTGTCCACCACCACTGCCAGCATCTACTTGGTTTTTAACATCAAGCATATTTTTAACAGTTGCTTCAGCTTTAGCTCTAGTCATTCCTGCACTATCAATAAACTTTTGAACTAAACCCTCTTGGTTTTTTTCAATAGCGCTACGGCTCCACATACGTGGAATGTAGTTATCTTGGAGCTTGTCAATCACACGAATCTTTTTAAGCTTAACACCCATTTCATTATAAAGGTCTCTAACTTCTATAGCAGCTTTGTTAATTGCTGCGTTAGTTTCGTCATCAAAACCTGAGTGCTTGAGAGGCTTAGTGCTCCGCATACTTTTACTTAAAGCATCATTAATATCTGTTGCAAGTTTAGTGTCCAACTTACTTAAAGAAAGAGAGTCTACAATAGAACGGAAACGCTCGTTGTACTTGCCAGTAACTTCACGCTGTACTTCAGACAAGTCTTTAGCTACTACCTCGTCTTGAATTTTATATTTAATACCAAACTCGTGACTTAATTTTTTCTGTAGTTGTGCGGCAGTCCCAGAAAACTTAGTTAGTGGAGACAGTACACCCGCTGCTTTGCCATAAAAGTTTCCGCTTAAATCAGAAGCTACTGTATATAAGGCTTGTTTAATTGCGTTTGTTTTCCCTGCAACAGTGGTTTCGTTGTTTGCAGCAGCCCTAATAGAAGCTAAGATTTCTCTTCTAGTTTTTTCACCACCACCAAGGTCATCAGCAAACTTTTTAGCTGCTGCGTCTAAAGCCTCATCATCCATATCAAAAGTACGTGCAGTCGCATCATCAGTACCGTTTACAGTTTTAGCTGTAGCACCTTCAGGGCCGCTAAGACGTAAAGCTTCATCTACTACAGAACCGCCAGACGAAGGAATCCACTCGCCTTCTATGCCTTCATCAAAAGCTTTAACAGCTTCTTCACGTTTTACAGGCAAAGCAGGCTCTGTAGATTCTCTAAAAGCTTTGTTGCCATGCTTAGAAGCCGCATACATACCGATACCTTTAGGTATAACATAGCCTAAAGTTCCACCTATAGCTCCGCTTATTACATTTGTTGCAACACTATAATCTTCTTCTTTCATAATGTCAGCAGAAATATCTAGCTCTTGCATCAAGTGCGAACCAACTACACCGTGAGTTGCGCCATAAATAGTAGAAGCCTTAATAGGGTTTTTAGTTGCTGCCGCTACAGAAGCTGCAACAGCTCTTGATAAAGCCTTTTGGCCTGCTACCTGTGCAGCTTTTCGAGCCGCAATAGTTGCTGCGGTTCCTGCGCCAAAAGTAGCCGTTCCTGACAACAACCCGCCAACAGTTGCAAGACCTTCTGGGCTAAAAATTAAATCAGCGCCATAGTCTTTAACCATGTCAAACTTTTCGCCAGCACCTGTAAGTGAAGCCTTGTCCCAACGAGACTTCATAACTCTGTAAGCTCTCTTAACATTTTCTGGGGCATCTTTTAATGAAGCTGCAAGAGACAGAGGCGCACCAATGCGGAATGTTAAATCACGCATATATTCAGCAGGGTCATCTGTTTGACCAGTAGTAGCTTGGTCTATAGCATAACGAGCTGCGCTTTGAGTCTCACCTAAATAATCGGTAAGAATTTCATAGTTATTAATAACTACTTCATCGTTTTCCCAATCTGTAACTGAATATTCTATTGGAACCATTTGATGTTCGCTGTAATATTCTTTTTGTTCCGCACTCATAGACTTATCTACTTTGCCGCCAGTTGCATTAAACTCTTCTGCATACTCTGAATATTTACCCATTAATACTTATCCTTTAAGTTGGTCTGCTAGTCTTGTAATATAGTCTCTAGTTTCTTTTGGAAGGTCTGCTTTGTCAGCTCCACTCTCAATCCATTCACGAGTTGCTCCCGGCCCCATGTTATATGCAGCAGCAGCATACTCTAAGTTACCGTCAAACGCTATATACATGGCTTTAAAGTATTCCTGACCTACACGAGTACGTTCTTTATCACTATCATCTTTAGCAGGTTTAATTCCATATCCCGGCTGTGCAAGAGTCTCAGGCATCACTTGCATCCTACCGAGAGCGCCTACAGGACTAACTGCGTCAGGGTCATTGTTACTTTCAATCATCGCTACAGCATCATACAGTTTTGTGTAGTCTTCATCAGAAGCATCTTCTGGCTTGACAAATGAAGCCAGTGGGTTGTCAGGAGTTCCAAAGTCACTTAATAAACTTTGAAGTTGCTTTCCTACCGGAGATGGGACTTCAGGTTTAAGTACGCCTGTTGTATTCTCACGAGTTCCCGGCGTACCTTTCCGGCCATATTTGTCACTATAAGCCTTATAAGCGTCGTCATAGTCCTTTTTAAAGTCTTCTAGTCCTTTTTCGAAACGAGATAATTGCGGAGAACCTTTCTTATACACACTAGCGTTTAGCTGTTTTTCTCGTCTTTTAACTTTTATAAGCAGTCTTTCAAGCTTAGCATAATCTTTATGCTGACCGTCGTGAAGGTTTTTACTTCTGCCGTATGTTGGAGCCTCACCTTCAGGCGTATTCAATCTATAAAACTCTGCTACAGAATATTTACCAGTTTTACCTACTGCATCAGTATCAGTATTAGCATCAGAAGTTGTAGTTGTAGTTGTAGTTGTAGTTTCAGTTGTAGTTGTATCTTCGGCAGCTTTCTGGTCTAAAATTTGAGCAGCGATGGTTACTTTATCGCCTATCTCAGGAACGCCAGTATACATGCTTGGGTTGTTAAGAATTTCTTCCATTATGTCTAGTGTTGTTTCAAGCTGATTACCGTCTACCATATCTCTAAAAAAGTCAAAACCTCTGGTTGCTTCGGCTTCGCTATTTGGTGCTCGTAGCTTTTTAATAAATATATCACGCTCTTCTTTACCCATGTTGTTCAAAGCGTTATAAATTTTGTTGTCATCATTAACAAGCTTAGTAGCAATTGCTCGTTTGTTTGTTAGGTTCATGTCCTGCAACGCTTGTAAGGTTTCAAAAACATTACCCTGACCAATAGTATCAGGAGCAGTTTCGCCTGCAATACGATTTAAAGCTACTTGACGATAAATCTTTCGGCCTTCATCTTCTGTTCCCATTCCTTGTCTTTCAAATAAAAGACCGGCAGCAACAGTCATTGAAGCAAATGCTTCCTGCTTTAATAAAAGTTGGGCTGCATACGCAGGGTCTCCCGACTTTATTGAGCCGTTAGATTCTACGTCAATTTGTTTTTCAAACATTGCGTTAATAGGCGCTGTAATAGCCCCTTGGTTGTTAAACTCAATAACTCCTTGCTTCACAAGATTAGCAGGCATTTTAGCTGCAACTTGAGCAACTGTAAGTTCTTCAGCATCAGAGACGCTTGAACTTTGTGAAACATTTCCTGACCCATCTAGTCGAACATAGGTTGTATTAGAGACTACATTTCCGTCATTATTTCTATAATATGTTGTAGTTGGAATAACAGAAACGTCTATACTTTGCCCAAACATATCTTGACTTTTTATTGTAGTTACTTCGCCAGTTACAGTTGCAGGAACACCTGCGTCACTTGGCATATTTTTAGCAATGTAATCAGCAACATTAGCGTTCCGTGTTTTTCTCCAAGCATTTCCATAGTCTTCTTGATACTGCTTAGTTGAAGTGACCATATTGTCGTTGATTAAAGAATCTAAATCTGTATTGTCGTTTCCTGTTAGTCCTTTTACAAAAGGCATCACAAGCCCGGTTAGTGTTTTTTCAGGCGCACCACTTTTTATTTTGTCTTGATATTTGGCAGCACTACCCGTAGTTAAGTATTCTTTAGTAGCGTCAAAACGCTCATTAAGCGCAGCTACTCTTTTTTCTTCTAAGCTATTAACTGACTTGTTAAGCCACTTGTTGAACGTGCCTTCGTTGTAATTTCCTGTTGTTCCGTGAACCTTCTGCCACTGATTCGTCAACTCATCTGTCAACTGCTGTCGAGCCAAGCCTTCAACACCTACTCCATCATCTAAGCTTTTTTGATAAGCAGCTAAATCGTTATTGGCTTCTGTATAGCTTTGACCCAAGAGCAGTTGGTTCTTTACCAACTCTTCATTGTTTAAAAATTCTTGGTGTTTAGAATTTGCTACATTTTGTGCTATGCCAAGAGCCGCATTAATACCCACAGCTTTCCATGCGCCTTGTCTTGCTTTACGCTCGTTTGTTCTAGCAGTTTTTTCATTTTCGTCACGTATGCCCTGTAATAAAGACTCGCCGTATGTTGTTGAACTCATTATTTATTGTCCTTCTGATGGAGCCATTAGGCTAGGTTGCTGAGGAACTTCAGGTTCTACTGCTTCTTCTTCTACTGTAGGAGAAAGCAAACTAGGAACGCTAGGAAGGCTTTCCATGTCTTGCTCCATGTCTGGAGTTATAAAACCTCTAGGAAGAAAGTCTGAAGATTTTGCTGCTTTACGAAGTTTTTCTAATCTTTCTTCTTCCATCTGCACACCGAAAACTTTATCGTCTTCTTCATCTTCTTCATCATCAATTTTAAAATCTATATCTAAACGTTCAGCAAGTGCAATAAGCATATAAGCTAAAGGCTCAGCAAGCATAAGCATAAGGTCAGGATTTACATTTCCTTCTTGAAACTCTTGAAATAAAACGACTTGAACAATCTGCATAATAGGTGTTTCATTGCTTAGAGCTTGCATTAAAGCGGGGTATATTTCTGCATCAGTCACATAAGTCCACAAGTATTGATTAGCTTCATGTACGTTTGTAAACTTTGGAGCTTTTTCATACGGTGCAGGAGAAGCAGGGTCACTAGTAAGCGACTGCCCCGGTATAGGGCCTTGCATAAGACCTCTTTCTTTGTTGTAATTTTCAATAGATACTTGCTGTTGCTTAGCCATAAGCTGTACTTCCTCCTGCTTTAACTCTCATTTGCTGTTCATAAATATTAGCGCCATAACCATAGTTGTTCTGCTGTAAAAACGCTGTTGGGTTTAAGCTCATCTGCATTGCCCTATCGTTAATCTCTGGTGACTGATAGCTTCCAGTACCTACGTCGATATATTGAGCAGGGGCATTACTTGCAAAATATTCTTCTGGCTGCTCTATAATTCCTATTTCTTGAGAAAGTCGAGTTTTCGCGTCTTCCTCTACAACCCCCGATACCATGTCGATACCTTTATCTAAAGTTTCGTCTGCAACTGCTCGACCTAAAGTCCTTCCGTCTTTGAAGTCTGTAAATTGTTCTTTTACAGAGTCTAAAGTGTTCCCCGGTAAGTCTTTAATAAAGTTACCTGCTTTAGATAGTAAGCTGTTTGTACCGCCTGTAACTGGTTTCATTACTAGCTCAGCATCTGGTAAACCTCGTGCATCGAAACCTTCAGGCTTAAACGTATCAAACCCTGCATTTGAACCAGCCTGACTTGCGCCTGTTATGTTAGCAGGGCCTTCAATACCGCCTGTAGTGGGCGTAGTTACTAGCTCAGCATCTGGTAAGTCTAAAAGACTGCTTTTAATTTTTCCAATTCCTCCGGGAATACTATCCTTACCCATAATGTTTTGAGCATTATTTACAATATTTTGTTGCTTAGCTGTAAGAATTTTTTTAGCTTCTCCAAACTTTTCAATACCGTCGTTAAAGCTTTTAGTAATAGCGTTAATATTTTCATCAATTCCTGTCTGCACTGTACTCCAAGCAGACTTACCTGTTGATGAGTCTACAAAAAAACTATCAGAAGCTTGAGCAAGTTTAGGGAACATTGTTTCCATACCGGGGATTTTCTTTAACGCAGTTTTAGTAAACTCGCCTATAAAACTACTTACTCCATCAGTTACTGTTTTAAAAGCTGATGCTCCGGATTTTGCAAACTTAGCGCCCGACTCAAGAATTTTACCGGCTGTTTGTGCAATCTTACCGCCTTTAGCTAAAAACCCAGTTGCGCCTTTAAATGCCGCACCGACGGTAGCATTAAAACCTTTAGCTAACATCGCCCCTACTCCCGGCAACATAAAGCTTATAGCAAGCTGGCCTACAATACCAATCTTACCCATAAACTTACCAAACGCCTTAAAGGCTGACTTTAAACCTTTGCCGATAGATTTAAACGCAGACTTAAATCCCTTGCCGATAGATTTAAAACCTTTTTTAATAGCTGAACCTAATCCCATTTTATTTCACCTGTATTTTGTTTATTTAATAACTGTTGTTAGCCAAGTATTAGCATCATTAGCATCCTTGGCTGCAATCTTTTCATTACCAATGGCAGTAGCTAGTAGCTGAGCTTTACGTTGTTCTTCGTTTTCAAAAGACTGTCGAGTATAAGCGGCTGCATCACGCAACTGCTGCCAAACTTGAGTAAGCTCTTGAGAAGTTAAGTTGTAACTTATCTGAGCGTTCTGTTGGTTTGCTGCATTTTGAGCTGCGGTATCAGCTAAATTAGATTGCCGTCTCCACTGTATATTAGACTGCTCAACAGCCTGTGCATTTGCTGCATTCCATTGGTCACGCTGAAAGTCTTGTTGCTCATTAAACTTTGCAATGTCTGTTTCAAGCTGTTGTTCAAACTGGTCAGCCTGTAGTTTATTGCCTGCGTTTAAAGCTGCAATACGGTTCTTTTCAGTAGCGTTAAACTGCTCCCTAGCTGTATTAGCGCTTACATTATACTGCTCTATCTGCACTCCAAGATTAGCCATAAACTGGTCTGCTTGTTGCTGACTAGAGGCGTTAAACTGAGCCGCTGCGTTCTGTGCTGACTGATTACTTAACAAAGCTTGTTGATTTTGTTGAGCTGTTAAAACTGCTGATTGTTGTCTATTACTTAAATTAGCCATATCCATTTGCAAAAAAGACTGTGCATTTGTAACTGCAAGTTTAGTATTCTTGTCAAGGTTCGCCATATCCATAGAAGCCATAGCGGTTGCTGTTTGTAGTGCAGCCTGTTGGTCAGCGCTAAATTTAGAAGCTGTCATGTTTTGCATAAACTTACTATTAGTTAATTCAACTTGCTGAGCTGCGTTAAACTTAGCTAAATCAATTCCAGCGTTAGTTTGTGCATTTACAACTGCTCTTTGTTGGTCAACATTTAACTGTGCAACATTCATCTCTGCTGCAATCTTACCCTGAAGTAAGTTAGTCTGCATACGTGTGTTAAGGTTAGCTAGTTCTGTTTGTTGAGCGTTGCTAAGATTTTCAGATGCTGCTTGGTTCTGAGCACTCAAGTTAGCTAGTCGCATTTGCTGGTCATTAGACAGGTTAGCCAAGTTCATTTGCTGTTGGAAGCCTGCATTCTTAGCTAAGAAGTCTGCGGCAATCTGCTTGTCTTGAGCCGTAGCACTTTGGATAGCAGAAGCGTTTGCCTGAGCCATTGGAATAGCACTTTGAATAACAGCGTTAAACAAAGCATCACGACCAACACTTGAAGCACTCATTCCTCGTCGAGCTAGGTTAGCTTCAACTTTAGCGAGAGCCGGTCTAGCCCATGCAGGAACTTCGCCATCTTCCATGCCAGACATAAGAGATTCCATCTGTACATCAATCAAAGCTTCTTTCGGAAGACCTGAAAGTGTAGTACGCACATCTTCAGGAAGGTCTTCCATTTCATCTGCAATAAGGTCTGGTTCGTCTGCAAGGCGATTAGCAATTGCGTCGTCTGATAAACCAGCAGCTTTAAGCTTTTTAACAGCTTTCTTTTTAGCATCTGCGCCTTGTATTGCTCGTTTCTGAGATTGATTATAGTCATACATACTCATAATTTCAGCAGCTTCACCAGTAGCAGGTTCGCCTACAATAGCTTCACGTTCCTTAGCTTCAGCTTCTTTTGTTTCTTCTACAGTAGCTACTTTACCAGTCACTGTATTTACATAAGCACCCTCACTAGAGCTGTACTCAACTTCCCCTGCTTTTGCAGCCTCTTCAGCAAGTGTGTCTCTAGTAGCTGCTGTAGCTTTAGCGCCTTCTGAAAGCGTAGCGTCTTCTTGGGCTGCAATAGCTTTAGAGTCTTCTTCAATGCTTCCTTGCGCTGTTTTTACAGGGCGCATAGCAGAAGTTTTATAAAACTCTTCTAACTCAGTTTCGTGTTGTGCTAAAGCTTCTTCAAATGCCGGAGTACCTCCTTTTCCTACAAAGTCTTTACGTAAAGGCTTTGGAGGCGGAACCCCAATTGTAGTCGCTTCCATACTAGAAGCTGTTACATCTGTAGGCTTAGAAACTTCTGTTTTAGACTTATAGTCAGCCAAAGCTGCCTCAAACTGGTGTTGAGACTCGTAATCTTGTCTTACAGGCTTCGCTGTCGTTTGAGCAGCTGTTACTGATTCAGCAGTAACTGTGTCATCTTCTGTTCTGGTTATCTCAGCACTGTCATTAAGTTTTTGAGTCTTAGAAACAGGTGTTATTGTGTTTTCTTTAGAAACAGTATCTACAGCTACTGTAGGAGCAGTAACGTCTGGGCCTGTTATTTCTATATCTGTAGGAGCTTCAGAATCTCTGCCTGATTTTACGGTTACATTCGCACCGCTTTCATCTACATTTCCTTCATTTCCTTTACCGTCTGGTAAACCCTTATCTCCTGTATTAGCCATATCATCATTCCCATCGCTGTCGTTATTATTATTACCGCCGCCGCTAGTTCCGTCACCAGTAGGGTTATCTATTTGGTTGTTTGTGTTGCCTTCTTCTGCGCCGCCTCTATCATGCCAAGTTCTAACAAAGTCATACATGTCTTCTTGATAATCTTGATATTCGTTGTTTCGAGTTTCCCAATCATCATACGCAGCGTTAAATTCTGCGTCAGTCATGTTTTCAAATTGACTTTTATTTCTGTCTGGCTTACCCGGTCTTTGTTGAAACTGTAAAGGAGCTTCGTGGTCAATTTGTGTTCCACGAATAACAGTTCTTTGGTAGTCTCTTTCAAGTTTACTTACTTTACCATCGCCATCCATATCGTAGTAATCTGTAAAACTTTTTGCTGCTTGACCGCCTTCGCCGGGGCTTCCAAACGGCCCTTGGAAAGCAGGCATTTCAGTTCCAGTAGGTTTAAAGTCTACTGCGTTTTCAAAATCATCTGGGTCATAAGCAGGGTATTCAGGTTCTTCAGCAAACCCCGGCCCACCATAGTTAGGGCTTTCTGGGCCTTGGGCAGCTTCCCAAGCAGCTAAAGCTGTTCTAAATGCTCCATAACTAGGATAATCATCAGCTGTGGGTCTAGGGTCTCCATTATTAAAAGTTGGAGCAGAGCTAGAACTTGTAGCTACTACTCCCTCTGAGTTGCCTTGCGCCGTGAGGTCTGGACTATCACCTTGAGCATCTTCCCACTGTTGTTTTACATCAGAAGGTAAATTATTAAGCGCATAATCTCCGGTTGTGTTTATGTAATGTTCAGCAAAAGCCGTGTAATAATCATCTGCACTATCATAATCATTTACAGACGGAGCTGAGCCTGTTGGAGAAGCAGCCTTCTGAGGCTGTGATGTAGATTGCTGAGCCGGTGTAGCCTTTAAGCTCATTTGTTGTGGTTGAGCTGTTGGAGGGTTAAGCTTAGAAGTAACAGCGTCTTGGTTTGCTGCATTGTTCTGGGTTAATTCAGCTTTTTCAGGGCCTGCAACGCCTGTACCCGGCTTTGGAGGATTAGCGGCTGCTAGGTTTTTTAGCGCTTCTGGGTCAAGCAATCCACCTTCAGCTAATTTTTTGCGTAGATATTTACTAGCTCTACTCATTTATTTTTCCCTTTAACTAAACCCTGAACTGTTTCAGATTCAAATATACGAATCCCTAACCATACAATAGTGAAGACAGAAGCAATAGGCGGAAGCCAAGCTGCTAAGGCCATAACACCTGTGGATGCTGCTGCAATGTCTACTACTTCTTTGCCTTCTTCAACGGTCATGGATTACTCCTTAGTCTTCTTCAGCTTGAGATGCAAGATGAGCTGCATAAGCTGCAACTACTTCGCTTGTATGTACTGTTGCACAGATGCCCTGTACTTCAGTTGATTCGCCGCTATAGTCGTCACCCGCTGAAATTACTTTGCGGTTAAAAGAACGTGTAAGTTCTACACCGTCTTCTTTTACTACGGTTGCAGTACGAACCTGTACAGCTTTATACAGGCCTACTACTTCAATTTTATCTTCAATTGTTTCTTTTGTTAAACTCATTTGTTTTCTCCTGTCCGTACTTAGAATCCACTAAGTATAATTAGTCTGCTATATAAGTGTGTGTAATAAATAAATCTGCAACGCCTTCGCTGCTTTCATCATCGTCTACTGCATTCCAGTTAATTGTTCCTAGACCACCAACATTTGTAGAGCTACTTAATATCATGTAGCTTGTATTTTCTGTGATTCTGCTTTGAATAGAGCTTCCATAATCAATGCGTGTGCTTTCTACAGTCCCAACATGTCTAAATGATGGACTCAAATTAGCAGCAGCAAATGGAAGACCAGTAATATAAACATCATTGCTCCCAGTCATGCCGGTTTTACTTACATTTATCACACGAATAGTTAAGTTTACATGCCTTCCGATTTTAGTGTAAACACCAGAAAGGTTTGATGCCCCTGCAACATTACCACCAGAAGTAGCGTCTCGCATTACTGGAGTCCAACTTCCTTCTTCGTAATCGTCTAAAAGATTTGAACCGCTAGTACCGCCTAAATAAATACCCTCAGATGTTTCAATTTTACCTACAACATCAAGAGTAGCACTAGGAGATGTTGTGCCAATACCTAAACGTGCATTGGGCGCATCCCACTTCATTTTAGTAACAGCAGAGCTATTATAGAAATTAAAATCACCATCACTAGCTACTTTGAACCTGAGAAGATTGTCTGTGCCGTTATTAGATTTAAACTCGATTGCACCGTGGCTAGTGTTGTTTCTAACTGTAGTCACAAAAGAACCGCCAACCTGTATTTGCTCAGTTCTTTGGTTTGTTCCGTCAGAGTCATTAAATTGGATTCTAGGAGTTGAATCAGTCAGTGTAAGGTCGGCTCCGCTAATAACACCAGTAGCCCCAAGAGTAGTAAAGCTACCCGCTGCTGCTGTAGAGCCGCCAATCACTGTACCATCAATTGCACCACCATTAATATCAGCAGTAGCAATTGTTCCGGTTGTAAATGTACCTGCTGCTGCTGTTGAGCCGCCAATTACTACGTTGTCTGCTGTACCACCATTAATGTCAGCAGTAGTCAGTACGGAGCTTGCAAGAGTCACAACGCCTGTAGAGTCTGCAATAGAGCCTGCGGCAGTACCATCTTTAGCTTTAAGGTTTGTAACTTCAAGATTGGTTGTATCAACTGTTGTAGCGTTTGAAGTTGTTACAGTAGAAGTAGTACCGTTAATAGTGGTAAACGTACCTGCTGCGGCTGTGGAACCGCCGATAACTGAACCATCAACTGTTCCGCCATTAATATCAGCGGTGGTCAACACAGAGCTTGCAAGAGTCACAACGCCTGTGGAATCTGCGATAGTACCAGCAGTTGAGCCATCACGAGCTTTAAGAGTTGTAACTTCAATTTGTGGAGTATCAATAGAAGAAGAAGCATTAACCGTTTGTGCGCCAACAGCGCCGGTTACAGTAGCGTTCCCTGTAATAGTTGCGCCTGTGCTAGTGGTCTCAAACTTTTTGCTGTTGCTGTAATATAAGTCTACTGAAGTTCCAAATACGCCGTACGTAGTAGCGGCAGAAATTAAACTAATATTAGCAGCTCCCTGAACATATAAGTTACCTGTGCCAACATCCTTAACCCATGAGTTACTGCCGTCGTGGAAAATTTCAAGGTCTTCAGAAGCACCAAACTTTAACTTAACATCATCAGGAACAGACAAGCCGTTTGCATCTACAGTAAACTTCGTAGCTGCTGAAGAAGCTACAGTAATTCCTGTTGAGCCATTAACTGTTAAACTTGTAGCTCCATTAGCACTACCCATAAGTATTTCGGCATCTGCCCTAACATATAAGCTACCAGTACCGGCTTCTTTAATGTAAGAGTTACTTCCGTCGTGGTAAATAAGCAAGTCGTCAGAAGCTCCGAACGCAGCGTAAGCGTCATCGGCAAACTCAAGAGTGTTTTCACTTGAGTCCCAAACAACATTAGCTGCTGCACCAGTAAGTGTTAAGTCACCTGTAACCACGCCGGTTACAATATTTGTAGTTCCGGTGCCTGTAATAGTTGCTGCGCTTACTGTATCTAAGTAAGCATCTTTAAAGCGTACAGAAGATGTACCGAGGTCTACGTCACTGTCGGTTACAGGAACAATTGCTCCATCTTGAATGCGTACTTGCTCTACTGTACCGCTGCTTACTTGTACAAACAAACCAATTCGATTGTTAGTTGAATCAACTTCAATTTTATTTAGAAAGTCTTGGTCGCCAATCTTAGCAATGTTACCGCCTTCTCCTGCACCGCCATCGTGTTGGTGGCCTGTAGTTCCGCTGCTTGCGTATGCAAAAGCATTAAGAATCTGATTAAACTCATTGTTAAAAAGAGCCGCAGTAATGATGTTACCATCTGCAATTGTACTTTGTCGTGTATAGCTTGTGCCTGCCATCTAGTTATCTCCTGCCTGCGGGAACGTAATTAATATATAAACCATTAATAGTATATGGTGAAAGTTGGTCTTCGCTGCTAATTTTAAAGTTGCTTGAGTAAAAACTACCCTGAACTGTTTGGCGTAGTAGCGGGTTATCCGCTGAGCCAAAGTAAGCATCGTTAAACAGACTTACACCAAACTCTGCCGCCGAGCGAATAACCGGAAGAGTATAAATAGGCGGCTGTTGGATTCCTGTGTCTTCAAAGTCAAAAAGAACTTGAAGCTTTGGTTGTGCAAAGCCCACAGCAAATTTATCTGGGGTTGCTGATAGCTTAATGTACTGAGCAGTCTTACGTGTACCCATATCACCAAAGTCTAAGTAAGGTGTTTGGTAACGAGCGTTTACGTTTGCTGCTGAGCCTGCGTGTATAAAAGAATTACCTGTATCGTGATTATATACGTAACCGTCACCATCGCCGTGTATTATTTGTTCAACGCCAGAATACAAAAAGCCACTATCTATTGCTGGAGCTTCAATACCTTGACACTCTGACCATTCAAAGCCTTGGCCTGTAAATGTACCGATAATGCCTTTAGATTCTGCCGGGCCGTTACTTGAGTTGTTGTAGTATAAACGATACTGGGACTTAGAGCGCAGTACAACGCTGCTGATTGTAAAATTGTTTATGTTGTTTGAAATGTCACTTACAATACGTTGAATGTTTCTGCTTACAGAAGTCAGCTCAACATCACCAATACGTGCTGTGCCTGCTAGTGTTCGGATACCGTCAGGGCTTAGGAATACTAAGTCACCACCAATTTCCTGAATACTATTGCCGTCTAAGCAACCTACGTTCTTAGTGATAGGAACAATAGCTGCGTTTGTTTTGTCTTCCATGTTCACAAACTTATGGATGCTGTTCTGACAGAAGATAATGCAATCGCCTCGGAAGCTTTTAAGTCCTACTACTTTATCAGAAAGGACTACTTCATTAGCGCCTGAACCTGTAAAGTTATCTACTTCTAGGAGATGGCTGTTAGTAACTGTGTTAGGCTTTGCGGCTACGCCTGAAACTACTAAGAAGTTATTATGTATTGTACCTACTGTCGGCGCATCTGTTCCTGACACCGTAATCTCGGCGGCGAAAAATGTACGAGTATTTAAATCGCCTGTGCCTGTCATGTAAAAATAGTAAGGCTTGTTAGCTCCGTCGCATATAACTACTTCGCCGTATATGGACTTACTTCCTTCAAAAATAGAAATAGAAGACTGGCCTTGGGCTGTACGTGCAAGAGCTGAACGACCTGTAAAGGCTGTGTAGTTGTCACCACTACCAGCAACAGAGGCTCTGTTAATTTGCAACCAAGTTGCGCCATCATTACTGAAGTAAATATTTGTTCCGCTGCAAACGATTACGCCGTCTGCATAAGTCTTAATGCCTAAAACAGCATTAGAGCTGTTAGGTCTTGCGGTGCTACCGCCACCGTAGTCTGTAAAGCCGTTGATACGGCGATAGCCGCCATCGGGGTCAACCTCAAAGTTCATTAACTCTGTGGCGATACCGGGCTGCTTGAGCATTTCAATCTCGCTGATGTTGGTGTTAAGACCACCCTTACACGAGAAACCAAACGGTTGGGAAGCTGCCATATTATACGAATCTCATTCTGTCATCAGTCATGTAAAAAGGAACAGGCTCAATAAGGTTAGAGCGCATACTGTCGAGTCCTTTCTTGTAGTCATCTAGTGCGAATGCTGCTGCTTGTGGGTTGTCTTTAAACTGCCAAATATAGTATCGAGCACGAGCAAGTAACACAGTAGAATACATCTCTGGGAATACAATCTCGTCACCGAAGCTTACAAGCTTTGTAGGGAGGTTCCAAGCATAGAACCATACACGGTATACTTTATCTGGGATTGGGCTTAGGCCGAACTTACGTGCGTCTGGGCTACGTATAACTCGGTCTGGTTCGCCGTATGATTGTGTGTCTGCATCGTCTAAGTTCTCTCCGATGCGACGGAAGCTTTTCCACTCTTGGGTGGTTGTGAAGCGTAAGTTGTTGCCTGCGTAGGGTGCAGTTTCGCCTGCTACGCCTACTGTAGTAATATAAAAGTTATCCCAATCAATCGAGCCGTAGTCGTTTATAATGGAATCACTAGAAGCTTTTAGCTCGTAATAACGCTGTCCTGCAACTGTCTCCACATATACGTTACCGTACATAGGGTCAACTTCACCGCTTTCACCGGCAGACAGGAAAGGCCACTGAGGTTCTTGATTGATAATGTCAAAGTATGCTTTGTTGACAGAATCTTTAACGTGCGCCTGTACGCCAATAGCTGTAGAGAAGTTACCTGATTCAAGAGGTACTTCGTTCAGCTCTCGGAGAAGCTCATTGGTTAAGTCTAGGTAGGTTGTTGCCATAGGTTTTCTTGCCTTTGAATTTGTTAAAAGATTGGGGGCCTTTTACAGCCCCCGCACTTATTTAGATACAACTTAGTCTGTTACGTAGAACGCACCAACAAGTGCTTCAGGTCGCATAACCTTAACACCGAATACGTGTAGACCACGGCAGATGTCACCAAAGCTGTCTGGGTCACGAATGACCTCAGTGCTAGTGATAGTCTGTGCAGTACAGATGGCTGACATGTGACCAGCCAGTACCTTACCAGTAGCGTTATCGGTGGGCGCAATGTTGTTAGACTTGTACATGCTAAAGCCACGCAGCTTACCAGAAGTAACGAGACCGTTACGAATGGAGCCTGTGCCAGCATTAAAGTCAACAGACAGAAGCTTAGAGCCAGACTGAGACAATTGCTCATAGAAGTCTGGAGAAGCTACAAACCAACGACCTTCTTCGGGTACGTTCTGGTCGTCAAGCAGGCGAGCCATACGAGCCAGAAGGTCGAGTGGGTCAACACCAGTGCCGTCAGAACCAGTCAGGTCTACTGAGTTAGTAGCGTGAGCCATGGTTGCATCGGCAGTTGCACTGTCAGAACCAATAACGTGGTCTGGGCTAGAAGCAGAAAGACCTGCGAAAGCAGCAACGATTACAGCACTATCAAATGCGTCACGCAGAGCGTAAGCAGCAGATGAAGCAGCAACTTCTTTAAAGTTTACGTGAGACATAGAAGTTTCGATGTCGTCTACGATGAACTTGAAAGCGTTGGCTGAATCAACAACTAGACTAATTTCTTGGTCAGTCAGCTTAGTAGCAGTAGTGTCGCTACCACGAGTGTAGGCGCTAACGCTAATTACTGGCTCTTTAATGATTCGTACAGAATCACCGAAGGCAGAGATTTCACCTTCATAGTCAGTGTTAGTAATAGCTTCTGCTACAGACGCTTTACGGAAGAAGTTAAGAACTTTCTTCGAGTAAATAGCTGGTAAGAAAAACGAATTAGTCTGTCCTGAGACAGAGTTCGCAAAGTTAGCATTTGTATCTGTTGAGGGTTCGAAATATTGAGCCATGATTATGTTTCCTATTATTTAAAAAGACAATTGTTGTTAAGCTACTACTCTGCCTTCCATGATGGCTGCGTCGATTTCTTTTTCATATTTATCGTACTGGGCCATAGACAGGGCAGCAATCTCCCTTTGTGACCATACTTTTGCTTCTTTAGCATCAATAGATTTTGTTTTGGTTGAAACCATATCCGCTGCTGAAGCTTTGGTCGAAGTTTGTGACTTCGCTACAGTACCTTGAGAAGTTTGTAAACCATTCTCTAACTTATATAAGTCAATAGCTTTAACCGCTAAACCTACGTTATCTGGATTATTATACACCCAGTCTTGAATTGCTTCTGGCTGTGCTTTGGCCCAACCGTGGAACTCTTCACTTTGACGAATAGCTGCAAAGTCAGGATGCGCTGAAGCAAGCGTTTGCTCTGCTTCTTTTCGTGCTACTCTGGCTTCACGTTCGTCTAGTGTAGGGGTCTGTGCCGGTTCTAGTGCCTCTGCTTGTTGTTCAACATACTCGTGTGCAAGTTCTGCTTCAGTGTTATCCTCGTGACGTACGGCCTGTTCAACTTGCTGTGTCATTCGAGCTTCTGCTTGTAGTTCTTGTTCTTTCTGTTTGAACTCATTAATCTTAGAGTCGTAGTGTTTCTTTAGGTCATCGTATCGCTTTTTGTAGTTAGCACTTTCTTCATCAGGGGCCTTTCGGGTGGCCTGACTAGGTTCGTGATAAACACCATCAGCACTTTGAAAAGGAGCGTCTTGTTCGCCGCTATATTCTTTTCGCATGTTGTATGGGTTTGCTACTTCTTCTTCTTGTATTTCTTGTACTTCGCTCATGTCACACTCCTTTGGGGCTTGTCGTCTTTTCAAGGTAGCTATTCGATTCGCGAGAAAGAATAGGGCTTGATACTACAAGGTGGCCTCTGGTTATTTTTAGGTATTAATAAGGGGCTGCGCTAACAGGTGGCCTTATCGTTTGCGTACGCTTGGCATTGCATTAGCCTTGAGCATCTGGTTATGCACTCCCATATCGGGGTCTTGCATTTCCATTAGCCCGGACATCACGCTTCCGCCTCCGTACTTTTTCATTAAACCGCCATCGTAAGCACGTTCTGCATCATCCATCATAGCCTGAAGCTTTTCTGTGCCTATCTGGTCAGTTGCTTTTCTGGTGAAAACAAATTCACCATCCGACAACCTTGCGGGTATCGAATCTGATGTGCCTGTGCCGGGGCCTTTAACGGCTCCTTCACCTGCAAATTCTCCGGCTGTATCCATGATTTTATCAAAGATAGCACCTAATTTTTCATCGCCCTCTAGGGCTTTTAGTAAGTATGCTTGGTCGTCTGGGGTAAGAGACTCGTCCATAACATGCTCTGCATACTCATCTTCCATTTCATCGTCTGGAAGTTGTGAAGCTTCTACAGCAGCTTTCTCATCTTCTGGGATGTTATCGTATGTATCAACTGGCTTTGAATCTTCAAGCAATGAACCGCCTTCTGCGTATCCAATAGCTGTTCCAGTTCCCGGAGCTACTATATCTGCCAATGGATTATCACGAGGAATGTTATTGTTGCTCGGCTCAATAGGGTCTGGGCCTTCTAGCTCTGAAATGCCGATGCTGCTTTCAGCGGCAGGGTCTTGACCCACAGCTTTGATTTTACCGCCATCAAACTTAGCTTCTCGTGAACTTTCTTCGTCCATTTTAACCATTGTTTGGAAAATAGTTTCATCACTAAACGTACTTTTAAACTGATTAAAATTCTTATCAATACGTGCTCGTTGCTTATCGTTCTTAGCTTTTTCACGCTCTGCATTATATTGTTTAGTCAGCTCCATCAAACGAACTACGTCACTGTCGCCGTCCATTTCACCGCCTTCGCTCTTAGCTTCACGCTCTTCATCGCTTGCAAACGCATTAAGCTTTTTAAAGTCATCATTAGCTAAAAGAGGCTTGGCCTCTTCATCCATTTGTGTACGGTGTAGGTCAGTAATAAACTCAGCGATAGACTGCTTAGACTCAACAACAGGCGTATCAGCTACTTCGCTTAAAGACTCCATGATGAACTGCTTGTCCATCTTTTTGTTTCCGCCTTGGAACTTAAAAGAGTTTACAAGCTTAGTAGTTTCTTTCATGTTAGACTCTACTACTTTTGGAGCTTCCATTGCTGCGCTGCCTTTTGTTTTAGATACAGCTTCTGCCATTTCTTCAAACTCTACAGGGGTTGTGCGTTCAGGGCCACGAGCAGCTACTACATCTTTACGAGCTTCAGACAACAATGAGTCAGCACCCTCTGCTGCTGCTTGAGCTACTGAGCCTACTGCGTATTTAATTTTTTTCATTGTTGTTCCTCTTTTCTTTGTCTGGCTTCAA
>VMHT01164332.1_pt1 | contig 22885 bp, 25 predicted proteins | sample 4693611 | NCBI WGS metagenome assembly VMHT01 (sample SAMN12280063, study PRJNA550983) | marine metagenome | isolation source: seawater sampled from same location over 5 years 0.02-0.2 micron viral filtrate | place: USA: collected off the coast of southern California halfway between the port... ...
ACCGAAACCCAGATTGTAGATGCGCGCAGCCCGGCGAGGTTTAATGGCCACGAGCCAGAGCCCAGACCTGGCGTGCGCAGTGGCCATATACCGGGGTCACTGAATATTCATTATCAGGATCTGCTGGATAATGACCGGCTGCGTCCAGCGGCTGAACTCAAAACCATATTTAATGAAAAAGGTGTTAATTTACAACAGCCAATCATTTGCAGCTGTGGCTCGGGCATTACTGCCTGTATAGTAGGCCTGGCCGCGTTAACCTGTGGCGCTGAACATGTAGCTGTATATGATGGTAGCTGGACAGAGTGGGGGAGCGAGCCGGCTTTACCCATTGAGTTATCGTAATGAGCAGACTACCGAATGTTGTGGTGCTGACCGGAGCGGGAATTTCAGCAGAGTCCGGCTTAGCGACCTTTCGTGACAATAATGGTTTGTGGGAAGAACATCGAATTGAGGACGTGGCAACGCCTCAGGCATTCGCTGCCGATGCTGAACGGGTTTACCGTTTTTATAATGCTCGTCGGGCCCAGTTGCAGGACCCCGCAATCCTTCCCAATGCGGCGCATAAGGCGTTGGCGAGGCTGGAACAAACACTGGGAAGCAAGTTGATGCTCATCACTCAAAATGTGGATGATTTGCATGAGCGTGCCGGCAGTACCGAAGTAGTTCATATGCATGGCACGTTACAGTCCTATCGATGTTTAAATAGTCACAAGTCCGTACCCTGCACCAGTGCGTTTAGCAGCAGTACACGCTGTCACTGTTGTACCCCGGGGAGTCCGGTGCGGCCGGATATTGTATGGTTTGGAGAAATGCCACTGCATATGGAGCGCATTACACAGGCACTAACTCAGGCTGATGTGTTTATTGCCATCGGCACCTCCGGTCAGGTGTATCCCGCCGCCGGCTTTGTTGACATTGCCCGTGACCATAATGCTCATACGGTGGAGCTCAATCTGGAGTCTGCCACCCGCGACCATCTGTTTGAAGAAACCTGGCAAGGGCCGGCAACTAACGTAGTGCCAGCCTATGTCGATACGCTGTTAAAGGCTATAGCACAATAATTTTATAGAAGAGACGACAGTTATGTTCTGGCAAGACTTTATCACCATTGCCCTGATTCATCTGGTGGCGGTGGCCAGCCCCGGCCCCGACTTTGCCATCGTGGTACGTAACAGTATTACCTTTGGGCGTCGTATCGCCATGTATACCAGTGTGGGGATTGGTCTTGGGATCCTGATTCACGTGGCCTATTCACTGGTAGGATTATCGGTGGTAATTAAAACCACCCCCTGGTTGTATCAGGCAATCAGCTATCTGGCCGCTGCGTATCTGGTGTATCTGGCTATCGGCGCGCTGAAAAGCGGACCACCTTCTGCTGCTGTCAAAGGCGAAGCTACTCCCGCGCCCGAAGAAAAAACCATGGGGCCGGGTAAGGCTTTATGGATTGGGTTTTTGACCAACGGGCTGAACCCTAAAGCGACCTTATTTTTTCTATCTTTGTTTACGGCGTTTATTGATGTCGATACGCCGATGGGGATCAAGCTGGCCTATGGCCTTTACCTGGCGGTAGCCACCGGCTTATGGTTTTGCTTTTTGTCTTACATTCTGGGCTCTGGCCGGGTAACGCGCCTGCTGGGTAAGAAAGGTTACTGGCTGGACCGTACCATGGGGGTGTTATTACTGGGTCTGGCGGCAAAACTGGTTTTCGCTTAGAGACCGGCCGCAGTTTCAGGTATACTAGCGTCGTAATCAATGACTTAAAGAGGACTGGGTGAGCAACACTAACCAAAACCCGCAAGGGGACAGGCTGGAAAAAACACTGGCTGGCGACTACGAATTTTCGGTTAAACATATTTTGTTGCGCGCTAACAATCTGGTGAAAAACCATTACCCGCTATTACTGGCCGGCTGTGGTGTCATTTTGCTGGTGGTTGCCGCATTGATGGCCATTCTGGTGAGCCGGTTTTCGTTAGAGGGTCTTACCGAATTATCCCAGTCTCAACAAGCTTTCATTGATGTTGTGGTCATTTTTCTGATGGCGCCTATTACCACCGGCCTTATCATGCTGGCCAGTAATTTGGCTGGAAACCGACCTGTCAGCTTTCAGAATCTGTTTGATTACCTGCCCCAGATTTTATCCCTGGCGGTGGCCCAATTGTTTGTCTCAATACTGGTTCAGCTTGGGCTCTATCTGCTGATTGTGCCTGGAATGTATGTCTTTATGGCCAGCGTGTTTACCCTGCCGATTATCGCCCAGAGAAAGGTTCCGGTTACCTCTGCATTGATGCTGTCCTTCAAAGTGGTTAATCGCTATTTATCCGGATTTATCTCTTTATTTGGTATTTTTATACTATTGTTGATGCTCAGTGCGTTCACTCTGGGGCTGGCAATGCTCTGGGTGATGCCTTTGTATTATGCGACAGTAGGATTGCTGTTTAATGATCTTTTTGGTTCGCAGACATCAGAGACCACGTCTGAACCATCTAACAATGAGTCTACATTTGATGCATAAACGCGAAACAGTCAAAATTGTTCTGATTACGCTGGGGATTCTGGCGGTTATTGTAATCAATGCCTGGATCCTGACTTCCCGGGAACCGGATATTCTGGAAGTGCCGGAGAGTAAACAGGCCAGCAAACCGGTGCCGGATTTTTCTTCCTTCGAGAATGTCAGTAATCGTAAATCAGCCTTTTTTGATTATCTTCGCCCAGAAGTAGAAAAACAAAATGAGTATCTCTTATCACTGCGTCACTATATTCAGACCACTCAGCGCAAGCTGGCCAATGGTGACAGTCTGTCTGAAGATGATAACGAAAGACTGAGCTGGCTGGTTAAGGAATACGGAGTGAAAAGCTCAGTGGATACCAGCGAAAAAATCAGCCGCTTACTTCAAAAAGTCGATATTTTGCCGGTGGAGCTGGTGTTGGTTCAGGCAGCCAATGAATCAGCCTGGGGCACCAGTCGGTTTGCCCGTGAAGGCTATAACTTTTTTGGTCTGTGGTGTTTTCGAAGGGGCTGCGGGTTTGTCCCGTCACAACGCAACGAAGGGGCTGCTCACGAAGTGGCTCGGTTTGATAATCTGTCCCGGGCGACCTACACCTATATGCGCAACCTCAACCGCCACAAAGCTTATAAGGATTTACGCAGTATCCGTGCCCGGCTACGCATGAACCAGATGCCTGTCACTGGTATGGCCCTGGCGGAAGGGCTGATGAAGTACTCAGAACGAGGCGCGGCTTATGTTGAAGAGCTTCAGGCAATGATTCGTTTTAACAAAGAGTTTCTCAAAGAATGAAAATCTTATTGATGACGCTCTTACTTATCTTTGGCGCGTTGCCCGCGGCGGCAGAAACCTTGCAGCTGCAGTACCAGCAGTTTTACAGTCACATGCGAAAACTGGATGGTGACGATACTCAGACGTTGCAGTTTGCGTTTGGTTTTTTAAATGATACCACGGGCCGGTTGTGTAATATTCAACAGGCCAGCATAGTTACACCCAAACAAACCCTGCCGATAGAGATTAGTTCTGAACAGCGTTTTACCCTACCGGCTGAAAAAGCACTCAAGCTGGCTGAAGCCACCATTGATGTAGAGCTGGCCGCCCATTCCGGGCAGTGTGACATGTCGGTGCAGCTGGAAACCCGGCCTCAGTATCTGAAAAGCTATTACAGTGCTGATGAGTTGTCGATGCTGGTGGGGCAGTACGAAGCCTTCTTCAATGAAATGGGCAGTTTTTTGTCCTTTATGATGCCTTCGGTGAAAGGCTTGTCATTTCAGTTTGCCAATCCCTACCTGCAGCGGCCTTTGAAGGATGCACCACACATTACCAGCGGCTTACTGCAGCTACCCAGCGACTGGCTGCAGCAGGACAAGCCCTTAGTACTGCCTGAAGCGCCCATACGCATTACTGCGATTGCTTCAACACAATAAGTTGCAGTAATGTAACTCAGGGCAGCGATTAGTCGTTCAGTACCAGCTGATAACGAATTTGCTCAGCCAGGCGATTCACGGTTGCCTCGCCCTTTTCACATAACTCAGTGGCCCGGTGAAATTCCAGTAATCCCACATCAGCTAAATACGGCTCTATCAGAACATCAGGCGGATCGCCCCCCAGCCGCGAACGGGTAACCCGCGCCTGGAGTATTTCCAGCGAACTACTCATCACACTTAATATCCCCGGCGGCGACTTTATATCGTCACTGCCTTCGGGGGAGAACCACTGGCGTACCACACTGGAGCTCTTTTGTAGAAAATGTTCGGTTTTACGATCATTTTCTTCGTGTTTCTCGGCTGGCTTCTCAAGCCGTTGCGGACGAAAGTCGGCATTAAGGTTTACGGCAATAACAAAATCAGCGCCCAACTGACGACACAGATTCACCGGCACCGGATTAACCACGGCGCCATCAACCAGCCAACGGCCTTCATAGCAAACCGGACTGAATAAAGCCGGTATAGCGCATGAGGCCTGAATCGCGGTATCCAGAGGGCCGGAGCCAAACATAACTTCGCGACCTGAATGCAAATCTGTAGCAACTACCGCGAATTTTTTTTCCATTTCTTCGAAGGTGGCGGCGCAAAAATCAGTTTTCAGCTTTTTAAAAACCTTTTCACCACTTGCCAGGCCACCTTTGCGGATCCCGATCCCCATCAATGACAACACCTGCCATTCGGTTAAAGAACAGGACCACTCGCGCAGCTCATCGAGTTTACCACTGGCATAGGCAGCGCCGACATAAGCGCCCACCGAGCAGCCAGCCACGATATCGATTTTTACCCCCAGTTTCTCAAGGGCCTGGATAATACCGATATGGGTCCAGCCGCGGGCCGCGCCTGCGCCCAGTGCAATACCTATTTTCATGTAGTGTTATTCCGTTATATTAATAACCTGAACCGGGGTTGGCTGAGCGGTGTGGGTCGATTCAGATTCAAATTGAGGTTCATCAAAAGCAATATCCCCGTCGGCCACAGGGCCTTCTGAGCGCGCAATATCTTCAAAATTATGAAGCTGCCGGTCGAGCAAATGAGAAGGCGCCACATTTTGCATGGCTTTGAACATAGACTCAATGCGGCCCGGAAAACGTTGATTCCAGTCTTGTAACATATGTTTGATGTTCTGACGTTGAAGATTTTCCTGCGAGCCACACAAGTTGCAGGGGATGATAGAAAATTCAACCGCGGTGGAGTATTTTTCGATGTCCTTTTCGCTGCAATAGGCCAGCGGGCGAATCACAATATGCTGGCCATCATCACTGACTAACTTGGGCGGCATGGACTTTAACTTTCCGCCATGAAACATGTTCAGAAACAGGGTTTCGAGCATGTCGTCACGGTGGTGACCCAGGGCAATCTTGGTGGCGCCTAATTCTGTGGCGGTACGATACAGAATCCCCCGGCGTAGACGTGAGCACAGGGCGCAGGTGGTTTTGCCTTCCGGCACCTTTTCTTTAACAATGGAATAGGTGTCTTCTTCCACAATCTGATAATCCACCCCCAGATTGTCCAGATACTCTGGTAATACATGCTCAGGAAAGCCAGGCTGTTTCTGATCCAGGTTTACCGCCACGATATCAAAAGATATCGGGGCAACCTTGCGTAAAAACAGCAGGATATCGAGCATGGTATAACTGTCTTTACCGCCTGACAGACACACCATGATTTTGTCATTATGCTCAATCATGCCAAAGTCGGCTATGGCTTTACCCACATTCCGGCGAAGACGTTTCTGCAGTTTGTTAAAACTGTATTTTTGTGTGCTTTGTGCGCTGGTCGGCGCTTCTGGCTGGCCCGCCTGGGGCTGGTCGGCATGTTGACTCATACAAATTCTGTTCAGACTTTCAAAAGCCGTATTATACAAAATCAAGATGCCGGACGTCACCCTTAGCAGCAGTTAATTACCAATGAATCAGATCACCGGTGATTCAAAACCATCAGGTTTGATGGCCAGTACATCACAATGCAGGGCATCAATGACCCGCTCGGCGGTATTACCGATAAACGCTGCCGATAAACCGACTCTGCCTACCGTGCCTATAATCACCAGTTCAGCATCCAGGCTATGGGCCATTTGCGCCACCACTCTTTCGGGTAAACCCTCACGGACATGACACTGCTGTGTGGGCAGCTGATAGCGAGTGCTATGCCGGTCCATTTCCTGTTGATGATGTTTTTGTACCGCGTGGTGATACGCATCGGTATCAAACTCGGGGATTTCTACGGCGATACTTACCGGCGCATGGGGGTAGGCATTAACCAAATGTACATCGCCGGTGAGCAGACTGGCGTAATCTTTGGCGATATCGGTAATTTTATCATTAAGCTGGGCGTGTTCAGGATCTTCAGTGCCCACATTTACCGCGGCAATAATGTTGCCCTGGGGCGGCCAGGCATGGGCTTTTACCATCAGTACCGGCGTAGGGCATTTTCTGAGTAAGTGCCAGTCGGTGGGGGTAAAGATCACCGAGGCCAGATCATCGGCTTTACGGCTAGCTTTTAAGACAATATCGGCATCACACTCTACGGCCGTGCGAATAATAGCTTCAAACGCGCGGCTTTCCCATTTAACAATAAGCTCTACCGGCCTGTCGGTATACTGACGAATTTCATCTTCCAGCCAGTCGCGCTGCGATTTTAATACAGCGCTGCGCATGGCTTCACGTTCATTGCCCGACAGCATGGTGGTCATTTCATAGGAAAAATCATACACCACTAACAGCGCAATCAGGGTAGCGTCCGTTTTTTCGGCAAGTTCTAAAGCACGCGAAAATGCTGGCTGACTATCAAGATCGTTATCAATAACCGCCATTATTGTTTCGTAGTTAATCATGGCCTTTCTCCCAAGGCTGACTTCACACAATTATAAGTGTAATACCATTTAACGATGACTTCCTTGTGCTATATCAAAAAAGTGTGTGACACCGTCCTGAACGTTCCATTGAATGCAGTTGTTCCTGAAGTTTAGCCGGATCGGTAATGGTGATTAGTTTGCCCGCGACTTCAATCATTTTTTCTTTTTGAAAACGAGTTAGCATTCGGCTCACGGTTTCTACCGTCAACCCCAGATAATTACCTATTTCGGCCCGGGTCATCGTAAGATGAAATTGCGAAGGAGAAAATCCGCGCTGTTCAAAGCGCCGTGATAACTGAGCGAGAAAATAAAGTAAGCGTTCCTGGGCAGTACGCCGGTTTAGCAGCATCATCATTTCATGATCCTGTTTGATCTCCGCGCTCATTAAACTCAGAATCTGATGTCGTAGTTTTGGCAACGATTGAGACATCGTATCCAGAGTATCGTAGGGAAGTTCGCAAACCATGGCGGTTTCAAGGGCCTGAGTATAACTTTGGTGTTGTTGCTCGCGAACGGCATCGAAACCAATTATATCGCCGGGAAAATGAAACCCGATAATTTGTTCGGCCCCATCGCGATCCGTAATGTACGATTTAAAAGAGCCGGAGCGAACTGCAAAGAGGGCTTCAAACTTGTCATTCGGACTCACCAGCCGGTGGCCTTTTTGTAAGGGCCGTTTGCGCTCGACAATGGTGTCCAGAGATTCAATCTCGGTTTTATTAAGTGCCACAGGCAGGCATAAATGACTAAAGCTGCAGTTTTGACAGTGAATTTCGAGATCAGAAGGATTTGCCATCGTCCAGGCTCCTGCAGATTAACAACATTAGTGATGAGGCGTGGGTAGCATACCAGATTGCGCCATAAAAACAGAACCGAGCAAAAAGAGTGCATACAAGGCCAGGAATATAGCTACCGATTGTCGTACCCAGGGACGCTGAAGAGAGGTGGCCAGCCAGGCAGCTCCCAGACTGCTCGCCAGCAGTGCCGGCAGGGTACCCAAACCAAAACACAGCATCACCAGCGCGCCGGAAGCAGAACTGCCGCTAACCATGGCCCAGCTTAAGGCAGAATAGACCAGGCCACAGGGTAACCACCCCCAGATCATACCATAGGGTAGCGCGGCCACGGGGTGACGAAAGGGGATAAAGCGCTTCGATATAGGTTGCAAATGTTTCCAGATAAAGCCGCCTGCCTGTTCGAGTCTGCGTAAACCCAGCCACCACCGGCCCAGATAAGCGGCCATGGCAAGTAACAACAGGGCGCTGATCACTTTTAGTACCGGAAAGGCGCCGGGCAGCCCTTGTACCGAGAGTTGGCCGATAAAGCCTGCCACTGCACCAAACAGGGTATAGCTTAAAATACGCCCCGCGTTATAGCTCAGTGTGTATGGCCAGTGACTATGAGCCGGGGGGGTAGCAAAGCGCAACGCGCCGGCAATGCCCGAACACATCCCCACACAGTGCACTCCGCCGGCTAAACCGATAAGAAGCGCCCCCATAAGACTAATTTCGGTCATTGAGCGCCTTACGTTCGTCGGCCAGCTTTTTTTCCTGTTCGGACAAATCATCGTCAAACAAGATGCTGTAGCCCTGCCGGTCTAGATCTTCAAACTGTTTACTGCGTACCGCCCAGAAAAACACCGCAATGGCGAGCGCCACAATAATTACCGCCAAAGGGATCAGCACATAAATAATATTCATCCGGCCATCCTGATTAGACGCGTAGAGTTGATAACCACAATGATACTACTTAATGACATTCCTACAACCGCCATCCAGGGTTGCAAGATGCCACTGACCGCCAGCGGTAGCACACAGATATTGTAGCCCAGTGCCCACCCAAAATTTTGCCGGATAATACGGCGGGTTTGCTTACTTATTTTAAATAAGATGGAAAGTGAACTCAGGCTTTCGTTCAAAAAAATGATATCAGCGCTGGCTTTAGCGATATCCGTACCATTACCTACAGCCACCGATACATTGGCCTGGCTGAGCACCGGGGCATCATTGATCCCATCGCCGACCATCATCACATTATGTTGAAGGTGCTGCATATGCCTTAGCGTGTTGAGCTTATTGGCCGGACTGAGGCTGGCATAAACGGTTTGTATACCAAGCTCGTCGGCGGTCGAGCGCGCATTTGACTGGCTGTCGCCGCTCAAAATACAACAGTGTTTGTCATTAAGGGTTTGTAAAACCTGATGAACCTCGGGTTTGACTGAGTCGGCAATATGCCAGGCGCCGATAAGTCGGTCATTACATGTCATTAGCACATTTGCGGTAAAGGGTAGGCTGACATCGGTCATCTGCGTGAACGCGGCCGAACCGATTTTATAATAATTTTGCTGATAAGTGGCAGAAAGCCCGGAACCGGGATGGCTTTGAACCGTTACTGGCGAGTCAGAAGCCAGGTCACATACCGGCTTAGGTGCCTGAGTGGCAGTTACGTCAGTAAAGGCCGTGGCCAGCGGATGCTGCGAATGTTGTTCTAGCCGACATGCCATAGATAATACCGCATCGGCCTCGCCGGGTTGTGCATACCAGGCATTTACAATACGAAAATCGCCCCGGGTCAGCGTACCGGTTTTATCAAAAGCGACAGTATCGATGGTATCGACGGTTTCCAGTACGTCGCTGCGCTTGAGCAATATACCGTGGCGATTGAGCCGGGCCATAGCGCAGGTTAGCGCTGTGGGGGTAGCCAGTCCCAGGGCGCAGGGACAGGTGGCGACCAGTACCGCGACCGTGATCCATAACGCCTCGGGATTACCCTGGCTGTACCAGTAACCAAAAGTCGCAGCGGCGATGAGCAGGACTATAGTGACAAAACCGGTTGCCAGTTTATCTGCCAGCACCGCCACGGCGGGGCGACTGGCCATGGCCTGGCTTTGTAAGCGTACAATCTGACTGATCAAAGAGGCAGTCAGCGTGGCGGTCACCTTTATCGTAATGCTGTGTTCCCGATTCAGTGTGCCGCCGAATACGGAGTCCCCCGGGTGTTTGGTGACGGGGGTAGATTCGCCGGTAAGCATAGCTTCATCCACATGGGTACTGCCGTTAAGAATACCGCCATCTACGGGGATAATCTCACCAGGTCGAATTAAAATATGGTCGCCATACATAAGTTTTCGGGCCAGTACCGAGGTGTGCTCGTCACCAGTGATTTTGGTGGCCGACACCGGCATGTATTTAAGCATATTGGCCGATATTTGCATGGCCTGATAACGACTTTTGTGTTCAATAAAACGGCTGAGCAACAGCAAAAATATAAACATACAGATGGACTCAAAAAACACCTGACCGGTTTGCAGCCAGGTAGCCCACAGCCCACTCACATAGGTGATCCCGATTGCCAGGGTTATTGGCACATCCATATTGACCGTACGTGCCGCCAGAGCCTTAAATGCACCGGTATAAAATACTGAGCCACAATACAACACCACCGGCGTGGTCAGCAGCAAGGCAATCCAGTTGAAGTATTGCCGCATGACGGGGGTCATACTACCCAGCCAGTCAAAATAGTGAGCGGCCATAAGCATCATTACCTGCATCGTCATGATGCCCGCCAGGCCCAGCTTTTTAACAAACTGTTGTTGCTCGCGATGATAGGATGCTTCATGTTCGTCAGGCTGAAACGGAAAACCCTGGTAACCAATCTTTTTTAACCGCGCCAGTAAGGTGCTTAACCTGGTTTGCTGGCTGTCCCATCGAAGTAAAGCCCGGCGTTGTGAGACATTCACGGCTATCTGTCTGACCCCGGCGGTTTTAATCAACTGCTTTTCTATAAGCCAGCCACAGGCTGCACAGCTTATCCCTTCAATGGTAAGTTCTATTTCCTGACTATCGCCCTGCTGATGAACAAAATCCTGTTGCAGGTCCGGCTCATCAAATAAGGCTAGTTCAGCCGGGACCACCTCTGTCTCGCTGGCTTGTGCGGCCGGTTGGGTACGAAACCGATAATAGTCCTCCAGACCATTAGCCACAATGGCCTGAGCGACTGCCTGGCAGCCGTAACAGCAAAACCGTTGGGTCTGTGCCAGTACGTCAGCTTCAATAACGTAATGGTCGGGCAGGGGCTGATGGCAATGAAAACAAACGTTGGCGGGCATCAGGGCTTAATCGTGATCGGCTTTTTTGAAGGTAAAAACAACACCGTCTGCAATTTCCAGAGAAGGTCTACCGGCTCTATGGTCACGCGCCATTTACCACTTATATCCTGTTCGATAACCCCCCGGTAGACGCCGTTGGCATCCCGGGCTAAAAGGACCGAAATGTCCCGTGAGGCCAGGGTGGTATGGTACAACGACAACCGGATAGCAGTGCCCTGGGCAGGTAATCCGGAGACAAACTTTAACCACACTCTGCCTTCCTTAATGTGCAGTGAAGTGCTGATATTGCGAACTTTGGCTTCCTGTTCACGGGCAATCGAAGCATTGATGGCGCGTCCTTCTTTATAATAATCGTCCACCACCAGGCTATCCTGGGTGTTGATTGCCAGATACAGCATCAGGCCACCCATGATCAATGTGATAAAAGGAACCACAATAAAAAACCAGGGCCAGAATTGTTTATACCAGGGATCGTGCATAGTGCTTTATTTACTACCTGCGAAAGAAGACCACATTGAGAGGGTGACTATGGCGCAGCTTCTTGAGCAAAACAGCGCCATCAGGGTGTCAGTTGTTATTCGGGCTGATGTGAGAGGCTATAAACATAGGCGGCGACCACATGAATCTTATCTTCACCCAAAGTGTCCTTAAAGGCGGGCATCACTCCATTACGACCATAGGTAAGGGTTTCGGTTACCGCACGTTTGCTGCCCCCATACAACCAGATGTTATCAGTCAGGTTAGGGGCACCCAGCGCCTGATTGCCTTTACCATCGGGGCCATGACAGGCAGCGCACACGCCAAACCGGGCTTCACCTTTATCGACCAGGGCCTGATCTACTTTACGACCACTAAGGCTAAGAACATACGCGACAACTTCATCAATGCCTTGTTCGCCCATGGCATCCAGCCATGCCGGCATCGCTGCCTGACGACCATTTATGAGGGTTTCCGTAATTTTTGCACCACTGCCGCCGTACAGCCAGTCATCATCAGTAAGATTGGGAAAGCCACCATTCTGGCCTCTGGCATCGGAGCCGTGACATTGTGCGCAATTTTGTAAAAACAAACGACGGCCAATTTTTACCGCATCCGGATTACCTGCCAGCTCTTCCACCGGGGTTTTGGCAAAAGCCTCAAAAATAGGATCAAAGCGTTCAGCGGCTTTAGCCAGACTCACGTCGTATTCGACGTACATGCCATCTTCAAGCGCCTGCTTTCTGGCTTGTTCAGACTCTGCCAGCGACTGGATATTCTGATTTGAGCTTTTCCATCCCCACAAACCCTGATAGCTGCCAAGGCCGGGATACAAAATCAGATAGATAAACCCAAACACAATCGTGACATAAAACAAGATGGTCCACCATTTGGGCAGAGGGTTGTTAAGCTCCTCAATACCATCGAAGGTGTGGCCCATGCTTTCGCCTTCTTTGACATCGGTAAAGTTGGTGAGACACCAGCGCAACAGGAAATAACATCCAATAATGGTACCCAGCGTAATTACCGAGATCCAAATTGTCCAAAACATGCTCATGAGCTCACGACTCCCGCTTCTTTTTATCTGATTCCTGATGGTCTTCGTCTGCGAACGGCAAATTGGCCGCGTCGTCAAATTTATCTTTGTTACGACTGCTAAATGCCCACCACACCACGGCAAAAAAGCAGATAAAAACCAATAATGTAAAAATGGTACCTACAATGCCCTGATCCATACTATTTCAAATGCGTCCCAAGTGATTGTAAATAAGCGATGAGGGCTTCCATTTCGGTCTTACCAGCCACAGCGGCCTTTGCCCCGGCAATATCCTCATCGGTGTAAGGCACTCCAAAACCCCTGAACACTTCCATTTTTTTCGCGGTCAACTCGCCGGTCAGCTCATTTTCCAGTAACCACGGAAAGCCCGGCATATTGGATTCAGGCACAACGTCCCGCGGGTTACGAAGATGCGCCACATGCCAGGCATCGCTATACCGACCACCCACTCGCGCTAAATCGGGGCCAGTTCGTTTCGAGCCCCATAAAAACGGATGCTCCCACACCGATTCACCCGCGACACTGTAATGGCCATAACGTTCTGTTTCGGCCCGAAACGGACGAATCATCTGCGAATGACAGCCTACACAGCCTTCACGGATGTAAATATCCCGACCTTCCAGCTCTAGGGCCGTGTAGGGGGTGAGCCCTTCTACCGGTTCCATGGTCTGCTGTTGAAACATCAGCGGCGTAATTTGCACCATGGCGCCCAGGCTGATCGCGACCAGAATGAGAATGGTTAGCAAACCGACATTTTTTTCGATTATTTCATGTGGATTTTTCAAGCTACAACTCCCTCATTATGCCGGCTGAGTGGCAACATCTGCGGCAATGCTACCCCGCGGTGCCCGAACTGTTTTCCAGGTGTTGTAGGCCATGACCAGCATGCCCGCCACCACAAAACAACCACCAATGAAACGTACTACATAAAATGGTTTTGACGCCTCCAGGGATTCCACAAAGCTGTAGGTCAGAGTGCCATCGGCATTGACCGCACGCCACATCAGCCCCTGCAGTACACCAGAGAACCACATGGCGACGATATACAGTACTACCCCGATAGTGGCCAGCCAAAAGTGCAGATTGACAAGGCGCACGCTATACATTGCCCGCTGGTGGAACAAAATCGGAATAAGATGATAAACCGAACCGATAGAAATCATGGCTACCCAGCCCAGTGCGCCTGAATGCACATGGCCAATGGTCCAGTCAGTGTAGTGTGATAAGGCATTAACGGTTTTGATGGCCATCATCGGCCCTTCAAAGGTAGACATGCCGTAGAAGGTAAGAGACACCACCAAAAAACGTAACACGGGGTCGGTGCGCAGTTTATGCCAGGCCCCGGATAAGGTCATGATGCCGTTAATCATCCCGCCCCAGGAAGGCACAAACAGAATAATTGACATCACCATACCTAAAGACTGAGTCCAGTCAGGCAGGGCCGTGTAATGCAGGTGGTGGGGGCCGGCCCAGATGTAAAGAGAAATGAGTGCCCAAAAATGCACAATCGATAAACGGTAAGAATAGACCGGGCGGCCAGCCTGCTTGGGAACGAAGTAGTACATCATGCCCAAAAATCCGGCGGTCAGGAAAAAGCCTACGGCGTTGTGACCATACCACCATTGCATCATGGCATCGACGGCGCCGGCATACAGTGAGTAAGATTTCGTGAAAGACACCGGAATCGCCATACTGTTACCGATATGCAAAACCAGTACGGTGAGGATGAACGCACCAAAAAACCAGTTTGCTACATAGATATGACTGACTTTTCGGATAACCATAGTACCGAAGAAATTGATGCAGTATGCCAGCCAGACCAACGCAATCAGAATATCGATAGGCCATTCCAGCTCAGCGTATTCTTTGGTAGATGTTAACCCAAGGGGCAGGGTAATGATTGCGCTGACGATAACCGCCTGCCAGCCCCAGAATGTGAACGCCGCCAGTTTGTCGCTAAACAGTCGTACCTGCGAAGTTCGCTGTACCACATAGTAAGAGGTGGCAAATAAAGCACACCCACCAAACGCGAAGATAACGGCATTTGTATGCAACGGGCGAAGCCGCGAAAAAGTAAGCCAGGGCAAATCGAAATTCAGGACCGGGGCAAACAGCTGAGCGGCAATAAAGGCGCCTAATCCCATCCCTACGATACCCCAGACAATGGTCATAATCGTAAATTGCCGGACGACTTTGTAGTTGTAGACCGGCTTTTCCTGACTGATTTCACTCATTTACTGGATCTTCCACTTCTAAATAACGGGTGTTAACAACACCGGTTGTTCACGTTTTAAACGCATCAACAGTTACGCGGATAATAATGTTTCTATATACAAAAAGATACCCTAAACTTAGCATGTTTGACTCAGGTCAATAAACTTACCGAACGTAAAAGATAGAAAGATTATATGTTACGGGTTTTTTACACCATGTTGACACCGGTAATAGTCGTCAACGGGTCTGGTTAGGGCGATAGACAAAAAAAAGCTGCAATACAAATTGCAGCTTTTTCTACTTTACTGACTCTATCCAGCCGTTACATTTGTGACTGCAGGTAGTTCGGCAGGCCGAGTACTTTGATAAGATTCAGCTGCTGCTCTAACCAACGGGCGTGATCCATTTCGGTATCGTCCAATAGCTCAATAAGCATATCGCGGGTCACATAATCCTTTTCCTGTTCGCACAGCGCGATAACTTCCCGTAATTTAGCATCTACCTCGTATTCAACCCGAAGATCGCTTTCCAGCATGTCAGGGACATTGTGACCTACCTTGAAACCGGTACGGGTCTGCATGTCAGGCGTGCCTTCCAGAAACAGCATCCGTTCAATCAGTTTTGTGGCATGGCCACGTTCGTCGTCAAATTCGTGATCGATACGTTCGTAAAGTTTGTTTAAGCCCCAATCCAGATACATCTGAGAATGGATAAAATACTGATCCATTGCCGCCAGTTCATACGCCAGCAAAGCATTGAGTCCGGAGATTATGTTTGCATTACCTTTCATTCGTCGTCTCCTTTAACCTGCGCCTGCAGATAGTTTTCCAGGCCCATCGCGCCAATCTGGAATTCCTGGGTTTCAAGCCAGTCAAGATGATCTTCTTCATATTTCAGGATAGCTTCAAGCAGATCCCGGCTTACATAGTCCTGTTTTTCTTCACACAGGGCGATGGCTTTTCTTAGCAGGGGCAGCTGCTCTATCTGAAAACGCATATCACAGCCGATCATTTCCTGCGGGACTTCACCGATATAAAGCTTACCCAAAGCCTGTAGATTAGGCAGGCCTTCTAAAAACAGGATCCGGGCAATCAGATCATCGGCCTGCTTCATATCCTTGATAGACTTTTTATAGTTGGTTTCGTTTAGCTCATGAATGCCCCAGTTTTTGTACATGCGGGCATGCAAAAAATACTGGTTAATGGATGTCAGCTCGCATGTCAGCACTTCGTTGAGCATGGCTACTACTTGACGGTCGCCTTGCATGTGCAGATCCTCTTAAAAAATTATGTGCTAAAGTATAAATTGTTCTTAAACGATAGTCAAAAATACCTTAAAAAACAAAGGGATATTAACGATAATGGTTATCACTATAGCCTTCGTTCCTATTTGTCAGGAATGATAACATTTTGATTTGCATGGACATAAGCAAGACTTTCTTCGGCAAAGCCTAATCCGGCTTCGGTGAAAAAGTTAAAGACTTTGTCCACGCCGTGTTCAAGTAACGAATTGACTTCGTCTTCGTAACGGGCGATAGCCGCGACTTTACCTGTATAGCCGGCGTATTTAAGTTGTCGGGTGATATTGATGGCATCTTCAATCGACGGCAGTGCGAGCAGCACCAGGCGGGCCTGAGAGATGTTAAGGTTCTCCCACAGATCGATATCTTCGCCGTCGCCGCAAATAACATTTAAGCCTTCTTCACGAAGCCGCACAGTTTTTGGACGATCGGCATCCATGCCCACCACATGGCTGTCCACCAGTTTGCTTAATGACCGGTATGCGCCAAGACCAACCCGACCCATCCCGATTACCAGAAAATGGGCATTATCCAGGCTTGGGTAAATGTCTTCTGGTAAACGGCGATCACGTTCAAAGCGGGTAATGGTGGACTTTATGCGTACATAGCGACTGTGCGAATTGCGATACAGTAAACTGGTCAGCACAAACGACATTGAAACCGCCAGTGCCAGGACGACCAGCCAGTGTTCACCCAGTAAGCCCAGCGACACCGCCAGGGCGCCCACAATCAACCCGAACTCACTGTAGTTAGACAACACCAGACTGGTCAGATAACTGGTGCGGGCCCGCAGTCTTAATGAGGTAAATAAGCCAAAGAATAACACGGCTTTAAGTGGTAATAATAAACATACCGCCAGGGCCAGTAACAGCATATCCAGCGTCGGTAGTGCGGTAAGTCCGATAGACAAAAAGAACCCAATTAAAAACAGATCTTTGAAAGCCAGCAATGACTTTGACAGCTCGACTGCTTTGGAATGCCTGGCGAGTAAAATGCCCACAATCAGCGCCCCCAGGTCGCCTTTCATATCCACCAAATCAAACAGGTGATAGCCGCCCAGGGCCAGCACAAATCCGGTTAGTGGCAGCAATTCGCCGTGGCCGGAGCGATCAATAATACGATTTATCAGCGGCAAGGCAGGTATCAGAGCAAACAAGCCCAGCGCCCATACTGATGGCAGCTTGCCGGTGACCGCCACCATGAAAACCACCGCAAATACATCCTGCATAACCAGAATGCCAATGGCGAGGCGGCCATGACGGGTTTTACTTTCACCACTTTCTTCCAGGATTTTTATCACGCAGACTGTGCTTGAAAAGCTCAACGCAAAAGCGATCAGAGCCGCGTTTTGCCAGTTCATGGTACCGGTCGCACTGGCAAACAAAAATCCTAAACCCATGACCACCACACTGGTAACGGCTACCCACACCATAGTGTGAGCGATACTGCCCAGCCATACCTCACGCTTACTTAAGTCTTTGACATTCAATTTCAGGCCGATAGTAAACAGCATGATGGTGATGCCCAGATCGGCAATCTCCTGCAGATTATCGGTCATCGAGAACCCATATGCATTTAAAATAAAGCCGGCGGCAAGGTAGCCCACCATAGGCGGGATACCGGTGAGCTTAATGGTAAGGCCACAAATAAAGGCGAAAAGCAGAAACACATATTCCATACGTTGGGTTATATCCGGTAAAAGTTAATGATTAGTATAAAACTACACCCGCCGTTTCCACGGTTCAGGCAGCATGATCCGTTTTAGGCTGATGTAAAAAATGCTGAATGCGCTGGTAGGTGCGGCCGGGTGCTTCAAGCATCGGCATATGGCCTACATCATGGAATATTTCATAATCACAGGACAAGCAACTGAGCCAGTTGTCCAGCGCTGATACATCCAGCATCGCGTCCCGGGCCCCCCAGATTATGAGTGTAGGCACCCGGGTTTTCGCCAGTTCATGGGTATTCATGTAGCCGGTGCCAGCAAAGTCGCTGAAAACCTGCTGGTATTCACGCACCCGGCGAATGTGCTCATCGGCCAGCACATCCTTTACCATTTTGGGCATATAAGGCCCCGAAGCCATCGTCATTGACAATAGTCGATAATACGCGCGGCGACGGGTTATAAAAAAAGGGTTTTGTCCTTTGTCTAACAGGCTATCTAAACGGCTTTTGCGGGTGGCCGGTAAGCCTGCCGGACACAATAAAATCTGCGCTTGTACCGCGGAAGCTTTGTAACGGGACATCCAGGCACTGATATAGCCTCCCATGGAGTTGCCCATCAGTGTGGCTTTTTGGTAGCCCAGTCGCCAGATAAGGGCATTAAGCAAGGTGGACTGCGTTTCAATATCATATTGCCACTGATCTGAAAATCCGGTGTGGCCATGTCCGGGTAAATCCGGAATAACAATATGGTAATCGTCTTTGTAGAGGGGCGCCAGCGACAGCCAGACCGAGTTGTCTCCGGTAAAGCCGTGAATCATCATCAGCAGCGGCTTGCTTTTGTTTCGCGCCCCTTCGGTTTCGAGCACGCTCAGGCTAATGCCATTAATGGAATAACGTCGACGCACCAGGTTTGCCTGTTGAAAAGCGCGTTGCTGATAGGCATTAAGTACAATCTCGCCAAGTCGGGGATAGGTATACCAATAAACAATAATTAACAGCGCAATAAAGGCGAGCAAAATCCACATAAAAGTTAGTTAGCTCCAAGAAAATGCGTAAACGCGTAGAAAGAAAAACTGGTCAGCCTAAAAAACTGATTTACATCGAAAACTATGACCAGTACATGCCTGTAAAGGCTTTTTACCATATGGCCTGAGGGGATGAAAGGTACGAGCCATGAATTAATCTTATTTGCGGCCAAAGAAGTGCTATGTAGCAGCCTGGCATGGTTAATTCCCTTTCATAATTGATCTGGCTTTACCCCTTCATCATATGGATTGTTCGAATATAAGGAGTATTTATGCGAACCACGATATTAAGTATTGTTACCCTGTTAGTAATACTGAATGTACTGGCAGGGGTGGTCTGGCCTCCTGCGTTCTGGGTACTGTTACTTTCTCTTACCCTTGCAATTATTGCATGGCGTGATGCAATCCAACTCCAGCATTCGATATTACGAAATTATCCTCTTCTTGGCAGAATGCGCTGGGTGATAGAGAGCACCCGCCCATTCATTCAGCAGTATATCCTTGAAAAAGACACCGAGGGACGCCCGGTAAACAGGATGTTCCGTTCCATCGTGTATCAGCGGGCAAAGCAATCATTAGACAGCCAGCCTTACGGCACTCAGATGGATACCTACGCCGACGGTTACGAATGGATAGGGCATTCTTTATCGGCGATGGATCGAAAAGAAATGGACGATGATCCCCGAACCACCATCGGCGGGCCTGACTGTAAGCAGCCCTATACGGCAAGCTTACTTAATGTTTCTGCTATGAGCTTTGGGAGTTTAAGCTCCAGGGCGGTAGAGGCACTCAACAAAGGGGCAGCTAAGGGGAACTTTTATCAAAATACCGGTGAAGGTGGGCTTACGCCTTATCATCTTAAGCATGGTGGCGATATCGTCTGGCAGATTGGCACCGGGTACTTCGGTTGCCGAAATAAAGATGGGTCTTTTAACGAATTAGAATATGAAGAAAAATCTCAGCACCCCAATGTGAAAATGATTGAGCTGAAATTGTCGCAAGGGGCAAAACCCGGCCATGGTGGGATTTTACCCGCACATAAGAATACGGCAGAAATAGCTGAGGTTCGAGGTGTTGAACAGGGCACCACAGTAGACTCGCCACCGCGTCACACAACTTTTTCTACTCCCATCGAAATGATGCATTTTATTACCAAACTTCGTGATTTATGTGGCGGTAAACCGGTGGGGATAAAGCTGGCGCTAGGTCGCAAAAGTGAATTTATTGCTGTGTGTAAGGCAATGCAAAAGACTGGGGTAAAGCCAGATTTTATCACCGTAGACGGAGGCGAAGGCGGAACCGGCGCGGCGCCTTTAGAGTACTCTAACTCAATCGGCTTTCCGCTTCGCGAGGCCCTGGCGTTTGTAGACGATGTATTAATGGGGTTTGACATGCGCCAGGACATTAAAATTATTGCTTCCGGGAAAATTTTCACCGCCTTTCATATGGTTCAGCATCTCAGCCTCGGCGCCGACTTATGTAATAGCGCTCGGGGGATGATGCTCGCCTTAGGGTGTGTTCAGTCGCTATCGTGTAATACCAACACCTGTCCGTCAGGCGTAGCCACGCAAAACCCGAAATTGAGTAAAGGATTAGATCCTATCGATAAAGGCGAACGTGTGTGCAACTATCACCATAAGACCGTGGAATCGTTGATGGATATTTTATCTTCTGCCGGACACAATTCGCCGGACCATCTTAACCGCACCCATATCTTCCGCCGTATTAGTCAGTGGGAAGTAAAGCGATATGACGAGATTTTCCCACTTATCAAACGCGGAAGCCTGTTAGACGATGATCTCCCTGAAGCGTTAAGACTGCATTATATGGAAGCCAGTGCTGACAGCTTTATGCCTTCAAGCCATCTGGCGGATATTGAGAAAGAGACTAAAGATGTAGATGCGTAATTTGTTAGCATAATGCTGGTTGTTTGTGACCAGATCATGCATTATCACTCCACAATAATAAAAAATGTTTGCTGACGTGTTTTCTACGGGTGAGTTCGGTGTTTTTCGTTTTAACCGGCCAAGCGTGAGGAAAAGCGTCAGCCATTCGGATGTTTTGCACATGTTAACTACCAAATCTACCGGGTTTACCCGTCTTTACTATGCCACGCTTTATTCTGTAAAAGGCTTGCACGCCGCCTTTCTCAGCGAACCTGCGATCAGACAGGAGCTTGCAGCCATAGCTTTGCTTCTGCCGTTAGCCTGTTATCTGGAGGTCACTTTAAGTGAAAAGCTGCTCATGATCATGAGTTTGTTTATAGTGCTTATAGCTGAACTACTGAACTCTTCTATAGAAGCTCTGGCCGATAGAGTGAGTGATGAGGTTCACGTGCTTATTGGTAAAGCCAAAGATATTGGTTCAGCGGCCGTATTTATCAGCCTGTTGCTGGTGGCAGTAGTATGGGGCGCGGTGTTGTTAAAGATGTAGCGATGTTAGGTCCGCCCCCGCGGTTTCTTAAGTGAAAAAACACGCTGATTAGCTGGTAGGGGGCGGATAAGTAAATTCAGGCTAATCTAAAAAGAAGCGACTTTGGTGCCTTCCGGTAACCGGGAGTTAAGCATGTTAGATACAGTGCTTTCAACAAGTTTCAAATGAGAACTATGCACTCGTTCTTCAATAACATCATCAAAGCTCGAAGTAGTGAATATTACGTCTTCGCCACTTGATGTTACTTTCACCGTTAAGTGTTCATCTGAGCCCGCTACCGGCACTCTGATACATAAAGGTTCGTTATGCGACTCTACGTATTTAAGCGCTTCTTCAGAGTTTTTAAAAGGACTGCGCTTTTCCGGATGCAGTTTCCACAAACCGGAATGTTCAACAACACCTATCAAGGTTTTAGCGTGATGTTCATCTATTTCATTGGTCATAATAACACTCCTAATTAGTTGTATACCGGATAGTTACGCAAAGGCGTTATAAACAGATTTTGTGATTAGCATAAACATAATCTTTAGCTGGTATAAAATGGTTTACAATTGATAAAGGGCTTCATCGTTAGCGGTTATCTGACCCTCTTTTATTGTTAAATCAGCCTGGTATTTTCCTTCGTTTAATATCACAACTTTTTTCTTTATCTGCTCCGCCAGTACCAGACTGATCACCGGGTTTGACTTGGCGAGTACTTCAGAGATAGAAATAGTTGCCTGGCCATTAAGCTTTTGTCCTAAGCGATCATAGTCTGCGGGAGTGTGCTGGGCCAGGTTCAAATCGGCATTCATCGACACAGGTTCTTCATTAAAGAAGAAACCGAGCTCTTCGATTTCAATTCTATGTTCATTTTGACCAAAAGCCTGTAGGGCCTTATCTAAACCCGACTCGGAAGACTGTAAATCAGCAGTGTGTAAAGTTTTAAAAAACTCAACACTTAGCTGGTCAATACTGATATCCGCCTTTACCTTGCTGATGACATTCTCAGAGCTGCCGGTACTGATATTGTCGATGGCGAATTCATACTCGTATTCATAAAAGTCATCATCTTCTTGTTCAAGCTCACCAGAAGCTCGGAGTTTGTCTATCCGAACCTCGGTGGGCAGCATCGTCGACACTCCCGTTGCGATCCGAATATCAGTGATATCCGCATCAAACTCGCCGGTATAGAAATCATGTTCGGTACGTTCATTGTCTGCAGTAAATTGCATCCGCCCCAGGGTGACGTCTGTGCCCGTAGAGCTGCCAGTCAGGGTTAACCCTTTCCAGTTTATTTTTGTTTCAAAATAAGACAAATCAATATCTGATTCGGCCTGCATCGTTAACGGCAATAAAGTCAGTTTGCCATCGAAATCAGTAATCGTGCTTTGTTTAGTTACCAGGTAGCTTTGCAGACTGCTCATCAGGATATTAGCTGACCAGCCTGCATCGTAATCGATCGGGTAGGCATCGGCTATTTTTTTCGCCGTACTGCTTACTGGTGTGAAACGCGCCCCACAGGAGAGGTAAAAGGGCAATAATGTGCAGTTATTTTCAGCGGTAAACGTAAAAGCACCCTGAGGGTTAAACAGCTCGAGCGCCGAATGATCTTTTCCCATGGTCACAGTAACTTTATCGCTGGCATTGAAAAGGCTGCGTTCACCGGGTTGATGAGACAAAGTGATGTCCCGGTTCGCTAATACTTGCTTAAAGTAGTTAATCTGACCGTCGATATTTTGTTCATAGGCAGATTGGGTAACAAGCTGACCGCCAACC
>VMHT01081587.1_pt1 | contig 22871 bp, 34 predicted proteins | sample 4693611 | NCBI WGS metagenome assembly VMHT01 (sample SAMN12280063, study PRJNA550983) | marine metagenome | isolation source: seawater sampled from same location over 5 years 0.02-0.2 micron viral filtrate | place: USA: collected off the coast of southern California halfway between the port... ...
CCTTAGGCCAGGAATTTTACGAAAATCTATAAAAACCAAGACATTTCGGTTGACAAATCATAGTATTCTTGTTATTATATACAAGTAAGTTAAATTAATAACAAGTCAGGAGACTATAATGAAGAAACTATTAGCAACATTTATTATTGCTATATCACTTTCAACAAGTGCATATGCTGGCAATTTTAAAAGCTATTATGATTATGCAAGTAATCTAAATAGCGGGCTACAAATTAGCTTTTCTACGTCAATGATTAATAATTATACACGTAGTAACAAAATGTACAAAAACTTGATTGACAAGTACGATCATATGTTTTCAAAGTACGGCTGGTTTCAAACTATGAAAGAACGTTATGCGTTCCAACTATCCGAGATCAATAAATTTCAACAATTAATTAACGTTAAAGAAGCACAAGTAACTCTTGTAAACACAACTTATAAGGTTACAACTGGTGTTGTTGTAAGGCGTGGTGCAACTACTCTTACAAACGAATCTACAAAAGTTGTTGAAGAAACATCTGGCAATATAGTTAAAGAGTTTGCAGTAGTTACTAAAGTTTATAGTACTCCTATTAGAAAAGATTATTGGGAAAATACTAATACTATTACTCATTACAGTGATGGTACTACAGGTAGTTCTAATAGTAACAAAATTACAAAAACTACGAACGAAGTTGAAACTGATTCTAAAGTTGAAAGAGAACTTATCAGAGAATATGCTTTAGTCATACCAGAAGAAGATAACAAGGTAGTTGACAATGCAGACATTAAAATTCTAACTGAGGCAGAATACTTAGCTAGAAATGATGTTACTCTGTTTGAAACAGAAACATATAATGAAGCAGTTTGGAATATGAACAGTAGAATTAATGAATGGTATACTGTTAATATTTTATCTAAAAATTATGCTAACCACTTAGAACAAATTGGTGCACCAGCCGCTTGGGCTAGAGGATACACAGGTAAAGGTAGTACAATTGCTATACTTGATACTGGTATAGACATGGACCATACTGAGTTTGAAGGCAAGATTAAAGGTGCAGAATGTTTTACAGGACTATGTAAAAATGGACATGAAACAATACATGACGCAAATAGATTCTCACACGGAACACATGTTGCAAGTATTGCGGCAGGTAACTTAGACGGCAACGGTACAACAGGTGTTGCACCAGATGCAGACTTGTTAATTGCTAAGACAGCATGGAACTTTGGATCGTTTGATTTTAGTGTAGCAGATGAAGCAATTGCTTGGGCCGTAAACAACGGAGCAGATGTAATTAACATCAGTGCTAACTATATGTTTGATAGAACATACATCAATAGTATAGAAGAGATTTCTCCGGGTATGTATAAGTCAACAGATACAAGAGGACGTAATGGTAAAACATATGACAAGTTTGGATATGCGGCACTAGCAGACAGCGATCTTTATTACAAAGATATTGTTGAATCAATGAAAGGTCACGAAGCGGTACTAGTATTGTCAGCAGGTAACCAAGGAACAGATGTTGCAGGTCAGCCTAGTTTTATTGCACTAGACGAAGAAGTTGGTGATAGGGTTTTGATTGTTGGTAACTATGATGCACGTCAAGGTGACATATATAGGCTTTCTAATAAAGCAGGTACTATGTGTTTTGAGGTTAATGTAGATGGTAGTTGTGCAACAAACAAACGAATCAGTGATAGCTTTATACTTGCACCAGGTAGGTATGTAGCAGGTGCTGATGCAAATGGTGAGTATAGAACTAACAGTGGAACGTCACAGTCGGCTCCTATGGTATCAGGTGCAGTTGCAATTGTACATCAAATGTGGCCACATATGACAGGTGCTAACTTAACTAAACTATTGTTAAATACTGCTAATAAGGATCTTCCTAACTATGATGAGAATGTACATGGTCAAGGATTGTTAGACTTAGATGCGGCAACACTTCCACAAGGTGCTATTGGTCTTCCTACTACAGGTAGAGCAGAAGGTGGTACTATAAATATTGGAAGCAGTGGTACTATTGCAATGTCAGGTAATGCTACAATTTCAGCATTGTCACAAACAATGGTAATTGATGATTACGATAGGGATTATTACTTTGATGCTAACACTATGGTACAAATTAATGACACAAGAACTGCAAGTGCTACATCGTCAGCATTGTATGGATTTACTCCAGACTACTATATTGGGTACAATGGTGGTACTATTATCCCAATGACAAATGGTGGTACACATATTGCACTTAATGAAGATAACAATAATGTAAGTATTGTACAAAAGTATGAAGGGTTTACATTGGGTCTTGTTAATGAACAAGGTAGCTTCTTAGGTAACATTGCTGATAGTGAACTTATGAAAGTTACCGGAGCAGAAACTGCATACTTAGGTTACAGTTTTGATAACGGTAATGTGTTTGGTAGTGCAACACTAGGAGCAACTAAACTAGATGTAGACAGTAGTTCAATGCTTAAGAGTGCAGACATTATGATGTCTAACAGTGCAACACTAGGTATTAAGCAAACTGTAGACAGTAGCACATTTGGATTTGTAGCAAGTGTACCAGTTAGTATTACTAGCGGTGATGCACACTTTGATGTTCCATCAAGTATAAGTAGTGATGGAAATATTAACAATTCAGAAATGAGTAGTTCAATGAAAGCTGATAAAAGAGAAGTTGACTTTGGAATGTTTTATAACTTCAATCCAACAGATACAACTGCATTTACGGCTAACGTAGAACTTAGAACTAATTACGCAGGTACAAGCGAAGATACAGTAAGTGCAGGCGTTACATATAGGATAATGTTTTAATGGCAGGAAACAAATACAAAACATATACAAGGGGCAAGCTAGAAGTAATAGCTGGCCCTATGTTTGCAGGAAAGAGCAGTGAGCTTTTAAAAAGGCTCCTGTTCATTGAACATGGTGGGCATAAAGTATTAGTACTTAAACCTATTATTGATGATCGTTATGAGAGTAATTTTATCGTAACACACAATCAATTAAAACACCCGGCTGTGGCTGTAATAGATTTAGAATTAGTAAAAGATAATTACACAATTAAACCTTATAACTTTCACACAGTATTCATTGACGAAGTACAGTTTTTTGATAATAAAGAAACTATGTGGTTTATTGAAGAAGGATTAAGAGAAGGTGTTAATTTTGTTGTAGCAGGTTTAGATCAAGATAGTAGAGGTGTTCCATTTGAAACTACATCGAGGTGTTTAGCACTAGCAGATGAAGTTATAAAGATTAGAGCATTCTGTACAATATGTGGAATGGATGCAGGTAAGACACAACGTCTGCGAGCAACTAAACATTCTGATAGAGTAAAGGTAGGTGGTAGTGAAACATACGAACCACGTTGCCATGAACATTGGGAGAGCAAGTAATGAAAAAAGTATTAATGGTTGATCCACCAAGTGGATGGAAATACGGATTTCCAAAACCTTTACCGGAGAGAGCTACAATACATTATGGTGGAACTGATTATGGAGTATCCAAGGGCTTTAATGTAATTGAATGGTTGCTTAATAATGGTTATCCACAGTCAGAAATTAATTTACATGGTGAAGTTTTTCCATGTAAGTATTTTACACAATCATTAGACCTTGTTGACGAAACATTACTAGGTGAAGATATGAACGAACAAGTAGGTAAATTAATCTACTCAGGCAGACTATTCAGCAAAGGAGAATAAAATGAAAGTCTACGTTGGACCTTATCCAAGTCATTCTAAATGGCATAACATAATTGGTTATCAGCCAGAACAAAAGATATCAGTAAAAATTGATAGTTGGGATACATGGAGCATGGATGAAACACTTGCTCATATTGTATTACCTATGCTAGAACAATTAAAAGAAAAAACACATGGTTATCCAAACGGCTTAACTGAAAAGAAGTGGGATGCAATATTAGATGAAATGATTTTTGCATTTAGATCAAAAACATTTGATTGGCAAGATGAATTTATATCCGGTGAATGGGATGTTTATCTTAAAGAAGTAACTGGTAGTGATAATATGGAAATGAATTATGGAGACAAACATACATACAAAATAGATAAAGAAAGTATGGACAAAGTTCAGAAACGTATTACCAAAGGATTTAAATTGTTTGGGCAATATTATGAAAATTTATGGGATTAATTAAATGAAGTATAAACAAACTGGTACTAACAGTTGGACTGTTGAAGTACAAGAAAATGGCAAAACAAAAGAATTGTTTATTGAGTTCCCACAAGATTGTATTGATCAAGTTGGATGGGCGGAAGGCGACGACTTAGAATGGATGCCTAATGAAGATGGTATTTCTTGGACTATAAGAAAGAAAAAAGATGAAACTGATCGAAAAAGAACCTAAACGTTATTATGATTGGATGCTATGGAAAATGCGACAAGTAGATAACGAAGAAAGTATGAGTAAGAAGATAGGACTAGATATTGATAAGAAACTAGCTGAAACAAATAAGGTAAAAGTAGAAAACTAAATACATACATGTTGCCAACTAACTCTCTTGAAATTGAACTTACTACAAAATGTACACTAGGTTGTCCATCATGTCCACGTAATAATCCATATGATAGCCGTAAGCTATGGGATGTAGGACACATTGACACTGACCTTGTTCTAAGATTAGCAGATGAAGTAGAACAAGATAATACTAGAGTATTGTTTGTAGGTTGTTACGGAGATCCAATATATCATCCAGACTTTATAAATATTATGAAGGTGTATGCAGAAAAGAAAATAAGTGTATTAGTGCATACCAATGCATCATTTAAAACTGATAAATGGTGGAAAGAACTTGTTTGGACAATACCGTGGAATAATAAAATTGAATTCGAGTTTAGTGTAGATGGCTTAGAAGATACAAATCATTTATATAGAATAAACTCAAAGTGGAAAAGTATCCAAACTGGAATGCAAGAGCTTTCTAAATATATTAAACAACAAAATGATCCTGCTAAAATACCACAAGTAAGTTGGAAGTTCTTAGTATTTCCATACAACGAACATCAAGTTAACGAAGCACAAGAACTATGTAATGACTATGGTTTTAAATTTTATGCGGCAAAGAGCGAAAGAACAATAGCAAGTTATAGAGTAGAAAACAATTACATATATGATTGGAAAGGTAAAGGAGATTTATCGTGGAAAATAAAAGAGAACTAAAACCTAGATGTACACTGTACAAAAATCCTATGTTCTTATCTGCTGATAAAAAACTAAAACCTTGTTGCTTTCTAAATCCACATGCTGAATGGAAAATATTTAAAGAGTGGGGAGAAGAAAGAGGACTTGACATTTCAGAAGATTTGGATATAATGAAATATAGTAGAAAAGAAATATTTGAAAGTGCAACCTGGAAAGGGTTGTTAGAAAGTTTTAAGACAGATGATGCTCCATATACATGCTATAAAGAATGTGGACATGATTCTTATACAAGTGATACAATGACAGCAAAGCATTCAAAATACAAACAAGATAACAATAAGGAATAAAAATGACAAAAGCAATAGTCGTGCTTGCAGACTCAAAACAAGCAAAGAAACTTGGTGCACCAGTTAAACGTGCATCAGCAAACTTAGAAAAAAGTGTAGACATATCGTTTGCACATGAAGAATATGATTACATTACTGTAATTGAAACTAAACCTAAAACAGCAAACGATGCTCGTGAACTAGGTGGAGATATGTTTAGCAAGTATAAAAAAATAGCTACTACATTAGAACTTGATGATGCATTAGGTTTTAGTAATGACATTCTCGAAGGAATTGACTTAGCAGGATACACATTTAATAAGTACAAAACAGATTCAAAAGATATTAAATTAGATTCTGTAACTATTAATAGCAAAAGCATTGATGAAGTTAAACAAAGTATTTCAGGTAGTATCAATTTTGCACGTGACTTAGTATCAGAACCAGGTAACGTATTATATCCACAAACATATGCGGCACGTATTCAACGTAACTTATCACCAACTGGTATAACAGTAAAACTATATCATGAATCACAACTAAAAGAAATGGGACTTAACTTATTATTAAGTGTAGGACAAGGTAGTGAGAAAGATAGTTATGTAGTTGTTATGGAACACATGAACGGCAAAGAAGGCGAACAGCCAATTGCATTAGTAGGTAAAGGTGTTACATTTGATACAGGTGGTATTAGTTTGAAACCAGGACGCAACATGGGCGATATGAAATACGACATGGGCGGTAGTGCCGCAGTAGTAGGTGCTATGCATGCAATTGGTACACAAAAGATTAAACGTAACGTAGTAGGTATTGTAGGCTTAGTAGAGAACATGCCAGACGGTAAAGCAATTAAGCCAGGTGATGTAGTTACTTCACTTAGTGGACAGACTGTAGAAAATTTAAATACAGATGCAGAAGGTAGACTTGTACTTGCAGATATATTAACATATGTACAAAAAGAATATAACCCATATGTGATAGTTGATCTAGCAACACTAACAGGTGCAATTGTAGCGGCTCTTGGTCATGAAATGGCAGGACTATTTACTAACTCAAGTGATTTAGAATTTGCAATTGATGATGCAGGTAAAGTATCTGGAGAAGGATTCTATCGTATGCCAATGGGTTCTAACTATGCAAAAATGATTAAATCTCCAATTGCAGATATGCAAAACATTGGCGGACCATATGCAGGATCAACAACAGCCGCAGAGTTTTTATACAAATTTGTAGATAACAAAACAGCATGGGCTCACTTAGATATTGCAGGTATGGCTTGGGAAGAAAAAGGTAAACCAGTTACTCCTAAAGGTGCGGCAGGATTTGGTGTACGTACATTATTTAATCTTGTTAACAGTGTACCTAATAAACAATCGCTTGAAATTGATAAGGATATGGATTACTAATGGCAAACACAATAGCAGTATTTGGTTGTGGCTTCGTTGGTGGAACTGTAGCAAATTACTTAGAAGAACATGGAACTAAGGTTATAAGAGTAGATCCAAAACTATATCCATTTCAAGATCCATATGATGCAGTTTTTGATTCAGATGGTATAGTAATTGCAGTACCAACTCCAAGTAAAGATGATGGTACATGTGATGATAGTATGATTACAAAAGTATTATCTTACTGTGATGCTCGTTCAAAGGTATTGATTAAAAGCACAGTAACACCAGACTTGCTACAGAATTATGATGTAAATGTAGTATACAACCCTGAGTTCTTAAGAGAAGCACATGCAAAAGAAGACTTTGAAAATCAACATACATTTGTATTAGGACATCATAAGCATAATGAACCAGATGCAAAATGGTGGGCAGAAGTATTTCAAATTGATGCATCAAAGTGTATATTTACAAATAGACGTACTGCAAGCATGATCAAATACACACATAATTCGTGGTTAGCAACAAAAGTTGCATGGTTTCATGAGCTATATGATAATCTACCACCAGAAGTTGACTATGACGCTATTACTAGTGCCTTGGGTAGATTTCCTACAGTAGGATCGACACATATGCAAGCGCCAAACTCAGAGGGCGGCCTAGGATATAGTGGTGCTTGTTTTCCTAAAGATGTAAAAGCCTTGACAAATGTCGTAAATCATAGTATACTTAGTAAAGTTAAAGAAACAAATAATAAACTAAACTCTAAAGGAGAATAAATGATGAATGTAAAAGAACTATTAATTATTGCGTTAGGTTGTTTAATATTTTTAGTAGCTACAAGTCCGGTAAGAGCAGACGAAGTAGAAAAACAAAAAGTAGATGGATATGTAAAACACTACTACAAAACTGTTCAAGTGCAAAATAGGCAGAATAACAGAGTATGTAGAGATGTTGATGTTCCAATTTACGGTAACAGTAATCAAGGTTTATCAGGAGAACAAGTTATAGGTGCTATTATTGGTGGCGTAATTGGTTCTAAAATTGGTAAAGGTGATGGGAATAAGATTGCAACAGGCGTTGGTGCAGTAATTGGTTCTCAAGTAGGTAAAAACAAAACACAACAAAACATTGTTGGATACAAAAGAACAACAGTGTGTGAAGACAATCCTACTTATACAACAGAATATAAAAGAGTATACAGTCACAGTGTTGTTAGGTTTACTGACAATGAAAACAGAGTATATGATATTAAATTCCAGAAGTATCAAAACTAGTAACAGGAGAAAACATTGGATAAGCTAAGGTATAGTGAAGCTTTCTATTCGGTACAAGGTGAAGGTAAATTTGTAGGAGTGCCTAGTGTATTCCTACGTACATTTGGTTGTAACTTTCGTTGCATGAACTTTGGAGTAGATACAAAGAAAGATCGTTGGGAACAACATGCAGAAGGTAACAGGTATAATGCAGAAGTAAAAGGTTTGCTTGATGCAGGTGTACATAAACAAGAAATTGAATTTGAACAGTTACCTATTGTACATACAGGTTGTGATACTTATGCAAGTATCTATCCTGAATTTAAACATTTTAATAAACAAGCTACAATTGATGAAGTTGTAGAACATCTTCTATCGTTAACACCTAATGGTAAGTGGGTACAAGACAATGGGCAAGATGTACACCTTATTTTAACAGGCGGCGAACCATTGCTTGCTTGGCAAAGATTATATATTGATCTTTTTAACCACCCACGTATGAAGGATTTAAAAAATGTTACATTTGAAACAAACACTACACAAAAATTACATGCAGATTTTGCAGAGTATCTCAACAATCAAGACAGAATCAAAGTCACTTGGAGTTGTTCCCCAAAACTTAGTGTTAGCGGAGAACGTTGGGAAGATGCTATTAAACCTAGTGTGGCTAATGAATATATTAGTGTTAACGATAGTGACATGTATCTTAAGTTTGTTGTCGCTAGTGAAGATGATTTTAACGAAGTCAAAAAAGCTGTTAGTGCTTATCAGAGTTCCGGGGTACAATGTCCAGTATATCTTATGCCGCTTGGCGGACGTAGTGAAGAATACTCCCTTAACGTTAAAGACGTGGCTGAAGCGTGTATGGCAGAAGGTTGGAGGTTCACACCAAGACTCCACATCAGTCTCTTCGGAAACGCCTGGGGAACATAAACTTAATGAAGGCTTAGAGTTTGACACAGGTGAAGATATGCTTCTAAGTTTACGAGACAAGTATATAGAAAAAAATAAAGAGTATAACAAAAAAGTCAATAAGAATAAAGAAGTTGACGAAGATGCAATTAGAAAAGCAGGATGGTAAATTATGCAAGATCCAAAAATTAAAAAACTAGTAACTACATTTGAATCTGATTTAGATAAAATTAATAAATCATGGAATGCATTGCAAAAGTCAGGTGTGTATGTACGTATGGAAATACGAGGCAATCATACATACGATGATCCAAAATGGCTTGAAGCAAATCAAATTACAGAAGAAGTGAGTTACAAGAAAAGTATTAAAGAATGAAAATAAACAAATGGTCAGAAGATCTAGGTTTATTAGAAGGTCAAGAAAGACTAATGTATCTGGTTGACTTGGCAAGAAATGCAACAACATTACCTAAAGAACTACGTACAGACGACAGACTAATAGGCGGGTGTATGAGTAAGATATGGGTAGATGTTGGCGTAAAAGAAAATATAGTGCATGTATATTATGATAGTGACGCTATGATTACAAAAGGAATTACAAGCATAGTTTGTGATTGCTTTTCAGACATGCCAGTTGAAGATGCAAAAAAGATAAAGTCCGAGGACTTCGAAGGATTAGGTATACAGCAGTTACTGACTCCTCAAAGGCGAAATGGCCTAGGAAGTTTAATTGGAACAATTATAGATAAGGTAAGCAGAATATGAAGCAAGGCAATTATATTTTTACAAGCGAAAGTGTAAGTAGAGGGCACCCAGATAAGGTGTCAGATCAAATTAGTGATGCACTAGTTGATGCAGGACTAAAAAACGGCGACGAGACAACTCGTGTAGCAGTTGAAACACTTGTAACCACTAACCATGTAACGGTAGCGGGTGAGGTAAAAAACTTTAACGTAAGCAATGATGAGGTAAAACAAATCATTCGTGATAAAGTTAAAGAGATTGGATATGAACAAGATGGATTCCATTGGGATAATTTAAACATCTATAACGAAATTCATTCCCAATCAGGAGATATTGGATTAGGAACAGACAACTTTGGTGCAGGTGACCAAGGTATTATGTTTGGTTATGCATGCACAGATAACGATGCAATGCTACCAGCACCTATTCATTACTCACATGAAATTCTAAAACGTTTAGATGCAATGAGAGCAGAAGGATATGAATTTTTATTACCAGATGCTAAGTCACAAGTAAGTGTTCAATACGATGGCGGTAAGGTAAAACGTATTGATCAAATTGTTGTGTCACATCAACACAAAGAAGGATTTCAACATAGCATTAAGGCACCTATTAAAGATGCCGCAGAAGAAGTATTAGGAGATTTAATTGATAAAGAAACTGTATGGCATATCAATCCTACTGGTAATTTTGTTATTGGTGGACCCGATGGAGACACAGGTCTCACAGGCAGAAAGATTATTGTTGATACTTATGGTGGTTTTGCTCCCCATGGCGGCGGCGCATTTAGTGGAAAAGATCCTACCAAAGTAGACCGTTCAGCGGCATATATGGCACGTTGGTTAGCAAAGAATGTAGTAGCAGATAACATGGCTGATTGGTGTAGTATTCAACTTAGCTATGCAATTGGTGTAAAAGAGCCTACTAGCATTTACGTTGATAGTGATGGACACAATAGAAGTATTCAAAAGTTTATTGAAGATAATATTGATCTAACACCAAAAGCGATCATTGACAGATTTGATTTATTCAAGTATACTAAGTATAGTGAAAATTGTATTTACGGACACTTTGGTAATAAAGATGTTCCGTGGGAACAGATTGGATGGAAATAGGAGGAAATATGATGGGTTGGTGGAACAAACTAGTACAACGTAAAAAAGCCGAAGAAGTAAGTGCTAAAGATAAAGCTACTGCTAAAGGCGAACCTTATGTAAAAGTACTAGAAGTTAAGTTTGATAAAGACAAACCAGGTGATGGTTACTTTGAATTAGAATGGAATCAAATATTTGTAAAACAATTACTTGAAGCAGGCTATTCAGGTGCCGATGAAAATGAAATAGTTGATGCATGGTTTACCGGACTTTGCAGAACAATTGCAGACGAACAGTAATACTTGACATTCCATTCGTGGTGTGTTACAATATAAACTTAATAATTACAGGATCTTTATGATGAGTTATATACTAGTAGACGCGGCTAATATGTTTTTCCGTGCTAGGCATGTAGTACAACGTGGTGCAGATATGTACACAAAAATTGGTATGAGTTATCATATCATGTTTAACAGTATTAATAAAGTATGGCGAGAGCAAAATGGTACACATGTTGTACTATGCTTGGAAGGCCGTAGTTGGCGTAAAGACGCATATGAACCTTACAAACGTAATAGGTCTGTTGCACGTGAAGCACTTAATGATAAAGATGCAGAAGAAGATCGTGCATTTTGGGAAGCCTTTGATGAGCTTAAAACATTCTTTGAGAAACGTACAAATGTAACTGTATTACAACATGGCGAATGTGAAGCAGATGACTTTATTGCACGTTGGATACAGAATCATCCCGATGACAAGCATTGCATTGTAAGCAGTGATAGTGACTTTTATCAGTTACTTGCTCCTAATGTTAATCAGTACAATGGTATTACAGGACAACTTATTACAACTGAAGGCATCTTTAATGATAAGGGTAAACCTGTTATTGATAAGAAAACTAAAGAGCCTAAAGAAATAGGTGACCCACAGTGGTTGTTGTTTGAGAAGTGTATACGAGGCGACACTAGTGACAATGTGTTTAGTGCATGTCCAGGTGCTCGTAAGAAAGGCACTAAGAACAAAGTAGGTATGTTAGAAGCATTTGCAGATAAAGATACTAAAGGTTATAATTGGAATAACTTTATGCTACAACGTTGGGTAGATCATGAGAACGTTGAACATCGTGTGTTAGAAGATTACGAACGTAATAGACAAATTATTGATCTCACTATGCAACCCGATCATATTAAAACAAAGCTAGATGAAGCTATTGTAGAACAAGTACAAAAAGAACAGAAGTCACAAGTAGGTATACACTTTATGAAGTTCTGTGGTAAATGGGATATGCAAAAGATTGTAGACAAAGCACAAGATCATTCTAATTATCTCAATAGGAGTTATGCAAGTGCCAAGGCCTAGAGCATACGTTTTTGATGTAGATGGTACACTTACTGTAAGTAGAACTCTAATGGATCCAGAATTCAAAGAGTTCTTTACAAAATTCATAGAATATAATAAAGTATATATTGTAACAGGTAGTGACTATTCTAAAACATTAGAACAACTAGGCGAAGATACAATGCATGCAGTAGAACGTTCATATAATTGCAGTGGAAATAGTGTATGGGAAAATGGTATTAACGTACATAATAACGAATGGAAGTTAGATGAAAAGCCTTGGAAGTATTTAGAATCTAAATTAATCCATAGTCACTTTGAACCAAAGACAGGATGGCATTTTGATGAACGACCAGGACTATTGAATTTTAGTATACTAGGTAGAAATGCAAAACCTCATCAAAGAGCAATGTATGAAGAGTTTGATATGAAACATAAAGAACGTGAATACATTGCATCTGAATTTAATTACCACTTTCAAAAAGAATATAAAATTGTTGCACAAGTTGCAGGTGCAACAGGTTTAGATATTATGCCTATAGGAAAAGACAAAAGGCAAATCTTAAAAGACTTTGACGATATGCATGTTACCTTCTTTGGTGACATGATGCAACCCGGAGGCAATGACGCTCCACTTAAAAATGCAATCACATCTAGGAACAATACTTCAGATAAAGTTATTCAAGTAACTGATTGGCAACACACATACAATGAACTAAAGGAGATTACAAATGGTAATTGAACGAGAAGAACTACAAGCACTACTTCAAGAAAAGGTTATGGAAGTTACCTTTACTAAAATTAATGGCGATAAACGTATCATGGAATGTACATTGCAAGCATCAGTTTTGCCACCAGCAAAAAAAGATGAACCAATTACACAGAAGAAAGTACGTGCAATTAATCCAGAAGTTATGAGTGTATGGGATACAAATGCAAATGGCTTTAGAAGTTTCCGTATGGCAAATATTTTGGAAGTAAAAGAAGTAACTGCATAATGTCATTAAAGATTAAAGAAATTATAAAAGATAAGTTTTGGATTGTAGAAGGACAGTATGGAAAGGCTGGAACACTACGAAAACTTGATGATGGCTATGAATTCTTTGATCAGAATAATAACACAAAACAGCTATTAGATAGCCTTAAGAGCTTCAAACAAGCTAATACAGCGCCTATTACTGGTTCAGTGCAAGTATACAAGGGTCTTCCTACAAACACCGTAGAATTATACCCTGTTGAGCACGACACAATGCCATTGTTTAAGAAATCACTAAATGCTAAAACTACGTTTGTAGCAGGTTACTATATTTTAAAATATGAAGGAATGGGGTGGCAACATGCGTTCTGTCCTAAACTAGAAACAGTTGAAAAATATGAGACAAGAGGTCCATATTTTACAGAATGGGATATGAACATAAATTTAAAGAAGGCGAGGAAAGAATGAAAATATTACAATATATTTTAATTGGTACATGCTGTCTTGCGTGGGTAGCATATGCTAAAGCACAAACAATTAACCCAGATGATATGTTAAACAATGATAATGGTACTATAGAAGCTCCGGCACCCAAAGTACCTGAATCACAGCCAAAACTATCAAAAGAATGGGTAACACTAAGTCGTGGAGTACTATGTAATTCAATTGGTATGGTACGTGAGATGTTAAAAACTATGCGAGGACAGACTACATGGGCCGCGGCGGCAAATCAAATGCAACCAGGTGATCCTTTTAATGCATTAATTATTGTTAGAAATCCAGAAACAAGGTCGTATTCAGTAATACTAATGAGTACAGACAACAACATAGCATGTATTGTTTCAACAGGTATAGGTTTAGAACTGTTAGATAACGATCAAAACTAAGTTTCTAAAAGCCATTAAGTATAGTTTTTTCTTCGATATGTATAAATACACATATAGGAGAAACAATAATAATGGCAAGACCAAAACCCAACATTATACTTGATCAAGTTGATAAGAGTTATAATAGTGAACAGATACTAGAAGCAGATGCAATATACGCAGTATATTACGAAAACAAACCAATAAACCTAAGGACAATGAATACACTAGTAAATTATCCAGGTCCAAAGTATAAGAAGGTAAGTTTCTCAAATAGCGGGCATGCATTTAATTTATCGGATAGACTAAACAAAAAGTTTAATACAAATAAATTTAATGTGGTAAAATTGATAGATGGTGAAACAGTCACAAGAGATTCAAAAAATTCAAACTAAAATTATAGATTTGATTAAAATTGAGTTGACACCAAAAATAGTATTTAAAAACTCACATACCTTACGGTTAACAAAAACAGGTGAACGTGTGTTAAGCAAGCTATACGACAGTTATTCATTTGACCCACCAAAGTTAAATGGACATAATTTAATTAATTTATTAAGAAAAATGAGATATCCGTATTACATTGATAAGAAGAAGCTAGTTCTATTTACTGAACAAGATTCGTTTCTTGCAAAATTAGCCGGAGCACAAGGATGGTTAGATGGCAAATAGAATAAATGACTTTGATATACCAGAGTTAATATCAGTACACTGTACTGACAATGATCAAGATGTAGAAGTACAATACCTTTCACATCATAACAATACAATTAAAACAAGTTTACAAGGTATGAGATTAAACTTTGTACATTTAAAAAGGAACATTTACGTTGCTAATTACTTAGGCCGCGAATTTGTAATGAAACTATGAAATTAGATTTACACGGAAATACAGTACATGCAGGCTGGAAAGTATTTACAGAACATGTAGCAGAATGTTATTTTAACAATATAAAAACAACAGAAATTATTACAGGACATGGCAAGATTGCTAAAGAGATTGAGTCCTGGGTACATGGAAATAGACATTGTACTGAAATTCAACCTCACCCACAAAACACAGGGTCTTACTATGTAAAAATACGTAAGAACAAATTAAAGCAGAAACCTCAAAAAGTCAATACAAGTGTAGATTTATCTCCACTATTAAAGAAATTTAATTCCTATTGACAGTATGTACAAACTCGTATATTATAACTTAAATCAACCAAGAAGAGAATGTATAAATGTCAAATAATAGTTTCGCTCAATTTGTACAACAGATAAACACTATGAATAAAGAACAAACAGAAGGCCAGGTAAAAATAAATCCTAAGGAAAATGCCAAGTGGTGGTATAAACTTAGTTTAGAAGAAAAACAAAAAGCATTTTATGCAGTAATCAGCACAATGTATAAAGCTGAAGTAGAAGACAGGGGTAATTTTAGACATTCAATTTATGATGTATTTAAATTTGGCCCTGATATGTATGAAGCTACAATTGCTTCAGGATATGAAAAGTTGCATGATTTATTAGAAGAAGATGATATGTTTAAAGATATAAACAATATTCAGTTAGCAGATGAGTCGGGATCAATAAGCCTTGATATTAACGTCAACGGATTTGAAATTGATACAGTAGATAACGGCTACGGAAGCAAAACACTTAGAATTAAATTTACGCCAGACCCAGAGTAGAAGAGGATTAACCAAATGTCAGTAAAGCTAGTAAGCTACACAACTCCATCTAATGAGTTCCACGATAAGGGATTAGAAAATGTGCAAGACTTAGTTGCATTCTGTGCAAAAGTATCAAACCCTGCATCACAAATTAATAAAGAAACAAGTGAGAAGCTTATTAAGTATTTAATTAAGCACCAACATTGGAGTCCACTTGAGATGGCAAACGCTGTTTTAGAAATTGAAACTACCAGAGACATTGCACATCAAATTGTAAGACATAGAAGTTTTGCATTCCAAGAATTTAGTCAACGTTATGCAAACCCAAATGAAATGGGTGACATGTTTGTAATACGTGAAGCACGATTGCAAGATACTAAGAACAGACAGAACAGTGTAGAAGTTGATAGCGAATCAGATATTCATTATGCTTGGGCTTCTAAACAACAAGAAGTAATTGACAAAGCAAAAGAAGCATACGATTGGGCGATAAATAATGGTATAGCCAAAGAACAAGCTAGAGCAGTATTACCAGAAGGAAATACAAAGACACGATTGTACATGAATGGTACAATTCGTAGTTGGGTACATTACATTGAATTACGAAGTGCTAATGGTACGCAAAAAGAACATATGGAGATTGCGATTGCTTGTGCTAAAGTAATAGCACAAATATTTCCAATCGCCAAGGAGTTGTAATGAGAGTAAACAAAAAGATTGTAGCTGATTTAGCAAACTTTATCAAAATGCGTTATAATATTAGTGTAACAGAATTTGAAGAAACATACCCAGAACTATTTAAAACATTTATGAGAATGCAATTTTGGTTAGATGAAGTAACATTATCTAGATACTTTGGACCTAATCCAAATGCAGAAGAAGAAGGTACCTATTGGGTACAGCAATTAAAATGGGATACACGTAGAACTGGAAAACAGTTACTTGAAAAGATTAGAGACTTGCAAGATAATTACGAAGACCCAATGAAGATTATTGATGTTGGCTGTGGTGAGAACGAGTGGAAAACACATTTAGGTGCTAGAGTAACAGGAATAGATCCACACCATCCAAATGCAGATTTTAAAATAGGCATCAATGAATATGCACAAGATCATTCAGATGAGTTTGATGTTGTGTTAGCACTAGGAAGTATTAACTTTGGCGATCAAAAAGAAATAGAAAGACAAGTAGCGAATGTAGTTAAGTTATGCAAATCCGGCGGCAAGATATTTTGGCGTTGTAATCCAGGCATTACACACGATAATCCACAAGCAAAATGGGTAGACTTTTTTGCTTGGTCAGAAGAGTTTTTGCGTGACATGGCAGAAAAAACTGGATGTACTATAGACGATTTTGATTGGGATCATCAATCAGATGAAGATCCACGTTGGGGTAATCGACTATATTCTGAATGGACAAAAAATCCATTTAACACACTATAACTACTAACCTTTCGTAGATAAATACTATAGTTAGAAAGCAGAAGTTATTACTTTTCTGACAAACTCAGAAAAGGTGACTATATGTCTATAGACAATGGAATATTCAAAAACACACTAAAAGCTATTATTAAAATAGCGAAATACATACATTTAAAAATTAAGAAGTACTCAATTACGAGTGCTATCATTCTAGCAGTACTACTCAGTACTGTAATAAATTCCCATTACAGACCAATACAAGAAAAGTTACATAATGGAATCAATTGGGTTTATGATATTAATGAACCAATTGGCGAAGCTCTGTACGAAGTTAATGGATTTATTTTAAATGGTAAATTCTTTGACCAAGAAAGAAAAGCAAAAAATGCTATATATGAATCGTATGGAAGTGTAGTTAGTATTGCAGTATCTTCAGATGATGACATACTAAACAGAACACAAGCTGGTCGAGGAACTGGATTTATAATCAAAGTAACAGACGAATATGCTCTTGTTGCTACCAATCACCATGTTATAAATGCCGCAATAGACAGTGAAGCATTTAAAGTTAATATATCAACAGCAATGGACATGTGGCAATACGAAGCAGAAATCATTGGATATGATGAGATACTTGATGTTGCAGTTGTAAAAATATACAAACAAGATAACGAAGATTGGACAGCATTAGAATTTTCAAATGATACTGATCTAGGTATTGGTGATCCCGTAGTTGTAATCGGACACGGTATGAGTATGCCATGGACAAGCACACAAGGACATGTTGTATACAAAGATAGATATGGAACAAGACCTTATTCATTAATGCTACAAGTTGATGCAGTAATTAACCAAGGTAACAGCGGCGGCCCTATTATAGATATGAACGGTAAAGTAATTGGAATTGCACAAAGTATATACAGTCCTGGCAGAACAATACCTGGTTGGGATGGAGTTGGAATGGCAGTATCATCTAAGCAAGCACAACGTTCAATTGATTATATTTTAAGTCCACAATACAGTGCCAAAGGTTATGTGCCTTATGCAGAGTTTCCATTCAATCTTGGAACATTTGAACTAGCACAAGTTTTAGATATTAAGAAAGAAGATAGACGTTATGCTTATATTGATTATTCAAGTCTAAAACCAGATGCAGAAAAAACAGTTGGGCATGCTAGTGGATTATTACAAGATGATGTAATCATATCAATAAATGATGAACAAATTTATAATAGTTTTTATGTATTAAAACAAACTATATATGCATTTCCAGGAGACGAGTGGGATGTTGTAGTTAGACGTAATGATGAGATTGTTACTGTAAAAATTGCATTGCGTGAAATGAGTAGAGAAAAACTATTAAACTCTGTAAAAGTGAGAACTGGCGGAAGGTGAAGAATATATCACACTACGACCTACTAACCAAATATAAAGATAAACCAATAAAGCAATTTGCATGGTTTCCAAAGCGTATGACTGACGGAACTATAGCATTATTTTGTCATTATTACATACAAGTTCATGTAAAAAGTGCAGATCCTAAGCATATGTGGATGGATTTTACATATCTCTCTGAAAAAGACTACTTCTTAGAAAAACTCAAAGGTTGACATTCTAGCCAAGATATCTTATAATATTTACTAATAAGTAAAACTTTAGGAGATATAAATGAAAACCTTGAATATACTAATAGCTCTGCTATTTTTGTCAGCATGTCAAACTACAACTGGCACAGTAAATATTGATAAACCAATTGGCTTACATCCAAACACATTAACACAAATTAAAGTTGTAGACAATTGGGAACCTGTTGCTGATATGGATATTCTAAAATCTTATATGGGTAAATCCTATAATATGAAAACTTACTCAATTGAATACGTACAAAAGAAAAATATCAATTGTATTGACAAATTTCAAAATGTACCTGCATTAAAGAACACCAGAGATAATAGCTCATCAAGAGAATGGTTTAAGTGTCATCAATGGTTTCATGCAAAGTCACCGGATAATCCACAGATGCTTGCTGACATGTTATTGCATTGGGCAAACAATCCAGAGCAAATGAATATTAGACGAGGTGACTTATTGATGCAAGGTTATCAACTTCCTAGCACTATGGGAACGTTTGCTACTTTATATTCTATATGGTATAATGATATAACATTTACTACAGAACAAAGAAACAAGGTAGACACATACTTAACTAACTGGCTAATGAAATACAATAGACCTGTTATTGATCCAGGTGAACGTAAATGCAATATAAAGAATTACAAGTCTGTATTAAATGATAATGTAGATTCTAATACCTGTGGTAATAAAACTATTAGGATGGCAGTTGGCTCTATTATGTTTGGATTAAGAACTGAGAATCAAAACCTACTTGACCATGGACATGATCATTTATATGTAGTTTGGTCGCAAATTGATCCAGACGGTGTTTGGGTAAACAATGCGGCTAGAGGTAATCAGTCCTTTAGTTACTTGTTAGATAACATTGGACACTTTAGTTTCTTAGCAGAAGTATATCATAACTTAGGATATGATTTATTTGAACATACACTTCCACATGGAGCAAAAGTAAAAGATGTATTAGCATGGAACTATGAATTTCTATCTGATTTTAAATTAGCAGGAAAATATGCAAAGTATAATGTAGGCTCAATGTGGACTACATGGAGTAAAATTAAAAACTTGTCACAGGCTCAGTTTATACAGTTAGACAATGCTACAAATTCTTACAACTATTCAGGTGGGTATAAGCAATGGAATGCTACACATGCACGTTATATGGCTAGATATCAACCTGAAAAATATGTAGAAGTAAAGCATTACAAAAAGCATGCAATTATAATCAACTCAGCTAATCCTGTACCATACAATGGAATGTATTATGGAAATGGATCAGAAAACGTAGTAGTTTCTTCAATCACACAACAATTACAGAGTCAATAATGATGCGTTTATTAACAGTCGTATTTCTTGTATTAGCATATGCAGATATGTCAAATGCAAATGAGATAAAGTTTCCTGGTAAATTTTATACTACAGAACTTAATACTTGTTCTGCATTAAATAAAGATGATACATTTAGGAACATGTCAACAATTAAAACAGTAAAAGGATTAATAGGATATGATTGGTCAAAGTATCATACAGAAACTGGCACTTCACTAACTGTCAATCATGCTGTCATTACTGTACCTATTAAGAAAATGCTGACTGCAACACATCATGCAATTTCTGATGATGATCAAATGGAAATTAAAATTGCTACAGAATTACTAGTAGAGATAGCAGAAGCCAATACACTATATAATAGTATAGGACCTGTTGAATTAAGAAGTAAGCCTAAGTGCTGGCAAAACAGTGATCCATCTGCACCATGTTGGTTTCATGAATATGAGTTTGCCGCTGGTGTATTTTCTAACTATATGATAAGTGCTATATGGTTAAAAGATGAATTATCAAAAGAACAACACAAGATTGTTGATAGGTACATTAAAAAAATGTATGATAAGTTTTTCAAACCATTTGAAATGAAACCACGTGGACCAGGAATATATCAAATGGCAAATGGTGGACTATCAACATTAATATATGCATCTTGGACAAATGATAAGAAACTTGCACTAAAGGAAATCAAATACAGACTAAAAGTATTTGATAAAAGAATATTTGATGATGGATACATTGACAATAATTCATTTAGAGGATACAGATCACAATGGTATCATTCTTATGGATTAAATATTATTCTTGGATATGTATATATTGCTGATTTATGGGGTATAACAATATCAGACAAACTACAACAAAAGTTAGTTAAATCTTCTAACTTAGTAAACTTAGCAATTACTGATAAAGTTAAGTTTAGATCACGTGCAAAAACATTTACTGGAAAAACTAGAAACGCAATCAAAGATAAAAATAAAGCTATTCCACATACACACCAAATGGCTATAGCTATTGATACATTAATGTTAGAAGTAACAGATGTAGTAATGCTAGAAGATCCTCTATATTTGTCAAAAAGAAAGTGGCATACTGTAGATGGAATTGACGATTTGATAGGTTTTAACCCAAATTGTATCAAAAAAAATTAAATTAATTTAAAAACCCTTGTTTTATAAGGGTTTTTTTATGACTTTTTTTAACTTATCTGGTTGACAGGTAAGACGTCTTACTGTATACTGTAAGTATAGTTAATAAAAAAGGAGTTATAAAAATGAATACACTTTTAAATACAATAGGCGGATTACTAATAGCAGTAGGATTAATGGCTATGGCTGGATCTGCAAATGATTGTGATGGTGCTTGTGTTGAAACTGCAAATTCAATAAGCGAAATGCTAACAGTAATGATTATGGGTTTAACGTCAATGGGTATTGGCGGATATCTTTTGTTCATTACAAATAACAAATAGGGGTTGACAAACTAAGTAAGACGTATTACTATAGTATTATATGCCAAAAAAGAAACAAATTTTACCACTAGAAGAAGGAAACGAAAATATGCAAACTGCGATATCAGAAGCAAGAACTGTAAAAATTAGTGAAGCAACGACTCTCATTACACGAGCTTTTAAAAAGAAGCGTCCTGTGTTTTTATGGGGTCCTCCAGGAATTGGTAAGTCAGAGCTAGTACAAGGTATTGGCGATTCAGGTGCATTGGGTAAGACCCTTGTAATTGATATGCGTCTTGCATTATTTGAGCCAACTGATTTACGTGGCTACCCTGTACCAAATATGGAAACAGGTGTTATGCAATGGTTACCACCAGCAGATTTGCCTAGTGCAGAAGTTGCCGCACAATACGATACAGTTATCGTATTCCTAGACGAGATGAACTCAGCGGCACCAAGTGTACAAGCCGCAGGTTACCAGTTAATTCTTAACAGACGTATTGGACAATATGTACTACCAGATAACGTTGTAATGATTGCCGCAGGTAATCGTGAGACAGATAAAGGTGTTACATACAGAATGCCTAAGCCACTTGAGAACAGGTTTGTTCATTTTGAACTACGTGTTGATTTCCAAGATTGGTTAAATTGGGCTGTTGAAAAACAAGTTAACCCAGATGTAGTTGGTTACTTGTCATTTGCTAAAGGCGATCTTTATAACTTTGATCCACAATCAAGTTCACGTGGATTTGCTACACCAAGGGCTTGGACATTTACTTCAGAACTACTTGAAGATGAAGAAGACTTGTCAGATAGCTTGCAGACTGATATGGTTGCAGGTTGTGTTGGTGAAGGTATTGCAGTTAAGTTTATGGCACACCGTAAGATTGCAGGCGACCTTCCTGTTCCAGAAGATGTACTAGATGCTAAAGTTAAAAAAGTTGCTAATACTGAAGTATCAGCTATGTATGCACTAGCTACATCATTATGTTATGAACTACGTGATAGACATATTGCTGGTGAAAAAGCAGGTGCTGATTCTAAAGAAATGAAAAAGTACCACAAGAGCTTTAGTAACTTTATTGGGTTCATGATGGATAACATGGAAACTGAGATGGTTGTAATGGCATCACGTATTGCAATGCAACAGTACAAGTTAGTTCCTAAGCAAAAAGAAATTAAACGTTTTGATGAATACTTTGGTCGATATGGTAGACTCGTACTTGACGCCTAAATTAAGAGAAGGGGAAAGTGTAGATCTTTCCCTTTACTCGCCTCGAGAACGTACTAATATTCGTTTGTATGGATTGGACTTTAATCCTC
>VMHT01128170.1_pt1 | contig 22865 bp, 27 predicted proteins | sample 4693611 | NCBI WGS metagenome assembly VMHT01 (sample SAMN12280063, study PRJNA550983) | marine metagenome | isolation source: seawater sampled from same location over 5 years 0.02-0.2 micron viral filtrate | place: USA: collected off the coast of southern California halfway between the port... ...
GGGCCAAGCCGCCAAAGCTACAGTCAGGCGATTAACCGCGCCGCGCCGGCCGTGGTTAACATCTACAGTGTCAGTATTGAAAATGACGTCGGTATTTACCGAAGCCGCCCCCGCGAACGCACCAGCCTGGGTTCAGGGGTCATCATGACAGAGTCCGGCTATATTCTTACCTGCAACCATGTGGTTCAGGATGCTGACAGTATTTTGGTGGCAGTTCAGGATGGTCAGATTCTGGATGCACAGATTGTGGGTACTGATCCCTACACCGATTTAGCCGTGCTCAAGGTAAAGGGTGAAAACCTGCACAAGATACCGCAAATTGAACAGCAGGATGTCGATGTTGGCGATATCGTAATGGCCATCGGTAACCCCTTTGATTTAGGCCAGACCGTCACCCACGGTATGGTTAGTCGGGCTGGCAGAAACGGCTTATCCAATTTTGTCGATTTTATTCAAACCGATGCAGTGCTGAATCAGGGGAATTCTGGCGGCGCTTTGGTGGACTCAAGTGGCACACTGGTGGGCATCACTAATGCTAATTTTCAGGTAAGGGACTCGCGTAACGGCGTTCGCAATGTGGATGGGATAAATTTCGCCGTCCCATACGAGCTGGCCCGCCGGGTGATGGATGAGATCATCACCAATGGTAAGGTCGTGCGTGGACAACTTGGTTTTATCGGCGGTGAAATTCGCGGCCGTCCGGGCGTTATCGTGACCGCAGTGGCCAAACAAAGCCCGGCCGATCAGGCAGGCCTTCGGCCCAATGATATTATCATGGCCATTGATGGTGTTACTTTAGAAAGCGCTGCCAAAACCCTGGATATGATTGCCGAAACCAGCCCGGGTACTAAGTTAGAGTTACAGGTCAGTCGTAATGGAGAAAGTATCGATATTACCGTGACGGTGGCTGAACTGGGTGCATAGCACGCTTGCCAGCGTTGATGCATTTCTCAGTGGCTACTTTTGTAGGTCAGGGCGTGTGAATCGAAAATGCGTAAACGCTTTGCAAAGAGGGAATTAAGCGCTTTCTTGTGGCGCTAAAACGCAAAAGTCAGATGCTGTTATCGTACTTTACACGATTACGTTGATTTTGCTCACGGCGCTGTTCACGCTGAGCGGTTTTCATATCGCTTTCGTTGTTGGCCCCTGCCATCGCATAGGGAGGCTCGCCGATAAACAGCATAGTGCTTACCATCATGGCGAATAATACCGTAGGAATAGAGCGCCGAAGTGATAGGAACGGACGCAGTTGACGAATAGCCTGATTCAAACCCAGTTTTCCCTTCATTTGTTTGTTTTACAACCTCATACTTGCGTGTGCAGATTCGACAACCATCGCTGAATTATTGTATTTGGCTTCCTGCCAGAACAGGTCATCATCACTGTGACTGACACCTTTCATCGCCACCATGGTTGAAGATTGACGAAAGTATACTTTATTTTTTTAAAGATGCATCATCAGAATGTAAATGTCGCACATTTCGAACATATTTTGAGCAATCTCTTGCTCACTGCTTTATTTACCGTCTGTTCACATAATTCAAGCGACAATCGGGGCGGCGTATAGACCGTGTTATTTAATAGTAACAAAAAAGAAGGTCGCTTAAGGTATAAAAACCCTGTGCCACTTATAATCGGGCTGACCTTTGTAATTGTTATGTAAAGACTTTTGGCGGGTATAAAAAAGGGCGTCGGAACGCCCTGTAGGTTATTCTTTTTCGCGGCGGATATTTGCCCCGAGTCCCCGAAGTTTTTCTTCAATGGACTCATAACCTCTATCAAGATGATAGATACGGGTAACATGGGTTTCGCCTTCAGCAATAAGGCCGGCAATTACCAGGCTGGCAGAGGCTCGTAAATCGGTCGCCATCACAGGCGCTCCTCTTAACGAGGAACTACCCTTAGAAACCGCAGAGTTTGCTTCCAGGGCGATTTCAGCGCCCATTCGCTGTAATTCCGGCACGTGCATAAAGCGATTTTCGAAAATGGTCTCGGTGATTACACCAGTGCCTTCAGCAATACAGTTGAGGGTCACAAACTGCGCTTGCATATCGGTGGGAAACGCCGGATGAGGCGCAGTTTTTACCTGCACCGCAGCGGGCGTTCGCCCTTCCATATCCAATTCAATCCAGTCTTTCCCACAAGTGATTTTCGCCCCCGCCTGCCTTAATTTATTCAGCACAGCTTCCAGGGTTTCAGGCGCGGCGTCTAAACAACGAACCTTTCCGCCCGAGACTGCAGCGGCCACCAAAAATGTGCCGGTTTCGATACGATCAGGCAGTACCCGATAATCACAACCATTAAGGGTTTCAACCCCATGGATATGAATAGTATCCGTGCCGGCCCCGGTTACGGTAGCGCCCATTGCGGTCAGACAATTTGCCAAATCTACAATTTCCGGCTCCCGGGCCGCATTCTCCAAAATGGTTTCGCCCTCGGCCAGCGCCGCCGCCATCATCAGATTTTCAGTGGCACCCACACTTACCATATCCATAAAAATACGGGCCCCTTTCAGGCGACCGTCCACCTGGGCGCGAATATATCCTTCATCCACTTCAATGGTAGCACCCATCTGCTCCAGGCCGGCCAGATGCAAATTCACCGGGCGGGCGCCGATAGCACAGCCACCGGGTAAGGATACATTAGCCTTACCAAACCGTGACAACAAAGGCCCTAAGACCAAAATCGAAGCACGCATGGTTTTAACCAGCTCATAGGAAGCGGTAACACTGGTAAGCGCATCTGCAGTCAGATACACCTCATTGGGCTCCCGGCTTACCTTAACCCCAAGTTCTTCGAGTAAGGCTGTCGTCGTATTGATATCACGTAGTGCAGGTACATTGGTGTAACGGCACGGCTGTTCGGTCAGCAAGGCTGTCATCAGCAACGGCAATGCCGCATTTTTTGCCCCGGAAATACGTACATCGCCATGCAACGCCGGAGATTTTTTTATGACTAATTTGTCCACAGCAGGGGCCTGAATTATTGCGGAATATGGAACTGACGCTCGCGCTGCCAGTCGGCTTCGGTAAAGGTTTTGATAGAGATAGCATGCATGCTGCCATCCGCAATTTTATCCGACAGCGGCGCATAAATGGCCTGCTGACGCTTCACCCGGCTGAGCTGGGCGATTTCATCGCTTACTGCGATGATGGTGTAATGAGAGCCGTCCCCTTTCACGTGAACTTCGGTCAGATTCAGGGCATCTTTTAAAATGGCTTCGATTTCGGCTACATCCATAAACTTCGTTGCTCTTTTTAATGAAATAAAAATTATTCTACAGGCAAAAGGCGATCCACGTCGCTAATTTTAGCCAGCTTCATAAGCTTCTCTGGCAGATCAGTCAGGGTAACTGCAACATTGTGTATTTTTGCATCACGGATCGCATTGATAAGCCAGGCAAGCCCGGCACTATCCACGCGTTCAACATCGGCCAGGTCAAATACACTGGCCTTAGCCTGTTGCAGTTGTTGCCGCTGAGCGTCGGTTAACAATGACCACCAGTTTTTACTAAGCGTATCACGGTCAAGGTTACCATGAATACTTACCACCGATTGTTCACTGACCTGAAATAAACTCACGCGGGCCCCTGCTTCTCTTCCATTTCTTCTTTCATCTGTAATGGGTTGTCGATTTTTTCGCGCATCAGCTCAATCACTTTATCAATGCTTTGCTGACGAATGATGGATTCAAATTCGCTACGCTTACTATCCAGCATGCTGATACCTTCCGCCACCATATCAAAGGCTTTCCATTCGTTAGTCTTGCTGTTTTTACGTACTTTAAAAGCCACTTTGATTTCAGGCCGGTTAGGATCTTTAATAATCGCCCGCACCACTACATAGGTACTGTCGCCGACATCAGAAGCCGGCTCAAACACCACTTCCTGATTGTCATAGTAGCTCATCGCTACCGCATAGGTGGTAATCAGATATTCTCGAAAGACCTGTACAAAGGTAGACAGTTTTTCACGAGGGACCGAGGCTGCATGTTTGCCTAGCACCTTAAATGCTGCAAACTGATAATCAGTGTACGGCAGCAGTTCTTCTTTCATGATGGTGCGCAGCTGTTCCGGGTTATCCTTTAGCGTCGACTGGTTGTTTTTGATGCGGTCAAAGGTTTTGTTGGCCACATCTTCAATCATCTCATACGGGTTTTCTTCATTAACCTGCTGGGCATTCACTGAGCCTGCTACCAGCATGACTGCCATACCAATCAGGGCAATTAATTTTTTCACACGTCTCTCCTAAAAATTACAAATTCGGGGCGATAGCCGGCAAGTTTATTCTTCGTCCTTGCCACGACTAAACAAAAACTGGCCAATCAAGTCTTCAAGTACCAGGGCCGACTTGGTGTCCTGCAGATAGTCACCGTCCTGCAGATTAGCAATACCGTCGAAAGAAAAACCTGGCTGAAACCCCACGTATTGCTCACCCAATAACCCTGAGGTCAGGATCGACACCGAGCTGGTTTCAGGAAACTCACGGTATTTATTTAAAATGCTGAGCTCGACCAACGGCGTGTAGTCCTTTTTATCTAACGAAATAGAGGTAACGCGACCAATGGTCACCCCACCTACTTTTACTGCTGAACGCTCTTTCAGCCCGCCGATATTGTCGAACTTGGCATACAGGGTGTAAGTGTCACTTTGTGTCGCCATCGACTGATTAGCTACTTTTAATGCCAGCAACAATAGCGCACCAATGGTAAATAAGACGAACACTCCGACCATGAGTTCCGCTCTATACTTGTTCATTTTGTTCCCCTACTCAATTCCGAACATCAGGGCGGTCAGAATGAAATCCAGCCCCAGTACTGCCAATGACGAATAAACCACGGTCTGCGTGGTTGCTTTGCTGATTCCTTCTGAGGTGGGCGTACAATCATACCCTTTAAATATGGCAATCCAGGTCACAACCAAGGCAAATACCAGACTTTTTATAATCCCGTTTACTACGTCGTTACCAAACTCTACCGAAGACTGCATCAGTGACCAGTAACTACCGGCATCCACGCCCAGCCAGTCGACCCCGACCAGGTGCCCACCTAAAATTCCTACCGAGCTGAAAATAAGAGCCAGCATCGGCATAGAAATAAATCCGGCCCAGAATCGAGGCGAAACCACTCTTCGCAAGGGATCCACAGCCATCATTTCCAGGCTGGACAACTGCTCTGTAGCTTTCATCAGGCCAATTTCGGCAGTAAGCGCAGAACCCGCCCGTCCCGCGAACAGCAACGCGGTAACCACGGGGCCTAGTTCTCTGAGGAGCGACAGCGCCACCATCGGTCCAAGGCTACCTTCGGCGCCATAATCCACCAGGATGGTATAACCCTGCAGGGCCATTACCATGCCGATAAATAAGCCTGACACCACAATGATTAATAGAGACTGAACCCCTACCACATACATTTGTTGCAGGGTCAGGGGCACATTCTTAAGCCGGGGCAGCGCAAAGATGGCTCCGAATAACATAATCCCGGCCCGGCCAATGGACGACACTCTGGCAATTGCCCCAGCGCCTAATGCCTGAATTGGGTTCATGATGTTTCTCCAAACAAGGCTTTGTCCAACGCCTCCGCCGGGTAATGGAAAGGCACCGGCCCATCTGCTTCACCTTGCAAAAATTGCTGAACCAGCGGCGAATCGCTGTTGCGTATCTCGTCGGCAGTGCCTTCACCAATGATTTTCTGATCTGCCAGAATATAGACATAATCGGCAATGGTGAGTACCTCGGTCACATCATGGGTCACCACAATACTGGTGACTCCCAATGCATCGTTTAGCTGACGAATCAATTTTACCAGGACCCCCATCGAGATAGGATCCTGACCGGCAAAAGGTTCGTCGTACATAATCAGATCCGGATCCAGTGCAATTGCCCTGGCCAGGGCGGCCCGACGCGCCATCCCACCGGAAAGTTCACTGGGCATCATCTTGGCCGCGCCTCGCAAACCCACCGCCTGCAGCTTTAACGCCACAATGGTATCTATGATATCGCTGTCCAATCGAGTGTGCTCTTTTAGCGGGAACGCCACATTCTGATGTACTGTCATGTCAGTAAACAGGGCTCCACTTTGAAACAGCATGCTCATGCGACGACGGGTTTCGTACAATTTGCTGCGACTCATCGCCACAATGGACTCACCGGCAAAGCGAATATCGCCAGCGTCCGGGGTCAGCTGGCCACCTATCAAACGTAGCAAGGTGGTTTTACCGATACCGCTGGGGCCCATGACCGCAGTGATCTTACCTTTGGGCACTTTGAGCGATATATCGTTGTAAATGACCCGATCGCTACGACTGAACGTCATATTGTCTATATCGACTATATTATCCATATTAAAAAATCTGAGGGATCCTTAACGAGAGCTGACGCAAACATCACTGAAGTGACGCCGCAGATGAGCAAAAAAGTTTACTGGGCAGTGTAATTTTATATTGTACGCGTTTTTCAAAATCCGTCCAAAAGGAAATAGTTACAGAGTATGTTCGATAATCTCGAACAATGCGGTAACTAAAAATCGCCTGTGAAGTTTGTTCCAGAGCCTTCTGAACAACCACATCATGCAGCTACCTTAATTAAACACTACCCCTTTACCAGCAATGACCGCGCCAATACACAAAACATTACAAAAGCGCAATATTGAATATGCCCGCTATAATACCGCAGGTTGCCGGTAAACTTCTGCAATATAATGGAAAAATTATATATTTCAGAGGCTTGAAAATCCTCCGCCTAAGGCCAAAGCCAGCCCAGGCATAACCACTTCTTAATATTCTTTGCCGCTATACTGACGCTTTTGCATGTTGCTTAACACCTACATCCAGCGAGGCCACCGCTTTAACTGTATGCATAGCACCAGGGTTGTGTAGATATTGCAGGACGTCCCCCGGGTTTGCCTTTGTGCTAAAAGTTGGCAAAAAACATAACCATAGGCAAAACATGTAGATTCTGAGACAATCTTATAAAATTCCCAACCATTAAGATTACGCGTGCTGTTACAGGTTCTGATATTTGTTGCCGGACTCGGTGTACTGAGCTGGGGGGCTGACCGTTTTGTCTACGGCGCTTCTGCCCTGGCCAAGAACATCGGTATTTCCCCCATGATGATAGGCCTTACAATTGTGGCTATGGGCTCCTCGGCCCCCGAAATTGTGGTCGCTGCCATGGCGTCAGTCAATGGCGCCCCCGACACAGCGGTGGGTAACGCCTTAGGCTCTAACATTACAAATATTGGTTTGGTGCTGGCTATCACCGCATTGGTAAAACCGCTGGTGGTTTCGTCTACCACATTAAAGCGTGAAATGCCGGCACTCATTGTAATCACGCTGATTGCCATGGCATTTTTATTCAACGGCCGCCTGGCGCATGTCGAAGGCCTGATTTTATTCGGTATGTTTATCTTTGTTCTGGCAGGGATGGCATGGCTGTCACTGCATGTAGAAAAGTCCGACCCGCTGATGGCCGAAACCGTGGACGAGATCCCTTCCGATGTGAACACCGGCAAAGCGGTCCTTTGGATTGGCGTGGGACTGATATTGTTGCCCTTAAGCGCCCATTTTATTGTTGATTCTGCGGTCTATATTGCCAAGTATTTTGGAATGAGTGATTTGGTTATTGGCCTGACAATTATTGCCTTAGGTACCAGCCTGCCTGAACTGGCGGCCAGTATTGCCGGCGTAATGAAAGGTGAGGACGACCTGGCGCTGGGCAATATCATTGGCTCCAACATCTTTAACCTGCTGGCGGTGCTCAGTATGCCCGGGCTTATTGCTCCGGGGCTGGTGGACCCGGATGTTTACAATCGCGACATGTACGTTATGTTTGGTTTAACAGCGCTGCTGTTTTTCTTTAGTTTCAGTATTATCGGTAAAAAACAAATTGGGCGACTGGAAGGCGGCTTATTGCTGGTGTGCTTTTTAGGGTACCAATTTTGGTTATTTGGGTGAGATAACACACCATGCATGACACATTTTTAGCATCCGCACGCCGGGTAATTGCCATTGAAAACCGCGCGATTACCGCGCTGGCCGACCGTCTGGACGGCGCTTTTGCCGCGGCCTGTGACTACCTGTATCACTGCCGGGGTAAAGTGGTGGTCTGTGGTATGGGTAAGTCCGGTCATATCGGCAACAAAATTGCCGCTACCCTCGCCAGTACCGGCACTCCGTCTTTTTTTATGCACCCGGGAGAAGCCAATCACGGGGATCTGGGGATGCTGGGCAAAGAAGATGTGTTGCTGGCTATCTCCAACTCCGGCGAAACCGCAGAGCTCATCAACCTGTTACCGGTAGTAAAACGTTTGAATGTGCCGGTTATTGCCATGACGAACAGCCGGCACAGCACCCTGGGTCAGCATGCCGATGTGGTGCTGGACATCAGTGTGGGCGAAGAAGCCTGCTCACTGGGGCTGGCCCCCACCTCCAGCACTACCGCTACGCTGGTCATGGGCGATGCGCTGGCAATTGCCCTGCTCGACGCACGCGGGTTCACCTCTGATGATTTTGCACTATCTCATCCGGGCGGTAGTCTGGGACGTAAATTACTGCTTAAAGTTAAAGATATCATGCTGACCGCGCCGGATTTGCCGCTGGTGTCACAGCAGGCCACTATCACCCAGGCACTGCTTGAAATCTCCAGTAAGGGGCTGGGCATGACCGGTATCACTGACGATAAGGGCAGGCTGTGCGGAGTGTTTACCGATGGCGATTTACGCCGGGTGTTAGACAGCAAAGCCGATATTCATACCCTGGCCATAGACCAGGTGATGACCCGTAATGGCAAGACCATCGGCCCTGAAGAGCTGGCCGTGGAAGCGCTTAATACTATGGAAGCCTGTAGCATCACCGCCCTGATGGTGGTAGATGAAAACCGGCGTCCGGTGGGCGCGTTTAATATGCACATGCTACTTAAAGCAGGAGTTTTATAATGCCTCATACCGTAACGCTGTATGGCATGTTAGAAGAAAAAAGTTTTAATCGTTTGAAAGAACTGAAGTTATTGGTCTGTGACGTGGATGGGGTTTTCTCGGACGGGCGCATTTATTTAGGCAATGATGGCGAAGAACTCAAAGCTTTTCACACCCGTGATGGCTACGGATTAAAAGCAGTGGTAAAAAGTGGCATCCAAGTTGCTGTCATCACCGGGCGTAGCTCCGCCATCGTCAGAAATCGTATGGAAGCGCTGGGCGTACAGCATATTATTCAGGGCGAAGAAGACAAGGCCAGTGCGCTGCAGGCCCTATGTGCAAAACTTGAGTTGTCGCCGGCCCAGGTGGCTGCGATTGGTGATGATGTGCCTGATCTGGGGATGTATCAATATGCCGACACCAAAATCGCGGTGAAAGATGCTCACCCGCAGGTCTGCGCGGCCGCCAACTGGGTATTAACCAAATCAGGTGGTTTTGGCGCCGTGCGGGAGCTGTGCGATATTATTCTGCAGGCCAATGGTAAGCTTGAGCAGATTCATGGAGCCAGCGTGTGAGTCGTCTTGGAATAAGTATCGCCTCGCTGTTTATGCTCGTGTTGCTGGTCTATATGCCGGTATGGATGAGTGAGACCGACAGCACCACGGGCCAGCCTGAAGAAGATGTGCTGAAGCCGGCGTACACTGCAAAAAATATCACTACTACCTTGTATGATGATACCGGGTCACTGAATCATCGGGTGTTTGCCGAAACTATGGAGCATTACGATCAGCTTAGCTTTGTTTTATTCCAAAAACCTGAGTATACGGTGTATTTAGAACAAGGTGAGACCCCCTGGCAGGTCACTGCAAATGAGGGTACGCTGTATAATAATAATCTTATCGAATTGGAGTCGAAAGTAAGGGTTCGCAATCTGCAATCAAACGAGTTTGTTCGCACCATCGAAACCGACTTCATAAAAATAAATCTGGATGACAAAACGCTCTTTTCGGATCAGCCTGTGGTGATTCGCGGAACAGAATTTGTTGTAAACAGTAATGGCATAAAGGGCGACCTTAGCTCACAACAGTATGAGTTGATTGATCATGTACAAACATCGTTTTCCCCTGGCGGCTAGTCTGCTGGCAATATTGTGCTTTGCCGCACCGGTTATGGCCGGCAGTGCCGATTTTCAAAAACCTATTACCGTGGATGCACGTACCCAGTCTATGGATGGCAAAAATAAAGTCACCCGGTTTAAAGACAATGTACTTATTACCCAGGGCTCTTTGACCATTGAAGCCGATGAAGTTGAAGTCAATGCCAAACAGGGTGCTGGCAAAGAAACTATGATTGCCCGCGGTAAACCTGCTCGTTACTCCCAGACTATGGACGATGGCAGCAAGGTCATCGCACAAGCCAATGAACTTCGCTATGAAGTGAATAAACGGACCATTTCTATGCGCGGTAATGCCCGGATAAAACAAAACAGTAGCATGGTCAGTGGCGATAGCATTACCTATGACATGATGAAAGAACAATTGCTGGCCACCAGTGGTGAGGGTAACGATGACAGCCGGGTCACTACCGTATTTCGTCCGCAGGCAGTAAAAAAACTTAGTGATGAGTCGGATGCCACTCAGGGTGACGACGACTCCGAAAGTCAGAATGATGCGCAAGGTGACAAATAAGTATGGCAACACTGACGGCCCGGAATCTGGCAAAATCGTATAAGTCCCGGCAGGTAGTACTGGATGTTAGTCTGTCGGTATCCACCGGCCAGATTGTGGGTTTACTAGGCCCTAACGGTGCAGGCAAAACCACCACGTTTTATATGATTGTGGGCCTGGTGGCGCTGGATAAGGGCAAAATCACTATTGATGATAACGAACTTACGCATCAGCCCATGCATGAACGTGCCCGGCAGGGTATTGGTTACCTGCCGCAGGAAGCCTCTATTTTCCGAAAACTGACGGTGCACGAAAATATCATGGCGATTTTACAAACCCGCAGCGGTTTGGATGCTCAAAAACGAGAAGAAGAAGCTGATGCCCTACTTGATGAATTTAATATCAACCATATACGTAATAGTACTGGTATGAGTTTGTCCGGCGGGGAACGCCGGCGGGTAGAAATAGCCCGGGCCCTGGCAGCCAATCCGCAGTTTATTCTGTTGGATGAGCCATTTGCCGGAGTTGATCCAATCTCAGTCAATGATATAAAAAAGATTATCCAGCATTTACGTGACCGGGGCATTGGGATCCTCATTACCGACCATAACGTACGGGAAACCCTGGATGTATGTGAGGAAGCCTACATCGTTAGTCATGGAGAGCTCATCGCGCAAGGCAGTGCGGAGCAAGTATTAAGCAACCAGAAAGTGCGTGATGTATACCTTGGTGAACAATTCAAGCTATAGTGTGGGTATTAGGGATGATCTTATGCCCGGTGTTTCACCGGAAAACTTACACATGCACCCGAGTTTAAAATAAGACGTAGATGAAACCATCTTTACAGCTAAAATTTAGTCAACAGTTAACTATGACCCCGCAACTGCAGCAGGCCATTCGGCTATTGCAGTTGTCGACACTCGATCTTCAGCAGGAGATCCAGGAAGCCCTGGACTCAAATCCTTTGCTGGAAGTAGATGAAAGCAGTGATAACGACGGGGCAGAAAAAAATAGCCAGGACAGCAACAGCGAGTCTGACAATATCGAGGCATCTGCATCTACCGGCGATAATATGGACTCTGGCGAAGCGCTGGAGAAAAATGACCTGCCGGATGAGCTGCCTATCGACAGTACCTGGGATGAGTATTATTCCGCCTCCTCGGCGCCGGCACCGGGCCCTGGCAGTGACGAAGACCAGGTATTTCAGGGCGAGACAACCGACGATATTCAGGCCCACCTGATGTGGCAGATGCGCCTTACCCACTTTTCGGAAACGGATCGTGCCATCGCCATGGCGATCATCGACTCAATTGATGAGTCCGGCTATCTGACCGTCTCGGTGGAAGACATTCTGCAAAGCGTAAACAGTGACGAAACCGAAGAGCCCATTGAAGAAGATGAGGTGGAATGCGTTCTAAAACGCATCCAGCTGTTTGATCCACTTGGTTCCGGCTCGCGCACCCCCCAGGAATGTCTGCTGGTGCAGTTACGTCAGTTTGCTCCTGATACACCATGGTTGGAAGAAGCCCGTTGTCTGATTGAAGATTATTCTGATTTACTGGGCAGCAAAGACTACCGCACCCTGATGCGCAAAAGTAAGCTTAAAGAAGACCAGTTGCGTGAGGCCATGCGTTTACTGCAAACCCTGAATCCTCGTCCGGGCAGTGCGCTGATAACCAAAGAGCCGGAGTATGTAATTCCGGATGTCTCGGTGGCTGACGAGACAGGCCGCTGGTCGGTAGAGCTTAATCCTGACAGTCTGCCAAAGCTGAGCGTTAATCAACAATATGCAGCCATGAGCCGGCGCGCTCGCAATAGCAGCGATTCTCAGTTTATCCGCTCGCATATGCAGGAAGCAAAATGGTTTATAAAAAGTCTGGAGTCGCGTAACGATACGCTGCTGAAAGTTGCTAACTGTATTGTGCAGCAACAAATGGGCTTTTTTGAGCATGGGCCGGAAATGATGAAACCCATGGTGCTTAATGATGTAGCTGAAATGGTGGATATGCATGAATCGACGATTTCCCGGGTGACCACCCAGAAATATATGCACACCCCTCGCGGTATTTTTGAGCTGAAGTATTTCTTCTCAAGCCACGTGGCCACCGAGTCTGGCGGCGAGTGCTCCTCAACTGCCATTCGGGCTTTGATTAAAAAGCTGGTCGCGGCTGAAACGCCCAGCAAGCCACTTAGCGATAGCAAAATTGCAGATTTGTTGGCCGAGCAAGGAATAAAAGTTGCCCGGCGGACAATCGCAAAATATCGGGAATCGTTATCGATCCCACCGTCGAACCAACGCAAAAGCCTGATTTAATAAGGCTAGCTCACAATAAGGAAGGCGAACTATGCAAATCAATCTTACTGGTCATCATATTGAGATCACTGACTCTTTGCGTAATTATGTCGATACAAAATTCAGTAAGCTGGAGCGCCATTTTGACCACATTTCCAATGTTCATGTTATTTTGAACGTGGAAAAGATAACGCAGAAAGCCGAAGCTACGGTTCACCTAAGTGGAGCAGAAGTATTTGCTTCGTCAGAAAATACCGATATGTATGCAGCCATTGATAGCATGGTCGATAAACTGGATAGGCAGGTTATCAAGCATAAGGAAAAACTGAAAAAACATTAGTCTGTCACTATGGATATACAAGCCATTATAAGCCTGGACCGCACAAAATGTGCGGTCCAGTGCAATAGTAAAAAGCGTATTCTGGAAATTATCAGTGGCATTGCTGCGGATAATAATCCCGAGGTGGATGAAGCCGGGGTAATGAGTGCGCTAATGTCACGGGAAAAAATGGGCAGTACCGGTATTGGTAATGGCATTGCGCTTCCCCATGGCCGCTTACCCGGTCTGGATCGGGTGATTGCTATTGTGGTAACCAGTACCCCCGCCATTGATTTTGATGCTATTGACAATAAGCCCGTGGATATTTTCTTTACCCTGCTGGTGCCTGAAGAACAGACCGAAGGTCATCTGCAAACGCTGGCCATGGTAGCGGGCAAACTCAGTGATAAAGACACCGTAAAAGCCATTCGCCGGGCCCAATCAGGTGATGACATTCTCGCCGCTTTACAATAACATCCTTCGCTAACGCGTATTTCAGGAGCAGCGCTTTGAAGCTTATTATTATCAGCGGCCGTTCCGGGTCTGGCAAGTCAGTAGCGCTGCGGGCCCTGGAAGATCTGGGTTACTATTGTGTTGATAATATCCCAGTCAACTTACTGCCTGCCCTTACCCACTCAGTGTCTGAACAATTCGACCAGGTGGCCGTGAGCATTGATGTTCGGAATTTACCCGAAGATCCCGCCGAGTTGGTGGAAATTCTTGATTATCTCCCCCAATCCTGGTCGATGACCATCGTTTATATTGATGCCAGCGATGATATTCTGGTAAAACGTTTCAGTGAAACCCGTCGTTTACATCCCCTGGCCCGACTGAAAAAGTCACTGGCTGAAGCGATTCATACGGAGCGGGAATTGCTGGCTCCTATCGCCGAACGTGCTGATTTGTACATCGACACCGACTCGTTATCGATTCATCAATTGGCAGAGCTCATTCGCGAGCGCATTCTGGGTAAAAAAAGCTCCAGGCTGGTACTGGTTTTTGAGTCATTCGGTTTCAAGCACGGTATTCCTAAGGACGCGGATTATGTGTTTGATGCCCGCTTTTTGCCTAACCCGCATTGGGAGCCCGATTTAAAACATTTAACCGGGCTGGACGGGCCGGTGGAAGTCTTTTTAGGTGCCCAGCCTATTGTGACTAAGTTTATCTGGCAGATTCAGAATTTAATTACCACCTGGTTACCCCATCTGGAGCGAAATAACCGTAGTTATGTGACGGTAGCTATCGGCTGTACAGGCGGCCAGCACCGTTCGGTATTTGTATCCGAAACCCTGGCCAAGACCTTCCGGGATATTCACCCGGATGTCCAAATTCGTCACCGGGAGCTAAATAAAGAATGACCGTCGAAAAACAACTGACTATTGTTAATAAACTCGGCCTGCATGCACGCGCGGCGACGCAGTTGGTGCAACTGGCCAATCAGTTTGATGCCCAGATTACCCTGATAAAAGAAGAAAAAACCGCCGAGGCTAACAGCGTACTTGGGCTGATGATGCTCGAAAGCCATCAGGGCGAACAGGTAAGTGTGGTGTGTGAAGGGCCGGATGCCGAAGCGGCCATGGTGGCTATCGAAGCGCTTATCGTCGGTAAGTTTAACGAGGCAGAATAACCAGCAAAACTGTTCCTGCGATGAAGCTAGTCGTACCGCCCGGAAAAAGCCGTTGCAGGTTAACGCTGTAGACAGGCTAAATAGTACAGGCGGGGTCTTAGCTTAGTCTGACACGGTTTGTTCTTCATCAAGATTATGTTTCGTTAATAAGGTTTTATTTGTGGCAGAAGCACTAGAATCAAAATTTGCGCAAAGTCAGCTTCGCACATTAAACGCGGCGTTGGCTGATGGTCGTTTTGTGTCAGTGCGCAAGATGCTGCACGAGTTCCCCCCTTCCGATGTGGCGCTTATCCTGGAGTCCAGTCCGACCAAAACCCGTGACGAATTGTGGGAGTTGATCGACGGCGATGCCCACGGCGATATTTTAGAAGAACTGTCAGAAGAAGTGCGTAACGGCATCATTTCCAAAATGATGCCCCACAATGTGGTCGATGCCCTGGAAGAAATGGACACCGATGATCTGGCAGAAACACTCAGCAGTCTGCCTGATGAAGTTTTGCACGATATTTTACAGTCGATGGACACCCAGGACAGGTTACGGGCCGAACAGGCCTTGTCGTATGGCGAGGAAACCGCCGGCTTTATCATGAATACCGATACCATCACGCTGCGTCCCGATGTGACCGTAGATGTGGTGTTGCGGTATATCCGGCTTAAAGGCAATTTGCCCGAAAATACCGACACCTTTTATGTGGTAAACCGTACCGACAACCTTGTGGGTTCCGTCCCTGTAGCCCGCTTGCTCACTGCCGCCCCAGAAGACAAAGTGGCGGAGGTAATGGATGAAGAAGCCCAGGCTATCCCGGTGAATATGCCCGATGATGAAGTGGCCAGTCTGTTTGAGCGGTATAACTGGCTTTCAGCGCCGGTGGTGGATGACAATTACCGCCTGGTAGGCCGTATTACCATCGATGATGTGGTAGACATTATCCGCGAAGATGCCGAACACTCCATGATGAGTATGGCGGGTCTGGATGATGAAGAGGATACCTTTGCACCGGTATGGCAAAGTACCCAGCGCCGCTCGGTATGGCTGGGGGTAAACCTGCTGACAGCGCTGCTTGCCGCCATGGTTAGCGATATGTTTGAAGCCACCTTAAGTCAGCTGGCTGTGCTGGCCATATTAAACACCATTGTTCCCAGTATGGGCGGGGTAGCCGGTAACCAGACTCTGACCCTTGTAATTCGGGGGATGGCGCTAGGGCATGTAAACCCCAGCAGTTCGCGTTGGCTGATAAGCAAAGAAATAGCCATCGGCTTTTTAAACGGTATGATTTGGGCGGTGCTGATCGCCACGGTTATTGCGCTGTGGAAACAGAACCTCATGCTGGGGGCCATTATTGCCTTTGCAATGATGATCAATATGCTGGCGGCTGCTATTGCCGGGGCAACATTGCCCATTGTCATGAAAAAGCTAAAAATTGACCCGGCACTGGCCGGCAGTGTTATCTTAACCACCATTACCGATGTGGTTGGGATCTTTGCCTTTTTGGGCACCGCGACACTGTTTCTGGTATAGCCCAGCGACCAGGTCTGAGATACGATGAAATCCCTGAATTTTTACTGAGCATTTCGCCCGGTACGTGCCCTCAAAACCACGTACATGGGCCTGTTATGAAACGGCGGCTCGTTACCTTCGGGTCTACAGATAGTTAACCACAGCCTCGTACAGATGCTTTGCTTTACAGATTCATGCCAGCGCTGGTGGCTTATGCAATGGTCGGCTGTTCATACTACGGTCGGCGGCGCACTCACTGCGGTTCGGTGCAGGAAGCAGCCTTAACCTGATGAACGGAAGCGCCATAGCGAACGAGATGCCCTCTGCCAGTTTATCCCGGCGCTTTTCAAAAGGGCTATCAAAACGGGCTTGCTCGACCGGTACACCATAGAAACGTACACCTGAGAGACTGATGCTTCGTATCTCATTGAGCGCGGAAAATCTATCCTTATCAGGACTTCCCCTCCCTGCCCCTGTTCTTTTATCGACTCAGACGGCTAAAATATTCCGGGCCGACACCTACAAAAAATCCGGCACAAGGGCCGGATTTTTTAACACGAGAAACCGCTGCTATTTGATGACTTTCAAATTCGGTTTGCCTTTTTTCGGCGGGACCGGTGCGTTGTCCGAGTCTGCTTCATTAACATCGCCGGAAGGACGGGTAGATTGCTCTGTATCGTCCTCAATGGTCTTCTCGGTTTCGGTCGCCGGCAGGTCTTCTTCCACCGCAAACACGGTACCAGCACCATTTTCACGGGCGTAGATCGCCATTACCGCCTGACACGGCATGCTGATGTTTTTTGGCTGACCACCAAAGCGTGCCTGGAATGATATAAACTCCAGGTTCATCGCAAAATTAACACAGGCAGACGGCGAGACGTTCAGTACAATTTGCCCTTCTTTGACAAATTCCTGAGGTACTTCAACCAGTTCATTAGTTGCATCGACCACAATATAAGGCGTCATCTGGTTATCAACAATCCAGTCGAAAAACGCCTTCAGTAAATACGGTTGATTAGGAGTCATTGTACTCATAAAGGATTGTGAATTTCGCGTTCTTGATCAGTCAGCGAGGCCTTGAATGAGCCACGGGCAAAAATACGCGTCATATACGCATTGATATCTTTTGCGCCAGCGCCATTAAGCTCAATACCTAATGCAGGCAAGCGCCACAATAGCGGAGCCAGGTAACAGTCTACCAGGCTGAATTCTTCACTCATGAAGTACGGCATTTCAGAAAATACCGGTGCCAGAGACAATAAGGCTTCACGTAAGTCATTACGTGCGGCTTCCACATCACCTTCACCCCGGAAAATACGCGCTGCCAATGAGTACCAATCGCTTTCGATACGGTGCATCATCAGGCGACTCTGACCACGGGATACCGGATAGACAGGCATCAGCGGCGGATGCGGGAAGCGTTCATCAAGATATTCCATGATGATGTGAGATTTATACAGAACCAGCTCACGGTCAACCAGCGTCGGGACAGTACCGTAGGGATTCAGATCAAGCAGATCCTCTGGCAAGTTGCTGGGGTCTGCATAACTGATTTCTACACCCACACCTTTTTCCGCCAGAACAATGCGTACCTGGTGACTGTAAATATCAATACTATCTGAGAACAACGTCATGATAGAGCGTTTATTCGCGGCTACGGCCATTAAATTTCCTCCGTCGAGAGACACTCACACTGCTCACTAAAAGCAATGTCGTACAAGCTAAAAAAGGGGGCATCGCCCCCTTGATGTATTATACACGAAACAATGGGTATTAGTGTACTTCTCGCCAGTATTCTTTTTTCAGAAGAAAAACAAATACAAACAGTACAATTATGAAAACCAGCACCCATTTACCTATGCTTTCAGACTGGGGCCGAAAAGGCTCACCGGTATATTCCAGAAAATTCACCAGGTCGGCTACCGCCTTATCGTATTCGTCAGCAGATAATGCACCATCGCCAGCAGACTGGATTCCGGTATAGCGTTTGACCATCTCGCCATCCACCATGACCTCTTCATAGGTTTCCTGGGGGGTCCCCTGTAGCGGTTGCAACGCATGAGGCATACCCACGTCAGGGAAGACTTTATTATTCACCCCAAAAGGCCGGCTCTTATCGACATAGAATGTACGTAGATAGGTATACAACCAGTCGGCACCACGCACCCGGGCCACCAGGGTCAGATCCGGCGGTGGCGCACCAAACCAGGTTCCGGCGCTTTCTGCCGGCATGGCCCGCTGCATGTAGTCCGTCGGTTTATCACCGGTCACCTGAAGATACTTCTGGCCCAGCTCTTCGGGAATGCTCAGGTCTTCAAAGGTCCGGCTATACCGCTGATACTGCATCGAGTGGCAGCCGGCACAATAGTTCATGAATGTCTGCGCGCCTCGCTGTAATGAGGCTTTATCAGATAAATCAATCGGCGCTTCATCCAGAGGAACATTCCCCGAGGCGGCCATCGTGGTAGACGAGAAGCACAGAGCCGCTAAAAAAATCAGTTTTCTCATCGTGGGATCCTCGCAGGTACAGGCTTGGTATTTTCGTTCTTACTGTACAAAAACAGCGCCACAAAGAAGCCAAAGTACATTACGGTGGCAATTTGCGAGGCAATGATTTTCCAGGGTTCCTGAGGCGTTCCGCCCAGATAACCTAAGAAAATAAAGACCACAGCAAAGACCAGCAGATTCACCTTATGCAACCCACAACGATAACGCCAGGATTTGACGGCACCGCGGTCAAGCCAGGGCAGCGCAAACAACGCGGCGATTGCGCCAAACATTGCCAACACCCCAAACAGTTTGTCAGGGACCGCCTTCAAAATGGCGTAAAACGGAGTGAAATACCAGACCGGAAAGATATGCTCCGGAGTTTTCAACGGGTTGGCTATTTCAAAGTTTGGATGTTCTAAAAATTTACCTCCCATTTCCGGGGCAAAAAACATCACATAACAAAAGCCAAACAGGAAAATACAGAAAGCCACCAGATCTTTTAGCACGATATGCGGAAAGAAGGGCACCACATCATCAGCGATGTCGTATTTATCAGTATAGTATTCATGTATCTCATAAGGGGTCTTTTCGGCCTCGGATAATGACCCTTTTTTATGCTTAATGGCTACCCCATCCGGGTTGTTTGACCCTACTTCATGCAGCGCGATAATGTGCAAGAATACCAGAATAACAATGACTAAAGGCAGGGCAATTACGTGTAGGGCAAAAAACCGGTTGAGGGTAGCGCCGGAAATTACATAGTCGCCTTGCAGCCAAATAACCAAATCAGGACCAATCACCGGGATCGCCCCAAACAAAGACACAATAACCTGCGCGCCCCAGTAACTCATCTGACCCCAGGGCAATACATAGCCCATAAAGGCTTCGGCCATCAGTGCCAGATAAATGAACATTCCAAACACCCACAGCAATTCGCGGGGTTTTTGATAAGAGCCGTAAATCATCCCCCGGAACATGTGCATATACACCACAATAAAGAACGCCGAAGCGCCGGTGCTGTGCATATAGCGGATAATCCAGCCATAATCTATTTCACGCATAATGTATTCTACCGAGGCAAAGGCCCCTTCCGCGGTAGGTACAAAATTCATGGTTAGCCAGATTCCGGTAATAATTTGATTTACCAGCACGATGGTGGCCAAAAAGCCGAACACATACCAGAAGTTCATATTTCTGGGTGCCGGATATTGAATCGCGTGCATATTCGCCACGCGCATCATTGGTATACGAGCTTCAATCCATGCTAAAAAAGAACTCATTAGGCCTCCTGCGCAGTTGAGCCGATGATGACATTGGTATCATCAACAAACTGATACGGCGGCACCACCAGGTTCAGTGGCGCTGGCACGCTTTGAAAGACCCGCCCGGCCATATCAAATTTGGAACCATGACACGGACAAAAGAAACCATCAGGTACGCCCTGTACAATTTCTTCAAATGCGCCATTTTTAAGATACTGTGGTGAGCAGCCCAGGTGGGTACAGATACCGACCAGAATAAGGTACTCTTCTTTTAAGGAGCGGTACTGATTCTGCGCAAATGCAGGCTGTTGTTCCATTTCCGAGCCCGGATCCTTGAGTTGCCCTTCGTGCTCGCTCAATGACTTAAGAATTTCAGGCGTTCGTCGCACAATCCAGACCGGCTTACTGCGCCACATTACCCGAATCAACTGACCCGGCTCTATCGCGCTGATATCCACTTCCACGTCTGCACCCGCCGCCTTGGCTTTGGCACTGGGATTCCATGACGCAATAAACGGTACTGCTGCACCAGCGACCCCTACGCCACCGACCACCGAAGTCGCGACGGTTAAAAAGCGCCGCCTTGTATTATCCTTCGGCCCTTTAGGCCCAGGTGCAGAGGTGTTTGCATCTACAGATACATCGCTCATCCACATTTCTCCAGGTTGGATGCTGAACAGGCTTAATAACGCAGGCCCTGTCATTTTCAGCCATAACAATGTGTTAGCGGGCTACTTATCATACCCTTAATCACACTGTTAATTTTATAATATGTTATTTTTCGTACAAAATAATACGGGAAAAGCCTTTCCAGTTACAAGGTTTTAGTACGCGATCTGACCAAAATAGCCTGAAATAGCCGGTTATATTTTGTTTAACTAAGTGTTATCGGCATGGCTGGGTGCTATCCCTCAAACTTACCATAGCAGGATTTTTATTATTGCGTATCGGCCGCGGCCGGTGTGCACGTAGGAAGAAAATGGGAGCTTCAGGTTATTGATGGGGGCAAACTACGCCAACGACACCGCCTTAACGAGTCCAGCTGGTCACCGTTCAATAGCTGGTCGAGGCAGTTCCAACGTTGACTAAAAAGTGCTCGCGAATTGTTGGTTCACGAGCACGTGCAGATTTTTTACAGACATAAAAAAACCCGGTAAAAACCGGGTTTTTGCAATAAGCGATAAAATTAACGCTTTGAGAATTGTGGACGCTTACGTGCTTTATGCAGACCCACTTTCTTACGTTCAACGCGACGATCGTCACGAGTAACGAAGCCTGCTTTACGCAGAGGTGAGCGCAACGTCTCGTCATACTCCATCAGAGCACGAGTCAGACCGTGACGAATCGCACCAGCTTGACCGTTAGAACCACCACCGGCAACGGTGATGTAAACGTCAAACTTTTCAGTCAGTTCTACAAGTTCTAGTGGTTGACGAACCACCATGCACTCGGTTTCACGACCAAAGTACTCATCAAGAGCACGTTTGTTTACTGTGATGTTACCTGTACCTGGACGCAGGAACACACGAGCAGTAGAACTTTTGCGGCGGCCAGTGCCGTAGTATTGAGTATCTGCCATGTCAGTTGCTCCTTAGATGTCCAAAACTTGTGGTTGCTGTGCTGCGTGAGCGTGTTCGCCACCAGCGTAAACTTTCAACTTACGGAACATTGCACGACCCAGAGGACCTTTAGGCAGCATTCCTTTAACTGCTTTCTCAATAACCATTTCTGGCTTATGAGCAAGCAATTTTTCAAAGTTTGTCTCTTTCAGACCACCTGGATACCCAGTGTGCGAGTAGTACATTTTGTTCAGTGCTTTGTTACCAGTTACAGTAACTTTGTCAGCATTGATTACAACGATGTAGTCGCCCGCATCTACGTGTGGCGTATACTCTGGCTTATGCTTTCCGCGCAGACGGCGCGCAATTTCAGAAGCCAAGCGGCCTAATGTTTTGTCAGTGGCGTCAACCACGAACCAGTCACGTTGTACCGTTTCTGGCTTTGCAACAAAAGTTTTCATTTAAATTCACCCGAAAAAAAATCGTCGTTACTGATTTCTCATTTGAAATCACCTAAAAAATCAATGTATTGACCCCTTCGAGCCTATTGATTCTTCCACCTTCCCAAAGGTGGGTTCTGGGCAGGGCGCGAATTATACAGGATTTGACCAAAAAGCGAACCCCCGGGTAAAAGAAAATTAAAGTAGTTGCGAAACAGGAAAATACTGACAATCATTTAGGTTGCCGCTATGTTTAAAAGTTAACAGAATTATCGGGTGTAAAAACTATGAGGATTACTCTGTGGCTGGCGCTTGTGTGTTGTTGCTGGCCCGTTTGGGCGCGAACGGTGGTTTATACCCAGTCATTTGGCGGAGAGGAATACGGCCAATATCATATCGAGGCACTTAAGGCTGCATTGCGAGTTACTCAGGATACTTACCCACCGGTGACCGTAACGCCCCATCCCCTGCCAATGTCACAAAGCAGGCAGCTTAACACGGTACTGAAAGGCGATGCCGATGTAATGTGGAGCGTGACTTACGATAGGCTGGAGCACACCCTGCTGCCGGTTCAGTTTCCGCTGCTGCAGGGGCTTGGTGGCTACCGGGTATTCGTTATTCATAAAAACATGCAGCCATTCTTTCAGCCGGACCGAAAACTGGAACATATAAAAAAGCTGCAGGCGGTGCAGGGAGCAGACTGGCCCGATTACACCATCTTGAAACATCACAACTTCACGGTGAACAGCGCCTCGTGGACTGACTGGTACACCACGATGTACCGCAGCCTGGAACGGGGA
>VMHT01053116.1_pt1 | contig 22852 bp, 32 predicted proteins | sample 4693611 | NCBI WGS metagenome assembly VMHT01 (sample SAMN12280063, study PRJNA550983) | marine metagenome | isolation source: seawater sampled from same location over 5 years 0.02-0.2 micron viral filtrate | place: USA: collected off the coast of southern California halfway between the port... ...
GACAATACTTATAATGATGTAAAGAGCCATCGATATTATTACAGGTCTAAGACTTTCCTGGTCTAACATCTTCTTTCTATTATTCAACTATTTTAATTTGAGACACATCAACCTTCGCCCCAATCGTGACATTCTTCACACTATGCTTTTTACAATAGTTACCACACACAGCTTTGAAAGAACAAGGCTTCCCAGTCATCGTCACCGCACAACAAATCTTCTTGGATGTCCTTTGCTCGGTCACAACATCCGGAGTCTTTTCCAAAACCACAATCTTCTGGATATCTTTTTTCTGTTGATGTTCCAAGTATCGCATTTTCATCTTCCATGTCGCATCCGCGAGATGATAACACCTGTCGTCTGGCTCACTAAGACGGTACATAGTCACCGCATTACTGAGACAATTTTCCCAAAGAGTATCGCGAATAACTTCCATTTTTAGAGATACTTTTTACTTTCCATATACTGACTTAGGTTGTCAAGCTTCACCCCCTATTTCCGCCAAATATATGTCAACATTTCCTGCAAATTCCGGACAGGATTCAGTGGTCTTTTTAGTCACCATGTCTTGAACATTCATGACATGCTCCTTAAACTTCTTGACATTTATACCAGTGGCATTATGAATTTGAGACTCTGTAGCAATGTCCTTCAAAGCATATAGGTAGGCCGCAGCATAGTTGGCATGAAGCACGGCGATCACCGGAGACTTATCCTGCTGCGCCGCTGTAGCATATCGAGCCGACTGTCTGACCAACTTCTCTATGGATTGTTTCATTCCCCTAGATTTGTTTTGCATAACCAAAACCAAAATGAAGATTGCCACTATGAAGTATGTATACATCTTTCCTATTCTATCTAAAGAAATTTTTATATGAAACTTAAAAGAATAAATACTTATTCATGTAATGAATGTCATTGTGGGAACCACTATAATTTTAGCCGCCACTCTTATTATTTATAAACTATTAACTCCAGTGACGAAGCCCACCAAGAAGAAGGGACCTGTCAAGAAGAAGGAACCCGTACAGAAGAAGGAACCCGTACAGAAGAAGGAACCTGTCAAGAAGAAGGAACCCGCACAGAAGAAGGAACCCGTACAGAAGAAAGAGTCCACCAAGAAAGTCAATCCCTATTTCGCCTTCTGTAAAGAGAAACGTCCCGATATTGTCGCCGCCAACCCAGAACTTAAACCCCGTGAAATTGTTAAAAAGCTCGGTGAAGAGTGGGGGAAACTTTCAGACAAAGAGAAGGGTGAGTATAGAATGTGAGTTAAAGTTTAAATTGTAAAATATGTTTTTCAATACCTAAGTCAAAACCAAAGACACTATTTTTCAACTAAAAATGTCTACAATCATTCACCCACTCACTGATATCTACATCCCGGCGGAAAAGTTTCTCGCATGCAAAAGGGAACATATATTGGATCCATCCAATAAATCTACCGCGCCCTCGACTGGTGCGGTATCTTCTCGGTACTACAGTAATCCCAAAGTTCTTGAGGCACGTATTGGTAGCACAATCATTCAGCGTGAACTCACGTCTTTCTGGCACGATCTTCTCAGTTCCCGGAATATGAATAGAGAGAAGGTCTTTGAAAACATGTGGGATGGGCATAGGTTCGATGCCTCCAGGGTGGCGAAAGAGGGCTGGAAAAAGATCGACGACTCTCTATGGATTCGGGGATTAAGCTCTCGGGATAAGATAATGTACATTATCAAGTTGAAGCCCTACGCAAAAAAAGAGTTCAATTTGGTCTGGTCCACTCATCCTAGAAACGGGTGCCCAGTTATACATCATTACATAACCAATGTTCAGTATTAGTCTTGACTTTGTAATTAAAGATCTCAATTGTGTTAAATTAAATGATGTCTCTCACTCGGAGTTCCGGTGTATATAAGAAACCTAAGTTAGAGTTTTGAATTGTAATAAGTATATTAAAATGACTACCCCTCCCGAATCTTATATCACTGAACTGAAAAAATTGCCCACCCGTTTCGATGTTAAAAACTTTAAACCAATGAACCTGGAAATGGAGGACCCATTCACAGAAGACGAGTATTGGCATGTGAAAGTACAAAAACGCTATAACGAATGTTATGATACAGATTTTAAACAATACATTGATGAATATGAAAATTGGAAGGACATTAATGAAGTAAAAAAGGATACTGAAAATCCATACAAGCAATTTAAAGCATGGGAAGGGGTTGTTATAAAGGGAGGTTCCCCAGTTTCATTCAAGTTTATTCATCACTCCACTACCGATGGTGACGTGGACCTCGAGGTGGACGAAGACGAAGATGTAGACTGTTTGACGGAGTTTCTCTGTGACAAGCTCATCTGGGAAAATGATAGTGGGGATGAATCAGTGGAGGTCCAGATGCTTCCTCCTCCTCGCCGAGAATGAAAACCTAAGTTAGAGTTTTGATTTGTAATAAGTATATCTAAATGGAGAGCGTCCAAAAGCTCACCCACATCGAGCACATTCTCAAGAGACCTGATTCCTATGTCGGTCCAGTTGAACTTGGCACGGAACACTACTGGGTTCTCCAAGGTGATGCATTCACCAAGAAGAATCTCAAGTATTCCCCAGCTCTCTTGAAAATCTTTGATGAAATCCTCGTCAATGCGATCGACCGCAACTCCCTCCACCCCAAGGGTGTAACCTCCATCTCCGTCTCTATCGACAAGGACCAAGGCTCTGTCACGATCGAAAACAATGGACCCCTTGGTGGTATCGGTGTCCGAATGCATGAGAAGGAGGGTCTATGGAACCCTGAACTCACCTTCGGTCACCTCCTCACGAGTACCAACTATGATGACAACCAAAAGCGTGTCGTTGGTGGCCGAAACGGCTATGGTGCCAAGTTGACTAACATTTACTCCTCGGAGTTCTCTGTGATCATCAAGGACCACGAAGTGAAGCAGACCTACACACAGGGGTGGTCCAACAACATGACAACCTGTCACCAACCCAAGATCAAGAAGCACTCGGGTGCCACGTCATCTGTGTCCATCACCTTTACCCCAGATTGGAAGAGGTTTGGAATGTCCAAGATGGACGATTCAATCTACCAAATTTTCCAAAAGAGGGTTTGGGATGCAAACATCTGCACGACCCCTAACTGTAAGGTCAAGTTCAATGGAGATGTTCTCCCAAAGACATCCTTCGAAGCCTACGCAAAGATGCACGAGGGTGTTGAGAATGTGTGCTCCGTCGTATCTGACAGGTGGTCCGTGTGTATCGGTCCAGCTGAGAATGGTATGGAACAGGTATCCTTCGTCAATGGTATCTGCACGACTAAGGGTGGTAACCATGTAGACCACGTGGCATCCCTAGTGGCCAGTGGAATTATCGAAGACATGGCGAAGAAGATCAAATTGAAGCCCCAGCAAGTGAAGAACACGTTCAACATCTTCGTCAAGGCGACCCTCGAGAACCCAACGTTCTCGAGTCAGGTCAAGTCTGAATGCACCTCAAAGTCCCAAGACTTTGGCTCGAAGTTTGATCCCCCGAAGAACTTCATCAAGAATGCCCTAAAGACTGGGATTCAAGATGAACTCCTGGCACTCTCGAAGTTTAAGGAGATGAAGGAGCTCAAAAAGTCTGACGGTGCCCGGAAGTCCAAGATCACGGGGATCCCCAAGCTGGATGACGCGAATAAGGCTGGCACTGCGCAGTCTGGGAAGTGTACACTCATCGTGACAGAGGGTGATTCAGCGAAGACCTTGGCGGTCGCAGGTCTCTCGGTGGTTGGGAGGGATCACTACGGAGTCTTCCCCCTCCGTGGGAAGTGTAAGAATGTGAGGGATGTCTCAGTGGCTCAACTCTCATCGAACCAGGAGTTCAACGATCTCAAGAAGATTTTGGGTCTCCAACAGGGTAAGGACTACAAAGATGTCTCCGAACTCCGCTACGGGAGGCTCATGATCATGACGGATGCAGATAATGACGGGTCCCACATCAAGGGTCTCATCCTAAACATGATCCACTACTTCTGGCCGAGTCTCCTCAAGTTGGGATTTGTCGTCTCTATGGTGACCCCAATCATCAAGGCTACGAAGGGTTCGGAGTCTATGTCCTTTTATACTGACTCGGCTTTCCGAACCTGGTATGGATCTGGAAAGGCTGGGTGGAAAATCAAGTACTACAAGGGTTTGGGTACCTCAACATCCGCGGAAGCGAGGGACTACTTCAAGAAGATTCAGGATCTCACAGTCAAGTTTGATATGGATGTGATGACTGACACGTCGATCGTTCTCGCATTTGACAAGAAGATGGCCGATTCACGGAAGACCTGGCTCCTTGACAGTACAGCCAAAGAGGCTTCGGAACTTGAGGTTCCCTATGGGAATGTGAAGCAACTTGACATCACAGACTTTGTTCACAAGGATCTAGTGAACTTCAGTCTCGCAGACCTGAAGCGATCAATCGCCCACGTAGCTGATGGTCTCAAACCCTCACAGCGGAAGGTTATGTATTCCTGTTTTCAGAAGAACCTCAAGGATGAGATGAAGGTGGCACAATTGGCAGCCTATGTGGCTGAAAAGAGTGCTTACCACCACGGTGAAGTCTCCCTCGCAGATACAATCGTCAAGTTGGCGAATGATTACACAGGGTCCAATAACATCAACCTCCTTGAACCATGTGGTCAGTTTGGAACTAGACTGATGGGTGGGAAGGATGCATCTCAAACGAGATATATCTTCACCAAGTTGACCAAGGAGGCCCGAAAGCTCTTCGATCCTAAAGACGATGCAATTCTCAACTACCTCGACGACGATGGACGCCCCATCGAACCAGACTTTTACATGCCCACCTTACCCATGGTTCTGGTGAATGGTACAGAGGGCATCGGTACAGGTTTCAGTTGTTACGTACCTCCCTTCAATCCCGAAGATATCAAGGAGAACATCAAGAGAACTTTGGAGGGTGAAGACCTAATCGAAATGAAACCATGGTTTAGGGGTTTCAAGGGACGGGTCTACAAGGATGACACCGGTCTATGGATCACAGAGGGTATCTACAGGGACACTGGTTCCAGACTCAAAGTCACAGAGCTCCCACCTGGGAGGTGGACCCAGGACTATAAGGAGTACCTGGACACACTCGTGGAAAAGAAGATGATCAACAGCTACACGAACAACAGTACCACGGAGGATGTGGATTTTGAGATTTTTGGCTACACCGGGAAGGACTTGGTCAAGGACCTCAAGATGAAGAAGACATTCCACACATCGAACATGCACCTCTTCCACCCAACTCGGGGCATCCACAAGTATGCGAATGCTGAAGAGATTCTCCGGGACTTTGTGGAACTCCGATTGGAACACTACAAGAAGCGAAAGGCACATCTTGTAGATGTGTTACAGAAGAGGGCTGTGATGTGTGGTCACCGCGCCAAGTTTGTCTCCATGGTCATAGAGGGGGACCTGGTGGTCTTCAAAAAAAAGAAGAAGGACTTGGAGGCTGAGATGTCCCAGACTTTCCCGAAAATTGAGGGAAATTACGACTATCTCCTCAACATCAAGACGGTGCAGTACACCGAGGAATCTGTAATGTCCCTCCTAAAAGAGGTGAAAGAGGCGGATGAAGAGTTGGAACGTATAATGAAAATGAGTCACCTCACAATGTGGAAAATGGATATTAAAAATATATAAATAATAGTAAGCATGGGTGAAGCCGCTAAGATTTCCCTAAAAGCTATTGGAAAGCAGGATACATACCTACTTTCCAAAGACCCAGAAGACTCCTTCTTTAATTATACAAAACCAACACAACATTCAGAGTTTCGGAAGTATCACAGAGTTCGGAACGTCTTGAACTCTGGACAAATCAGTAACTGGCCATTCGGACAAACTATTAAAGTTCAGTTTAATCCAACCAATATGGGAGACCTCTTGAGTAACATGTGGTTGAGTGTGACCATGCCCGGTATCACAGATGGAAACTACGCGGACCAATTGGGTAGACATTTACTCAAAAGTGTCACAATGTTTGTGGATGACATCGAGGTTGAAAAGATTCACGATGATTGGGGAATCATATATGATGAGTTGTACTTAGAGATGTCTGAAAAGGTAGCCAATAGATTTCTTGTAAACAGAGGTTTAGGATATGATGATTCTACACAAAATGCCACAATCGCTCGTTCCAAGTCGGATTTAGTTGTACCCCTTCACTTTTTCTTTTCGAGGAAATATGCCAGTGATGAATATTCCTCAAATAAACCAAATCGCCCATACTTCCCCGTGTGTGCCGTATACCGTCAAAAGATCGAGTTCGTATTAGAATTCCATGAACAAACATTCTTCACAGAAACAACAGACACATTGGAATTAAGTTCGTTCAATTTGGTAACCGAAGAAATTACGGTGAGTGCGGAAGAAAGAAAGTATTTATCAAGTGAAAAGCAAATACTGGTGACTGATCTTGTGGTGAAGCACCCCACGGCGGTGAGTGAGCTCAACACAAACATCATCAAGAATAATCTAGTTCCAAATATTCCTGTAAAATGTATTCACTGGTTTTTGAGAAACACCGAGTTTGAAGATGAAAATATTTCAGTGGGTAACCCTGAAGACGCGGAAACCTACTACAGTCAGAATCGTTTTAATTTTTCCTCAAATGTAAACTTTGATGAAATTGGAACATTCTTTTATCCCATCATGGACAGAGCAAGTTTTTTCATCAATGGTAACAAATTGCCAAACATTACAGACACTACACATAATTACTACAAGTACCTGATACCAAGTAGAAATAGATTAGCAAGACCTTTCAGAAATATTTATACATACAGTTTTTCGATGAATCCGATTAATGTGGAGCCATCGGGAAACTTGGATTTTAGTCAAATACAATCAGATAAAACAAATATAGAGGTCACACTAAATACATCACCAGGTTCTCTAGTGAATATAGCTACAAAAACCTACTCTCTACATATGTATTATACTGGATATCAGACATTCACCTTTGAGAAGGGTTTTATGTCTAACGCTTGACGATTGTCACTGATGTAGTCAATGATGTTGTTCTTGATACACCATTTGATGAAATTTAACTGTGCCAAAGTTGTTTGAATTTCATGAGATGTCCCTGGAACGGTGTACCCAAACTTTTGGGATCTGCAAAATGGATCGAATAATTTTTTACTGTATCCATCTAGACTGGATTTATATGCGCAATGGACGGTGAAGAACTTCCCATCCTTGGTTGTGTAGGAGGTGTTATTTTTTTTCGAATAGTTTGTGATAAACCACTCCAAATTTCTGAGTGATATACCACTCGTCTTATCGAGAATGTTTAAAAGTTTAGTTTTATTCTTTTCGTCGGTGTAAAATGTGTTTATAGATGATAGTAGAATATCAGATTTGCTCATTATTTAATATAGAATTCAAATCTATAAGTTCGTTTGGGGATTGACACCCTGGACACCCTTTGACGAACATTTTCTCAGGTCCATGTGTATGTATGTTTGAACTTGGTAACAATCGTTGTTTAATTCGTTCTCCTTGGTGTGCATGATGTCCACAATATCCATTATTGGCCCCCTTTCTCGTACACCTCTGCCCATTGGACTTTATACCCCTGCAAAGAGATATAGAACTTGTTGTGGGTACGTCTCTCAAAAGTAATTCCATGGGAATGCCATGTTTTTTAGAAATTATTGTGACGTAATCATTCATTATCAAATTCAATCTTTGATTCAAATCTTCATCAATAAGTTCAATTAATCTATCTTGTATATTCATCCTATATATTAGATTGCGTGTAGTTTTTAAATATGTCTTCAAGACTTTCCTCCCTCTTTAACCTAGCCTCCTTCAATCGCCCCCTCAAGTCCACAAGTTTACCAGTCTCATCGAGACCCAATCTTTTACACTCCTCAATGAGTTGGTCCTTCTTCATTGTACTCAATGCAGGTTCCCTCTTTTTCTTCGGGGGTTTGTGTTGGTCAATGATTTCACCGAAAATTTCCTGTTTAGTATTTTCGAACAAGGGGTCTAGAAGATCGCACACTGGATTCAAAAATTTATTTTCGAAATAGTAATGATAATCTACTGGTACGTTATTCTCCTCCACAAACTTGGGATCCTCGGACTTTTCAAATGCCTTGGCCTTCCGATCACCTGTATTAGTGAGAAGGTAGGGAACGCGGTCACCCGATTGGGGCTCTGAACCAGGTTTACGTTCTCGCATTTTTACAACCACTTGGACATGAGCCTGATTAATCCCCACACTTTCATCACTGTTTATGGAGACCGATTTTCCATTGACTTTATAGGAATCCGAAAGACCTTGGCTGAGTATAAGTTTTTCATTTGGAACATCACCAGATAGAAGTTCTATGGCCCTTTCTCGAGCCAACTCCGTTGGTGGACCGGGGTCGCTCGATGTGAGGACTACGTCCAACAACTCCTTGCACACCTCGCGGACATGGGGTGTGTTGTCGCGGCGGACAACCTGGAGACCCTTGATGTCAATATAGTCCATATGCATCTGGTCATCCTTCCCCTTGGTCCACAACTTGGCGGCGTATCGCTTTTTAGAATACAAAAAATAAGGCCAGTACACCTTCTCAAGCTCCAAGTTGTTCGGCTTTTTGAAGAGGGCACTACACTCCTCTGCAGCGCGCTCCCCAACCTCCCAACTATATTCAACAGCCTCCACACCCTTCCGGTCACCAACATCGAACTCCACCATGACCGAATCCGTGTCCCCATACCTCACCTTTGCACCGGGAAAATTCTTCTCGACGTAGGTTTTCGTCTCTTCAATCATCATTCGACCCTTAAACGTCGTCGTAGATGCAATCGGTACACATGGAAGAATACCCTTCCCAGCCCCTGTGAAACCGTACACAGAGTTCATCGAAACCTTATAGGCCAATTGTTTACCATTGTATACTTCCTTCATGTAACCCGTCGCGGTAGCCATATCCTTCTTGGCCTTTTTACGGAACTGTTTGAGTTCTAAAAGAATACTCGGTAAAAGACTTGGTACACCTTGAGCAAATTTATAGGTCTTTTCACCGACATTGAATGTTTCATAGGTAACCCCAGGAATGTTCCCATACTCCTTTTCATTCATAACCCAAGATGAATAACACAGATTGTGTGCCATCATGATAGATGGGTACAGAGCTTCAAAGTCTAGGGCTGTGATAGGTGTATAATATGCACCTTTTTGTGCCTCGAGGACTGTAGCACCCTCGTAAGGATCAGATGTTACAGTACCATAGCGGATGGTTGGGACCATGAAACCAAGCTCCCGTGCCTTTTTCGTCAGTTGACTAAACACCTTAATCTGTTGACCCCTCTCAACCAGGAAACACATTGGAACCCAGGTAGCTTTGGCCATCTCCAGAAGGTTTAGGAGAATACACATCTTCTTCATCAACTTGTGGGGCAGCAGGGTATCTTTGATACAATACTCGGCAACTTCACCCAATTTTACGGGGTCACCTTCCCGGTAACGAGCAAACATCTCCTTTGGGGGCATGTCAATCTTTTGGTCCCCGATGTACAATTTTGAAACATTATTGAGACTGTAGGAATCCAACTTGTAACCCTTCTTGACCTCGTGGAACATATCGAATATAAAACGCCCAGACATTGGGAGAAGTTTCAAGAGATTGTCACCAAGTGCACTCGAACTCAATTTCTTGATCAAAAGTTCACATTCCTGGGACTTCAGTTTTCCCATTTTGAAAAACTCCGAGTCACACCCAACCACAAAGGCCCTCTTGTAAATAAACTCAAGATCAAATCCAAATATATTCCAACCCGTGAAAATGTCAATGTCCTTTTCGTGGATATATTTTTGGAATGCTTCAAGCATCTCCTTTTCTGTATCAAAACTAATAGTATCAGGACCATCAGTTTTTTTGTAACATAAGCACACCCGTTCGTAGGGTTCATCGCTACCAAACGTACACAGTGATACTGCAATTTGAAAACACGCATCATCTGTAACATCGGCATCCGGGAACTTACCAGTAGAACTATTACACTCGATATCAAATGACGCCACGACAAATGGTGCGATGTCATCCCTCGCCACTGGTTTAAGTGTAGTCCAATCATTACAGAACAAATCAATATTAACACGGGCTAAATGAGAACGAATACAATTATCACCAGTCTCTAACCACCCAGTAGATTGAATTCCAGTTCTATGCATCAACCGGAGGACGGGATCCAAGTTAGACTCGAAGACTTTAGCTTTAAAAAATCCAGACGAGAGCTCGAGCGGTCGCTTTAGAAACGAATCCACCCGACGTCTCATTTGAAGATTTACAAAGTCCACCTTCATAAACATAAACTCCTCATTGTTTTGGAATCCCCAAACATCCTTCGACTTCATCATAGAATAACAGAGTACACATTCAGGACACTTCCGATCGATCGTACTATAAATCTCTTGAATCTTCTGCTTTGAGGTTGTCAAGTCAAGTTTGATGAAAAAGTATGGAGTAAATGATGTAGTTACACATACAGATTTACCATCCTCGGTTTTACCAAAAATACTTACCAAATGTTCTTTGTCAGAATCCCTCGCTTCCCAGGTTAGTGCCTGGAATACCACCATGTGTTTACATCGACCCCAATTTTTAATATCATTTATTAATAAATGTCAGCAGCTTTGATTGAGCTCGTTTCGGTGGGGGCCCAGGATGTGTACATCACAGGTGACCCCCAAGTCAGTTTCTTTCGTCAGAACTACAAGCGATACACAAATTTCGCAATGAAGCCCGAACGCTTAGATTACATTGGTACATTCGGTGAAAACAATGAGGTTGTCATCCCCATCCGCTCTAAGGGTGACCTCATGAGCTATATATGGATCGAGGACACTCGTATTTCAAATGTTCAGACCAACCCCGATGGTCTCTTTTCCGCGGGTGCCTCCAGCCCAACTGAGTTTGGTCTCTGGATCGGCGGCCAAAAGGTGTCGCAACTGGATTCTCTGTTTATTCAGGGTGTCCACAACCCACTTCTCCGCGACAACACGGCTAAGGCTTCGTGTGCCGTTACAACCAACAACAGAAAGTCCAACCACGGTGGTGACCACTTCATGATTCCCTTCTTCTTCGGCGAGGATTGGACCAAGGTTCTCCCTTTGGTGGCCCTCCAATACCACGACGTGGAGATCCGCATCAAGTGCCGTGACGGATACACCCCAGTCGGCACTCCCAAGGTTTGGGGTAACTACATCTACCTGGACACAGACGAACGTAAATATTTCACAGATAATGAACACGAACTTCTCATCACCCAAACTCAACACCAACTTGCCTCCAATACCGATACAGAGATTGATCTCACATATTTCAACCACCCAGTGAAATCTGTCCACCTCGTTTCCGGTAAGGCTACGGGTAATGACTGGGATTCCGAATTCACTTTCCAAAAGTCGTCTCTCTACATCAATGGTGTTCCCCTCTTCGAGGATACCTCCAATGTCTATCACCACACAGTCGTTCCAGAAATGCACAGCACGGATCTCCCAGACGACATTCTCGAGGATCTTCCCACCTTCACATGGCCATTCTGCCTCAACTTGAGTAAGATGCAGCCCACTGGTACCCTCAACTTCTCCCGCATCGATAATGCCAAACTCGCACTCGTTGGACCCACGGGTGGTAACGCGCTTCACCGCATTTACGCGGTGAACTACAATGTCCTCCGTATCAAGAATGGTATGGCGGGTGTAGCATTTGGAAATTAAACCTAAGTCAGATTATCACCTCTAAATTTTAGATAATGTCTAAGCGAAAAGCAAAACTGTCTCGTAAAATTGGTAATATCAAAGTATCAATTTTACGCGAGTGTACACACACCGATTTTTCTTTATTTTTTATTCAACCCCAAACCTTTTTGACTCGAGGATTTCTTTAGTCTTCTCGTACATCCTTGTACCATGGAAGGTTTTATCCTTCACCTCGTCCCAAATCTCTAAACGACCTTCCAGGAATGTAACAAACTTTTCAGAATCCCCGGCGCTCGTGTAGCGAACCCTCTCACCCTCGAGAGCCTTGTTCATCGCTTCCTGTTTACCCTTCATGTACATGGCTTCACGTTCTTCATATGTCATACGGGTTGAAATTTCAGCGTTTCCCTTGGCAACCATTTACTATTCACAGTAGCGACTTCTTTATTCCTTTTTAGGGGCAAGACGCCTCTTAATATCAAAACCTATACGTCCTGTCGAAAATACAGAACAGACACATGCACCTAGGAGCATCGCCATCATTGGTGGTGGACCCTTGGGGAGAGGACCCAACTTTTGAATCACATTGACAAACATAAACATACAACAAACAAAGGAACCAATTGTCGAAAGACGTAGGGGTGTCTTCACATTATACATCTCTGAAGTAGTTGGTAGTAAATCCATACCTGGGATAGATGGAAGGAGATCAGAAACCCCGGGTATCATAAATATGGGAAGCATTTATTGTATACCTACATTTTTATATAGGTGTAGTTTTCAGTCGTTGGAGAAGTTGTTTCCGCCTCTGGTTCCATTTCTGGTTCCATTTCTGGTTCCATTTCTGGTTCCATTTCTGGTTCCACTTCCGCCTCGACAACCGATGGACCGACCATCTCCTTCTCCTTCTGTTGTGACATCATCACAGCCGCCAACCCAGATGACACCAAAAATATAACCAATAATGAAATTACAAGTCCCGCACGCATTTATAGTATACTAACAAAAATTTTTAGTCAGGTCATATTCCCTCTGGTGTAGACCCTGGGCTGAAGATGAAACCTTTGCTTTGAGTTTCAATAATTCCATAATAGTTTCATCATCGAGGTACTTGAAAAAGTCCCTTTTCGCATCAAGGTCGTTGAGTAAGAACTTCTCCTTTCTCGCCTGTACAAATGGCCATACGTGTTTACGCAAGGATATAAGCTCGGTTTCAATTTTTACAAGTTGTGGGAGAATAACCTCTCGAATGAGTTTATTTGTTTCACGAAGGTCGTCCTTGAAGTCAGTCATATTTGAATTTGATATTTATTCTTTAAACACCTAAGTTTTAGGTATCGAAAGTAAATTTATCTGAAAATGGTCACCAAAATTAAAAGAGATTTTCTATCTAAGATAAGCTCGGGTATACAATGCCTCATGACTTCATCTTATCTGTCTGATGAAATCGCTTTACAGCCATTTGGAAATGTCGAAGAAATTATAGCAAGAAAGTTCATTGTATATGAAGCCCCGAGACATCTATTCTCATGTTCTACGTTTGATTCGGAATTATATAGTATGCCCGATAGTGAACTAATTAATTTCCTACTGTACCTGGACGACGTTGATATATACATCAAACGTGTATACAGTGAAGCCTATTTATCCTACCAGGATATGAACAAAGAAGAATATATACTTGCGAAAATGATTGAAGATGGAAAAGTATTAACTTTCAAAGAGTTTTTAGAGATAAAGAATTAGCCTTAGAGTGTAATATGATAGGTCCATTGATCGCATTATTTTTATTTAAATTTGGGTGTATTCCCAAAACCGAACCTCACATAGTGAAGAAATTTAAACTCCGCGAACTCCGAAAACTCCCCAGAGATTGGGAAAATGACGATATAACTACTCACGGTGTAATATCCCTAATGAATGAGTTCTCTAGGGTGAGACGACAGTGTGATGATAGTATAGTATTCACCCCATTTGGAATTAAAACCACTGAAGATATTTTCAGGAAATACATCGGTGGAGAAACTGGTAAAGATTTACTTATAATATCGAAGAGGTGTATCACGGATGCATTTATTAAACGTTTTAGATTGAACGACCTGAAAACCATCCTAGAGAATTGGAAGGGTGAAAATGTTGTTGAAGTTCAAACAATATTGTCACACTACACTTGTGAATTGGAATCATTTACAGAAGAGGAAGAAGATGAGTTAAAACTGACAGGGTTCTTCGAAGGTGTAGAAGACCTATTCCAACAGTACCTTGGTGTAGAAAATTATAAAACACTCGATATTATGGTAGTCTTTTTTGAAAAGATGGATATTCTTAAACGTGAGTTATGTGCACAGATTTGACCGGGTCGTGTGCAGTTATACACCTCAATACCCTAGGACCGGTGTAAGTAAATGAAATGTTATTGTTATCATCTGTAAACGCCTTAACTTCCACACCCTTTGGGATAATCATCGACGTCAGTGGCCCCGTCATATCATCCTGGTCATACATGGAACTCATGGGATTTGTAATCTTCTCACTTATCATAAATCCCCTGTACTTACACTCAGTAAAAAAGAATACCTCATCCCCGTTGACTTTATTTTCCCAGTCCTCGATCCGTTTCCTTTCGTCGGCATCCCTTTTCAATCGCTGGATGAAAAGGTATCCAAATATTGACAAGAAACATGTAAAAAGTATAACTAATACAGCAATAATTGTACCTCTGCTCATACTATAGTTATGTTATACTTTTTTTTCATAAATCTACGGACACCCCCAAATGTAGGATAACTCCATAGGTACCACCTAGACCAAAAACCAGCACTATCTACTCCACCTAACTTCCAGTCCTCCTTGTCACTGGTGGTTACGTTGAGCATAAGCTTCTGAATTTTTCGGGGATCCTCTTCCTCCATCACACGTCTGGGTATCTGACCCCCGTGGCGAAGAACATAGGAACGCATTCGTGAAGGATTCTTGTGTTTGGTGTAGTCGGAATATCCACGTGCACCAAAGTCAACAGTCCTGCCGTCTTCTAATATCGCCCTGAACTTCTTCCTCGGGTTCGGGCTACGAATAACCTTGACGCGCATACTTATATTTTACAGGGATTTATTTTCGGCACGCGCCACAGTACGCCTCCTTCTTGGGGAGGAAGAAAAGGTTCTCTGGGCCACGCTTCACACGGTAAAGGTGGTCATAGAGGTGGAAGAGACCGTAGGCAACAATAGCAGTGCCCAAAACGGGGCTCTTCATCTTGCGGGTAGTCCACGCGTGGTACGCGATGAACGAGATGAGGAGGAACTGAACGATGGTGAGCGCTGGGAGAGCTGGCATCTTGAAGCGATACTCAACAGTCTTGACGTCCTCGGTGGGTTCTGGGGTTGGGTCCATGTATTCACGCTTGCCGTATCCGGGCATTTTTATTATCTACCGAGAAAATAATGTGGCCCCTTCTGATTATTACACCCGCCATTTTAGTTTTTTGTGACTACATGAAAGCACCGATAGATCTGTTATACTTTACAAATATATGGAGACCTGTGGTTGGTATGCAAAACACACTGAGAGATATATTCAAGCCTCACCACTTTCACCCCGGACTTTTATTACTGAAACTTCACTATAAAAAGATACGCGAAGAGTTTCTAAAAGTTTCATCATCACTGAAACACGAGTATTACCATGACTTAGATCCATGGTTTGAGGAGAATATGAACTACTACTATTATAAAGTTGAACATTTTCCAATACTCTACGGATTAATCAAACAGATTTCATGCACACGCGACTTCGCCGAGCGCGCCGCGTTCGCAGTCGTAGATGGTCCTATGACTATAGCTCCCCACCGAGCTGAATCAAATGAACTCCTGAGGTATCATCTCACTATACAAAGTGATGGTGATTGCACGTTGTATACTGAAAGTGGCTCGCATGTCCACATGGACGGCGACGATTTTATATTCGATCACGCGAGGTACCACGAACTCGTAAAGACTGGACCAGGTAGACGAGTTGTCCTCATTTTAGATATTCATAGATGATTACGACAGGTGGCTATATACATGTCACTCCCCCCAATGAGTTCGAGTTCCTGATTCTTTACAATCCTCTTCGTGAAGGGCCCAGGGGTTCCATCTTTGCAACGCATACAGAGGGCAGACAACTTGGTGACCTCACACGCTATTGGAATACAATCCAGGAGTTCACCAAACTTATTTTTAAATGAATCTCCATCCAGACCCGCTATGATTACATCCTTATTTACACACATGCAACACTCCACAAACTTCTTGAGACGGGGGAAGAATTGAGCCTCATCGATGGCTATGATGTCCGCGTTATTAAACTCCTCCTTGTTTATGAGTTCGAAAAGCTCATAGACCTTGAAACAATCAAACTTTACATTGTCGTGGGTCTTCAAAACTTCATCGGGGGAACGGGTATCCTTAGCAGAGTTGACAACCAAAATTTTCTTACCAATGATCTTTAAACGCTTCAATCTTCTAATAAGTTCCGAGGTTTTACCCGAAAACATATTTCCCATAATTATCGAAAGCCCCATCCTATCTCACTAATATAATCTTGTATTTTTTATATGGGTGAAATGCATCGATGTCAATTTCTTAAATACAAGGGGTACTACAACCCCGTCACGGGACGTGTAAAGTTTGGGAATCACCTGTTCCCAGATATCCACACCGCTGTAAAATTTCTCAGTAAAAAGTACGATGCCTCTCTCAGACGCCGAAATCACCAAGAAGGTTGGGCAGTTGCGGAAAACCGAGGGCAAAATCTATGCACCCCTCAAGTACTTCAGGGGACTTGAGACCTTGGGGCAGGTCGAGACCCGCTACAAGAAGATGCTCAAGAGGGACTACAAAGATTTCAAAACAGACAGTGGGGTCAAGACCCGCACCTCCTCCTACACCCAGAAGTTTAGGAAAAAGTATGGACCAGAGGTCAAGTCTCTCCCAGAGATCTCGAAGGCCACTGGGATACCTCTAAAGACCCTCAAGACGGTCTACAATAGGGGACTCGCTGCGTGGAGAACCGGGCATCGTCCGGGAGCCTCTCCACAAGCGTGGGGGTACGCGAGGGTTCATAGTTTTGTTGTTAAGGGGAAGACGTACTACACGGCGGATGCTGACTTGAGAAAGTAACGGTCCGACGGATTCCACCAATTTAAAAATCTTGATTTTTCAGTAATAGACCAGTCCATAAGTTCTAATGCATTCCTATTAACATACCACCTCCCATTTTTTTTATGTGGTTGTAATGGTTCACAAATTTTAATATGATTATCTAAAATCCATTTATCAGAGTTATAAATCTTTCCTATAGCGGATCTATAAGACTCTAGAGCTAATTTTATGGGAACTGCATTCATCGGGGCATTCTTCATCATATTAGAAATCTGTATCACGTGATTTTTTAACACAGTATCTTCTACCATTTTCGGTGATGGAGGGTCAGACGACGAACGTAGCATATCATTATATTCTTGGGAACCTGGACAACCCTGACTTATTGACATACCCCGCTTTGATAATCCCATTTATATTTTAGCATCAATTATCTTTATATATGATCATGCTACAAAAGATCTGTGTTAAATACAAGCTTCTCCACAAGCGTGGGGGTACGCGAGGGTTCATAGTTTCGCCACTAAGGGGAAGACGTATTACACGGCTGATGCCGATTTGAGGAAGTAATATCACCCACCGGACGCAGCCATTTGAATTAGATATTTATTATTAGGTCCAAATTTAAATATTTTCACATTATCCACTTTACGGCGTGTCCATGGATCACCGGATTTAAGCCTGACCATCTCATTTTTGGGGTGTTTTTCGATATCATAAACCCAAGCTATAAGATATGCACCACCTTTTTCGTATGCACGTGTTTTGAAAGTCCATTCCCAATTCACAAATTTTGATGCATCATTATCCTCACGTAATATAGTCCAAAATACACTAGTATCTTGAGTTATCTTTGGCTCTTCATCGCCATTATAAGAAATACCACTACGAAGGGGGTACTTCTCTGGATCGGCATCTTTATACATAGACCATTTACTTTCATCACAAACTATAGATTCTATATATTTTGCGAGTGCAGACCTGGCTTCTTTGTGAATCATTTATGAGTATTAAGTTCTAGTCTTTATATATAACATTGCGACACGTTTAAAGATATATTCTACCATATCTTTAAATGGAGAGTCGCCGCCCCCTCCCCCTCCGTTTCATGTCTGTGCCCAAGCAGGAAAGTCCCCGTATAAGCTGGGAAGACTACTTCATGAAGACTGCCCAGCTCGCGTCCGTCAGGTCTCCATGTGAGAGACTCCAGGTGGGGTGTGTCTTGGTGAAGAACAACCGCCTCATCAGTATGGGCTATAATGGATTTCTGGGTGGCTGCGAACACAAATCCATAGTGAGGGACAACCACGAACAAGCCACGATACACGCGGAGATCAACGCGGTCACCGATGCGGCGAAGAGAGGTGTCTCAATCGATGGTGCCGAAGCCTACGTAACCCATTACCCATGTCTAAATTGTTACAAGGCTCTCGCGAGTAGTGGGGTGAAGAAGATTTACTACAATACAGACTATAAAAATGACCCTGTAGTGGAGGAGTTGGGCTATGGTATACCTATCACCAACCTAAGTTGATTAGGTTCTACAAAAAACCAAAATGGTGAAAAAATCTACGTCACGTGTTCGGAAGGAATCCACTGGTACGTCTGGTCTGGAAGCAAAGTTCAAAAGAAAAATTGTGAGACGAGATGATAGGATAAAGAAAAGGGAAGCGACAATACGAGCCCTTCAGAAGGAGAATATAGATATCCGAAATCAAAACTCAATCGAATTTGATGCGAAGATGAAGAAGCAGCGGGCATCGCTTGCTTTCATGGGGTCTGAAAATGCGGAACTTCGCTCCAAGATTGAAGAACTCACCAAAAGTACTAAGTTTTTACGAACAAGTTTGTTTGCGGTGAAGCAGGAAATTGAAAATATAAAATCCAAAAGGGTTCCAGTTTTAGACGTGGAGGATCAAAGGGCGCTAGCCATAGGAAAGAGAAAGATATCGATCAGGAATGAAACTGTTCATCGTGCCCTTTTAAACCTAAAAAGGGGGAAGTCCCTAACAAAGATGCAATTCCGAACGCAGGCCGCCATCCGCGCGGCAGGGCAGTGGGAGTACGCAAAGGAGATAGAGAGTAAAGTTAGGAGGTTGTAATCATGATTTAAAGAAAATATCCTCATAGAATGTAATGAACGTGGATAGTCTCCCACCGTACGTTAAACAATTGTTTCAAAACAAAGAACTCACGATGAATCAGAAGATGGTCACGTTGATGGCATTCATGCCGGATGTCCCCGGGGAATACAAGTTAGGGGATCACTTGGAGACTGGGATGGAAATTGAGAAGCTCGTAGACGATGGGAAGATTCGTCTAGGTAAATTCGATAAAAACTTTATTCTCGAGGTGGTTCACCTTTAATTTTAATCGCCCATTTATCCTCCTTACGGAACTTTTCATAATCAATCTCCTTGATTTTGAAAACTTTCATGATGAACTTTTTGATTGGATTTACCTTTTTGGTGGGTGGAGGTGTAGGTGGTCTAAGTACAGTTAACATTTATATTTTGTTTTTATTTAAAATTGCATCCCCTTTGCGCGTTTATTTGCATTCGCTTTTCTTCTCGCTGCCAGCTTTTTCTCCTTCCGCGCTTTAGCTTCCTTTGCATCTTTCTTTGCAGCTTTCGCCGCGGCATTCTTGTTAGCCTTCGCCTTTGCCACTGCATTTGCCTTAGCCTTTGCCTCCGCATTCGCCTTCGCCGCTGAATTTGCCTTCACCTTCGCATACGCGTTTCTAATTACTAGGTTTCTTGCACGATTCCGCTGAGCCTGAGTTGCGTTATTTATTCCACAAGGATACCTTCCACGAGAGTATCCATATTCATTGAAACTTTCACATGTTCTCCCTCTCATCATATTTCTGAGATGGTTATTAAGCGTTTTTATCCCAATATTATTTCCACCATTATTCTTTGGAAGTGAGTTGAGATATTTTTGCCTGTTTGAACGGTTGTTCTTCACAGCTACTCCCGGAGTGTTATTCATCATTTCTCTTTCAAGTCTTCTTCGACCTCTAAAACTTATTCCTGATATATCGATCCCCATTTTGTATATTATATTATAAACATTTTTATTTTGAACACCTAAGTGGGTCCACCTCAATGTAAAAACATTCACTTTCGAAACACCATGAACGCTACTACAATTTCCGCCTACATTGCCAAGCTCGAGAACGAGAACAAGCTCCTCCGCGAGGAAGTCCACGAACTCAATGATGACGCCGCTGACTACAGGATTGAGATTTTCCGCCTAAAGGCGGTGATCGAGGACCTTGAGGAGGAGTTGGATGAGGACTACGAGTCTGACGAGGAGTCTGTTGTGAGTACCGATGACGAGGAGTCTGTTGTGAGCACCGAAGACGAGGAATCCGACGATGAGGATGACTTCCACATCTCTCGGAACGCCGCGATCGTCAATGTCCTCCGGAAACTCTCTGACCTTGAGAAGGATGACTTCAAGAGCAAGGCGTACTGGAAGGCTGCCGAGGCTGTCGACAACATCCCCTACACCATCGTGGATGGTGAGTCTCTCGCCAAGGGAGAGACCAAGGTCGCTGGCATCGGCAAGAGCATCGCCAAGAAGATTGATGAGTTTCTCGAGACTGGGATAATTTCAAGACTCGAGGAACTCAAGAAGAAGCCTCCTACGACCAATGAGTGCATCTTCGATGCCCTCGGTGAGGTGGCTGCCCGAGAGTCGGACGTTCACAAGAAGGCTGCCTACAAGAAGGCTGCCCAAGCTATCAAGAACCTCGACTTCGAGGTAACCTCGGGTGAGGAACTTGCCAAGGGTTCCAACAAAGTCGCTGGCATTGGCAAGAGCATCGGACGCAAGATCGACAACTTTCTGCAGTTTGGGGAGATGAAGTAATTAGCAACCTAAGTTTTTAATAAAAATTTATAAAATCAAGTTCAAGTTGAAATGAGTGACGCTGTCAAATTCGCATTTTTACAGGCTACCGCCCCGCTCTGCCCCGACGTGCAACGTAAGATATGGATATGGAAAGAAATAATGGAAGCAACTGACGAACTGCGCACCATACGCAAACGAAAACGTGCAAACCAAAGGCGACGAAATCGACGCTACACACGGAAATAAACTCACAAATCTTCGTCAATTGTGTCTCTAATAATCATATCTCGGATTACCTCGTATAAAACAGAAGTTAGGGCAAACTTGTAGGCCAAAAATCCTACGAATGTAGCTCCATAATCAAAATCAAACGCAAATGGTGCATTATTCCACGCCATTTCAAAGGCAGCGGTGCTCACTGGCACAAACATCTGCTTCTGAAATGTCGACCTCTCTATGTTGTCTACATGATCTGACAGAAGGTTCATGTAGGTGTAGGACGCCACAGCACCAAGGGTTGCGGAAACCCCAACATCCGCTCCCTGTGTAATAAAGTATGACGTAGATAGAGCCGCACCATAACCAGCCGTAGAGTTCTTTAGACTGGTCTTGAGTTTCTCATATTCGGGAATAGAGCGGTTTGTGATTGGTAGGCGGGTAGGTTTCGCGATAGCAAGAGTCAGCATATACTAGCTGTAATATACTTAAAATCTTTATATATTTTAATGGCTTTAAAGATTTATTGATATATAAATTATATGGACATCCGTCATTGTGACGGAATTGATCTCCTGAATTCACTGGATGATAAATCCATAGACCTAATTCTTACTGATCCACCTTATATTATTTCACATGAAACAGGTATGAACATTCTCCACGATGCAATTGAATCTGGGAAGAATCTCACAAAGACTGAAGAGGAGTGGAACAAGTATATCGAAGAAAATGAGGCTGCAAAAACCACACCTGGTGCGATGGAGAATTACATGAAATATGGAACGATCTATGGGACCAAGTATAGTGTGAAAACAAATTATGGTAAATGGGATGAAAATTTTACGATGGATACTCTCGAAGAGTTCGTGAAGTTGTACTATACAAAGTTGAGGGATGGTGGGACGTGTATCATCTTCTTCGATCTTTGGAAGTTGTCATATCTCAAGGAACTCATGGAGAAACACAAGTTCAAACAGTTGCGTTTTATTGAATGGATCAAAACAAATCCACAACCTATCAATTCCCGTGTGAATTATCTGACAAACTCCCGGGAGATTGCACTCTTGGGGGTAAAGAAAGGAAAACCAACCTTCAATGGGGAGTATGATAACGGTATATACAAGTTCCCGATCCAAGGGGGTAAGAATAGGTTTCACCCCACCCAAAAGAACATCAAATTATTCGAAGAACTCGTCAAGAAACACTCAAATGAGGGTGATCTGGTAGTAGACACATTCCTCGGCGGTGGGACGACAGCTATTGCTTGTAAGGAGACTGGAAGGAAATTCATTGGATCTGAATTGGATGAAAAATACTTTAAGAACTTAAGTGAAATGCAATTAGAGAACAAATGAAGATGACGAATTTAGGTAAAATTTTGGTGGAGACTAAAGTCTTCACTGAGCCATTTATTCACACGGACCGTCTCATTGAGTTGAAACTGTTCGATGTCACGAATAATGGTGGTGCTTGGCGAACCCACTTTGAAAAGTTGTTCAGGATCACTGTTGTGTACACAACAAATATTAAAACCCTTCATAAGAATCTAAATGGTGAGGATGAAGAAAAATATAAACAACAAAAATTGGATAAAGCCACTTTACCACACCCAAAAGAGGGTAAAGTACTGGGTTTATATGTATGGGGACGCCTACAATCAAATTCACGGACTATACCCGGTCATATACGTTCCGTAATATGTGGAACGGGTGCGAGATGCCTCATTTGCGATGAAGATCGGAGAATCGAATGCGATCACGTGAATGATGATTATACGATCGCCTTATCCGATCTCAAAATCTCAGATTTCCAGCCATTGTGTCAATCGTGTAACAAGAAGAAGCGCGAGGCGCACAAGAAAGGTATTCAATATTACAAAGATATTCGAGACCCTGGAAAGTCTGCGATGAAA
>VMHT01035790.1_pt1 | contig 22843 bp, 28 predicted proteins | sample 4693611 | NCBI WGS metagenome assembly VMHT01 (sample SAMN12280063, study PRJNA550983) | marine metagenome | isolation source: seawater sampled from same location over 5 years 0.02-0.2 micron viral filtrate | place: USA: collected off the coast of southern California halfway between the port... ...
AAATTCTCATCAACCCATTCAGGTATCTTCTCTAACTTGTATGTTCTGTTATCCAGTGTAAGGATTTTCATAATTTATCTTTTCTATATTATACGGGTAATTGGCCTCTTTGTAAAACTTTTTCCTTGCCCCCAGGTGTCTTTTTGCAAACCTACAACTGCTGGTAATATCCCATATCTGTACGCTGTCCTTGTCCTCTGCCTTCCTGATACCACGTCCTATGCTCTGTATGACCCTGACAAATGACTTGCCTGGCTCTATGAGAACAAGATTAAAAATCCTAGGAATATTAATACCCACAGCGGCAACTCCATATGTGGCAATAATAACTTTATTTGTCGCAGTAGATATTTCATCGTATTGTTCCTTCCTGTCTGTGTTTTTTGTTGACCCGGACACAAACACTGCATCCTCGATCTGTTCTTCTAATATCTCTCCTGCGGATATCCTGTCCACAAGTATCAGTGTGTTTCCTGAAGTCGATATGTCTTTGATAGTGTTGGCCACCCACTTCATCCTGGTCTTGTCTGTGGTCAGCCATTTCAGTTCCTCACCGTATGTTTTGAACTGTGGATGATCCTGTGTCTGCAGAACGTTCACGTGGCAGTTTGCCAGCACACCTTTGTCTTGCAGTTCACTGGCCTGTATCCTGTTGGACACTTCTCCTATGCTACATTTCAATCCCATAAACTCGTAATCTGCTTTTGGCACGGTACCAGTCAGTCCCCAACGTATACCACAGTGTGCGAATGGGCCTGTCAACAATCTTTTCAACACGTCTGCTTTGGCCATATGTACTTCATCTATTATCACGGTGTTGATGCCTTGTATTGCTTCTAAGAAATCTGTGGTGTGTTCGTCTTTGCTTTTCTTTTCAAGCACATTCAATGACTGCCAAGTTGCTATGGTGTTGAACCGTCCTAGTTCTTTCCGGTCACCGTAGTACACACCAACGTCTAAGTTACAAGCAAGGAAGTCCTCTTCTGTCTGTGTGACAAGACTCTTGTTTGGAACTATGGTTAGTGTTCTTCCATACGGTTCGACTAGTTGGCACAGTGCCGCTGTAATAATGGTCTTACCTGCACCAGTGGCGATCTCTTGTATGCTCTGTGGATGTTCTATAAATTTATTAATTGTCTCCACTTGGTAGTCTCTCAATTCGATTGGTTGTCCCGCCGCCGGATGTTTCTCTGGCCACGTTATGTGTGATAGATAATTTTTGTCTACTGCTTTGAATTCAAAGTTATGTTGCTGTCTTTTGTCCTCAACGTCTATGTAAACTCCACCCTCATCTAGTATAGGAAGTATTTGGTCAACTAGGTTCAAGTAGGTCGTACCACCCAGACCAAAAAAACTGACCTTGCCGTCCCATCTACCCAGTTTGACTGCAGGAAGATGTCTAGCATACGGTATCTCATACTTGAATTTGTTGGATAGTCTCTTACGCCATTCGAGACTAAGATTCTCGAACTTCACGTTCACTTCATCTTTTATTACTAGTTTACAACTGCTCATTCTAAAGTTTTATTATAATATGATCATGCCAATCCCAACTACTCGGTTGGTGATCACTATAATACAACTTTTTTGGAAGATTTTCAAGCATTCTTTTCAGATTGTCTGTGCCAGTAGCATAATAACCACCACCTATGGCAACCAACGAGGCCTTTGGTCTTATTTTACTCTTGATAAGTGCTCTTGGTATTCTATTCCTCACAAATATTATTTTGGTATCTTGGTTAATAAGTTTGAATTGTTTGCTCATTTGATGTAGTTCATATAGGTTTTCAAAGAACTCTTGGGATTTTTGATTATCAAGTAGATAGGTCCTGTCACTGTTATGCCTGTCTATGTCTTTTTTATAGATCGGTTCTTTGACATCGAACCCCCAACTGCACTCATTCAATAAATCTATACCATGTGACTTGAAAGCATTCATCCATTCCCAGAATTCTTTTACATCTTCCTCCATATGGATATCGCCACTCACAGGCATCATTAATGGAAAACAGTTGAGCTCTAACAATCCTTTGACTACCTCGTTCTTAGAAAAAGTCTTTGAATCAATCCACAACTTATGATGTTTGTTGTGTGATATTTTTTTACCTATGTGTGTCTGTGCAGGCACATCTATTCCTTGTGTGGATATATTAAAATTCTTTAACGAGTCCACTTGTTCTAGTGCAGATCGTGGTTTAAGATTTTTGTCCCAATAAGTTTGTAGTGATTCAGGAGCATCGTTCAATACAATCTGCCCAGCAATTAACTGTGCTGTTGGTTTACGATGTCCTATTATTTCCTTTTTAATTTCTTCATAATCATCAAGCAGACTGTTGTCAGTAAATTTGAAATCATATCTTACGGCGATTAGGGTCAGATAATAAGCAGTGACATCACTGTGTGTAAATGTCCATTTCTTTTTCTCACCGTCATACAGTGCGTACATTCCAGGCAAGTCACGTGTGTCTTTCATACAACGTATCAGTTGTATCACTTTCTTGTGGTATGGGAATCTCATCTCTATTCTTTCGATGTTGTCGTCGTCTGTGTACTTCTCTATAACTTTATCAAAACTGATAACACGGAAGTCGTCCTCGTACACAGGATCGTCTAACAATTTCTTGATGTCCATGCCGTGTGCTTGGAACTTGGTTAGGTACCGTTTGAGTATGACCAGGGCCAGTCTTGCCTGTTTCTCTGTCCAGGCGTACTGTGATTCAGCGAGTGATCTCACTGTATCGTAATCTTTTGGATGTGGCTTGATTACGGCTGTATTTCCTATCATTGAAGGATTTGCCCAAAAATAATCATTATATGCTAGTATTTTAAGTGCTTCGTTAATTGTTTTTGGTAAATCTGTGTGCATATCAGTCATGGTATTTTAGATAATTATTAGTATATTATAGCATAATTGGTAATATAGTCAACCATGAAAAAAACAAAGAACAAAGCGGTAAATGTAAGGAAACAACTTAAAGTCAAACTGGAAAATACTGCGACTAGGTACAAAAACGCCAAAGGTTTCAGACCAACAGAACAACAAGCATACCAATGGTTCAGGTACATCAACAGGGCATTATTCAACAGCAGATTACCAATGGTTGACATACAGATAAAGAAATTACACAAAGACTGGGGTAGGTGTGTGGTCAATTGGGACAATCGAAAAACACCCAAAGGCAGATTCAACCAAAAAATAATTCCTTATCATATCAAATTAGATTACTACATTGAATTACACTGTAAGTTTCCTACTTGGAAAGACTTCATTGAGACTCTAGCACATGAGATGGTGCATCTGTATCAAATGACTTGGTTAAAAGATCCTTACTCCAACCACAACAAGAACTTCTTTGCGTGGAGAAACAAATTTAAAATGTCAGGTTTAGGCCTTACTAGGTGCTAATATTTTTTCAAATTCAGCGTAACTAATCACCTTACTGTTTCCCAGGTCTGTTCCTGTCTGCAAATAGTTTAGATATTCAGGTGGATTGTCATGCACCACTGTGTAGTTGACGTATGGTCTCATCTTCAACATGTCTCTGAATTGCTTTAACCAACCTTCGAATATCTTATCGTCATTACGTTCTCCATAACAGGCTGTGTCCTGATATATGTTGTTGAGTTGATCTTTTCCGTACTCTCTGAAGTCGTAACCTAAAAGGTAAATGTTTTTGTGCCCGTGAACGCCTGCTGTCCAAAAAGCCGCATTGCCTGAAATCCAGTGTGGATTTTTTGGTATAAGATTAATCATGCCCTTGCTTTGTTTCCTATTAACTTCAAGTGATGGCCCGTAGTGTACAGTCTTCAATCCTACTTCGTCTTCCACCATCTGCATTGACATCTTTGTGTCAACAGAGAATATAAAATCTGGCATGAAATCTCTGTACAATGCATTACAGCCATAGGTTTGTCCTGTTGCTTTAAGTTTATTGAGGTCAAAATCTTTACGTGACGGACCGTTACCTATGCAGTATGCGTTGCCTCGAGGCACTGCCTTTACTTTGTCCTCATAGAATTGTATGTCTTGTATACGCTGGCCTTTACGTATTGTCGTGTTAACAACCACGTCCTCACCTGTGTATGGTTGCCATTCTATTGGTTGTACCTCTTGGTTACGTCCTATATTAATTGTTTTCATTGTCTACCTCGAAATTTAAATTGAAAACTGCTCTGTATCTCTTGTCTGTACAGGTGGTTCCAGTGTGTTGTACATTACCGTCAAACAATACTAATCTGTTTTCTACTGACTCTATTATATCTCCATTTTCAAATTTTGTATAGCCGTTATTTGTATTAAGATATAATATTGCAGTCTTAACTTTGCTGTCCGGTTCTGGTAAGTCGGTGTGTAGTCCGTGTTCTATTATTTTTTCAGTCCTTTGTAGCAAATTGAATTTTGCACGTAATATTTTTTTGAAGCCAAGGAGTTCTTTGAATATGTCCAGTCCCCCTAAAGTGTAACTACTCGTGAATGTATCGTCTTTATATATGAGGTGTGTAAATTGTATGTGTCCGTCGTCAGGTACTGTTACACCGTCGTTAATGTACCATGGAAAATTTGTACCAAGCACTATAGTTTTCAAGTCTTCGAGGTCGTCTTTGTTGAGAAAATCGTCGATTATTTTCATTTCAAATATTTCTCCAGTAATCTAGCCTTTATCCTCGCCCATGGCAGACCTTGTTCTATCTCGTCTTCAAACCATTCTGTGTATGCTAGTTGATTAGTCCAAGTCAATCTGTTTGGCATGGCTGGTGTATTGATCTCTGCTAATTTGATATTACCCACATCGTGGCATAGGCTTGATTCGGAAACGAACACAGGTATTCCTCTCATTACAGCCTCCATGGCTGGATTGCTAGAATGGTTTACAACTGCCCAAGTCCTCTCGAGTGTTGCCTTAAAATCTGTGTCGTCGTAAGTCCTGTAATCTCTTTTTGGTAGTCTAACTTTTACGTTCTTGAATTTATTCTCATCGAATGTGATTACATTACGAGGATGTGGTCTCACCAGTATGGGTCTTGTGGTGTACTTACGGATTTCTGCAATCTGTTGTTCAATCCACGATGACATCCTAGGTAAACCTTTCCATTGCTCTGATGCGTCATGTTGTCCGCATATCACAATTAGTTCTCCTGTTGGATTCCATGGCCTTAACTCGTGTTTGAATAAAGGCCAGCGTTTATCGTCGAACTCCTGATTTGCAAAGTCGGCATCTCTGTTTATACCGTTGATACCTATCTTGAAACTTAGGTTTCTACGAAGACCACCAACTTCAATGACAATTACTGGCTTGCCTGCATTCCTGTATCTATCCCAAACTTCTTTATAGCCTTGCATTCTGCCTCTCCATAGCACACTCCATATGACTGCTACGTCACCATTAATTTGTTTATTGACCTGTACGTCCTCTCCGGTTTTTTGCAATGACTGTATAAATTTTTTGAAAATTGTTTTACTGTTCTGTGGGCCATGCATTGGCCATACTTCTATCTTCATTTTAAATTTTTTTCCAGTAGTCTAGTTCTCTGATATCTTGCCCGGCTCCTTTGAAATCGTTGGATTTACTTTTTCCCTCTGACTTCCTGTTGCCCTTGAAGTGATCCATGTATAGGCCAAGTTCACTGTTTATAAACACGTGATGTCCTTTGACACCTTTCCAACGTCCTATGTCGTTAACCTTGACATTTCTTTCTTTTTGATACAGTTTTGATAGATGCCACAGAGTAGAGCAATCAGTCCACCCGTCTCGCAATTTAAACACAGTGTCGTTGATGTACATATCTTCCCAGTCTATGGTGTAGTTTTGTATTTCTGGATGTTTAAGATTGTAACCAACAAATCCACATTCTGGATCTTTGCCGCCGTCGCCTAGGTCTGGATTTGTACGTCCTAGGTAGGTCAACATTGTATCTTGTGGTAATATTTCAAGTAAGAAGTCTTTTGGCATTGGCCTAAATGAATATGTGTCTGCATCTAACCAGATGATATAATCATATCCCGGAGATGATTTCAAAGCATGAGTCACACAAAAGACTTTGTTTGCAAATCTAACAGCATTCCATTGGTATGAACCCTTGGCGGGCATAGGACCTACTCTGCGAACACCGTTGGGTATTTCTTCAATTTCTCCGTTTGCAACAGGATCATCTTTGTATTTGTTTTTGAATTTCAACAGTTCAGGTTGCACTTCATGTACATCATACCATTCAACCCTTGGATGTTCAAATACATCACTTGGTTGTGCTTCATGATACACTGCAACTTGTACGTCATCTGGCCAGTGCTTCAGAACACTGTCCACTGCACGTTTGGCATACTCGTTCCAAGTTCCTGGTTTGTATGACGTAAGTACTTTTATCTTCATAATATGGGTATTTAATCTACTCCACCATGTTGTATTTTTTAATCCAGTCAGCCACAATCATTGTTGGAATACTTGCCTTGCCCGACTGTTTCCACCAATGTTGTAACGGCACAGTCCATCCTGTCTTCATCTTGTCAACGATTATATCTGGCAACAATCCTTTGTATGCAATCTTAGTTAGAAGTTTAGTATCACTCTTTGTTTCTCCTATTTTCTCGTCACTGTGGATATCCATGCAGTACTGCATGAAAGTTTTTGTCGCCAAAGGAAAACGACCTTCCATACTGTAAGCCATTCCATACTTGTCGTTCCTCATTAAAAATTCTTCAGGAACCTGTGCAACGCAATCTAGAGCCATATATGACCCTATAGGGTCAGCCGGATTCCATAAGTCGTCTGGATAACATTTTAATAATTCATCACGTAGTTTTGCTTTGTCATACACTTTGATTGGTCTCTTTATACGGTTGATCCATTTATCTATAATATCTGACCAACTGTTAAATTGTTCCTTTCTTAATTTCCAATATTTTGGATAGCCACCCAACACCTCGTCCCCCATGTCTCCGGCCATTGTTACCACGATTCCGTTATCATGTAACACTTTATTAGTATAACAATACATTGATAGACTTGGATTGTACACAGGTTGCTCAATGTAATATATAGAATCATCCCAGTATTGTTTCGCAATTTCTGGTGTAATAAGCACCTCGGTGTGCTTGAAGTTGTTCACGTCTGCCAAGACCTTGGCACAGTTGGCGTCCTCATTATGATCACCGTCCTTTGGGTGAACGTAATTTGGTTCCATCCTGTTTGTGAAAGTGTTTGCATCACCTAAAACGTTTTTTAGTTCATACGCTACTAGACTTGAATCAAGACCACCACTCAAGAACACACCAATTTTTCTCCTGCCTATACTGGCCATTTTTATAGACTTTCGTGCCATTATTCTAAATTCTTCAGCATCAAATTTTTTATTTGAATTTGGTTTTATGAATATTCTTTTTGTTTTTACTATTTTCTTGTTTGCTAGATCATATACTATAGTCTCGCCTGCAAGTAATTTTTTTATTCCTGTAAAAAAAGTATTGCGTAGTGGATTGATACCAGTTGTGGTCATACAACCTACTGCAAGTTCGTCCTGCTTCCTGCTCCCAGGAACTTTATCTAACATTCCTTTTATCTCAGATCCAAATACCAATCCTTCTTTGATCAAAGCGTAGTAGACAGGTTTCACACCCGCATGATCCCTACTCAGAGTAAGTGTGTTCTTATCTACTTCGTAGTAGGCAAAACCATGCATTGAATCTATTTCATCAATAAAGGATAAGCCAAAATTGTCAAGTCCCCATGCAAGTAGTTCTGTATCACAACCTGATGTATCTGTAAATTCATTGTATTTGTCCTTTAGGTCATAGTAGTTGAATATTTCTCCGTTGTAAATTAGTATGTTTCCTTTGGGTGTTGTCCATGGCTGTGTTGCATCACCTGGCTCGCCCATGATACTCAACAAGTTATGTCCTAGAGTGATTTTTTCATTATGCCAGATGCTTGAACCATCAGGTCCTCTATGCTTACACATATCTATGAACTGTTTTATAAATGTTGGATTATGTTCGGTTATACCGTATATGCCACACATTACATTCCTAACCTGTCTTTGAATCTCTTGAACACTGTGCCATCTCTGATTTCTTTTTCGCTCCATAACTTGTAACCTAGATCGTAGAGCCATTGTGTCCTGTCTGGATACTCTGGAGTTTCTATGTTGTTCAGATCTTTGTTTGCTACAGGCCAACTCAATGCTAGATCCGAGGTGTTGAATGTTGGTATTCCACGCACACATGAATCTACACCCGCAGTTGAATTATGGGTGACTACAGCGTGACAATTGGATATCGCTTCTTGATAATTGAATCTGTAATATTTTTTCTCGTCTCCGTTAAAATATTTTTGTCCTATTACAACTTCTACATCCTCAGGAAATTCTGCCATTCTATCCTCAATGTGTACAACGTGGTTAGGATGAGGCCTAACAATAAATTTCCTATCTGTGATTGGTCTTAATTTTTCATAAACCTTGTTGAACCATTCTATAGGATCAAGTTCGTTCATGCTCCAGTTGTCTTTTGGTTGTAGCACAAACAGTATGGGATCTTCCTGATTTGATTTTCTCCATGGTTCATTTTTGATATTCCATCTTGCTTTTGCGGCCTCCCATCTATCAGGCGGACTGTTATCAGATAGAAAGTCTCCATTGTTCATTGGCGAAAACAACGCAACTCTCCAATGATGCTTTGGCCCGTGTACGTTACCAAAACTAGAAAGCAACCCGCCATCAAACGTTATTATCTTTATGCCTTTTTTCTTTGCACGTTCTACTAGGTCTCGCCTACGACCTTTTGTGTGATGCATCTGGTTGGTACCTCCGTAACCAAACATGCACCCTATAGGATGTGTTGGTTCCATTTCGTCTTTGGTCCACTCTCCAGTTTTTGTTTCGTTTACCATGATAGGTTCATCACCACATGCCCTTATTCCTTCTGCCATGTACTGTAATAGATCCCAACTGGCGCCTCGACGTCTGTCCTTTACTGTTCTTCTAAATATTTCAACTTTCATCTAGTATCCTCCATGCATATCCACTCTTAATTTCTTCTGCTGTAAATTGACCGTATGCCATTGAATAGTATAACGGTTCTCTATCAACGTAGCAAGGCTTTTCTATTTTGGAAAAATCTGTCTCTGAGATAGGTGCACACGCATTATGCACATCAGTGAAGCAAGGAATACCTCTTGTGGTGGCCTCTAATGAAATGTTGGAGTTGTAGGTAACCACTGCGTATGCGTTCTCCCAGTCTATTGGACCACTAGGTTTGCTGTTGTCTTTACCTGTAACAATCATTCCACCATTGGCATCACGTCCCATTATAGGATTGTAACCTTTGTTTTTAATAATAATAGGTCTATCAGTATTAGCCTTCAAGGTAGCAATAGTTTTATCCAACCAGTCATTGACACCAAAGAAATCCTTCATTGCATTAGAGGGCGGACACACAATAATGTTCCTGCCGTCTTTCTTCCATGGGTGTATTGGCCACGGAAATGACTGTTTGAAACGATCATCTGGTCGGTCCTCTTGCCAGTTCTTTAGATGATTGTTCTTTACAATTTTTACATAATATGGACTATTTCTTGTTTCTCCCCAGTAAGGTCTATCCATGTAATAAAAATCTATTTTATTTTTCTCCGCCCATCTGTAAACGAGGTGTGTGCCACGTAGCACGCCAAACATTACTGCTTTTGTACAATCGGTTTTGTCTGTAATTTCAGTAGGTTTAAGTTTTGTAGAGCCAGGCAAACCCTGTACAGCCCAGTCAACATATTTTTCTGTAAGTGCTCTATTGGTCGAACTAACGTAAATCATGGGAAAGTCTCTTGATATCTTCTTTGACCATCAAAGCAACCATGTCTTTGAATTCAGTCTTAGGTTCCCAACCTAATTTTTCTTTTGCCTTGGCATATGATCCATGGAGAGCGTGTAACTCTGCCGGACGTTTGAAACGTGGGTCAGACTCAACGTATTGTTCCCAATCATCGATGCCAGCGGTTCTAAAAGCGTGAGTCAGTAATTCTCTTATGGAGTGTTGCACTCCTGTACATATTACATAATCGCCGGGATCTTGTTGTTGTACCATTGTGTACATTGCCTCAACAAAGTCGCCCGCAAAACCCCAATCTCTTTTTGCATCGAGATTTCCTAGTGTAATTTTTTTTGCTAGTCCTAGTTTAATTTTTGCAACACCATCTGTGATTTTTCTTGTGACAAACTCCTTACCCCTTATAGGTGATTCATGATTGAATAATATTCCATTAGAAGCATGTATGCTGTAACTTTCTCTAAAGTTGACCGTCATCCAGTAAGCATACAGTTTTGATACACCATATGGAGATCGCGGGTGGAAAGGTGTTTTTTCATTTTGTAAACCATTGTCATTCGAGTTGCCATAGAGTTCACTAGTACTTGCCTGATAAAATTTTGTTGTTGGATTCTGATTTACTATGGCATTCAGCACATTCAATACACCCATTGCGTTTACTTCGGTTGTCTGCTTGTTCAAATCCCAACTGGCTCCAACAAAACTTTGTGCGGCAAGATTGTAAAATTCATTTGGTCTGATAGACCTTACTAAATGATTCATGTTAGCATCGTCAGTGATATCGCCTGTGATTAATTCTACATCATTTTCTATTCCAAGATAATCTAAATTAGAAAGATTTGGGTTACTATATCTTTTTACCAAACCATATACCTTGTAGTCTTTTTCCAGCAAATGTTTGGCCAGGTAAGGACCATCTTGTCCTGTCATTCCCGTTACAAAAGCAATTTTTTTCATTTAATGTAATTATGTCTGTTAACTCGGTGGTACTTTTTTCCAGTAATCTATTTCATCAAATTTTACAGGGGAGTCAGGATTAACACGGAAATCATTTTTAGCGGACGTCTTGTGAAGTTTTCTTTTTCCCTTAAAGTGGTCCATGTATTGTCCCAATTCGCTATTCACAAACACGTGATGTCCTTTTACACCTTTCCAATATCCGATGTCGTTGACTAGTATGTTTTTTTCCGCCCTGTATATTTTCGAAAGGTGCCATAAAACATATGAATCATGCCATTCGAGGATATCAAATACCTCTCCTGTTTTATACAAGTCCTCCCAGTCGTTTATAAAATTCTGTATCTCTGGATGAGCTAGATTGTATCCAACAAACCCACACTCTGGATATACACCTCCGTCGCCTAGGGTTGGATGTTCTCTTCCTAGGTATGTTAACATTGTATCTTTGGGTAAAAGTCCTGGAAAAAAATCGACAGGGACAGGTCTGAAAGTGTATGTATCTGCATCTACCCACAACACATAATCGTAACCATTAGAGGCACGTACCGCATTTACTATGCAGAAAACCTTGTTTGAAAATCTTACAGCGTCCCATAGGAAAGATTCGTTGTCCTTGTCCAATCCTTCTAACTTGTCGGATCTCCTCACCCCGTTTGGTATTGGAGTAGTCTTTCCGTTTGCTACAGGGTCATTTTTATATTTCTCTTTGAATGCAAATAAATTTGGTTCTGCTTTGATTAAATCAACACATTTTATTCTGGTGTGGACATCTTTTGGTTGTTGTTCTTCGCAGTACAAAACTATATCTACGTTATTTGGAAACTGTTCTGCCATGGAATGAATGCCTCGTTTTGCAAACGCTTCCCAGGTTCCTGGTTTATAAGATGTAATAACTTTTATTTTCATTAGTCGAGGTATTTAAGTAGGTCTGGTATGTTTAATTTAAAATCAATTAGGTCGCTTAATCTTTTGATTCCTTTAGGTTTTTTGCCACCATCGAGTGGTATCGGTACAGTGTCTGCCAAATACAGTTCGTGTTTTAATCCTAGATGGTGTGAAAGTATTGGATAAACTTTTTTATGAATCATTTTCCTATCTTGTATTTCGATTATTTTTGTTCCTGCACTACACCATAGTAGATTGACCAATCCTGCTCCGTGGGCCGCCACAATGTGTGTTGCTTCAGCGAATGTCTTTATCTGTTCTCTAATGGTCATTTTTTCTAGCACGACCGTCTCCCAACCTTTAAGGGCCAGCAGGAGCTCTTCTGAATTTGTCAGTCTTCTTGTCTTTGCTCCCGGACGCAATACCACTATCTTTCTGTGCGGTGCCTTATGTTCTCCATGGATGCCCTTGAAGTGCCGAAGCCATGGTGCCAGGTGAGGAGTGATTACTCCGTCTTTTGTATTACTTGCACTGGGCACGATTAGGTGTTTAAACTGCCATGTTTCATTTTTTGGTATGACAAGTACTTTGATTTCAGGGAACAATTCTTCAAGTACTTTTTTAAAGTAAGCACTTTCATTGGCTAGCACATATGTATACTTTGCAAAATTAGTCGACCATCTCTTCTCTACTAGTCGAAATTTAGATATTACATCTATCCAGATGTGCCATGGATTGTTCACACTCTCTTCATCTATTGGTAACCATATGTATTGGTATTTCTCATGGAAGTGTTGAGTAACCGGTGGTAGTTCTGCTCGCACTTCGTCTCCCCATTCTTTCCATAGTTTGTGAGTCTTGCCTGGCTTATTTCTACGTTGATCTGTGAGTCCCCAGATGTAATTGGTTATTAGTTTCTGTTGATAGGTTACTAGTAAAGGACAACTATGAACTTTGCAGTCGTGAAATTCAGCAACGAAAGTTGGTAAACTTGTAAAGTTTGGATTGATATCTTCGTGATAGGGGACAGTATAATTGTAACTGGTGTCAACAGTATCCCATTTTTCTAAAAAATATTTCAGTGAATCTATATTCTTCATGTTTGCATTTTGTGAATAACTACACTATAATTATAGTATTATGCCTACCAGTTTGTTCATTAATGGTTGTTCTTTTCTTACAACAAGACCCAAAGACAATGTTCACACCCATTGTGGTCTAGAACTTGCAAAAATTCTTGGCCTAGATGTTGCAGTGAACTTAGCCGGTGGTGGCAGAGGATCAAAAAGAATGATGTGGACTACAAGAACATGGTGTGAAAAATTTCCTGAACAAGCAGAAAAATGTTTTTTCTTAATAGGATCAAGTGGCGGAAACAGATTTGATTATCCAACTGGAGATGGATACAAAGCACATAAATTTCCGTCAATGAAGACCACTTGGAAAACATGGGATCCAAATAGGGACGAACACACAAAAAGTTTTACGAAATATCTATTCAAAGCAGGAATGGATTTAGAGCAAACAACACAGATAGAATCAATCTTGGCGTTATTAGATTTGCAAGACTATTTTCAAAATAAAAAATATCCATATGTGTTTTATAATACGTTGTCTGATGCAGTAATAACAAACGAAGATATCAAGTTTATGTTTGACAAGATCGACAAGAAAAGATTTTTCAAACCAGAGACCAGTCATTTGGATTACACTGTTGCAAACAAACAAGAATGCAAACCTGGAGATCCACATCCTAGCACGACAGGACACAAAGACTGGGCAGGCCAACTCAAAGAGTTTATAGATGTTAACAATTTACGCACCATTTAAAAATAAGAACAGCAAGGCGTGGGAAGTGTTCAACGGTGTTGAGAACTCCTGGCCAGCACAAATAACAAAGTTAGACAATGCAGTTGAAACTGATCCAAATAGTAACAGTATGTTTTGGGGATTTGTTGGTAACAATAGAGAAATGGTCAAGAAGTTAGAAGCACGTAACCATAATTACTGGTTCACAGACACGCCTTACTTTGGAAGATTTGATAACAATAATCTGAAGCCGGACAATCATTATTGGCGTGTGTGCAAGAATGCCATTCACGTTCCCTACATAAAAAATTGCAAGGCCGATAGATTCGAAAAGTTTGGAATGAAGATCAAAGCACCAAACTTCGCTGGCAAGTATATTTTAGTTTGTCCCAGTAGTGCAGGTATACACAATTACTTAGATAGACCAAATTGGACAAACGAGACCATTGAACAGATCAAAAGATACACAGACAGACCAATCCGACTTCGACACAAGCCTAGGGGCAGGGGTACATCAGGACCAAGTGAGGCCACAGTACCCCTATCCGAGGATCTTAAGGAAGCCTGGTGTGTGGTTACAAGTTGTAGCATAGCGGCCGTGGAGGCCATGTGTGAGGGAATACCTGTGTTCTGTGATAATAAAAGTTTTGCTGTTGACGTTGGTAATGTTGAATTGTCAGACATAGAGAATCCATACTACGGTGGGCCTGAACCATGGCTGTACAGTTTAGCCTATCAACAATTCACTCCTGAGGAGTTAAGTAACGGTACAGCAGTTGAGATACTAATGGACAAAGGGATATTATGAAGATAGAAAAAGTAAATGGCTTTTGGGTGCCCTCGAATGATATACACATAGAGCAATGGAAGGCCGGACAGCCTTTTACCCAAAACAAATGCCTACTTAAATTTTTAGATTACTGTAAAAGTCAAAGTAAAAAATTCAAAACAGTTATTGATATAGGTGCTTGGTGCGGAACATGGGCAAAAGCGATGGAACCATATGCAAAAAAAATTGTTGCTTTCGAACCTGACACGACACATTTTGAATGCCTGCAACGTAATTGTACAGTAAATTGTGATCCGAGAAAAGAAGCAGTTGGATCAGAATTGAAAGGCATATCATTGACGGAGGATGATTTCACCCAAGCAAAAAGAATAGACAAAGACGGCCCTATAAGGATGATTACTCTAGATCATTTGAATTACCAAGATGTGGATTTGATAAAAATAGATGTTGAAGGATATGAGATGGAGGTACTAAAAGGTGCCGAAAAAACTTTAGAAAGTGTTCAATATCTTATGATTGAATTAAACAACGCCACAAAAAAATATGGCAGTAGTAATATTGAGATTGAAAAGCACTTGAGTTCTCTTGGCTATAAAGTTCTAATAGAGCATTGGCCAGATAAAGTTTTCTTTCGTCCATGATACAAATTAAATAACGTAAATGAAAATTTTTATAACAGGAGTCGCAGGATTTTTAGGATCACACCTAGCAGACTTAATGATATCGCAAGGACATACTGTCGCTGGTAATGATAACATGATTGGTGGCTACATGGACAACGTTCCACAAAATGTTGAATTTCATCAAGTGGATTGTTGTGATCTAGAAAACATGACCAAAGCAATGGAAGGCTGTGATATTGTGTACCATACGGCCGCTACTGCATACGAAGGACTTTCTGTTTTCTCTCCTGTACTTGTAACAAGGAATATTTTTGAAGCATCTGTTACAACTATTACAGCGGCAATAAGAAACAAAGTCAAACGTATTGTGTATTGTTCTAGCATGGCGAGATACGGTCATCATGACGAATTACCATACAAAGAAACTTACGAGTGCCGCCCCCAAGATCCATACGGTATCGCAAAGAAAGCCGGAGAAGATGTGCTTAGAAATTTATGTGAAACGCACGGAGTTGAGTATGTAATCGCTGTGCCACACAACATTGTTGGGCCAAGACAGAAGTATGATGATCCGTTTAGGAACGTTATGTCTATTATGTTGAACAGAATGTTACAGGGTAAGCAACCAATCATATACGGAGATGGTGAACAGCAAAGATGTTTCAGTTACATAGACGATTGTTTGTATTGTTTAAATGCACTTGCGTTTCAAGACAACGTCGTTGGTGAAGTTATTAACATTGGTCCAGACGAAGAACCTATAACAATCAATGAGTTAGCGGAGGCCTGTGCAAATGAAACAGGACTGAACCTAGATCCAATACATCACAAAGATAGGCCTAAGGAAGTTAAACTAGCAGTCTGTTCGTCTAACAAAGCGAGAGAGTTTTTAGGATATAAGACAGCAACTAATATGAGACAGTCGGTCAAAAAGACCGCCGAGTACATAAGGACTAGGGGTACCAAAAAGTTTCAGTATCACTTGCCTTTAGAAATTGTTAATGATATTACACCAGATACCTGGAAGAATAAGTTAATATGATTTCTTTTTGTTGCCCATCGAGAGGCAGGCCTGAACTTGCAAAAAGGTTAATAGATACAGCAACGCAGACACAAAAAGGCGACACCGAGTTTCTTTTTTATCTTAACGACGACGATGAAAAGTTAGAACAGTATAAAGATCTGCTAGACGAAAAACATTATACTGTTGGGCCTAATCAATCAACTTGCTACAGTTGGAACTTAATGGCCGATAAGGCCTCGCACGATATAGTGATGCTTATGGGCGACGATGTACAGGTACAAACAAAAGGATGGGATCAACTTATTGCAGACGAATTTCTCAGGTACGAGGACAGGATTTTAATGGTAGTGCCGAGCGATGGCAGGGACAAAGGTACTAAAGAGCACGGTGATGAGACAATGCTCTGGCCAGATGACCCATTACCGGCGGCTCACTTTGCCGTGCATAAGAATTGGACTAATACGTTAGGCTATCTTGCTCCACCGTTCTTTTGGCATTGGCACGTGGACACGTACACACAGAAAGTTGCACGTAAATTAAACAGATGTCTTTATTTGCCAACAGTGACGTTTAAAGCCAAAAAAATTATTGACGACAACGCAGGGAAACAAATACGTAAAAATCTTAATATCAATGAACGAGATAATTTTGTTTGGACTAAAGTAAAACAGAGATGTTTACAAGCAGACGTCCTAGCGTTGCAAGAAAAAATAAATTAACCTGTATAAAAACAGTGCTTGTTTTCCTTCATAAGAAAGAAGTTTAGAGTGATCCTCTGTTCGGTTTGGTCACTTTCATAACTGTGCCAAGTCTTACTTTGCTGTCCGCAAAATATAAAAGTACTGTTAGGTTTCCATTCTGCTTCTTTCACAAAACTATTTGGATTGTCCTCTGTGTACATCTTAGTGCCTACATTGTTTTCAGGTGTAACGTATGTCACACTGCTCCATATCTTCTCTAGGCCTTCTTGGTGTATATGAAACTTGTAAGGCAACGGTGGTGTTATTGATATGTGTGCATTTACGGCCAAGTTATTGAACCAACGATGTGCAGGATATTTTTCACAAAGTGCTTTTGCATTGATTAAAATATTTCTGCTTATGTCTTCTATCTGCTCGTAGAACGAGATGTTGTAGTCTTGAAAATCTTTTGGATAAAGTGCAACAAGTTTGTCTTTAGGCACATCTAAGTTTTCGCATTCCTTACGTAATGTATCAAAGTCTTGCTTTGGTAATGTATCATTGATAATCTGATGAGACCATGGCAAACTTATTATTTCACTTTCGAAACAGTTGTTTAAAAAATATTCGCCTATCATTGCATACTTCCTATTCTACCAATTACACCTTGTTGACGTGAAAGTAATTTTGATTGCATTGGCTGTGTCCAATGTCCTTTGAACTTGCCTCTCGAACAGGTATTGCATATCAAATTTTTCTTACTATCTGAATATTCTTTAGCGTATATTATTGCGTGTTCCTTTTGTAAGTTGTGCCATGCTTTCTCAATTCCAATTTCAAAAACGTTTCCATAGTTTGTTTTTCCTTCTGCATCATCACAACACAACACGGTTTTCCCATCAACTAATATTTCCATTTGCCTAAGTACACGTCCACCACCCATTGCACAGCCTTGCATGTAGTTGTTGTTATCTATTACTGCATCATAAGGCGTGGTCCAATCTCCATCGCCATCGCCCATTCTATTCTCTACCCAGTTAGTCTTTGACTTCACTTTGCCAAGTATAACATTCTGGTACTCAGCAAGTGTTTCACTACTTGCGGTCGCTGATTGTTTTTTATGTTTGATTCCTATTCTTATTCTTTTTGAAAGTTCTGGATAATTTTCTTTTACAAATTTCAAACTGTTTAGCGTTTTATCTTTTTTAATTTTCATGAAGTCCCAAAGTTCTTCTGCTGTGTGACCGATGACACTCATATGGATGTTGCCTAAAAGGTGAATGTACTTGTTTAAAATTTCACACTGCTTTTTGGTAAACGATACCCCGTTTGTGCAAAGTCCAATTTTGATCTTGTAATGATCACAAAGTTCCATTATGTATTCTAGATTAGGTTGCACCAACGGATCACTGTATCTCCATGGACTAATCGCACAGGTATAATCTTTGACCCTGTGCTTTTTTATCAATGAGCCGTAGTCATGCAACAGTGTTCCTAACTGTTCCTGTGTCATCTGTTTGCCATGATATGTTTTGTCTTCACTCAATGTGGTGTAAGGACAACAGAAACATTTTGCGTTACATAAGTTTATAGGCTCGAACGCTATCGATGTGGGTAGTGGTATAGGTTGGTACATCATTCTTTTACCATAAGATAATCACTTTTGAACATGTCATCTATGCCTTTTAATTTATACCCCCAACTTTGTAACAATTCTACAGCGTCTGTGTTACCTTTATTTTGTTCCACAACTATGACAGGAAAATATTTTTTGATAGTTTTTTCACTTCCTCTGACTGCTCTCAATTCGTAACCTTCGATGTCATATTTAATAAAACCAATATTTTGATAGTCAAAACTATCAATTGTTTTGATAGGAACTTTAATATTGCCATTGTCTTTGATTCTACCAACCTTGTTACTGCTAGTAAATGAGTGACCATTTTGTTCACCGATTCCACAGACAGTGTATGTGAACTTTGTAAAGTCTTTTACATTTTTTTGGAATTCTTTTATTTTGTTTCTAAAATCAAAAGCAAATATGTGTTCAAAATCCTGTTCCATTTGTGCTGAGAATCCGCCTTCTCTACAACCAACATCAATCCCAACAGTCCCTTTTGAAATGTAAGGTTTGGCCATTGCGTACGTCTCTCTCCAGTTTCTTAGATGTTGTTCGTCCATTATAAATTTTTTTCGTATTCGGTTAGCCACGCTTCTAAATCAGGACCATTCAAAGGTTTTTCAGTTAGCCATTCTTGCACACCCTGACTTGATGCCCACTTGCCACTTGGCATCTGCCAAGAATTGTGCTTTGGTTCTTCTACATGTTTGCCAACCATGTATCTCCTCGTTCCCGGACCATATGGCTTTATTTCCGATTGGACCACGATGAGCCCTAGTCTGTCTATCCAGTCCAACATTCGTTCTTTGTGATTTTTTTTCGTCATAACTGCAAACAGTAGTTATCGGAATTTACGGAGCAGTCTTTGCCATTGATCGTTTATCATATCTATTTGAATAAATGGATGACGTATATATTTTCTATTTTTTTGTATAAATTTTATATTTTTTGATTTCGTTACGAGAAATGTATTTGGTAGATATGCTAGTTTCTTGTCATTCACACACACGTAGGACCGTGTGTTATCTGCACGTTCTTTGAAGAACCACAAACACATTATTTCTTTGTTAAAATCTATTTCAGAAAAATCATCTTTGAATTCAAAACCGATTCTGTACAGTGTATCAAATTCTTGCCAGGTCTTGTGATCAAAGTTATTTTGATTTTCATATAGTTTGTCATATTCTTTTGTGTCAAAAATATCCTGTGCATAGATATGTGTTATAGGATCTCTGAAGTAATGATTTGGTTTAAGTTTATCCCAGTTCATTATGAGCTGAACAAGTTTATAAGTTCTTTCTTCCAATCATCGCTGTACTCACAATCTCTGTATCCATCAAACCATGGCCCGCCTTCTGTGTAGTGTAATATTTTTGGTGTGCCATCATTTGGTTCTTTATACCAACCCACAAGCCAATTATATTCTAATGGCAATAAACCGATTTCATTATCTTCCAACCAACTGAACCTGTGTAGGAATTTTGGTGATTCTTCGTTGAGTAATTCTGGAGTAAGGATTTTGTTCTTTGGATGTTCACAGTTCCATAGCACCATACTAGACCAATTCTTTCTTGGATACACTGTTTGGGTTTGACCGTCCATTTTAGTTGTCTCTTTTGGTGTGTAATCATGTTGTACAACTACAACTGCTTTACTTGGATCGCAATACTTTATCAGTTCATGACTAGGTATTTTCCATAGGAAGTCACAGTCACAGAACACTGCCCAGCCTTTGAAGTCATTCATATAGGGCACGAAGAACCTAGTGAACGTGAACTCTGTTGATGCCAACTTGTCCACAGGTCTGGTATAGAGTCCTTGGTCTCGCATTTGTTTTTGCTTGAGGGGGATAACTTCTGCTGACGGGTCTCTTCGCTTGATGCTGTGTTCACATACTTGGTATGCTATGTCTTCTCTGCTGTCGTGCCCTACGTATATCTTCATTTTCTTCCTGAAACTATTTTGTGTATGTCTTGCCAATTACTTACACGTATAACTTCAGGATGATCGAAATCTTGATTGTATGGATGGTCTATTAATATAGGCTTTAAACCGTATTTGAGCCCGGCTACAGCGTTCTTTGGCTTGTCCTCGACCCAATATAGTCCGGTGTTGTGGAACTCCGCTAATGCACTATCTTTGTCAGCACCAGTACCTAGAATATGATAATTTGTGAAAACGTGATCACCAAATAACTCTCCAAGTCTTCTCTTCCTTAATTCCTGAGCAGGTATATCTGAAGTTTGGGAAGTGATTGGAATAAAGGTCCAACCTTCTGCGGCCAATAGTTTTACCCAAGTTTGTGATTCAAGCATTGGACGTTGAGTACCCATCCAGGCACTTCTATTGAATTCTCTAATCTCTTTACGGATTTCGGTTACTGTCAGACCAAACCTCTCTGCCATCTCGTATGTGTTCTCTTTGTTTGGCAGTAATCTATATGGATGGTACCTGGCACCTTTCTCATCAAACAGTGTTCGTTGCAACATCCACTTTGTGAAATGGTGTTCCCATTCCAACAGGACTCCGTCTACATCTGTGAGTATGATCCTATTTGATGTCTGCATCTTCCATACCTGCTACTCTCAGTTTCACAATGTTAGTAATTTGCCATTGTTTCTGATCCAGTCCTTTGGTTATACCTAGCCATTGATTCCTTATTAATGCAAAGTCATTTATTATTTTGTCCATATCAACAACATCATCCTCACCGTCAACGTACTTCTCTGCGTCTCTGCTTGACAGTGCTCTGTTGTAGTTTTCTAAATACTTTCTGAAAGTTTTTGATCTTAGTCTTCTCAACTCTATGTTTAGGTATTCGAGTATTGCTTCTAGTTGTTGCAGTTGACTGAATCTCTCTTCTACGATACCTGGAAGTGCGGCACTGGCTCTTTCAAGATTACCATATATCTTGCACTGCTTTTTTGCTTCTAACAATTCTTTGTCAAAGTATGCTACACAGTCTGGTATCTTGTCTAGGTTCCTGCTGACTAGGTTGTACCAATTAATCATCTTCGCCGTATCCGTCTGACTCTTCGTCTTCTTCGAACACAGTGTTGATCGCTTCTTCTAATTTGGGATCGTATTCAGCAGACGCTTTGATCTCGTCGTGCTCCACTCCTATGTCCTCTAGGCTCTTGATGAAGTCTATGGCACAATCCAGTTTCTGTCTCTCTGGAACGTAGTGTGTTATGGAGTTCCATAACCTTTCGATGTCCTCGTGTGTAAAGTCTATCATTACTCTTCTTTTTTAGTCTTTGCTTTTGTCTTTGTTTCTACTTCGATAGGGGCATCGGTATCTTCCATTTCGGTAGGTACCTCTTCTTTAAACTCTGCCATTATCATATCTAATTTATCACCAACCCATGCTTTCCTAAAGTCTATGTGTTCTTTACCTGCTTTATCGATGTATTTCAGTCTGTTTCCTGTCTGAACTAATAGGCCTTTTTTCTCAAAAAGATCAACTAGTCCACTATATGGATTCATACCTGTTTCATATGGGATCTTAACCTGTACACCCTCAAACGGTTTGGCATATCTGGTCTTCATAACTTTACAAGCCGCTCTTATACCTCTTACATCTGAAACTTTATTTCCTGCTTCGTCTTCTTTTAATTTTAGTTTCTTCATTGCAACAACAATAGAACTTGCATAGATAAATCCTTGTCCGCCCGATATCTTATCATCTGGGTCAAACATATCTTGCGATGCGTATGTGTGATTGGTTGCTATAAGTCCTACGTTCCAACTACCAAACATATTAACACAGTTTCTTACAAGTGCCGTTAATGCCTTAGGTTTTCTACCCAAGTCACCTTTCATGTCACCTGCTTCGAACTGGTTTACATCTGTTGGAGTAAGCATCATACCTAAACTGTCTATAACAAATAGTACCTTAGGTGCACCTTCCTTGTTGTCTGCGTGTTGCTCTTTGTAACCTTTCATAAACTCCGAAACAGTTTTTGCCACATCGTCGACCATGGACATACTTAATTTTAAAAGTTTATCTTCCGATGTGTCCACCTTCAATGCTTGTAACCATTTCTCGTCTAGTGCGTTCTCTGTATCAATCAATATAACAAAGATTCCTTGCTCTTGTGCATTCTTAATAATATTTCCTGATGCTATGTAACTTTTTCCTGCACCAGACTCACCCGCAAGTACTGTAACCTTGCCTAGTGGAATACCTTTGTTGAAATCACTAGTCATCAGATAGTTCAATGCGTAATTTCCTGTTGATATCCAATCTGTTGGATCGCTGAATCCAATTCCTAGTCCTTGGATTGATTTTGTAATGCTCTTTCTAAATTTTGTTGCGTCAAATACTTTTGTCATAATTTTGTCCTTTGTGTCATCTATTTTAGCATACCTAGGCCCTAACGTCAATATTAGGGCCTTGGTAAAATGTCAGATTATTTTGCTTGTCTTGATCTAATCAACTTCAAGATGTCTTCTGCTCTCTTGGCACTGTCGCCCGCCGGAGCCGCCGTTGCCGGAGCCGCCTCAGGTTGTGGTGCTGGTGCAGTTGCAGTCACAGGTGCCGCTGTAGGAGCCGCCTCTGTTACTGGTGTTGCCGCTGGAGCCGATGCTGTTGGTACTGCTACCTGTGGTTTACCTTGGTAAGCCACGCCCGCTGGTCT
>VMHT01064513.1_pt1 | contig 22836 bp, 20 predicted proteins | sample 4693611 | NCBI WGS metagenome assembly VMHT01 (sample SAMN12280063, study PRJNA550983) | marine metagenome | isolation source: seawater sampled from same location over 5 years 0.02-0.2 micron viral filtrate | place: USA: collected off the coast of southern California halfway between the port... ...
AAAGCAACATCAGCATCAAGTGATGCAGGTAGATCAGAAGCAGTATCTTTACTGTTAATTGATGAAGCTGCTTTTATTGACAATATTGGAGAAATATGGGCTTCAGCACAACAAACTTTAGCAACTGGTGGTGGTTGTATTGCTTTATCTACTCCTTATGGTACAGGTAATTGGTTCCATCAAACATGGACTAGAGCAGAAGCGGGTGAAAACGATTTTGTTCCAATTAAATTACCTTGGTTTGTACACCCAGAAAGGGATGAAGCATGGAGAAAAAGACAAGATGAATTATTAGGTGATCCTAGAATGGCAGCACAAGAGTGTGATTGTGATTTTAGTACTTCTGGTGATATTGTATTTTATCCTGAATTAATAGATTTTTACCAAAAAACTTATATTAAAGACCCATTAGAAAGAAGAGGTGCAGACCAAAATTTATGGGTATGGGAACCAGCAGATTATACAAGAAATTATGTTGTAGTAGCTGATGTATCTAGAGGTGATGGAAAGGATTACTCAGCATTTCATGTTCTTGATACAGAAAATAATGTACAAGTAGCTGAATATAAAGGACAAATCGGTACTAAAGAATATGGAAATTTATTAGTAGGAATAGCTACAGAATATAATGAAGCAATGTTAGTAATAGAAAATGCTAATATTGGGTGGGCTACTATACAAACAGTAATTGATAGACAATATCAAAATCTTTATTATTCACAAAAGAGTGACCAAGCAAATGTTAATTCGTATTTTGATAAATATCAAGATCATTCTAAAATGGTTCCTGGATTTACTATGTCAACAAGAACAAGACCAATGGTAATAGGTAAATTTCAAGAATATATTAGTGATAAAGGTGTAACAATACAATCTAAAAGATTGATAGAAGAGATGAAAACATTTATATGGCGTAATGGAAGACCAGAAGCTCAATCAGGTTATAATGATGATTTAGTTATGGCTTTTAGTATAGGAATGTACATTAGAGATACGGCATTAAAATTTAGACAAAGAGGAATAGACATAACAAAACAAGCTTTAAGTAACATGCAAGTTAATAGAACTCCTTACCAAGGTAGTTACGGAACTGGTAATAAAGTCAGAAATCCGTATAGTGTAGATACACCAGGTGGTAAAGAAGACGTTAATTGGCTATTTTAGCAATATTTATAACAATAATTATATACAAACATGGCAAATACAAGTGTATTCGATAGATTAAGAAGATTATTTTCAACTGATGTTGTAATAAGAAATGTAGGAGGTAATCAAGTTAAAACTATAGATTCAGGACATATTCAATCAAGTGGAGAATATGAAACTAATGCATTAGTAGATAGATTTAACAGAGTTTATTCTACAGCACCAACATCTTTATATGGTGCTCAATTTAACTTAAATTACCAATATTTAAGAACCCAACTATATTCAGAATATGATGTAATGGATCAGGATGCTATTATAGCTTCTGCTTTAGATATTATAGCAGATGAATCTACACTTAAGAATGATATGGGTGAAGTACTTCAAATTAGAAGTTCAAGCGAAGATGTTCAAAAAATATTATATAACTTATTTTATGATGTATTAAATATAGAATTTAATCTTTGGATGTGGGTTAGACAAATGTGTAAATATGGTGATTTTTTCTTAAAACTAGAAATAGCTGAAAAATTTGGTGTGTATAATGTAATACCTTATACAGCTTATCATATTGAAAGAATAGAAGGACAAAACCCAGAAAACCCATCAGAAGTAAAATATAAATGGAACCCAGATGGATTCGCTGGTAGTTCTTATGGTTATTATAATGTACCTAATCAAGGAGGTCCTGATGATAATTCAGGTATTACTTATGATAATTACGAAATGGCTCACTTTAGAATGGTAGCAGACGTTAATTATCTTCCTTATGGTAGATCATATATCGAACCAGCTAGAAAATTATATAAACAATATTCATTAATGGAAGATGCAATGTTAATTCATAGAATTGCTCGTGCCCCAGAAAAAAGAATATTTTATGTAAATGTTGGAGCTATACCACCTAATGAAGTAGAAGCATTTATGCAAAAAACAATTTCAAGTATGAAACGTACTCCATATATGGATGAAAAAACGGGTGAATATAACTTGAAGTATAATATGCAAAATATGTTAGAAGATTTCTACATACCAGTTAGAGGAAATGACAACGCAACTAAAATAGATACTACACCAGGTTTATCATATGATGGTATTCAAGATGTAGAATATTTAAGAGATAAATTATTTGCAGCATTAAAAATACCTAAAGCATTTTTAGGATATGATGAAACAACGGAAGGTAAAGCTACATTAGCGGCTGAGGATATTAGATTTGCTCGTACAATTGATAGAATACAAAAAATATTATTATCAGAATTAAATAAAATAGCTTTAGTACATTTATACACTCAAGGTTATACTGACCAGTCATTGACTAATTTTGAATTATCAATGCAAACACCATCAATTATATTTGAACAAGAAAAAATTGAATTACTAAAATCAAAGTCTGAATTAGCAGGTTCGTTATTAGAACAAGGTTTAGTACCTTCAGATTGGATTTATCATAATGTTTATCACTTTAGTGAAGATCAATATGATGAATATAGAGATCTAGTTAGAGAAGATGCTAAACGTAAATTTAGAGTAGCTCAAATTGAAGCAGAAGGTAATGACCCAGTAGCAACTGGTAAATCATATGGTACACCTCATGATTTAGCTTCATTATATGGTATGGGTAGAATGCAATCAGACCCAGCTAATGTACCAGCAGGTTATGCTGAAGATGATCCTAAATTAGGAAGACCAGTAAACTCAATTAGTAATAGAGGAAAACAAGATAGTAATTTTGGGAAAGACCCATTAGGTGTAAAACGAATGAAAGATACAGATAAAAATGATGGAGATGGAAGACCACGTATCAGTGAATTTGAAAGTCCTAAAGTAACATTAATGAAAAATAAAGATTTATTTAAGAATCTTCCTAAAAAACGAATGGTTTTTGAAGGAGATAAAGACGATAGTACACTACTTGATGAATCTCAACTAAAAAGCTAATATTTATAAATAAATATATTTTTGATGAAAATAAAACATTCAAAATTTAAAAATACTGGTATATTATTCGAATTACTAGTAAGACAAATCACAGCGGACACTTTAAAAGGAATTGATTCCCCAGCAATTGATATTTTAAGAGAAAATTTTGTTAAAACACAGTTAGGTCGTGAATATAAGTTATACGAATCAATACTTAAATCAAAGGTTGTTAATGAATCTAGAGCACATGCTATGATAGCTACACTTTTTGAAAATTCAAGAAAGTTTAATAGAACAACTTTGAAAAAACAAAAGTATAGCCTTATTAATGAAATAAAAAAACATTATAATTTAGAAGAATTTTTTGGTTCTAAAGTAAAAAATTACAAACAAATAGCAGCTATTTATACTTTAATTGAAAGTTACCATAGTGAAAAAATTAACCTAGATCAGGTAAATGATAATAAAGTTACTATATTAGAATTTTTAACTAAAAAAGAACAGTTAAAAAAACAAGAACCTATAATGGAAGAATATAGTGCTTATGATAAAGATTTAAGAACTTTAACTTACAGAGTCTTATTAGAAAAATTTAATGATAAGTATGATAATCTAAGTAAAGAACAAAAAGATATACTTAAGGAATTTATTTATGCAGTAGATTCAAAACCAGCACTTAGAGAGTTTTATAACGAAAAAGTCAACACATTAAAAAGTATTTTATCTGAAATATCTAACCAAATAAAAGACCAAGCTACAAAAATTAAAATAACAGAAGTAGCTAAATTATTAACTGAATTAGATAAAACTGATAAAGTAGATAATGATAATTTAGTTGATTTGTTACAATATTACGAACTAGTAAAAGAAATACAAGTAGCAAATGGCGTACAAATATAAACTTAGTGAAATGTCTAAAACTGCATCATCTAAAGATGCAGAAAAAGAATTAGATAAACCAAAAAAAGGATTTGAAATTGGTCAAGTTACTTTTGCTAATGATGGTCAATCTAAATCTACAATTACTGACATAAACCCAGAAACAGGAGCTGTAAGTTGGAAAATTACTCAATTGCCTGGATTTGATAAGTTATATGATCAAATGGATGATTTAGTTAACGTATCTAAAAGAGTTTATGTTAAAACTAAGGATGATGATAAATTTAGAGAAATTTATGATGATATTCGTAAAGTAAGAAATAAAGTAAGAACTCATTTAAGAAACGAATACCCAGATGAATATAAAAGAATTACAAGACTAGGTGAAAGTGATGTAGATGAAATATCTACATCAGGTGCAGCTGGAGCTTATTTGACACCATATGCTTTTAGAAAAAAAGGACAAAAAGCAAATGATGATGCTTATAAAGAATTAGGATATAAAGAAGTTAAAGAAGATTCTCAAATTAAAATATCTAAACCTAGATACGTTAAAGATAAAAATAATCCTAATTTTTTAAACATTTATATTGATTATGAAACTCCAGGTGGTGCAACAATAGCTTTAGGTAAAGAAACAATGTCAGGCCAAATTAGAAGAAAAAGTGCTGCCGCAGCTGTAGATAAATTAAATAGCATAGCTAAAGATTTAACATCAAGATTTGATGTAGAAGATATTGAAGTAACAGATTTAGAAAATGGTAAAGCAAAATTATTTGTAGTATCAGATGATTTTATAGATGTTAGAACAAAAAGATACCCAGGAATTAATGAAGGAGTAGGTGCAGATTTAGGTCCAGGTCCTAAAGCAGGTCCAGATGGAGTTACAGATAGTGCATATACAAAACAATTTAAATACAAACTAGTCCCAAAAAATAAGGATGGTACTTATGTCCAAAAAGGATCAACTATGCCAGTTCGTAAACTTTGGGGAGAGTAGTAATATTTATAACATGAAGTATAAGATAATTAAAGAAGAAGATAAATTAGACCAATTTCAACAAAGTAGAATTGACGCTTTTGATGAAATTGAAAATGAAATTAAATCTCTAATTAAACCTTTAAGACAGGCAAAAATAGAGACAGTAAAATATTATAGACAAGACGAACCTAAAAGTTATTCTGTCGTTTATGGAACTGATTTGATTAAAGATTATATAAAAGATATTAAAACATTATTAGAAAAATAATACTATGAAAAAGCCACAAGAATTACATGATGAGTTAACTAAAAAATTAGTAACTGAAAACTATGTAGACTTAAAACCAATTAATAAAATTGAAGCTTCACCAAAATCAAGTTGGGAAGATAAATATTTTGAATTTATAAATGAAGCAGGAAGTCCAGCTTTAAATCCTATTGTTAACAACGATAATAAAATCAACACTAAAGAAGGTGATGATAAAATAAAAAACGTTGAAGGTAAGTATACAATGGATACAAAAGAAGCAGGTTCATTTAAAATCTCAGATCAAGTAGAAAATGTTGCTTCACATAACTATGATTATTCTCCATCAGTAGATAACATTAATAATGTTAATGCACAAGAATTACAAAATGGTATTTATTGTGAAGTTAAAGCAGATCCTAAATTAACATTAGAAGAAGCACAAGAGCTAGTTATTAAAAACTTAGCTAAAGATCCTTTATTCTATATTAAAAATGGTGCTTTTGGTGTTAAAGGTTTAGGATATGAAGAACAAAAAATATCTGAAAACGATGGTGAAACATATGGTGGTAGTGGATACAGTGATAAAATTAAAGACACTGACAATGCTATGCAAGTAGTAAAAGAATCAGTTAAAGATATACTTAAAGAACATAACCTTGGAGGTGTGGCTACAGAAGGTAATCCAAATAGTATAGCTAAACAAATGGGTGATTATTTTACTCAAATGATGGAAGAGCATGGTTTAAATGATGGTCAGGTAGTAGCTGAAGAAAATAAAGAAGATGACATGCCAATGGATGAAGCTAAATCTGAAAAAGATGTTGAAGAAGCAAGACAACAAGCTATAGAAGCATCTCAAGAAGCAGCAGGAATGGATATTGATGAGAAAAAAGATCACGATGGTGATGGAGACATTGATTCTGATGATTATATGGCTGCTAGAGATAAAGCTATTAAAGCAAATAAAGCTAAAAAAACCAAAAAAGAAAACATTGATACTAAATTAGCTGAAATAGGTAAAGAAGCTGAAATGGTAAAAATGGAAGCACAATTAGATTTCTTACATGAGTATATCGATGAAAAAATAGCTAGAGTAAATTCAATTAACGAAGATGATAATCTTAAAGAATTAGTTGATAAGAAGAAGATGAAAGATATGCAGAAAGAAATTAAGCTTTTAGAAAAAAGAAAAGCTAAAATGGAAAAGATTTACGAAAAACATTGTGGTAAATCTTACAAAAGAAAAGAAGTAGTAGATGAAATGGATGCTGTAAGTTGGAATGAAAAAAATAACCCAACTAGAGGAGCAGCTGGTGAAAGAGATCCTAAAAAAGTAGGTAAATCGACTTCTGACTACGCTGTAAATAAATAAAATCTATAGATGAAAAAACTACTGATCGAAACGCATGCGTTTAAGGTATCTCCCCAGCAGCTAATGGAAAATGTATCTGAAGCAGGTAATTTACTTGTAGAAGGTGTATTAGCAACAGCTGAAGTACAAAATGGTAATGGTAGATATTATGCAAAGTCGTTATGGGAACGTGAAATGGATAAGTACAAAGAACTTATTGAGCAAAGACGTTCAATGGGAGAATTAGACCACCCAGAATCATCAGTAGTAAATTTAAAAAATGTATCTCACTTAATATCTGAATATTGGTGGGATGGAGATAATGTAATGGGTAAAATAGAAATTTTACCAACACCAGCAGGAAACATACTTAAAGAATTAATAAAACATGGTGTTACAGTAGGTGTATCATCAAGAGGAATGGGTTCATTAGAACAAAGAAATGGCATGATGGAAGTACAAGATGACTTTGAATTATTATGCTGGGATTTTGTTTCAACACCTTCAAACCCAGGTTCATACATGCACCAAATAAAAGAAGGAAAGGAAATACAAACACATGATTATACTAAGGTAAACCAAATAGTAACAGAAATACTTTGTTCTAAAGGTTCTTGCCCAATAGTTTAATTTTAAGATATTTTCATATACGTATAATCGTAATACACCGTTCCTTATACGGTGTCGATATTTTTAATAATTTTCTATTACGCTTCATGAATAAGCGTACTTCACAAACTAAATTTTGGGATTATGGCAACAAACAGAGACTTGCTAACTGAGGCAATCGCTGATGCTAAAACCGTAAGGGAAACAGCAATCGCGAACGCCAAACTTGCTCTAGAAGAATCATTTACTCCACATCTAAAATCTATGCTTTCTGCTAAATTAGAAGAAATGGATAAGGAAGAAGATGTTAAAGAGGAGAAATATGATGAAGTCGATGAGTCAGTTGAAGAAGTATCTGAGAAAAAGGAAGAAAAGGTAGACGAAGAAATCGACCTTGACGAACTTTTATCAGAACTTGAAGAAGCCAAAAACGATTCTAAGAAAGGTAACAAGGAAGAACAAAAACGTATGGAAGGCGCTATCAGAGATGACAGAGATCACATTAAAGATCTTGAAAAAGACATCAAAGATAACGAAAGAAAGCTTAAGAAATTAAAAGCTGACGAACCTAAAGACGTTAATGAATCTGAATTGCCTTTAGACGAAGCAAAAGACGAAGAAAAAATGGACGAAGAAATGAAATCTAAGAAAAAAGATGACATGGACGAAGAAATGAAGTCTAAAAAAGATGATAAAGATCTTAAAGAAGACGAACGTACAGATGCTGAGGAAGAAGGATACCTTGATGGAATGAAGGACGAAAAAGAAGACATGGAAGACAAGATGGATGATGAAGAAATCGATCTTGAAGATATGTCAGAAAACGACCTTAAAGGCTTTATCGAGGATGTCATTAAAGACATGATCGTTGATGGTGAAATTGAACCAGGAGACGAATTCGTTGAAGACGAAGTTGAAGTTGAAGACGTTGAAGACATTGAAGTCGAAGACGAGGTAGACGTAGACGTTGAAATTGACGAAGCTAAAAAAGAAGAGTTAGATGAAGAAAAAGAAGAGATGGACGAAAGAAAATCTAGAGTAAAAGGTGAAAAAGGACCTGGAAACGAAGATGGTGACAGAGATGACACTAAAGTCGAGAAAGAGACTGAAAAAATGAGATTCAAAGAAGAACAACTTACTGCAGCATTAGCTGAAGTAGAGAAGATCAAGGCTGAATTGAATGAAGTTAACCTTTTAAACGCAAAACTTCTTTATACTAACAAAATCTTTAAAGCTAAAAACTTAACTGAAAGTAAAAAAGTTAAGGTATTAAAAGCATTCGACAAAGCGAAGGATGTATCTCAAGCTAAAACCATTTATGAAACATTAAACACTGGACTAATTGATAGATCAGTAGTTAGTGAATCAAAAGTAATGGGTGCAGCTTCAAAAGCAACAGGTGTAGAACCTAAAGCTGAGAAACAACCTATAATTGAGTCAAATGATGTTTACAACCGTATGCGTAAGCTTGCGGGACTTATTTAATTAAAAAATTATTAACCCTTTAAACTTAAAAAAATGAGCTTAAATACTCTTTTAGAAAGCGCAAACCCTTACCAATCACTACAGAGTGATGCTGCAAAGCTTGCTGGTAAATGGGAAAAAACAGGTTTATTAGAAGGTTTAGATGGTGCCCACAAAAATAACATGGGTATTATTCTTGAAAACCAAGCTAAACAACTTGTTGTAGAGAGTTCACAAACTGGTGGAGGTGCTGCCTCTTCAGGAACTTTCTCAAGCCAAACTGCTGTTAACATCGGTGGTCAATGGGCTGGAGTTGCTTTACCATTAGTAAGAAAAGTATTTGGTCAAATCGCGGCAAAAGAATTTGTTAGCGTTCAACCAATGAACTTACCTTCTGGTCTAGTATTCTTCCTAGATTTCCAATATGGAAATAACAAATCGCCGTTTACGGCTGGAAATTCACTTTATGGAGATGGTGGCGGAGACGTTAACCCATTTGGTAACAATGCTTCAGGTGGATTATACGGAGCAGGAAGATTTTCCTACTCTATTCAAAGTACTTCATCATTAATTTCTGCTTCTGCTGCTGGAAACGCAACATGGCAAGATTTTAACTATGATGCTACTTATTCTGCATCTGCAGGAACAAACGCTCACTTATACGTAGACTTTAACACTGCATCATTAGCATATGGTGACTTCACAGCTGTAGATTCATGGCAATTATTCTCAGGATCTAGTGTAGCTGCTGGTGACTCAAATGGTGTATATAAAGCAGGTGGAGGTATTCAATTATCTGCATTCTCAAGATACGATGGTGGTGCTACTGTTAGATTTATAGTGTCAAGTGCATCAGTTGATGTAGCTGGTGGTGGACCAAACAACGACGTATTCGCAGTTGTTTACAATCTACAACCAACTGACCAGTATAGAGGTGATTTTGAAGCTGGAAACGGCAAGCCAAACGCACTTAACAACAACACTGGTTCAAACTGTTGCCCAGCACAAACTATTCCAGAAATCAACATTCAGATGAAATCATCTGCAATCGTTGCTAAAACTAGAAAGTTAAAAGCTGTATGGACTCCAGAATTTGCACAGGATTTAAATGCATACCATGCATTAGATGCTGAAGCAGAATTAACATCAGTACTTAGTGAGTACATCTCATTAGAGATTGACTTAGAAATTCTAAGTATGTTGATCGAAGGTGCTCCAAACAGAGAAGCTTGGTCTGCAGTTAACAACCAAGCAATTTCTACTAATGCTGCAGGAACAATCACTAACCTAGGGTTTTATAACTCACAAGGACAGTGGTTCCAAACTTTAGGAACTAAAATCCAAAAGTTAAGCAACATTATTCACCAAAGAACACTTAGAGGTGGTGCTAACTTTATGGTAGTATCTCCAACAGTTGCTACAATCCTAGAAAGTATTCCAGGATTCGCTGCTGATTCAGATGGTGATGCTGCACAAGCGAGCTATGCATTCGGTGTACAAAAAGTAGGTGCCTTAAATGGTAGATACAAAGTATACAAAAACCCTTACATGACTGAAAACGTAGTCCTATTAGGATTTAGAGGTTCTCAGTTCCTTGAAAGTGGTGCTGTATTCGCTCCGTACATTCCGTTAATCATGACTCCACTAGTATACGATCCAGACACATTCGTGCCAAGAAAAGGATTACTTACTAGATACGCTAAGAAGATGGTAAGACCAGAATTCTATGGTAAGATTGATATTGCTGGATTAAATACTCTATAATCGTTTGATTTAAGATTAATTCACAATGGATAAAATTAGCCCGAACTTATGTTCGGGCTTTTTTTTCTCATATTTATAATAAAACGACTTACATATGAATATACCAATATGGACAGGAACATCTAAGTTTGTAAGCGGATCTGGCGATACTGCCTTTGGGTTTTACGATGCTCAAGCAGACTTTCAAATAGATGCTGATAAAGTAGCTAACTTCTGTGCTAGAAGAATGGGCTATCCTTTAGTAGATATTGAATTACAATCAGGTTCTTTTTATACAGCTTTTGAAGAAGCAATTACCACATATGGTAATGAATTATATGCGTATAAAGTACGAGATAATCAATTATCTCTGGAAGGTGCTAGCACGGGTTCAAACTTAAATCACGCATTGATAACACCGAATTTTGAGCCAATAGTAAGATTAACTGAACAATATGGTGCCGAAGCAGGATCGGGAGGAAATGTACCTTGGTATTCAGGATCATTTACAACAACTGCAAGTCAACAAGATTATTCATTTTCAACTTTTATGACAGCTAGTGGATATACAGGTTCACAATATGATGCTGGTATTGAAGTAAAAAGAGTATTTTATGAACCACCATTCCCAGCATCAGCAAGATATTTAGACCCTTATGATGGATTTGGATTTGGAGGTGCAGTAGCAGCTGGTATTGTTGGATTTGGAGGATTTGGAATGGGATTAGGATATTTAATGGCTCCATTAAACTATGATTTACAAGTAATTCAACAAATTGAAATGAATGAAATGATTAGATTAAATAATTATTCATTTGAAATTCATAAAGATAAATTAAGAATATTCCCTATACCAACATTACAACAAGGATTAAAAGGAAATTCATTAATATCAGGTTCATCATTCACTTTCTCTACTACAACAGCTACATCAGCTGGAACTACAGCAGCTATAACAGGTTCAGCAACTACAGGATCAGGAGCAAGTTTTGTTATTACAGCAACAGGTGGTAATGTAACATCAGTAAAAGCAGTAGCTTCAGGTAGTGGATATGTTGAAAATAAAACAATAACAATTTCAAAAACAGATATTGATGCTGATGGTAATATAGGAACAGTAAATCAAGATATTACAGTAACAGTAGAAAATAGAAATTTAAATGTAATTTGTGCTGGTGGTAGAATTTGGTTCCAATATATTTTAAGAAATGAAAGAATAAATGAAGGTATCAAACAGAGACCAGATAAAATAACTAATGTATCAAATACACCATATTCAAATCCTAATTATGATCAAATTAATTCAATTGGTAGACAATGGATTTTTGAATACACATTAGCTATTACAAAAGAAATGTTAGGATATGTAAGAGGTAAATACTCAAGTATTCCTATTCCAAATGCGGAAGTAAATCTAAACCAAGGCGACTTAATATCAGCTGCAACAGCTGAAAAAGCAGCTTTAATAGATAGATTAAGAACTTATTTTGATGAAACATCAAGACAAGCATTATTAAACCGTAGGGCATCTGAAGCAGAATCAAAAATGATTGAGTTGCAACAAGTACCTTACACAATTTATATAGCATAATATGGCAATGTTTACAGGACAGAGAGATGTCTCTCTGGTTAACAGTTTAAATAGGGAACTATTAGGTAATATTATCACCCAACAAGCGGCATTATATCAATTTAAATTAGAAGAAACTAAAGTAAATATATATGGTGAAGCAGCAGGTGAAAAATATTATGATGGACCTTTCTTGTTTGATTGTTTAATAAATAGAACAAATCAACAATATGCTGAAAATGTAGAAGGGGTTCAATTTGGACAAAATATTGAATTTTATTTCTTTAGACCAGATTTAGTAGATGCTGATATAGTACCAAGAGTTGGTGATATTATTTTATATCAAACAGCATATTATGGAGTACAAAGTACAGTTGCAAACCAATATTTTGGAGGTAAAAACCCTGATTATCCAAATAATAATTCAGATGGAACTGCAAACCCACTAAACCCAGGATTAGAAAAATTTGGAGAAAATTTATCAATATTAGTATCAACTTATTATATACCTGCTGATAAAGTAGCTATTTCACCATATATAGAAAGATTTTAATGGCAACACCTAGAAAACCCATACCAAAGTCTCAAAGAAAATTAAGTATTGAGAAACAAGACGCATTCAAAGGAATTGAAGATAGAGGTGCAACGGGTAATCCTAATCTTTCTTCTGAATTAATAGATCCAAGACCAAATTATCAAGAAACAGGTATACCTTTTAATAGATCAACTAAATTAAGTTTTAAAGATGATGATACTAAACAATTTTCTGTTGGTATTAAAGATTTAGATGAAGCTGTATTTTATTATTTCCAAAATGTAATTAAACCATTTGTATATCAAAATGGTGAAAGAAGAGAAGTACCAGTAATATATGGTGCACCTGAAAGATGGAAATCATTTCAAAGAGATGGTTATTATAGAGATAAAGAAGGTGCTATTATGTTACCTATTATTGTAATTAAAAGAGATAGTATAGCTAAAGACAGAACAGTAGCAAATAAACTAGATGCTAATCAACCTAATTTATATGGTACTTTTTCTAAACATTATAGCTCTAAAAATTTCTATAGTCCATTTGGAGTATTAAATAACAGAAAACCTATAGAAACATTTGACGTTATAGCACAACCAGATTATGTAACACTAGAATATAGTTGTTTAGTACAAACTTATTACATGGAACAACTAAATAAAATAATTGAAGCATGTGAGTACGCATCTGATGCATATTGGGGTAATCCTGAAAGATTTCAATTCAGAGCATTTATAGATACTTTTACTACAGCAACAGAATTAACACTTAATGAAGATAGATTGGTTAAGGGTACTTTTAATATTAGATTACGTGGGTATATTATCCCAGATACTATACAAAAAGAACTAAATTCTGTAAAGAAATATAACTCTAAAGCTAAAGTTACTATAACTACTGAAGCAGTAAGTAATATAGAAACTGCAAATCAACCAACTCAAGATCCAACTTGGGATGGTAGAAAAAGAAGTTAACTTTAAGGAAATTAGTTAATATTTATAATAAATTAAACAATAAAATTATGTCAAATAAAAAGTTATCAGAAGAAGAAGTTTCAAAATTAAAAGATTTTCAAATTAAAAATAATGAAATCGTTGTAACGTTAGGATCTATTGCATTAAGAAGAGATGCATTAGAAAGACAGGAAGAAAGTGAATTAGAAAAGTTTCAAGTATTGCAACAAGAACAAAATAAATTTGCTCAAAAATTGCAAGAGGCCTATGGTGATGGTACTATCGACTTAGAAAAAGGAGAAATTGTACCAGCAGGATAGTTTTTTGAAATAGTTTCTAATATTTATAATAAAACAATATTAAATATAATATAAGACAATGGCAGAAACATTAATATCTCCAGGTGTATTAGCACGAGAAAATGATCAATCTTTTATTGGTTCTAGACCCGTTACTTTTGGTGGCGCAATAATTGGACCAGCAATACAAGGACCAGTTGGTATCCCAACAGCGGTTTCATCATATTCTCAATACGAAGCTATTTTTGGGGGCGCGATAGAAAGCGGATCTCAATATTACACATACTTAAATTCAGTATCAGCAAGAAATTATTTTGAACAAGGTGGTGAATCATTATTAGTAACTAGAGTTGTATCTGGTTCATTTACGGCTGCAAATACTTCAGGTAGTGCTACTACAATTATAGCAAACCAAAGTATTGAAGCAAGTACTGGTACTAGAACATCTTTTGAATTAGCAACCCTTTCAGAAGGAACGGTTATGAATTCTTACCAAGCTGCAGATTCAGCTGGTGGTACATTAGATAATGGTACTTCAAATAACTTAAGATGGGAAATTGCAGGATCTAATGGTTCATCTGGACAATTTTCATTATTAATTAGACGTGGTAATGATACAACAAACCAAAAAGCAATTCTAGAAACATATAACAATGTTTCACTTGACCCAACAGCTACAAATTATGTTTCAAAAGTAATTGGTGATATTTTCTTCACAGTAGCTCAAGATGGAACAGATTATTATGTTAAAGAAAATGGTAATTATCCAAACAGAAGTGCTTATGTAAGAGTAAAAAGTGTATTTTTACCTACACCACAATATTTTGATAATAATGGAACTGCAAAAGTAGCATTTACAGGAAGTTTACCAAAAATAGGATCTGGTTCATTTAACGGTGCAACAGGAGCAAACATTTATGGTAACACAGCATTGTTTAACGAAAATATATCAGCAACAAACATACAAGGTGTTAGTCCAAATGATTATACACAATCAATTAAATTATTAGGTAATAAAGACGCTTACCAATATAATGTACTAACAGCACCAGGATTAATTAAATCATTACACTCTGCACAAACTAATTTATTAGTTACAACAGCTCAAAATAGAACTGATTGTATAGCAGTAATTGATTTAGTACCAACAGGATCAACAGTAGGAACAGTAACATCACAAGCTTCATCATATGATACTTCATATGCAGCTACTTACTGGCCTTGGGTTCAATCAGTTGATGGAGGAACAGGACAAATAGTTTGGTCTCCAGCTTCAACATTTATACCAGGTGTATATGCATTTACAGATGCTTCTTCAGATCCATGGTTCGCACCAGCAGGTCTAATTAGAGGAGCTTTAGGTAGTGTAGTTAGAGCTGAAAGAAAATTAACATCTGGAAACAGAGATACATTATATGAAGCAAATGTTAACCCAATTGCAACATTCCCAGGAAGTGGAGTTGTAGTATTTGGTCAGAAAACATTACAGAAAAAAGCAAGTGCTTTAGATAGAGTAAATGTTAGAAGATTATTAATAGCATTAAAAAGCTTTATAGTACAAGTATCAGATAACTTAGTATTTGAACAAAATACAATAGCTACAAGAAATAGTTTCTTAAGCCAAGTTAATCCATACTTAGAGAGTGTACAACAAAGACAAGGATTATATGCATTTAAAGTAGTAATGGATGCAAGTAATAATACACCAGATGTTGTAGATAGAAATGAGCTAGTAGGACAAATTTACTTACAACCAACTAAAACAGCTGAATTCATTATATTAGATTTCAATGTTTTACCAACTGGAGCAACATTTCCATCATAAAAACTAAAAAATAGAATATTTATAATAAAATAATAAAATAAAAAAATGGCAGTATTAAACCCAAACGAAATATTTTTTACAGCATTTGAGCCAAAACAAAAGAATAGATTTGTTCTTTATGTAGACGGGATTCCATCATACCAAATTAAAGGAATGGGAGCTGTAACATTATCACAAGGTACAGTAGCCTTAAACCACATAAACGTTCAAAGGTTTGTAAAAGGTAAAACAACTTGGGGTACAATTCAAATGACGTTATTTGACCCAATTACACCATCAGGTGCTCAAGCATGTATGGAATGGGTAAGATTACATCATGAATCAGTAACAGGTAGAGACGGATATTCAGATTTCTATAAGAAAGATCTTACATTAGACATATTAGGTCCTGTAGGTGACATCGTATCTGAATGGATTATTAAAGGAGCATTAATTACAGAAGCGAATTTCGGCGATTATAGTTGGGATACTGAAAATGCTGCACAAGAAATCCAAATCACAGTTCAACCAGATTACTGTATATTAAATTTCTAAAATATTTTACAGATTTATTGAAAATAGCTTGGCTTCGGTCAAGCTTTTTTTTATATTGATATGTATAACTAGAAACACGTTACAAACAAAATAAAGATTATATGAGTGATTATAAATTTCCTACCGAAGAGGTAGAATTACCTTCGAAAGGATTAATATATCCCGAAACTTCTCCATTATCTAAAGGTGTCATTGAAATGAAATACATGACAGCTAAAGAAGAAGATATTTTAACAAATCAAGCATTTATTAAAAAAGGTATAGTATTAGATAAATTATTAAGATCATTAGTAGTTACTAAAGATGTTAATATAGATGATTTAATAGTAGGTGATAAAAATGCTATTTTAATTGCATCTAGATTATTAGGATATGGTGCTGAATATAAATTTAAATACAATGGTGAAGAACATACAGTAGATTTAAACCAATTAGATAATAAAGTAATTGATGAATCTAAATTTGTTAGAGGTAAAAATGAATTTGAATTTACTACCCCTACATCAAAAAATGTACTTACATATAGATTAATTACAGGAAGAGACGAAAAGGCTATTGATAGAGAAATAGCTGGATTAAAAAAAATCAATAAAGAAGGATCATTTGCTCTAACTACAAGATTAAAGTTTGCTATTATTGCCGTAGATGGTGATGATGATAAAAAAACAGTACGTGAATTTGTAGATAATGCTTTCCTTGCCAGAGACTCCAGGGCTTTTCGAGAACACATAAAACACACACAGCCTGACGTGGATATGAATATTGTTCTTGATAGCGGAGAGGAGGTAGAAGTCCCTATAGGACTTAGCTTTTTTTGGCCTGACTATTAATGCCGCACCCCAAGTAAGGTTAAATTTATTTTCCCAAATAAACCAAATAGTATTTCACGGTAAAGGTGGATATGATTATCATACTGTGTATAATATGCCTATATGGTTAAGAAATTATACATTTTCAGAAATTGATAAATGGTATACTAAAGAAAAAAAGGCACATGAAGATGCTGCTAAAGGAAAAGAAAAAACTACACTAGTAAATTCTGATGGTAAAGTAAACGCTCCTGCGTTTGCAAATGCTAGTAAACCCTATCAAGGTAAAAGTAGTTATAAATAGGTTTTTTTTTAAATATTTATAATAAAACCAATCATTAATGGCCTTATTCGATGATATAAATAAAGCTAACGCCGAGTTAGAAAAATTAAGGAAACAATACCAAGAAATAGAAGGTAAAGAAGCTCCTTTATTTGATGTTAAAAACATAGATGACGTTAATAAAGCTATTGACGTAATGAATAAGTCTTTAGATGAATCTAAAAGACGTGCTGAGGATTTAGAAAAAGGTTTCGGAGGTATTTACGAACAACTTAAAGGGATAACAGAAGAACTATCAAAATCCCAATCACCACAAAAAATTATAACAAAAGAGTTTAATTCTCAAACTCGAATAGTAAGAAAACTAAAAGATGATCAACAAGGGATAAATAAATTATCCTTAAAGGAACTTCAAACATTAAAATCTAAACAAGCTTCATCAAAAGATTTAATTAACACAGAAGGTAAAAGATTAGTTGAAGCTAATAGAATGAAAACCCTTGAAGGGGAATCATTAGAGGCTGCACTTAAACGTAAGCTAGCAGCTGGTAAAATAACAGAAGAAGAAGCTGCAATAATTAGAGGTTATAAAGAAGGATTTTCAGTATTAGATGATATTGAAGGTAAGTTGGATCAAAGAATTGCTAAAGAAAAAAACATTCAAGATGCTTTAGGTGTTACTGGTGGTATACTTAATGGGGTAAAAGGTGCTTTACAAGGTGCAGGATTTGGTGGTTTAGCAGGTGTATTAAATCTAGATGAGGCCAATAAGGCAATGGAAGAAACAGCTGAGAAACTTGGTATCAGTGATACAAAAGCAGCTTCATTTGGAGATAAATTAAAAATAGCAACTGCTGGAGCTGGAGCATTAGGAAAAGGATTAATGACAGCATTAACAGACCCAGCATCTGCAATGGCTTTCCTTTCAAAAGGTTTAATGGATGCCTTTAAACATATTGATGCTGATACAGCAGGTATAGCTAAAAATATGAATATGTCTTATAGTGAGGCATTAAAGGTTACAAAAGAATTAAAAACCCAAGCATTAGAATCAGGAGACGTTTTTGTTACTACAGCAGGAATGGTCGAAACTATGGGAGCTGTAAATGCAGCACTAGGAACTTCAGTTAAACTATCCAAAGAACAAGCTACAGAGTTTACCTCAATGAGGGAACAAGCTGGTTTCACCAATGAAGAATTAATTGGTATACAAGCACTTTCTACAACTACAGGAAAGGGCATGAAAGAAATTACAGGTGAATTCATGGCTCAAGCTAGATTAAAAGGGCAAGAATTAGGTGTAGCATTAAATGAAAAAGATTTATTAAAAGAAATACAAAATGTATCAGCAGCTACAACATTATCATTTGGTAAAAACCCAGCTTTATTAGCAGAAGCAGTAGCAACTACTAAGGCATTAGGTTTAGAAATGGGTCAAGTAGAAAGTATAGCAGATAGCTTGCTTAATTTCGAACAATCTATTGCCAATGAAATGGAAGCTGAATTATTACTTGGAAAAGATTTAAATTTAGAAAAAGCAAGACAAGCAGCTTTAGATAATGATTTAGTTACATTAGCAGAAGAAATAAACTCACAAATAGGTAGTTCAGCTGATTTTGCTGAAATGAATAGAATTCAACAAGAAGCAGCTGCAGCAGCAGTTGGTATGAATAGAGAAGAACTAGCTAATATGTTATTTACTCAAGAACAATTGGTAGGTTTAAGTGCTGAAGAAACTGCTTTAAGAGAAAAACAAATTAATGATTTAGAAGCAAAAGGTTTATCTCAAGCTGAAATAAAAGAAGAATTAGCTAATACTTCTCTTGAACAATTAGAAGAACAAGCAGGTATAACAGATAGAATAAATGCATCTATAGAAAAAATGAAAGAAGCATTTGGAGCAGTAGCATTAGCTGTAGCCCCACTTTTTGATGGTATGGCTACTTTCTTTGCTTATTTAGCAGAATCACCTATGCTTATGGGTACATTATTAGGTGTAATGGGAGGTTTAGCAGCAATACAAGCAACAATAGCATTAAGTAGTATGGCAACAGCCATTGCAAAAATATTTGCAGGTTCATTTTTAGCTGGTCCTTTTGGATTACCTATAGCATTAGCTGGGGTAGCAGCTTTAGGAGCAGCAATAGCAGGTATTAGTTCATTGATGAGTACAGGAGATGATGTATTTTCTCCAGGTGGCTCAGGTGGTGGCTATGGTAGTAGAATGTTATCAGGACCTGAAGGTGTTATATCATTAAATAATAAAGATACAGTTATAGCAGGTACTAATTTATTCCCTAAAGGAGATGATGTTGTGTCAGCACCTGCAGGAGCGATATCAATGCCAGGTAACGCAGCATCTGAAAAAACTAACCAATTACTTACTCAAATGGTTGGATTTCAAAAGAAACAACCTGGTTTTTCAAGAGTAAGTTTATACGAAGTACAATAATACAATATTTATAATAAAATAAACAATCATGAGTATACTTAAAAAATTAGAAAAAGATGGCTCTCAATTGAGTGGTTTAGATGGACAAACTCCACAACCTAAGGATTTTTCAACTTCTACATTACATGATGAATATTCTTTGAATGATTCACCTGTAGCAGCAGCTGTAAGACCTTTAAATGGTGTTTTACCAAAACCCACACAATTAGCCCCAACTAGCCAAGTTCAGTATGTACAAAACTTACCTGAAACAGGCAAGATAAGAAGCTAATATATGCCATTAATCGACTATCAAACGAGATTTACCGAATTAAAATATGGTAGAGATCGATTTGGGGAAAAAGCAGGCGACAACTCAAGTAAACAGCCGTATATAAAGTCTCAAATCCCAGAAGAATATTTGGGGAAAACAGGAGGAGATGACTTTTTATTACGTGGGGGTACACTTGTGCCTAGAGTAGTTGGAGACGATATTAGTCGAATGACCAAACTAATGTTTGGGAAAGGCAACCCAAAAGGGCCTTTATTTATAGCAAAACAAAATATGTTATCCTTGACGAATGTTAACTCAGGAGCAGGGATGAAAAGCTGGAAACCACCAGTAAAATCAAGTAGAATTGGGCAATTTTTCCAAAACTTAGCTCAAGGTATAGCTGATTTAGTACCATTAAACCAAGGTATTTATTCCCCACTTAATACATTAGCATCAGTATTAGCTGCACCTACAGGAGTTAAATTTGTAAAACAAGGATATGATCCTACATTAGCTACTAATCCTGATAACCCATTTTCATTTGGATCCAATCCTGATGGAAATTTACCTTTAGCATTACCAACTTATTTACGTACTATTTTTCCTGAAGGTTTAGGAAATTTAGATGAATCAAGAACTAGAATGACTGGTTTATTAGGTAAAATGATAGGAGGAAATATAGGTAAAACATATTTAGATTATAGTGGTGGACCTGGTGCATTTTTAGGTATAGGTAAAACAAAATTAAAAGTAGCTAGAGGTGCAAATACAATATATGCTACAGGAGAACAACCAGATAATTTCTTCTCTTCAGGTATATTAAGAGGTGGTAGTCAAAAAACGCAAGGTAATCCAATAGGAAAATTAGTATTATCTCAATCAGAAATAGAAGCATATGCTGATGCAAATGCAGCATCTATAACTGGAATTACAAATGTTCCAAATTTCCAAAAAGTAATAGCACCTAATGGAAACCCAGAAATCCCAAATACTTTAAGCTATATAGAAAAAAACTTTGGTAAAAGAGTTAACTTAGGAGATCCTGGTAAAAAAGGTAATTTATCAAGCTATAGTATAGGTAAAAGAATTGGACCAATAGGAGTTAATAATAATACCGCTGCTAAAAATTCACAATATGATTCCGAAGCAATTTTAGATAAAGTTAATCGTTATCCTTTATATCAATCTACTAATGTAAAAACAGATGATCCACTTTTAAATGATTTTGTTAAATTTAGAATTGGTGTAATTGATAATAAAGATCCAAGGAACAAAACATATATTCATTTTAGAGCAATAATTGATAATTTTAGTGATAATTATAGTGCTGAATGGGAATCAACAAAATTTATGGGTAGAGGTGAAAGTTTCTACAAATATAAAGGATTTGATAGAGATATTTCATTAGGATGGACAGTAGTAGCTCAATCAAAAGGTGAATTAATACCAATGTACCAAAAATTAAATTATTTAGCTTCAGTATGTGCTCCATCTTATTCAGATAGCGGGTATATGCGAGGAAATTTAATTACATTAACGTTAGGAGGATGGTGTTATGAACAACCAGGATATATGAGTGGAATAAGTTTAGATGTACCTACAGATGCACCTTGGGAATTAGCATTACCTGATGGAGCAGGAACAGAAACAACTTCTGCTGGAGTATCAACAGACCCTTCAGTTAAAGAAATGCCTATGATGATTAATGTATCAGGATTTAAATTTACTCCAATTCATAACTTTGTACCTTCTATACAACAAAACAATTATGATGGAAAAGGTGGATTTATTAGCAAATATGGAAATGAAAAATATTTAGCATTAAAAGCATCATCCGGTGACAATTATAATGTCAATAATAGTGTAAACTTAAATTATATACCTTCATAATGGCAACAGGAAGATATTCATATACAAGAATAGTAAGCCCAATTAAGGCTGATACCCAAAGAGGTTCTAGACGCTATAGAACAACTAAATACCCAGAAGTACCTTTAGTTGAATCAGATATATATGTTTATGCTAATACAGGAGATAGATTTGATTCATTAGCTCAACAATATTATAATAATTCTTCTTATTGGTGGATAATTTCTATTGCAAATGATAGTTTAAGACAAGATTCATATTATGTACCGTTAAACCAACAAATAAGAATACCTCAAGAAATAGGACCAATTCTTAGTGCTTTTAATAAATTAAACAATGTATATTAGTTATGGGAAATTTATTAGGAGAAGCGATTGAGTTTTATGTCTCGGAACAAGTAAGAGCAAGACAAGAACTACTTGGTAAGGGTTTTAACAATCCCAACTTAACAACTACTGATTTAAATTTAATTAACAATAAAAATGCTTGGTTAAAATTAGCATCAAGTGTATATGTTGGTAATCCTTCTTTGATAAAAGAAGCAAATGCTATTGAAGGTATAAAAGAGGAAGAACTTAATGCTTTACGTCAACTACCAGAAGAAAGATTAAGATCAATAGGTCTTGATATAAATGAAATGGCAGGATTAAATCTAGCTAAAAAAACAGTATTATTTAATACTTTATCTGAATGGGATAGTAAAGCACAAAAATATAATTTTAGATCAGGTATAGTAGATACTAAACTAACAAAAGACAATGTTTGGAATAATAACAATTCATATGGATTAGGTAGTCCAAGTAAAGGACTACAACCAGCCCCAGGATTAATTAGTTTAAATATTGAAAATATGAATAGGGGTTCTATTAGAGAAGCAAATATAGAAATAAAGTGCTTTAATAAAATTCAATTTGAAATATTAGATTTAGTTTATCTTAGATTAGGATACCATATGTTAATAGAATGGGGTTGGGATAAATATATTAGTGCAGATCAAGCTTCACCTTATAAAGAAATGGGTAATACTGTAATTGAAGAAAGTTGGTTTGAGGGTTATAATAAACAAAATTTTTCTAAAATAAATCATAAAATTAGAAGAAAAAGAATACA
>VMHT01206972.1_pt1 | contig 22835 bp, 22 predicted proteins | sample 4693611 | NCBI WGS metagenome assembly VMHT01 (sample SAMN12280063, study PRJNA550983) | marine metagenome | isolation source: seawater sampled from same location over 5 years 0.02-0.2 micron viral filtrate | place: USA: collected off the coast of southern California halfway between the port... ...
GCTCTGGCTCTGGCTCTGGCTCTGGCTCTGGCTCTGGCTCTGGCTCTGGCTCTGGCTCTGGCTCTGGCTCTGGCTCTGGCTCTTCAGTGTGTGTGTGAGGGGCCTCAGACACAACCTCTGACGCCTCTTTTTCTTCTTCTTTCTCTTCTTCTTTCTCTTCTTCTTTTTCTTCTGTAGCCTGTTCTAAGTTTTCACTTACCTCCTCGTGCGCCTCATCCAGTTGATCGGCGACTACGTCAGAGGTAATTTCATCTACCTGGGTTGTTTCCTGAGACTCTTGCTGTGGTGGTGCGGTATTCGACTCTGCAGTCTCTTGCTGTTGTTTTTTATCAGATTTCTTGTTCTTACGGAACCAGCCAAAAAGTTTCGACATTGTGCGGACAAACCCTTATTAATTCAGTATAAATTCGGCTAAACTGACCAGCCATAACCAGTCGTTATAGTAACATTGTCAACCAGTATGAAGCGAGCGTCTAAAGCCCCCTCTTCCACCCGTAACGGTCAGGTACGGATCATTGCCGGCCAATGGCGGGGCAGAAAACTTCCGGTCTCTGATATTCAGGGCTTACGCCCGACCACAGACCGCAACAAAGAAACATTATTTAACTGGCTGATGCACGACCTGCAAAATGCTCGTTGTCTGGATGTTTTTGCCGGCTCCGGGGGCCTGGGCCTGGAAGCCTTATCCCGCTATGCCGACCATTGTGACTTTTTTGAAAAAGATGAGCTGGCCGCCCGGCAACTGACCGCCAACCTGCGCACCCTCAACGCCCCTGGCCAGGTTTACAAAGGCGATGCACTGAGTCTGCTGAAAACCTGCACCCAGGCCTACGATATTATTTTCATCGACCCGCCGTTTGCGCAAAATCTGGTGCAGCCGGCGCTCGATATTATCGTACAGCGTGAGCTGATTAAACCAAATGGTCTTATCTATATTGAGCAAGAGAGCAATGCCAGTCTGCCTACTCTGCCCCCGGGGTTTCACCTGATAAAACAAAAGCTGTTATCGCAATTGTCCTTCGGATTAATTGAAGCTCAGCCGCGCGATTAAAGCTCCAGACCAATGTTGGAAATGCCGGCTTCCAGGGCCAGGGCTTTGTAGTCATTGATGGCCTCAGGCTTTCTGGCAAGTGCATCCAGCCGGTCCAGCAGTTCCTGTTGGGTGGCAATTTCAAATTCCATTAACGGGTGCGCTTTCACCGTATCGTCGTCGGCCTCACCGGTCAGCAATAAAAAGGCTTCTACTGAGCCCTGGGATAATTTGCTGATCACCACCGCCCCCTCTTCATCCTGTTTTAAGACAAGATTGACCAGTGCGCCCAGCGCAATAGCAGCATCAATAGCCGGGTACACGCCATATGAGTCATGCTCCTGAATATCGGGGGTGGCCGCTTCCACACGTTCCAGATGCACGCCAAAATTAATTTTGCTGCGAGGTGTACGCAGCCATTCCCATACCAGGTCCAGACACTTACGGTTTACCCCTTCATCATCAAAGCCACTGGTTTCACAAAACAGCTGGTAATTTGGCAGCATCCGTTCCGATAAAGCGGCGCCAAAGGCTATGGCTTTCCAGTCACTGAGTTCGCGAACCCGAGCAAAGGTATTGAGTTTTGGTTGCATTATTCAAAAATTTCCGAGGTGTGTGAAAAATAAAGAGCAATCCCGTCTAAGAACATCTGAATGGCAATCATGACCAAAATCATGCCCATTAAACGCTCCATGGCAATCAGCCCGCGCTCGCCCAGAAGCCGGTGAAAGCTGCTTGAGAAAAGTAAGATAATAGCACTGATAAACCAGGACGCGCCGAGTGCTAAAGACCAGTCGACCATCCGATCCGGATTCTGATTAGATAATAAAATCAGCGCCGCCAGCGTAGAAGGGCCGGCGATAAGCGGGATGGCCAGCGGCACCAGAAACGGTTCTTCTCCCACTGCCAGCCCCAGCGGGTTACCCGACTGCGGAAAAATCATCTTCACCGCAATCAGAAATAAAATGATGCCCCCGGCAATACTGACACTTTCCTGGCGCACATTAAGAAAATCCAGTACAGCCTGGCCACTGAATAGAAAGACGAACAAAATCACCAGGGCTAACAGCAGTTCGCGGATCAGAATAATACGTCGACGCTTAGGTTCAATGGATTTCAGGACGGACATGAATATTGGCAGATTGCCCAACGGGTCCATGATAAGAAAAAGCATAATCGCCGCCGACCAGGTATCCATGAACGCATATCCTCTGTTGTATGTGCTGCATTAACGGCCGTGGTAAGCAACCTGTACTAAGCAACCCACCGGCCATAAATTTTTTTAATTAGACTAGTAAATTGTCGCATTTACGCTTTACTTTTACTATCACCAAAACAGGGATCACTTTTTATGCCGTTGATGAATGTAAAAGAAGTAGCGGAGTTTTTGAATATTCAGGAGACTCGGGTACAACGACTGGAACGGGAGATCTTACTCTCTGCTACTCAAACCACCGAAGAAGGGGAGCCTTTGTTCGACAAAAGTGCGGTGGAAAAATACAAACAACTGGCAGAGCGTTTGGGCGGGATATAAAAAAGCGCGGTCAGTACCGCGCTTCAATACGACTGCTTTTGTTTAGAAATCCTGAATCATTCGGGCGATTGACCGGATCCCCTTCGCCGTGGCTCCTACAGGCAGCTCGGCAGTCGCGCCGCCCTGATAGGCCGCCGCCAAATCAAGGTGTACCCAGCCTTTGCCTTCAGGGTTTACAAACCGAGCAAGAAAGCCTGCAGCGTTTGAGGCTCCGCCTCCGCCGCCGCCTTTTTGTGCCACACTGTTGGCTGTATCAGCAAAGGCACTCGGGCAACGGTTTTTGTGGAATTGCTCGAGCGGCAGTGGCCAGAATTTTTCATTTTCGGCCCGGGCCGAGTCCAGCATTTTGTTACGGGCTTCCTCATCCATGCTGAAGACCCCATGATAGTCTTTACCTAAAGCGACCATAGCCGCACCGGTCAGGGTGGCCGCATCAATGATTAGGGGGGTATTCAGTTCGCCGGCACGTAACAGGCCATCCGCCAGAACCAGGCGCCCTTCAGCATCGGTATTTACCACTTCCACGGTTACGCCGTTTTTATAGGTAATAACATCGCCGAGCTTGTACGCATGACCGCTGATCAAGTTCTCGGCGCAGCAGAGCAGCAACGTGACCCGCTTTTTCAGCCCGGAGGTGATGGCCAGACCCAGCGCACCAGTCACTGTGGCCGCCCCGCCCATATCGCATTTCATATCCAACATACCTTCGCTGGATTTAATGGAGTAACCGCCACTATCAAAGGTGATCCCTTTACCCACCAGTACCGCATCTACCGGTGCTTGCGGGTCGCCTGTAGGGTTGTAGTCAACTTCCAGTAATACCGGGGGACGCTCACTGCCACGCCCGACATTGTAAATGCCCATCCAGCCTGCGTCTTTTAACGCTTCACCGGTGGTCATAGACACATTAACTTTGTCGCCACCCAGCTCTTTAAGCCAGTCAGCCGCCCGCGATGCCAGATTTTCCGGGCTTAAATCTTCGGGCGTATCGTTCACCAGCTGACGGGTAAAACACATCGCCGCATAGTGGTTTTCCAGGCGATTTTTGTCGTCGGTGTCCGCCCACGTAATACTGCCGGGTGAGCGCGCCCGGGTGTAGCTCATGGCAAAAGTCCACTGCTGGTCAAACGACCAGTCTCCAGTCAGCCTGATCTGTTTCAGGTTTAAATTATCCAGCGTACGGGCCGCCGCGGCTACCGCGCGCATGGCGTCGGCAGATTCTGACAAGTGAATGGTAGCGCCGGAATTATGCATGCTTAACGGCGCGTTCTCGCCCCATTGCTGGTCTGCCGGTTCGTGAGATAAAGAGACTTCAAAATCAGTCATAACAATTCCTTTTTTGGTTGTTACACTAGTGAAAATTTACTGCAACGTAATCTGATGGAATTTACTACGTCACTGGTTCGCGGCAAGCTTATTCGCCGCTATAAACGATTTCTTGCCGATGTTGAGCTTGCCGACGGCGAAATTGTTACTGCCCACTGCCCCAACACGGGCGCCATGACCGGCTGCGCCGAGCCTGGCTTCACGGTTTTTCTTAGCAAATCAGACAATCCAAAGCGCAAACTTCAGTTTACCTGGGAGCTGGCGCAGGATTTTGCCGGCAACTTTATCGGTATTAATACCCATGCTGCCAATAAACTGGTAGCGGAAGCACTAAATAACAAGTCCCTGCCTCAATTTAACCAGGTAGAAACCGTAAAACGGGAAGTGACCCCCCCGGGCGGCCAAAGCCGGTTTGATTTTCAGCTAACGCTGGCAAATGAACTACACTATATGGAAGTTAAGTCCGTGACCCTGGCGCGCGGACAGGTGGGATATTTCCCGGATGCGGTCACTACCCGGGGTACCCGCCACTGTAAAGAGCTGGGTGAGCTGGCGCAGCAAGGGGTGCCTACCACCCTTGCATTTTGTGTACAACATACCGGGATCCGCGAAGTACGAATTGCGCAGGAGATTGATCCTCACTATGCCCGGGCCGTAAATGAAGCGCGTCATCGCGGGGTAGAAGTAGTGGCATTTGGCTGTTCGATAAACCAACAAAAACTGGAGATAAATCAAACGCTCCCGGTAATATTGTAAAAAATAGGTTGATTTTTTCGGGCATGTCGCCATATTTGCGCCTTGCTTTTACCTTTGCAACGTATTTCAGAAGGTTGCAAACGTGGTGTTTTGGAACTGTGCCGAAGCATCAGAAGAAAAGGTTACTTTGACACTTTGATTGCCCGATGCCGAGATATTTGCTATAGATTATCGGCTTTTTGGCACATCGTGGGTGTCGTTGTGTAGGAGATGTGGCACATGCCAACAGGAAAAGAAACAAAATCCCTAGGACTTTTAGCATTAGCCGGGCTGCAACCGTATCAGCCTAAGCCTGATGAAGAGTACATGAATGAACCGCAGACAGAACATTTCCGTCTGCTACTGAAAGCCTGGCGCGACCAGCTTCGTGAGGAAGTCGACCGCACAGTTACGCACATGAAAGACGAAGCTGCAAACTTTCCTGACCCGGTAGATCGTGCCGCTCAGGAAGAAGAGTTCAGTCTGGAATTACGTACCCGCGACCGCGAACGTAAGCTGATTAAGAAAATTGAAAAGACTCTCAAGCGAATTGAAGAAGACGATTTTGGTTTTTGCGATCAGTGCGGTATCGAAATCGGTATTCGTCGGCTAGAAGCCCGACCCACTGCTGATTTGTGCATCGACTGTAAAACCATGGCCGAAATAAAAGAAAAACAAATGCAAGGCTAACGATTTGCAGATAAAGGCAGCAACAGTGCACGGTACTGTTGTCTGCTCTTTGTTCTGATCCTCTGAACCAATTCATGCACTCATCCCCCGCCTCAGGCTATATTGGCCGCTTTGCCCCCTCACCTACCGGTCCGCTTCATTTTGGCTCTTTGGTGGCTGCAGTGGCAAGCTATCTTGATGCCCGGGCCCATCATGGTCGCTGGCTGGTTCGAATCGAAGATGTCGATCGGCAACGCCGTGTTGAAGGTGCCGATACTGCCATCTTACAGTGTCTGCAGGCCCATGGCTTATTCTGGGATGGGACGGTACTGCAACAGTCACAACGGCATGACTATTATCGGTCGATGATTGCAGAACTTCGAAACCGGGAGTGGGTGTACCATTGTATCTGTACCCGCAAAATGATTCGGCAGGCAGGTGGGATCTACCCCGGGACGTGCCGGTTGGCAAATCATCCCCCCCAGAACGCCGCAGTCAGAGTAAAGCTGAATGACCCCATAACCCGATTTGAAGATCGTATTCAGGGGCCGCAACATATTCAGGACCCCCATGCCCTGGAAGACATGGTACTACAGCGCCGCGATGGCCTGTACGCTTACAATTTGGCGGTAGTGGCCGATGACATCGCCCAAGGGGTTACCCATATTGTGCGTGGCACAGATTTATTACCTACTACAGCCGCTCATCTTAGCTTGTATCAGTCTTTTAAAGCCCCGGTCCCAAAGTACGCGCACCTTCCGGTGGCCGCTACCGAGCCTGGTTTTAAGCTAAGCAAACAAAACAAGGCCGCGGCACTGGACAATCAGAATGCGAAAGCTAATCTGATTCAGGCGCTAAAATTTTTACATCTGGGCGTTCCGGATACGCTTCACGGCACCAGTTGTGATAAAATACTGAACTGGGCAGTTGATCACTTTTGTTGTGAGTCCTTACCGGGCACTCAGGAAATTATGGTCGATAAGCACCAATCCACCTTTTATACAGACTAGTTAACATCGGAGATATTATTATTATTACGCGTGTGTTTGATACCGTTAAGCGGGTTTTTAGCAAATCAGACAGTAGTGAGGCTGCAGTTGAAGGACATGTGATCCCCAGGGCTGAACACGGCATTTCGCGAGAAAATATTTCTGATAATGCTCTGAAAGTTCTGTATCGCCTTAACAACGCCGGGTTTGAAGCCTATCTGGTCGGCGGCTGTGTGCGCGACCTGATGCTGGGATTACTGCCTAAAGATTTTGATGTAGTAACCAACGCTACGCCCGAACAGATTAAAGGTCTGTTTAAGAATTGTCGGTTAATCGGCCGGCGCTTCCGATTGGCGCATATTGTGTTTGGTCGCGAAATTATTGAAGTCGCCACCTTTCGTGGCCATCACGACCCGGCCGCAGAAGAAGGTAATAATCTGGGCAAAGCCAGTGAACATGGTCAGCTACTTCGCGATAATGTCTTCGGCTCTATTGTTGAAGATGCAGAGCGCCGCGATTTCACCTTTAATGCGATGTATTACAGTGTTGCCGACTTTACGGTGACCGATTTTGCTAATGGCCGCCGTGCTATAGAGAAGCGTCAGGTAGAGCTGATTGGCGATCCGGAAGTTCGCTACCGCGAAGATCCGGTGAGAATGCTGCGAGCCATCCGGTTTGCAGTAAAGCTAAATATGACAATTGCGCCGGGAACCGCTGATCCCATCAAGCCCCTTGCACACCTGTTGGGTAATATTCCTCCGGCCCGCTTGTTTGAAGAAACCCTGAAACTGTTTTTGTCCGGTCAGGGTAAAGATACCTTTGTTGCCCTGCATGATTATGGTTTGCTGGAACCCCTGTTCCCGCAGCTGACGCCGCTGCTTGAAGATCCCCTCAGTAAGGAAATGCAGTTTGTACTAACGGTACTGGCCAATACAGATGAGCGGGTCAATAGTGGCATGCGGGTAACGCCGGCCTTTTTGTATGCTGCCCTGTTGTGGTATCCCTTAGAAGAACATGCTCAAAAGCTGCAGGCGGAAGCCGGTCTGAATCCCCATGATGCTTTTAATATTGCTACCGGTGATATTTTGCATCGTCAAACTCAGCGCATCATGATTCCGAAACGGTTTTCCACCGTGATACGCGATATCTGGATGTTGCAGCATCGGTTGCCGCGTCGTTTCGGCCGCCGCGCCTTTCAGATGCTGAGCCATCCTAAATTCCGGGCTGCCTACGACTTTTTACAGGTACGGGCAGAAACCGAGGGCGGTGATTTAATTGAGCTGACCGACTGGTGGACTCAATTTCAGCATGGCGAGCCAGGATTACAGAAAAAAATGCTGACTACCTTGCGCCAGAAAGAAGGCGGTAGCAGTAAACCCAAACGTCGGCGGCGGCGTCCCAGTCAGGCCAAAGGGTCTGATAATGCATAGTGAGCATGTCTATATTGGGCTGGGCAGCAATCAGGGAGCGTCGATAGACACCCTGAATGCGGCCTTCGATGCTATGGATGCATTACCCGATACCCGGCTGCTAAAGCAATCCAGTCTGTACGCCAGTGCGCCCATGGGCCCGCAAAACCAACCGGACTTTGTTAATGCCGTGGCTCTGCTGGAAACCGGTTTGGCACCGCTAGCCTTACTCAAGCAGTTGCAGGAAATTGAGCAGCAGTATGGTCGGGTCCGCAAAGCTGAACGTTGGGGCCCCCGCACGCTCGATCTAGATATCCTGTTATTCGGCAACCAGCAAATTCATAATCAAACCCTGACGGTGCCCCACAGCGGGCTGGCCGAGCGGGAGTTTGTGCTGGTACCGCTATTTGAAATTGCTGCCAGTATGATTATGCCTGATGGCAAACCCCTGGCGGCCTGGGTAGCAAAATGCTCGCTGGACGGCCTGCGTCGTCTACGCCCTTCCAATCAGCGCTAAAATCCGTATAGTTCGCCCTTTAAACACTTTTTAAAGTTTGACGGGTTATGAAAAAAGTCACTGTTTCAACATTACTGGCCAAAAAGCAGCAAGGCGAAAAGATCACCTCGTTAACGGCTTACGATGCCAGCTTTGCCAAAGTTTTTGATGAAGCGGGTGTGGATGCCATGTTGATAGGTGACTCATTAGGCATGGTCTTACAAGGCCAGGATGACACTCTAAGTGTCACCGTGGACGATATTGCCTATCACACCAAAGCAGTACGTAACGGCACCCAGCGAGCCTTTGTTCTGGCCGATATGCCGTTTATGTCCTATGCCACTCCCGAGTCTGCCTATCACAATGCCGCCATCCTGATGGCCGCTGGCGCCAGCATGGTAAAACTTGAGGGTGGCCAGTGGCTATGCCCGACTATAAAGGGGCTGGTAGAACGCAGCGTCCCGGTTTGTGCCCATATTGGTTTAACGCCTCAGGCAGTTCATGTATTAGGCGGCTTCAAAGTTCAGGGCCGCCAGTCTGACAAAGCCCGGCAACTGCTTAGCGATGCAAAAGCCCTGGAAGAAGCCGGTGCCCAGCTGCTGGTATTAGAGTGTGTACCGGCCAGCCTGGGCAGCCAGATTGCGCAACAGCTGACGATCCCGGTCATCGGCATTGGCGCTGGCAATGGCACTGATGGGCAGATTCTGGTGATGCACGATATGCTGGGCGTAAGCGCCAACTACATGCCAAAGTTTTCAAAAAATTATCTGGCAGAAACCGGCGATCTTCGTCGCGCTGTAGCCTTATACATTGAACAGGTTCAGTCCGGCGTCTTTCCCGGGCCCGAGCATAGTTTTGAGTAATTCTGTAAACCCAGCTTTGAGCGAGCCTATGAAAACAGTCGAATCAATTGCCGAGTTACGCCGGTTGCGTAAACAATGGCACCAGGAAGGAAAAACCGTTGGCTTTGTGCCCACCATGGGAAATCTGCATGCCGGGCACTTAAAGCTTATTACCGCGGCGCGCCAAAGCTGCGATATTGTGGTTGCTTCTATTTTTGTGAATCCACTGCAATTTGGTCAAAATGAAGACCTGGATACCTATCCGCGTACCATCAAAGAAGATCAGGCGCAGTTGAGTGCCTGTCACACCGATGTATTATTTTTGCCCTCAGTACCTGAGATGTATCCCCGCGGACTGAATGAACAAACCTTTGTGCAGGTACCGGGCATTTCAGACATCATCTGCGGTAGCAGCCGGCCAGGTCACTTTCGCGGTGTAGCCACGGTGGTCAACAAGCTGTTTAATATGGTGCAGCCCGACCGGGCGTTTTTTGGCCAGAAAGATTACCAGCAATTGCAGGTAATCCGGCTGATGGCCCAGGATCTTTCCATCGATATTGAAATTGAAGGTGTGCCCACCGAACGGGCAGAAGATGGCCTGGCGTTGAGTTCGCGTAATGGCTACCTCAGCGATGTTCAGCGCCAAATCGCGCCCCGGCTTTACCAGTGTATGTGCCAGCTAGCCCAGGATATAGAACGCGGGGGCAAACCTGTGCCTGAGCTTATCCAACAGCAGATTAGTGCTTTAACCGAAGCCGGCTTTACCCCCGACTATATTGAGGTCCGCCGGGCCGATACGCTGGAACCTGCCGCCGGGGACGAGCGTGAGCTTGTGATACTGGCCGCGGCCTGGCTGGGTAACGTTCGCCTTATCGACAATAAAACAGTGTCACGCTAAGACCATGGATTACACCCCGGAGCCACGTTAGTGGCTGGGGTGTGGTCGTCAGCAGGTTAGTTACTGGCATGTTCCAGCATGACTGTGGCACTTTTATCCAGCTCTTTCCATAAACGCATTTTTTGCGCCAGCGCCGCCTGTTCTTCAAGGATATTTGTTAGATCCTGTTCGGTGGTTAAGGGGTTAGCCAGTACCACCCGAAATACCGTGATGGCTTTCCCGCCCAACGTTTCACATTCAAGCCGGGTTCTTGAAACAAAGGACTTACCCGCTTCACGCTGAGCTTTTTGTACCGCCACCACCAGCTGGTCCAGTTTCTGGTTCAGCTGATCCCGTTGCTTAGGATCGGCTATCTGAAGAGCTTGCTGCACACTGGCCGGGCAAACCCGATAGGTCAGCAATGACAATGTCGGGGAGGTGGTCAGCATGAACTGCGGATGCGTGGTGATCATCCGGGCAAAGGTTTGAGCTTTTTCGATATTCTGGTCAATGATTAACTCATACCCTCGACGCCCCAGTATATGCAGGGTCGAATATACCATCATCGCCATGCCGTTGCGGGACCCTTCCAGGGTGGTAGCACCTAAGTCTTTGGAGCCTTCGCGCAAGATATACTGAGCATGATGACGCACCGCATTGGCGTCTTCAGGATTTTTGAAAATGGCCATACCCGCGCCCATAGGGACGTACATTTGTTTGTGCGCATCCATGGTGACCGAGTCGGCGCGGCTGATGCCATGTAATTTGCTTCGGTTGTTGGAAGAAAACAAGGTAGCCCCACCCCAGGCCGCATCCACATGAAACCAGCACCCCAGCTCTTTGGCCACATCGGCCAGCTCGTCAAGAGGATCCACATGCCCTGTTTCGGTGGTGCCGCCAATGCCCACTATAGCCAGCACTTTGTTTCCCTGTGCCTGATATTCCAGCCCGGCTTTTAACGCATCTTCAGGCCGCAGGGTCTGCGCCGGACAAGGCAGGGTCAGCAGTTGCTCCCGACCCAGGCCAAGGGCATCCACGGCCTTCGACAACGAATAGTGCCCCCGTTTGGAGCAAATCACACCAAGATTATTGATACCATAATGACGATAAGCCGAGGCCAGTCCCGCCTTAGCTACACCGCTAAAGCCCGGACCGGGGCCAAGTAACTTATTGCGGGCAACCCATAAGGCCGTGATATTGGCAATCGTGCCGCCTGAACAAAATGCGCCCAGCGCGTGTTTAGCACTGTGCAGGTGCGCTTCATAAAAGGCTTCAGGCTCATCAAAAATAAGATTGTGCATCATCCCCAGCACCTGACGCTCCAGGGGCGTAAAGGCTTTTGAGGTTTCGATTTTAACCAGGTTCTGGTTCAGGCCTACCAGCAACTTTGCCAGGGGCAGATGAAAATACGGCAGTGCCGAGGTCATATGGCCGATAAACGTCGGCGAATAGGTGTTTACCGAATGCGCCACCAGCTTTTCCAGCAACGACTCGGCATGAGCAGACACAAACTCAGGCGACTCAGGCACACCGGCTTGCGAAAAGTCTTTTTCGATTTCTTCTAGCGAGGTTTTTTTGGTCACCACATGTTGCGACAAAAAGTCCATGATATTGTCAGACAAGTGCTGTTCTATTTGCGCTAGTTTTGAGTCTTTATGTTCAGGCTTAGTAAAAACCCGATACAAGTGCTTAAGACTAACCTGAGCTTCACCCACTATTAAACACACCTCTAAACGCTTATGATCTCGGGAACCCCCTGTGGGGTTCGCCGCCGGACAGGCTTGCCGCAAGCCGGAACTGACATGTCGAGATTGCCAACTACATCAGCAAAATGATGACAAAGGAGCGGAACTTTACCCCATTATGTAGCGCCGATACAAGATGTGCGTCGAAACCGCGGCGTTTCTTATGTCTGTCCGGCTTGCTCAACTGAAAGTTTGAGTACAAAAATGCGGGCTTTGTTACATCTTACATTGGCTTTGTCCACAGCTCTGCTATATTGAGCATGTGATGAGAAGGAAATAAAGCATGCCGATACGAGAAATCACCGATCCTTTTCGGCTGGAAGATATTGTCCCCTATTTTCAGCCTATTGTCGATTTACGCACCGATCGGGTCTGGCGCTATGAATGTCTGGCCCGCCTGGTGCCAGAGCCTGAGAAAGTGTACCTGCCCAATGAGTTTTTATATTTAGTCGAACGCCACAATTATGTTCAACAGCTCACCGAAACGATGTTCGCTCAGTGTTCGGCATTTTTTGCTAATAAAAATCTGAGCTGGAATATCAATCTGGATATGGCCGATTTACATAACCCGGCATTGATTGAGTTTTTCACCCAACATATTGCGTCCCAATGCGACCCATCACGGATTTGTGTGGAGGTAAGCGCTCAGTCGGCAATTCATGATTTGCCGCAGATGAGCGAGTTTATTGATAAAATTATGCCATTAGGTATCAATGTGTTTGTCGATAATGTGGGGCGGGTACCAGGTAATATTAAACGGCTGCTGGGCTTACCATTAAAAGGAATCAAGCTCGATGGAGGGCTGCTGCGGCACTATCACACCACCCCAGCGGTTCGCGAATACATCAGCTATGGTTGTGAACAAGCCAATGCCTGCGGCATTGCCGTCGTAGCAGAACAGGTTGAAGACCTGGAGATCCTGGAGATTGTGCACCATCTGCCTATCGATTACGCTCAGGGCTTTGTCTTTAGCAGCCCCAAGCCTACCCTGCCCGATTAACCCTCTTCTTCAGCACGGCAAATCAGTTCCCAGCAGGTTTGCCCACTGGCCAGATATTTACGCTCAAAGGGGGTGAAGGCCTCCTTCGCGTGTACCTGTTGAATATTACCCGCTACCTGATAATGTCCCGCCGCCTGAGAAAACTCCAGCAAATACACCAGCCAGTTGCTACGTACTGTGATATTCGGGGTCATTGCCATCAAATCCACAAACGCCGCACTCCCATGCCAGCGCTTTTGCACCTGAGAGGACTTGGGATACGGATTGGGATACAGCAAATAATGCTGCTGTATGTGCCAGTGGTGTTGCCGTATCAGCCTCCAGAAATCGATAACGTCCGCTCTGAATACCGCATAGTTCTTAGCGTCACGCTGGTAATGACTGTGTTTATCGAGCCGCGCTTGCGACTTGTCCAGTCCGATGACTTTGGCCTGGGGGTTGGCCGCCCCCAGACGGGCGGTGCTTTCGCCCACCCCGCAACACGAATCGATAATAATATCGCCGTTCCAGTCGCCCAGCCATGCACATGCCTGCTCAAAAGCGGTGCGCGTATGGGCACTTACCGGCCGCAGGTTTTCAGCCTGCTGATACCGTTTAACCAGGGTATCGAGCTTTTCGTTTACCTGGGTCTGAGTGGTGGCAATACTATTGGCCTGGTTTGTATGGGTGGTCATTTAACTACGGATCCCGCGGCCGGTTTTCAGCAGATAATAAGCGATACTGAACAATACTGCATTAAAGCCTACCAGCAGAACCAGTGACATCACCACGCCATCTTCTGAATGTCCCAGGTAGCCATAACGAAAACCATCAATCATGTACACAATGGGATTGGCCATACTCACAGTTTGCCAGAACTCAGGCAAAAGCTTTAAGTCGTAGAAAACACCACCCAGATAGGTTAGCGGCGTTAATACAAAGGTAGGGATAATGCTAATATCATCAAAACTTTTTGCAAAAATAGCGTTGATCAGGCCTGCCAGCGAAAACAAAATGGCCGTGAGTAACACCACCGCCGCGATGGTGAAGATACTGAAAATTTCGACATCGACGAACAAAAAAGAAACCAGGGTTACGATAATACCAATCAATAAGGCACGAGCTACACCGCCGCCGACATAACCGGCGATTACCACACTCGTTGGCACCGGCGCTACCATCAGTTCTTCGATATTGCGCTGAAATTTAGCGCTGAAAAAAGACGAGCACACATTAGAGTAGGAGTTGGTGATCACCGACATCATGATCAGACCTGGCACAATAAACTCCATATAAGGTACGCCTGCCATTTCTTCGATTCGTTCGCCGATGATCGTCCCGAATATCACAAAATACAGGCTCATGGTAATGGCTGGCGGGACCAGGGTTTGTACCCAGATGCGTAAAAAACGGGTACATTCTTTAATCCAGATGGTGTTCAGCGCCACCCAGTTATTCTGTTTATGCATGGGGGGAAGTCTCCTGCCGATTGCGTCCGGATTCTACCAGCCGGACAAATAACTCTTCTAAACGGTTGGCTTTGTTACGCATACTCAATACCTGCAAACCTTGCTCGGTCAGTTGACTGAACACAGGGTTCAACCCTTCCTGCTTTTCTACATCAACTTCCAGGGTGTGCTCATCCACAATCCGGTATTCAAAGCCGGCTAAGCTTGGGGTCTGCGCTGACTCGGCCAGATCCAGAATAAAGGTCTCGGTACTGAGCTTGGATAGCAGCGAACGCATCGTTGTATTTTCCACAATAACGCCTTTATCAATAATAGCGATATTGCGACATAAGGATTCGGCTTCTTCCAGGTAGTGGGTAGTCAGAATGATGGTGATACCCTGCTCATTAATTTCTTTTAAAAATGTCCACATGGACCGGCGGATTTCAATATCCACACCAGCGGTGGGTTCATCAAGAATCAGCAGTCTGGGTTCGTGCATCAGCGCACGGGCAATCATCAGCCGGCGTTTCATGCCACCGGATAATTCACGGGCACGGGCATCGCGCTTTTCCCACAAATCTAACTGCGTCAGATATTTTTTTGCACGTTCTTTGGCGGTGGCGCGCGTTACGCCGTAGTAACCGGCCTGATTCAAGACAATCTGCAATACGGTTTCAAACTGATTGAAGTTGAACTCCTGAGGCACCAGCCCGATACAGGCTTTTGCCGATTCTTTTTCGGTCTCCAGATCATAGTCAAAAACCGACACCTGACCGGCACTGGGATTGACCAGTGAACTGATGATACCGATAGTCGTGGACTTACCTGCCCCATTGGGCCCCAGCAAGGCAAAGAAATCGCCTTCATTAACCTGTAAGTCAAGCCCTTTGAGGGCCTGAACGCCCCCTTTGTAGGTTTTTTGCAACCCGGAAATATCCAACGCTTTCATGCAATAGCCTGTGTTTGAATGCAGCAGTACAGCATTGTTTTGCCCATCCGGGCAATAATGGCACTACCGAATTGAGCGGTACGAATGATATACGCAAAAGTGTACAGTAAATATGTACAAAGTCTCGGATTTCAAGCTGTTTTACTGCTTTGATACGACCGGTGAAGCACCAGCTATGGGAGCAGAACGAATATGACCCCACACGCTTACACGAACGGGGTCGTAACTCAGAACGTTGGAGGTAATTGAAGCAGCCTAACGGGCCTGAATAGCCAACGCATCCGTGGCCGGGGTAAGTTGCAGGGTGACTTTACGGTCAAAGAACAGCGACTCGCTGTCTTCAGTGTCGGTGCGCGCGGCCAGCTCGCCTTTGGCTTCAACATGAAGCTGGTTTGGTCTGACGCCCTGGTTCAGCATAAACATTCGCACCGCCTCAGCCCGCTGCGCCGACAATGCTAAGTTAGCCTGAGTGGCGCCCCGATGATCGGCAAAGCCGGTGATGCGCAGCTCCTGCTCAGGCTGTTGCTGTAATACCTGGGCCCAGGCGCTTAGCTGACGACGAAACCCATCTTCAATTCGGGCTGAACCAGAGGCAAACTGCACGCTTACCGGCAGACTTTGCCAGGCTGCCTGGCTTTGCTGCAACATAGTATGCTCGCGGGTAAGCTGCGCCAGCGATTGAGTACTTCGATGTAAATTTTGACGGGATTGAGTCAGTGCCTCGCCGGTGGCGGCCAGCGCTGTGGTTTTGTTGTGATTATCGGTGGCCATAGCGCCGACAATGCCCGCTACTGCAGCGCCCACCGGGCCTGCCACTATAGCGCCAAACACTACTCCGCTACCCAGCCCGATAGCCACTTTTTCGTCATCCGCTAACGTACCTTTGGCGCTGGCGTGGGCCGGTAAAGTCAGCATGGCCCCCATTAACATAGTCCCGATAAGTGAGGTGCTGATCAATCTGCCGTTTCGATGTGCTTGCATAAAAATTCCCTGTTTAAAAATACCATTGAAATAAGTGCAACCGTGGTGCATCTGTAGTTAACCCTGAAAATCGGGCAAAGCAGGTGCGTGGATGTGGCAATGTGGGGATAGATAGTGACAGAGGCGTCACCATCCAATAATATCGCGCCCCCCCAGTGGCCGTTAATCAGGTTAGTCCGCCCTCCAGCGCTGTTGCGCAGCTAAATCATGGCCATAATGTGGCTAACAAAAGGCTTTTTTGCCCTATCTGGTACGCTTTGCAGATTGTTGTGTATAGTAGCGGCCATGGAGACCCAAGACAGTAGCAGGAAGATAAACATGCCCCGAGTAATCGCATTGGTAGAGGATGACGCAGCAATACGCGAAAATTATCAGCTGGCATTGCAAGCCCAGGGCTATCAGGTGCAGGCCTATGCCGACCGACCCTCGGCGGCCAGCGCATTTGCTAACGCCCTGCCCGATTTAGCCATCATTGATATTGGTCTGCACGATGAGATGGAAGGCGGCTTTTTATTGTGCCAGCAACTTCGCCGGCTATCCCAAACCATGCCGATTATCTTTTTTACGGCCCGGGACAATGATGTGGATACTATCAGCGGCCTGCGTATGGGGGCCGATGATTATCTGACCAAAGATATCAGTATGGCCCACTTGCTGGCCCGTATTGCTGCCCTCTTCCGGCGTACGGATTTACTGGCGCGTCCGCAGCAACACAGCGAACAGATTCGGCTGGGTCAGCTGATAGTCGATGTGAACCGCATGACCGTTACCTGGCAGGAACGACCTGTGGCACTGACCGTTACCGAGTTTTGGATGTTACATGCACTGATTCGTCATCCTGGCCATGTAAAAAGTCGTCAGCAATTGATGGATGAGTCGCAGATGGTGGTAGACGACACCACCATCACTTCCCACATTAAACGCATCCGGAAAAAGTTCGTGCAGCTGGACGCTGCCTTTGATCATATCGATACCGTCTACGGTATGGGTTACCGCTGGCAGGATTAACCAGACATGCGGGTGCGTTTTTCACTGCGGTTGCAGCTTTTAATTTTGTCATTGTTTTTATTTGCTATCCCCTGGCTGGGCTACAAGTATGTCTGGGAATTGGAGCAATACCTGCGTGCAGGCCAGGAGCAGACCTTATTAGGCACCGCCCGCTCGGTGGCTACCGCCCTGCACGAACGACCAGCCCTGTTTGATAGTCAGTCAGCTTATTTAAAAGATGTCCGCCCCGGAACCGACTTATACGCCCCCCACATGCGCTCCCCTATCCAGCTCGACGGACGGTTAGCTGACTGGCAGCAGGTCTCGCATTTGTCGGGGCATTATGATGACAATCAGGTCGTCACTTGGTTTGACAGTCCGGCGCCGCGTCCAGAAGTCTCCCTGGCCTTTGAGCATATGGTGGGGCGGTATGACAATTATCTGTATGCTTTATTTAAAGTGACTGACGATATCATGGTGTGGCGGGGTACCCGGAGTCTGGCCGTAGATCGCAGTGATCATTTACTGATTGGGGTGACTAACGAAGCCGGTGAGTTTCAGCGTTACATTATTTCCCCCTACCGGCCCGGATGGATTAATGCTTACCGGCTGGATGACAGTCTGACCGAGTACCGGGCCAAAGATAATGAACTACGCATTCAGGGACACTGGCAACAAACGGCTACCGGCTACAATATCGAATTACGCTTTCCGCTGCAGATGACCTCAGGGTCGCTGGCCTTTGCCATTGTTGATGTGGATGATAACAACCAACGCCTTAAACAATATGCCATCGGCACCGCCAATCCCAATCGGGCCAAAGATTTGGGCACCGTGGTAACACCGTCTCCGGAGATTGAGCGGATTCTTGCCGGGCTCAAATATGCCGACTCCCGGGTCTGGGTTATTGATCAGCACAAGCGGGTGCTGGCCCGCTCAGGCGATATTGCCAGCGCCGCCGGTTTTGGTACCGCGCCGGCCCGCAGCACCAGTAACTCCTGGTGGCGCTACATCGAACAGGAATGGCTGTTGCCCGTTTACTACCGGATTCTTACCCGTCCGCCCGCCGAATTTATTGATGAACTGGAAGGAGCCTATGCCCTTGCCGGTCAGGATATTAACGGCGCCCTTAAGGGCGAGCCCCGCTCGTTATGGCGTCTGACGCCGGATAACAAGGCCGTAATCTTATCCGCTGCCTACCCCATCTTTATTGATGGTCAGGTGCGCGGCGCTGTCGTGGCAGAACAGACCACCAATGGCATCCGGACACTTCGGAACCGGGCCCTGGAGCAGTTGTTTCATGTCATTCTGGCTGTCATGTTACTGGGCACCACCGGGTTATTACTGTTTGCCAGTCAGATATCCTCGCGGATTCGGGCGCTTCGTGACGATACCGAAGCCGTTATTGATGATAATGGCAAAATTATCGCGGCCCTGCCTCCCCGCGCCCGGTTTGATGAAATCGGCGATTTGAGCCAGTCTTTTGCCAATGTTTTACAACGGCTGCAACAATACAATTCTTATCTGGAAAATATGGCCTCGCGGCTGTCCCACGAGCTGCGAACGCCGGTAGCGGTAGTGCGCAGCTCGCTGGACATGCTCGAGCAATGTGAGGATAAAAATGCTCAGGCCATGTTTGTAGCCCGTGCCCAATCCGGACTTACCCGGCTCAGCAAGATATTAAACAGCATGAGCGAAGCCAGCCGGCTTGAACAGGCGATTGCTCAGGAACCCTCGGAGCCGTTTGTGGTAAGTGATGTCATCCGTGGATGTATGGACAGCTATCTGCATACCTACTCTGATCGCCAGTTTGATTTACAATTAGCCCCCACCGCATATACCGCTCACGGCGGGCCGGAGTTGTTTGCTCAGATGCTGGATAAGATTGTCGCCAACGCCGTAGAGTTCAGTGCCCCCGGCTCTACGATCGCGGTTAACACTGTGCCCGAAGGTCGGCATTTGAGGCTCAGTGTAGCGAACCAGGGTCCGTTACTGCCGGCGGACATGCAGGATGAATTACTGCAATCGATGGTTTCAGTGCGGCCCGAGTCCGGCAGCACCACCCATGGTGAAGCCCCACATTTGGGCCTGGGCCTGTACATAGCCAATATGATTGCCGGTTATCATAAAAGCCGGCTCAGCATTGCCAACCTGCCCGATAACAGCGGTGTTGAGGCACGGCTAAAGATCCCGGTTACGAATCACCCTTAGTGGTACTGTCGTCGGCGGGCACATCGTGCTTGGTCATCATTCGTTCGCGCCGGCGCGCCATCATATGGGCAAAACGACGCATGCTGACGGTGGTGTCTTTTTCATCCACAATATCGACCCCCAACAGATTTTCCAGTAAATCTTCAAGGGTCACAATGCCTTCCAGCCCCCCGTACTCATCCACCACTAGCAGCATATGCACCCGTTTGTGCAGAAACTGATTCAGGATCCCAGGTAGGGACATACTGGACAACACGGTCACCATCGACAGACTCAGATCTTTAAGCGTGCGCTGACCTTCACCTTTGGCCTGAGCCACCAATAAATCCGATCGCATCACAAAGCCGGTGATGCTTTCAGAGTCATCCGCTTCGTAAACCGGGATCCGCGAATATTCGATTTTTTCGTGACGATGGAAAAACTCTTCTACCGTGGTATTTTCACACACTGAAAACAGCGCTGTACGATGAGTCATGGCGTCTCTGACTTTAAGTTCGTGCATACCCAGCAGGCTTTGCATCAACGCCGCTTCCTGTTGGGCTAGCTGCCCTTCCTGGCCGGATAGCTCAGCCATCGCATGCAGTTCACTTCGACTCAGGCCCCGTAAGGGGCTTTCTTCTTTAAAGCTACGGGTCAGTAGTTCTGACATTTTGACGAAAGGATACAACAGCATGGTCAAATACTTCAGAAAGTAGGCTGTGGCGGGAGCCAGGGCACGCCAGAAAGTGGCGCCGAGGGTTTTGGGGATAATTTCGGAAAATATCAGGATCAACAGGGTCAAGACCGCGGAGATAATACCAAGATATGCCTGACCAAAGACCAGTCCGGCCTGGGCCCCCGCTCCGGCAGCGCCCATAGTGTGAGCAATGGTATTTAAGGTCAGAATTGCCGATAACGGCTTATTAATATCTTCGGTTTGCTGACGTAACAATTCACCCGCAGGGCGTTGTTCTTTTTCCAGTACCGAAATATAGGCTGATGATACGCTCAGTATGACCGCTTCAGCGATACTGCATAAAAATGAAAAGCCTAATGCGATAAACACATATACAAATAGTAAAAGCATGCACCCTTGGTCCGCAACCTAATGAATCAGTATCTATTATGAAGATGCCTGAGGGAGTTACAAGGGTAATTCGGGATTAGTCTGGTCTGGCAGAAATATTCGTATCATCTGTCCCGGAACAGGACAGATGATACGACGGTAAGATTAGATAAAAAGAACGTTATGCCTGTGACTTTCTGAATCGGGAAATGACCGACCAGGCTTCCAGCATAACCAGCACACTGACAATGAGAACCACGGCATCTAAGAAAACCAGCAGATAGTTCTCGGCAAGATAGTATTCTTTAAGCTTAATGATACCGGCAAAAAACGCCATTATCAGTACAAAGGTCATGGGGATCAGCGTGAACTTCGCCGGCCGGCCCATTTTGATCAGCATCACTGAAATAACCAACAGCGTCAGGCTGGCCAGAATCTGATTGGTGGAACCGAACAATGGCCAGATAATCATGCCACCGCTACCCGAAGAACCGCCGGCGCCAAACGCCAGTAGCAAGCAGGAACCTACCGCCACCAGGGTAGCGACTACGCCGTTTTTCAGCATCCCCAGGTTATAAATATCGCCCCATTCCTGGATAATATACCGTTGTAGACGCACACCAGAGTCCATCGTGGTGCCGGCAAACAATACCACCATAACTGCTAAGATGGTCGAGGCAAACTCCACTGGTAACCCCCAGCCGCTGGCAATCAGATTCGCCCCGCCGGTGATAAACGCACCTACGCTTCCGGCGCCCAGGTGACTGTAGACTTCGTGCCATTCCTCAGGAGAGGCGGCCATCATTACGCCGGATACCGCTACGATGGTAATCAGGGCCAGGGTGCCTTCGCCCACCGCACCCAGATAGCCGACAAAGCGAACATCGGTTTCTTTATTCAACTGCTTGGAACTGGTGCCTGACGCCACAATACCGTGGAAGCCGGAAACCGCGCCGCAGGCAATGGTAACAAATAACAATGGGATCAGACTGGGTGTGTCCGCTACCGTCTGGGTATTGAAGGCCGGTGCCGTGATATCAGGCATCGCCACAAATACGGCGCCATACAACAACAGCAAACCCACAATCAGTTGCATGCCATTAATAAAGTCACGAGGTTGCAACAGCATCCATACCGGCAGCAAAGACGCGATAGCTGCATAGACAAACAGAATGATGATCCAGTTGGCCGTGTCGGCCAGCCCGAACATGGTCTCGGGTAAGGTAATGGGGATGTAGCTGCCAGCATATACCGAGGCATACAGCACCAGTATTCCGACCACACACATGGGGATCAGCGAAAAGTTGCGTTTTAACAGCTGACCGATGATCAGCGCTACTGCAATCGCCGTCCAGGCCGGGAACACCGCGTTAGGCTGGGATACAAACGAGTTTGCAATGACCACACCGAATACGGCATTGACCATCAACAGCACCAGGAAGATGACAATCATGAACAAGGCACGGGTACGTTTGCCGATAACAGACTCTGATAGCGCCCCCATGGATTTACCTTTATGCCTACTGCTGGCCCATAGCGCTCCCATATCGTGAACACCGGCAAACAATATCGTGCCAAACACCACCCAGAGTACCGCAGGTACCCAGCCCCAGTACACGGCAATAGCCGGCCCTACAATTGGCGCGGCGCCCGCCACCGAGGTAAAATGATGTCCCCACAACACCACTTTATTGGTAGGCACAAAATCCTTACCATCGTTAAGTTCATGGGCCGGGGTTAAGAATTTTTCGTCGAGCTTGAAAATGCGGGTGGCGATAAACTTCGAGTAGACAAACCACCCGAAGATCATGCCGATGAGCCCCAGCACTACAATTAGAATTGATTGCATAGTGTAATCCTGATCACGAAACACATCGTTGTTATGAGTTATACTTGACGGGCAGCCCGGACGCCGCAAACCCAACAGGGGGTGTTCGCCTTTGGCAACCGGCTACCTATTTTTGCGCTACCTTTTTCTGACCCTCGTATTATAGGCGTCCAAGCCGGTCAGCGTCGTCGTGTTTACGACTAAAGTCTACCGTAATACGATACCTACACAAAAGAAACTTACTGTTTACGGGATTAACATAGTGTTGTTTGCATGTTTTATCGTCAATAAGACTGAGGCGAGGCTCGTAGCGCCAACTGATTCGACCAGTTAAGGGTTAGTTAATGCTCACCATGATTAGGTGGGGTCTGATGCATAAAGGGCGAAAAGGACACAATAATGTAAGAAAATTTGGTCAGGCGTGCCACAGGAGTATAGGGATACGCTAGGAGGGGTTAACCGTATGGGGAGGAGAGTCACTCAGGGCGCTGGCGCGGCCTACAGGCAATAAAAAAGGCCGCTTGCGCGACCTTCTTTAGAGTACTTAGTACTGTTTCAGATTAGTCCATAATCTTAGAAACAACACCAGCACCTACAGTACGACCACCTTCACGGATTGCGAAGCGTAGACCTTCGTCCATCGCGATAGGAGCAATCAGTTCTACTACGAACTTCAGGTTGTCGCCTGGCATTACCATTTCTACGCCTTCTGGCAGCTCTACAGCACCAGTTACGTCAGTTGTACGGAAGTA
>VMHT01174750.1_pt1 | contig 22820 bp, 20 predicted proteins | sample 4693611 | NCBI WGS metagenome assembly VMHT01 (sample SAMN12280063, study PRJNA550983) | marine metagenome | isolation source: seawater sampled from same location over 5 years 0.02-0.2 micron viral filtrate | place: USA: collected off the coast of southern California halfway between the port... ...
AAGCTCCAGCAAAGTCTAGTTTTGCAGGATTGCCAATCGTAACGAAGCTTTCGCCATTGAAGTTAGGCCAGGCAAACGCAGCGCCAGTCGTGCCATCCGTGCCATTAGCAGGCGTCGGTGTTACATCGAACCAGGTAGTGCCTGAGTGGCTGAAGTTCTCGTAACGAGCTGTAATACCGCTGGTTGTAGGAGCAGGCCGGATAACAGTGCCGTGCTCACCAAGGTACGGCTTGTAATGATGACGCCTCATCCTGACCACCTTCCTTTCTGGTGGCGGATGTCAATGTGCGTGAACGTATTGTAACGACCTAGCCCGCCATTGGGAATCTGCCCGTGTTCCATCATATCTTCAATAGTGTTGGCCAGTTCCTCTGGAGAAACAGCCGCACAGTGAAGGTCAGCCGCCATCCCTTGGACATGAAATGACTTCGTGGCGCCACCGATTGCCTTGTTGTGCTCAGGGCATCGATAGCCACTGTTGATCTTGATCGGAGCTGCGACTTCGTCACGGATCGCCTGAAGTGTCCAAGCGAGGTGACGAGTCTTATCGGCATGTGGAGATGGCCCATCACAGTACTTGCCGCACTTGCAGTGAAACTCTTCAGGGCTGAACTTTGGTGGATACCCGTGGCTCATCGTGCCTCCTTCATCTTTCTTACCCGGTCCATGAGAAACGGCTTAGGCGTCGCCTTGCGCAGTCGCTTGCGCATCGTGTCAACCTTCTTAGCAAACTCAAAGGCCTCGTAAAGCCGATCTTCCTCTTTCTCGACTAAATCATCGACAGCATTTTCAGCATCATACAGTTTGTCGTCTGTCTTGTTATAGGCTGCTACTCTTTCCTCGAGGGCAGCTGTTAGGCTTACTGGGACTACAGTGTCCCCTGACATACCTTCAATAATCATATCCTTGTTAGCGCCCTGAGCCTTACTGATTTGATCCTCTAGATCCATGATCTGCTTCTCAATAATCGAGCGCGTTTTCTTAAGGTGATTAATAAGAATGCGGCCATTCTTTTTAACTTGTCGCTTGCGCCTTTCGTAAACGGACTTAGTGCCCTCGTCCAATCGAACCTTGCGGCCTCCCTGGAACAAGAACCTGCGAAGAATAAAGTCTCGACGGGCTTCATTAAGTTCCGGGTCTGAGATGTCTACTTGGCCGCCGGTGTAGGGAGCCAGTTCATCGCTCATGCTTGACACCAGCTCCATGGCAGCCGCTCCGATAGGGGCCGGCAACCCAAAAGGAGCAACCCTCTTAAACAACTCCACCCCTAGGCTCTTGGGCGCCTGAGTCGCATCGTTGCCGTCATTAAGGAACACCTCAAGCAGCGACAGGACCGGCCCTCTATCCAAACCGAATATGCCGCCGATAGTGCCGAGGTGAGCCACGTCTCCAGAGTCAAGCTTATCAAAGAACTGCCTCTGCTTAGCGTTTAGTTTAGGGTTTTTATCTACCCCTGCCGCCTTCATCATCATTCCTAAGGTGTAAGCTAGGGCGCGATACTTTACCTCACCAGGGCCAAACACCGACATGGATGCTAAGTCGCGAAACTGGACCGAGTCTTGGTCAGACAGCATCTCAAATATAACATTGCTTGGAATAGCGCTATCAAATGCCAGAGCCTCGGCGAGCATGTCCCGCTCTCTTGACGCCATACCTAAGAAAGAGTTGACAAGTATCGATCGCCGCCCAGCCAGAGCCGCTGAATCCCTGATTTGGCGAGCTGCTACTTTAGGTGATGTGGTAACGCTGTCTCCGTCAGGAAACAACAAGTGCTCAACAAAGCCTTTCCGGCCACCCATGCCGCCGGCTTTGTCCCAGAACGTAAAGAATGGTGCTAACGGACCAAGGACCGCATTGTTTATAACCAACCGGTTTAGGCCGCTCTTTTCGTCGTAGCTAACAATATATTGCTTAACATACTGCCTGACATTTGAGGCGACGATCTTATCGACATCTTTGTTAGTCAGTTTCCTGCCTGGGTTTGAAGGCGTCCCGTCCCGCAGCGCACCGTCGCTGTCTTTGAACACAGTCCGCTTCGACACCTCGGACGTGCGCAGTGTTATTTGCTCGCCGGGTTCAAGGTCAAACAAGTCCTGTAAAACTTTGCGGGATCGGTTCATCCCCACATGAAGTTTCGGCATGTTGTCTTCTTGGGCGTACACTTTACTGGCAAGGTTATCGAGTTTCTTTACAGATAACCCGAGAAGTTCGGTCTCAGCCAGAGAGCGCAAGAATTGACGGACTTTTCCTGGGGACTCACCTGGGAGGATTCCATCTCTCGTTGAGCGCAACAGTTCGCCAGCAACAAAGTCTGTGTTTGCAATGCCTGACTCATCAACAATAGATGCGCTGCGATTGGTTAAGTGCTCTTCTGTTCCCGGCCTTGTGTTCTTCCGGTAGTCACCTAACTTACCCGCTTTATGATTTAGATAAGTAGCGCTATCCGCTTTCATTCGGATTGCAAACTGCACAGGGCCTTCGTCGTAGCCGAGCATAATTCTGCCAGCAACACCCGCTGCGTTATTCACATGAGGCGTGAAGTTGCGAACTGTTACATTAGCCTTAAAGGCTTGAAGTAACTTATTCCATATACCCGGTGTTGCCTGAGTCCTTGCAAGCCAGTTTATAGTGCCCTCTAAACCCGGAGATAGGTAATAGTCGGATTTGTTTTGAAGATCCTTCGCCAGTTTAACGAGATCTTTAGGGGCGTCAGGGTTGTCGATAATCGAAGCGCGCAAGCTGTCTGTAAAGTTCGTCCGTTTCTCGGGTGCGTAAGATCTAACTTCATCTGCTACTTGGAATAGCACCTCTTGGAAGTTAGCTCTCTCACGCGCTGTGGAAGAACCAAGAACCTCATCTAGTATTTTGCTCTGGGTTTGTGCGTCCATGCTCCGTAACGCAGCTGATAGAGCCCGCCCGTCATTGCCCATTGCTGAAGCAGGTATCGCCTGAGGCAAACTAACCCCACCTCGTGTGACATCTTTACCCGCAAGTACTCTAGCGAGCGCAGCAGCATACACCTCAGGCTGAACTGAAGATAACGGAATACCTTCAAGCGCTTTTCTCATCCCAAGTTTGGTTGCTTCAGAAGCAAGGGCGGAGGCTTTCGCTGCTTCGACAGGTAACTGCGAATATCGAAGAGCAGAGTTTGAAGCCACTTGGCCTAGTATTTCTTTTTGTTTCGCCTCGGTCATGCTCTCAAAAGCTTTTTTAACTTGGCGATCAACATCAATATAAATGTCATCACCGATCCGAAACTTGGCGCTCAATTGACTAGAGCCCATTGCAGGCTCTTCTGCGATCTGGCCTATTTGCTCCCGTATCCGATCCATAACAACGCCACGCTTTTCCTGGCGAGTACCGAAGTCTTCAAAGTCCCGAATCTGTTCTGCAAACTCTTTCTTAATATTATCGATTACCCGAGCAGCCAAGTCGCCGTTCTGAAGAAGGATCGAGTTTCGGTCTCCAACATTCGCAAGCCTAGCCGAAAGCATCTTGCCTACTTCAGGGCTGATGCCCATCTCACTCATAAGAGAATCAAACTCAGCAAGGGCTGAGCTTAGTCTCTCGCTTGGGTACACATTTACATTGTCTGCATCTACCGCCTTACGAAGGGCTTGTATCTCTCCCCTAAGGCGCCGGATTTGGTCGTTAGTATATTTCTTAGATGATGGCTTGGCCGCCGCCTGATCGGACTGAAGCTTCTCGAGTTGCATCTGGAGCTTTTCAATCGCATTGCCTGCCTCAGCCCTCGATAAACGAAGCTCTCCTCCAGCAAAATCATATTCAAAATCCTGCCGCCGGCCCGTAGATAGAGGGATTTCGCTAGTTCCCGGAGGCAAAGGTGCGTCATCAGCACGCCCGGCTTTTGCTACTAAAGCGTCTTTCTCTTCAAACGCTTTACCTATTCGATCCGCAATAGATCGCATCCGATTCTTTTGTTCTGCCGAGGCCATCATCAAACCTCGGACTGCCAGCTCGGCGTTGCCATTTGTTTGTGCTGACGTGTGCCGCAGAAGTTGAGCAACCTTCCTCGTAATATTGCGAGTCATTTTAGTATTCGGGTACAGCACCCTTGCCGCAGCAAACAGAAGCCCCGTTTCAATGGGCGTCCCAGCCATGAAGCCGACTTTGGCTCCATCGGCAAACTTCTTAGCAATATCTCCCGCTGTCATGTATCGCTGACCCGGCATGAGATCGACGACCCGGCCTTTGTCGCTGGTTTTCTTTGCTGCTTTCCCGACATTGACCACTTGATTGTTTACGATGCCAAGCCCAGTCGAGCCGACCCCTGGGTTAAAGACTCGCCCAACTTCAACGTCGGCAATCTTCTGCATCCCACTGCGGACAACATTATCAAACTTATCAAGGCCCTCAAGAAACCGGTCAGCTTGCTTGCCGAACTTGCCCCGTAATAGCTGCATAGCCTTTGGACTGCGCAGCACAACTTTGCCAACAGGGTGCAGACCTAAAGCTACTGATGCTGGCCGAGCCTGGAAATTGCGCCCTAGTTTTCTGGGATTTAAAGTAGCGATTGTTGACGCAACAGCGCCTCCTGACATCATGAACCCGAGTTGTCGCATCATATCAGGGTCCGCACCAAACGCTGCTTCGATGAACGTTGCTGCTAACGTAGGGAACGCACTGGTCACATCTCGTAAATCACTAATAGCGTTTTGAAAGTTACTGTCTTTCTCGAATCTTTCTTCTAGTTCTTCATCGACATCTTTGACTGCTTTTCCAAAAGCACTTTGATCTAGGTAGAGATTTTCCACCTCTTCCATTTGATCTATAATTACTTCTCTTTGAGGCCCCGTGAGGTCCGGGTTATCCAAGCGCTTCAGGAGCTTTTTCATTTCACTGGTAGAAGCAAAACTAAGAAGAAAATGGTCGAAGATGCTTTGAGCGCCTTCAGCGACACCAATAGCGCCGCCCACCATACGCAACGTAGGCTTGATTGTAGCGCCTGCAACGCCCTCAGCGATACGGCCAAGCGCTTCCGCCGGCTCTGGGGTTGTGCTTTGAGTAAGCCTAGGGTCTAAGGCTTCGGTTACTTTTTGCCGCCGAGCCTCCGCTTCTTGGAACGTCTCTTCCTGCGGGGTTGCTTCAATAACTAGCGGCTGAGCCAGTGTGATCTTTTTGCGTTTTTTCTCCGCAGGGTCTTCGCCCGACAAGGCGTCAAGGGCATCATTCGACGCCATCGTTCTCGCCCTCCGTAAAGACATTAATGTCCAGATCCTCTGCTATCTTATCTACCTCGTCCAAAGCCAAGAGGCCTTTCTCGAAAGGTATTGAAGCGCCCCATTTACGAACGCCTATGCCAATTTTGTTGAACTTCTTAATAGCTTGGTCGGCGTTTTTCTTGTTTGTTTTGAGCGCTGTTACAGCATCATTGGCATTCTTAATCTGCTCATCTAAATCAACAATGACAGGGTCTTTGCCTCCGTTCGGGTTTAACACCGATCGCTCGTACTGACGCCTGTCAGCCCGTTTCAAGCGTTGAATCTTCTGCTGGTAACGAATTTTATCTGTGTTTAAGCGAGCAGCAGAAGACTGTGCTTTCTTGATGCTGCCTGTTAACTCTCGACTCAAACGACCCGTTGCTTTCTCCTGCCCTTTAATTGCTGAGTTAAGATTCCGAAAGTTGCTTTCGTTGAACCTTCGCTCGTCGGAGCCAATACGCCTGTTACCGAGCGTCCTACGAAGTTTTCTAGTAGCTTCCTTTGCCGCCATGTAGTCTTTATGTTTACGCTCTTTAAACTCTTGATTGTAAGCCCACTCTTCACGTCTTTTAAATTCTCTATCAATTCGGATCCTGACTTTCTCTGCGTCAAGATCATAACGCTTGTCAGCTAACTCAGCGTCGCTTTCTGCTTTGTCTTTCCTGAACTGAAGCCTGTTCGACTTAAGGTTTTGGCGCTCTGTTTCGATTTCCCGGCGCTGAACTAGGCGACGGTCAAACCTGTCTGCTGTAGCGGCTGCCCTAAGGGCCTGTAGGGACTGGGCTTGGCTCGGAAACTCTTTCATGATTTGCCGCTGGAACCCGCCCCGAGTATCGAAGAGGTCTGACACCCTAGTCGGCGCTACATCAATCATCGTAGCGGCATCGAGGATTTGCCGTTGAGCCTCAGGGGTATAGGCTGTCCTCGCCATTGACACCAAGCGCTCTTGCCGCTCCGCATCACTTGCGCCTAAACCTTGGACTACCGTTTCTAGTTGTATACGCTCAACGTCTTCTTCGGTAGCGGGAGCAACCCCTGAAAGTGACTCTTGGACAGCCTGCTGCTCTGCTTGGCGCTGTTGCTGCGTCGCTTCGTCAACAAACTGCTCTGCCTCTTGAGTCGCACGCATTGCCTGCTCGGTCACCTCTTCGGCAGCCAGATCCTCAGCTTTCTCTGTAGGCAACATATACGGTTCGAGTTGCTCAACCTCAGACTCTGCTGCAGCGCTGCGGTCCCGAAACGATCTCATCTCCCTGTCTCGCTCAGCTTGTCTGCCAAGTGCTGCTGCCGCTAAACGGCCTTGCTGCCCTTGTCCGCTTAACGTTTCAATCGTCTCTGCGGTCTCGGCCGTAACGGGAGCCCCTTGGCCAATCCCTTGCTCTCTTACCACTGTCTCAATAGATTCTTGAACCTTCGGCATCACCATTTGGCTCGTTGCCTTAGCGGCAGCTGCGGAACGCAATGCTTCCGGCAAAGGAATGCTGCCAACTAAACTACCAATTCCTTTAGCGGCGCTAGCAACTTTCCCTGCTGTTTGAGCCGCTTGCCCGACAAACTTGAGCATGCCCTCAGGAGTTTTGCGCTCCTCTTGCTTCTGGAAGGCTGCCCTGCGCAAAGCATTCTGCAGTTGCTGGTCCTTAGTCGTACCAAGGGCATCAGCGACGCTTGTAGCCCCCGTGCGAGTTGTCAGTCCTGGTAGCACTCGACCCATGATAAACTCCTATGCCTGAGCCATGCCGGCAAACGGATCGTTACCCTGCTGGAGGTTTGCTCTGATTTGAGCAATCATCTGCAACGCCAAGGGGTCTCTGGTTGTTCTTTCTAAGGCATCCAACTCTGCATCTCTTGCTGCTGGGCTTGCCGCTTGGCCAATGTTCGCACCAACTAAGTTGCCGGCCTTGTTCATAAAGGTCTGTCTGTTGCGATCAATAATCGAGCGAAGTTCTGAACTAATGCGCTCAACATCGACACCGGGTTTAGCAATCGACTCAATAGCCTGTTGTGCTCGCTCAGCTTTGGCTCGGGCTGTCTTCTCAGCAGCTTGCCTGATCTGATCCCCAAATCGAGTCCCAATGTTCTCCGCTTCACCGCCTACCATCTTAGCGGCAGAAGCAGCGCCAATAATGTTGCCCCTAGCACCTTGTGAGGCCATACGAAGAGCCGCTTGCCTGCGCATTTCATTAGTTGCGACGCCTTGCGCCTCACGAAGTCGCCCTGGCTCTTGTCCGTAAAGATTAACAAGATCGTCCATCCGTTGCGATTCGGTTTCCCGCAGGCGCCTCAGTTGCTCCTGCTGCTCAATCAACGGATCGTATTGATCGGTCTGGGCTTGACGATTAGTGCCTGGGGCAGCCGTTCCGTAACTAGGGTCCCCAGGTGATCCCGGAGATAACCTAAAACCCGATCGTCTTGCTCTGCGTTCTTCTTCAGTCGCCATAACCTGCTCCCATCAGCAAAGATGCTTCTTGCCGATAATGTATACTTGAAATCCGCCCTGACCGATAATGACTTCGTTATTAGCCATTTGCTCAAAGCCGTTTGCCGTTTGCTCTACAGCCCAACGCACTTCTATGAACTGCTCGTAGCCATCCTGCGCAAGAACCGTGTCTGAACCATTCGGCAGATCCGCCATTGGCGACCTTGCTAAATCGAGCGAGTTAGTCTGGCCAGCGAAAACTGGAGGCCCGGTGTTGGTGAGGGCTGGGTTAACCGTTGCGTTGTAACCAGAGCCTGGAGCGCCCGCTGGGTACACTAGGGGTATACTCAAGAGGTCACCTTGGCAGAACGATAGCCCTCTTGTTTGAGACTGTAGCCTACTAACTCTGTAGCTGTCGATCGTAGCACGGTTCCACTCTGCGTAAGCCACGTTTCTTGAACTGCGGATGTCGCTGCGAATACCAGAGCCAATCCCCACTCCTACTTTGTGAGCAAGCCCAGCGGAAGCAGCAGAGGCCCATTGGTTATTGGCACTGTAATCAAGCGCCTTGTCTGCTGTAGCGCCTGCTGACGCTCCTGGTTTCCCGCTGTAATTTACGAACGCAATGACGTGGTGCACTGTAAAGGGAAACCGGATCGGAATAATCCTGCGGTCTACGGTAGGGAGCTTGTACGGTGAGGCCCCCACGAACGGCATCTTCTCCAGCAACACAGCATCGGTATCAGCTGAAGCCTGACTTCCTTTGCAGTACCAACCGTTACCCCACATAGGAACCGAGATGACTTCATAGGAAGCGTCGGTCTTAATGTTGCTTGCACCCCAGCGCCTAGAGCGGTTGGTCATACCGCCGAGCAAGCCACGCAAGAACTTAACATCAGTCTTGGCGAGAGCGCCGGATACGCCGTCATCCCCGCCACCGGTGTCTGCTCTGATTACAGCGTCAGCTGCAGGAGTAGCGACCGTTTCGGGGTCAGTGTATCGCCCCCCGTATTGAGCCGCTGCAGGCAAGTAAGGCGACTGAGGCATGTTCTGGATGGTAGCCCCTGAATCCCGCTCAATCAGCTTGGTGCGAAACTTCATGGTCACCAGCAAACTGTCGATCCTCAACTCTGTAGCAGACTCAGCAAAACTGCCGCAGTCTACAGAAAGTAGGTACGCAGAATATGGATCGAACATAGTATCCAAGTTAGGATTAACGCCGGGATTAAATCTTCGATACTCGCTGTTCCAAAGAATGTTAGGGTAATCCAAAGATAGAACAACGTTGGTCATCTCCGGTGACACCGCTGGTAAACTACCTACCGTGATGGCTGTCCCCGTAAACACATCGACAGGCTTGCGCTGGATCGTAATGTTGAACGCTGCTTTGTCTGCCTCTGTTTGACTAAGCGATCCGTTAGACCGAATCGTAACAAACGGAGTAGCCTGCGTATCCATCGACAAGCCAATGCTCTCTAGGATGTAAACTGGGGTTGTTGGTGACACCATAGCGGTAGAACTAAATGACTCTTGCGGTGGAGGCAGGGTAAATCCAGCGCAGGCTTTCATGGTCTTTACACCGTCAACATCTTGGAAGAACGTCTTTGGTGTAATGTTACTAAGGGACACGTTAACTCGAAACGATCCAGCGTTGTTTTCAATCTCGCTCGAGTCAAACCCTGTTGAGGTAATCCGAGTAAGAGCACTCTGCACTTGTGTGTGGATATGCGAGGTCAAGAGCTTTACGCCCCTGCTCAAACGCTTGAAGCCTATCTTAGACATTCGACAATGGCTCCAGAAGCGAAAGCGTTAGCGACGGAGAAAAGGTATTCCAAGGAGTAGCGCCCCAGTGAGCATACCCAGGGGTTGGGCCTACTGAGTTATACTTAGGAATGCACAAAGCCACCCGGACCCGAGACAGACCCGGTATAGGCAAGTTCAGCCCGGTTAGCGTCAAGCCCCATCCGCAAGCTTCTCCGCCCGGAAACGCTGGCACCATACTGTTCGTCGAAGCCACCCCAGGAATAGCCGTCATCTTCCAAGCATCCATACTCATAGCGTATTTATGAACGATGGCGTCGGACTGGCTGCGGTCTTCGGGTATAAACGGCGCATCCACTATAACGAACAACTGCACATCCGAAACACTTGGAGCCGCATAAGGGGACGATGACCCTCCCGGTAACTGGTGAGACGGTGTTGCAGAGCCGTCGTCTTGGATCATCAAGCAGTCAACATCTTGCAGGATAAAAGGGTTCTCTACCTGAATCGATGTCTCCCAGAACAATTGGTCTAGGACATCACCTACTGGCTGAGTCAGGCTCTTGAAGCCCTTGAATCGTTCCCGGTTGAGCGTCTTCGTAGTCGCTGGCGCTATAACTGGATAGGTCGTGTTGTACGGAGCTTGCTGGAAAGGCGAAAACCCTACGACAATCTGATTCTGCACAAACCGTCGTTTGACATAGTAGCCAGGGACCTGATCGCAAATCTCTTCCAGCTCCTGAAGGGCTTGCTCGATACGGTTACCGTCGATCGTGGTGCCATCAGAGAACTGCTCTTTAGTGATTGTTCTAAGGCTCACGGCACTACTCCAAGAATGTTGGCCGCTGAGATGTTAACAAACGGAGCCGCTACCACGTCCGTCAAATTAACACAGCCGACTACTGACCCACGATTAGTGGCACCAGCGTCTTGGTTGTACACCAGCGCCCCTGTGTTGCTCTGGTTACCGTAGAATACGCATCCGATAAAGGCAGCATACGAACCTGTTTCCATTAACAAGTAAGTATCAGTAGCCGCTAATTGTTTGTTATCCGCTTTGACGATGTGGCAGTTATTGAGGGCTAGCCTAGCATTGTTTCTTACTACAATCGCTGGGTTGTTACCGTCGCAAACCAGTGTCAAATTTGACAGCGTCACGTTTCCTGTAACTACGATCTGCTTGCGAACGACCGACCCTGGCGACCCCTTAATTGTTGTTCTGCTCCCTTTGGCCTCAAACCCGCCGTGAGAGCCCGACAGCAACAGCCCGCCGTAGTCCAGAGTCCTGCGCTGCTGAAGCACTTGGTTTGGCATGACTAGGTCAGTAGCTAACGCATTGATAATGTCCGTCTTTTGGTTGACCGTGGCGTTCTCGTCAATCTCCGCAAGGCTAGCGTCAGACTCTACCTGAGTGGCAACGATCGTGCTCATCGGCCGGTCCTTCGCCGGGTACCACCTGGTCGGATCACAGCTTTAGCGCTGGCAATCTCAACCTTTTCAGCCCGGTCACGCATAAACCCAAACATCATGTACGATAGGTAAGCACCCTTGACGCTATCCGAAGTAGCAATCGTGTCATGCTCTTCGTCATCCACTAAATACTCTCCATACTTAGGCGTTGCGTTAAACCGCCTGTACCTCATTGAAGACGTAGCGGTGTCCTTGTACCGAGTGCGTAACGGAAACTTGTCCGCAATTTTTACTAGCCCGCTTGAGAAATCAATGACTTGGCTAGTCCACCCTTTCCAGTCAGCGCCCAGTAGCGTGTTGTATACGCCCCAGATCCAGTTAGGAGACAGCGGAGAAGTGCCTGCCCCGTGCGTCACCATGCGAGCGAAGATGCCCCGAGCTTTAATGTGGTCAGCGCTTTCGATCCCTACTTGAGGCGATTTGTACGCCCAGTCTACAGGCTGCGCCACGTCGTTGTTAGCGTGCAATGGGCCATAGTGCTGGTTCCAAATGTAGACCGAAAGCGAGGTATAAACAGGGCCAAGCGCTTGAATCCTTGCTTGGGCTCCTGCCCCCGAAAAATCAAACCCGTAGTCCAGAAGCGTCGCCGTACTGCTAACTGGAGTCATAGGCAGCAACACAAACGGATTCCGCTGCTTATCAGCAAACGCAAGCGGTGTTCCCCCTCCGGCATACACAATAGAAATTGTCGATGTAGCAGGCGTGACCGTGTAGGTAAGGCCGGCAATATTTAACGCTCTTCGTTCTGGCGGTATGACCAATGACGCTCCCGGAGTCCAGCGGGTCTTATCATAGGTGAATATCAGCTCGACCCCGACCGGGAACCCGGCAGGTACGGCAGTGTAGTCAGGAACTATTTCAATCGGAATCCAGTGAGTTTCGGTTAAGGCAGCACCACCGAGGGCGTCGTAGATTGGCTTCCCGAAATAGGCTCGAGCATTGCCCGCAGCAGCAGTGGCCCGCTTCTTAAACTCCCCGTACACAAGGCGCTGGTCTTCGTTGTAAATCGATCGGTCGATAGCGCCGCCTCGCCCAAGCTGCATCAGGTAATAACTTGATGAGTAGATCGTCTCTGCTCGAGTTGTTGCGCTAGTAAAGGTCCCTGTTTCAACCGACCCAACAAGGAACACTTCTCTGGTGCCTGTCATCACATAAGGATTAGTAATGTTCTGCTGGACACCGACCACTGCAGCGCCGCCGCTTTCCTTGACGGTAGACTCGACAGGCCACAGGGACCAGCCTCCTTGGTTGTAACACCACAAGGCGTTTGACCCAGGGTACGACACAAACAAAGACTCGGTCTCTTGGCTGTACGCAATGCTAATGTCTTCGCTGTCCGACTGCCTATACAACGTCCGAGGTTGAGCATCGGCGACAGGATTAGAAACACCAGCAGCTGTTAGGTAGTTATTTAGCGGACAGGTAATACCGCCTTTGAAGAAGTCGTTAATTGGTTTGGATAACTCTTCGATCTGAAGGCCGTTGCTTGAGGCATAGACCCCGTTGGTGTCTGCCCAGAAGATCGTAGACCCTACTGAAGTCAGCGTCCGAGAGGAAAGACAACCCACGTTTCTGCTAACAACCGTAAACCGGCCCGGAGCGAGGAGGGCGCCTTGGCTTGGCTGGAACAGCAGCATCTCGGTTTCGGTAAACACTGCTAGGTTAACGCCTGTTTCAGCGATCGCTATTACGGGGTTCTTACTCGGAACATTGACAGCATTCCCGTCAATAAATGCGTTAGGAAAGTTCTCGTCGGAAAACAGAAGTTGCGACTCAGACGCCACTACAAACCGGCCGCCTAGAGTAGTGATTGCTACTGGCGCAGGAAAGTTCTGCTCCGTAAGATACGCCAAAGCGTCTATCGAGGGGCCGTCAATAGGCACTACTTTTGTAACCAAACAGTCTTCGCTATACCCTTTGACCCAATCATTTGATTGAGTTGAGTCCACGGTCTGGTCTCTGGACTCCCGGAAGTCTGCCGGCAAATAGGACAAGAGCCCTGTCAGGCGATTCCCAAAGAACAAATTGTTCTGGTACATTGTGAAGTAAAACGGATCATCAATGCCATACAAGAACGACTGGTTGTCATAGGTTTCATTGGTCGAGTAGTTACCATACCACTCTTCCATGCGGGGTGTGTTGTACTCACCAAACGCCGCTGTTTTATTCTGAGCTGTGTGCCTAAACAGGACCTGCTCGTAATGATTGCCAGTGCTCGTATCGAAGATCGAGACTGAGTAATACGATCCCCACCGGCTTGATGAGTCGATGGTGTCCGTTCCGCTGCGAGCGTTGACCAGGAACACCGATACGATCTGCTCGGTTCCCCACTCCGTTTGCACGAGGTGCGACCCGAGGTGCTTAGTCATGCCCCACTCTGTAGCGATTCCAGCCCGCAGAGTCGTATCAAGCTGCGCCATCTGACCAAACCCTGGGCGAGTCTGCCAGTTCGGTGAGCCTTTCGGGCGCCACATGTTCTGCACCCAAACGCCTCGTTCCGCAGGACGGCCTTCGGTTCCACCAGCGATTAACTCAACATCAGTACCCGGTGTTGCCATGATCAGCCCATGTAAAATTCGACTTGAGGAGTAATGTAGTGCGACCCTGCAGCGTTTCGCCCTTGAGTAAGATAGTTCACTAGATCAAGCCGCCGGATGGCTAACTGGTTCTGCAGCACTGGATTGGCTGCCCCATCTCGGATTTGATAGTACTGCGCAGCAAGTAAAGCGATCAGTGGATGCTGGTCTTGCAGATCATCAATGTACTCGTTGTCCCCTGCCCCATGCAGAGCCCAGTTCACAGTGCTGGCCGGGACAAACTCAATCCGAAAGAAGTCTGTTCGCTCTGAGTTGAAGACGATGTTGCGCCCGCTCAGGCAGTACTCGCCCTGCTCTCGGTTGAGTTGTTCCTGATTAGGGCATGCCTCGAGGTAGTACTGGATCTCATTGCCGGCGATCGTGTTGATCTGACCCAGACGCAGGAACCGCTCCATGCGATTGGTTGCTCCCGGACCCAACAGCGAGCCATCAAGGCTAAAGGTCTTACCTGCTGCCGTGAACTTGTACTGCGTATTGTAGATGTCAGGATCGACAGAGTAGACCGATTGCCTAAACTCTCGATACCCTTGCGCTAAATACGACTCAGCTTGAGCGTCCGTTAGAAACGTTTGATCCGTCTCATCGATCAAGGCCCTAAACAAATCGTAGACTTGCGTTACGTTCATCCCTGGGCTCCCATAATCGTGGTCGGCAGACCCTGCTCAGGCCCTTGCTCGTCTACCATCTGTCGGTTCATATCCATAACGCCCATGCGTTCGGATTCCATCTGCGCTTGGATTGCCGAAGTCGGTGACTCCATGGTCACGGCCATCTCCGTCATCTGCTCAGGAGGTGCCGACCGAGGGAAGACCTTACGGTTCTTGAGCGCCTCGACTTGGACTTCCGCTTGCGTGCCAAAGGTCTCAACACTGAGGTAGATGTCACGGATGTACTGTTGGCGTTCTTCCGGCAGCTGGTAATACTGATCCGTTCGGATGTAGTCACCAAAGACTTCGCCGAATGACTTGAGGTCGTCCGTCGGGAAGATCTCGATAGCAGCGCCCAGTTTAGCCGCCTCAAGAAGATCCTGAGCGTGCGCCATAGCCTGCAGTTTCTCGCTGACCTGCTCGAGGCCACTACCAAACGTCAGTTCCTTCATGGCGTCAGCAGGCTGCAACATGCCCATCTGGACAAGGTCGAGCACCTTCTGATCACGATCCTTGCGCTCATCACGGAACATAGAGCCCGCTTCGATGAACACTTCAGGGTCCTTCATAAGACTCGTGCTGTCTAAGGCATGGAAGACGACTTGCCCTAAGTTATCGAGCATACGCACCATGCGCTTCTCGGTGTAGTACTTCTGCATCAGCGTCAGCGCTACTTTGCTCAGATCAATGACGGCCTCTTCAAGGTCCTCTTGCGTCACCATCAACTGTTGCGAGTCTTTGCTTGCAAGCGATTGCATGGCTACACTTGAGGTAACCCCTACCGCTCGCTTACCAAGGCTCGTAGCGTGGACACCAGCCACGTCTAACATCTCTCCATGAAGCACTGAGACCTGCTGGAGAACGTAGCCGGGTAGTGAGGGCATCTGAACCGGCATAGGTCGTTGCCCACCTACGTCGTTGTAATAGACTTTCTCACCTCGTCGCCGGGTAATGCTCGACGGACCGACACCTGCGCTCTTCGGGATCATCCACTTCGGGTTAGCAATCAGGTCACTGTTCTCAATGATCTGACCACGGACTCGGTTGTACTGGTCTTGGATGTCGAGCAGTGGCTCAATCATGCCCATACCCCACAACTGACCCGGAACCGGAGTGTAGCGGATGAACTGGATCGGCATCGTCTTGCCTACCCACTCCCCTTCAAAAAGATAACTACCGCCAAGAACAACGCGACGCTCACCGCTGCGAAAGTATACATCATAGATTTCTACTCGATCCTTCGGTGTCGAAGTCTGCCGGAGCCTGAACCATGACGCACCAGGCGTTGAGTTAGTGGCTTCAGCAGCATTCTTAATGATGTCCTTCTTATTCGGGTAAGCCTCTTCAAGTTCTTCTCGGTTCACCAACTTAGCGTACCCAATCCAATTACATTGGTCAGGATCGTCAAGGCCCGGCTCGAAGTACAGGTCATACGGACTAATGGCTTCGGTGGTTACCTTCTCGCCATTGTACTTAGTATGAAGGCCCACGTTGCCGCAGGTCAGGAGCCATCGAATGGCGTCCACAAGCTTGCGTTTGATCTTATCGTTGTTCCAGTAATACTTGAGGGCATACTCGCAGCTCTTCGCCTTGATGATGTCCTCGTTTGATTCACTGGCTGGCAACACAGTAGCCGAAGGATAAGCCAACGTAAGCCGTGCTTGCACATTGCGGTAGATGTTTACGATCAGGTTGATTGTCACCTGCATCTCATCTGCGCCCGTGCGGACAAAGGTTTGCTTTACCCTGTCGTATTTAACGTGCTGCTTTCCCTGAAGGAAGAGCAAGCAAAGATCCCAAGCACGAGCAAACTTCTGCCGATCACTTCTACACTTTGCAATTTGATCCGAAAGTTTACCTGCGTCAGGAATCTTCATGTCTCTACCTTACGAATAACTAGCGTTCTGTTTGGAGTAGTCCACCATCTTGTTCTTGATGCGTTTTGCCGCAGCACCACGCAAGGACTTACCCTCAGCCGCTGCTTTATTAAACTTCTTCTTACCGTATTTCTTGCGACCAATCGAGGCAGCAATAGCGCCAGCAGCCTTAGGGCTCTTGCCCTGAGACTCAATCTTCTTCTGCAACTTACCGAAGCCCATGTAGGCCATGTCACCATCTCCATTTGAGACCAGCGCCGACTGCCCATTCAGGATCGCCGCCCCAGTCTGATTTGATCTCGCCTGTCATCCCGACTTCAAATTGCTTGCTGACACGATGAGTAAGATCCCCACGGACAAACCAAAGATCGTCGTTACTGCCAAGGTTGAGATCGATGCCCCCAGAATCCTTCGGACTAAGATTTTTTAATCCTGGGTTTCGGGGGATGGTGCCGGGGGGTTGTTTACACTCTCCAGCGCCGCACGTTTCTCTTTAGCAGCATCCTGCCAAGCAACACCGAGGATTGCACCAAGCAAACCCATAACACTGACCACGATCTCTTCGACAGGCATCTCGGGGTTTACAGCCCTCAACACCATCGGAAGCAAAGCAGCTGCGATACCCATGACGATCTTACGCCAACCAGTTCCACCGTTTTTCATTAGGGCTCCCCTAAAATCTGCTGCGGAGACAAATCATCATCCCCGACTTGGGAGGAATCACCCCCCCACCAGTTCCGGACATCACGCCAGATGATAAACACCAATGCGGTCTGAGCCAGATCCAGTGAGAGGGCAATCCACTCCACGTTAGTACTACGCCGGGAAGTTCAAGCCGACCAAGATCGCATTGCGATTAGGCTGCTTGCAAACCAAGTTGTAGTAGTACCGGACATACGCTTCATACGAATCGCTTGCCGAGACACGGCTAAGGACGTTGCCGTCCAAGTCAGCCAAGTTCGGATCTTCGATCTGCACGAGAGCCCACGAGCGAGTGTGCAAGAAGATCAAGAGACCCTTGCCGCAGTGACGGCTCACCTTAAGCGGAATGCCGTTGAACGCCAACTGACCCATGTCGAAGCCAGCATCACCGTTGTCTACCGACTTGGTGCGGCTGGTGCTTGCTGAGCCACCGGCAGCGCTCACGAAGGACAACTGACCGACGTACTGCTGACGGAACACATAGTGTGCCAACATGCAGTCAGGCGTGGAGCCCGATTCGGTAGCGATGTCATCGATCATGGCCTGCATACGACCCGTCGAAAGATCAACGCGGTCACCCGTGCCAGCAAGGTTTGCCGCACGAATAATGCTTTGCAGCACAACGTCAGTGCCAACGCTTCGATCAACACCAAAGTGCGTCTTCTCACCGAGGTTGCCATAGATACCCATGGACTCAGCGGTCTTAGCACCAATGATGACAAGGTGAGCAGTACCCGCAGCAGCAGTTCCCGCACCATCAATGTCACGCGTGTCGACAGCGGCATCAAACTTGATGTGTTGCTTAGCGCCTGCGTCACGATACATCGTCACAGCAATCGACTTATAGGTGTCGAGACGAACAAGCGTACCCGCAACCTTGGCACCAGCGCCTTCGGGGATCAAATCAATGTTGCCCGAAAACTCAATCGCAGCATTAGCGCCGAACGCTTCACGCTCGTTCAAGAAGCCAACACCACCAGCACCCGTAAACAGGGCTTGATCGCAAGCGTTCTTGACGGTTTCCATTGCGCCATCAAGCTCGACCTGGAGGCCGTTGATGAACGCACCCACGCTGGCTTTAGCCTGAGCGATTGCCGGGCCATCGATTTGCATGCGTCCGTACAGGTACTTAGCAGTAACCGTAAGCGAAGCATAAGTCTGGCTTCCGACGGGCGGAAGAGCAGCCGTTGCGCTAAACGCAGGAGAGTTATTGCGAGCAGTCCGCACGGGAATGATCGCTTCTTTACCAACCCAATCGACCTTGGTCTTTTGGAAGAGGTCAAACGCCATGATTTCGTTGTTCAACTGGTCCTGCAAGGGTCCCAGATAGAACTGCTTCATCACCGCGCTTAACGTAGTTAAACTAGCAGCAGCCATTGTACTATTCCTTAATAGTTAGGATCACCCAGTCCATGCTGCTTCAATTGCTTTCCGAGCCTGTGCATGAGCATCTTCCCATGAACTAGGACTCTGAGAGCCAGCAAAGCCGCGTGATCCATTGTTTGATTTATTACGAACTTCAGGGGGCACGTCTGGAGGCGTAGCAGGAGCCTGCTGTTGCAGGTGCGGGTTCGATTCAAGGTACTCAGCAATTACGGACTCTCGCATCTCAGCAACTCTCGCCGCTTCAGATGTCGCTAGTTCCATAAGGTCCGCATCGGGATTCTGCTGCACATGCTGCAGTAAGGCGATCGGATCGACATTGGGATGCTCTTGCTGGATGGTAGCAATCTGCTGTTCCATCTGGCTCATGTGCTCCCGGATCGTTGCTTCACGCTCTGTCTCTACCAGTCTATTTTCCAACATGGCCAAGCGCTTATCGTAGGGATCGACATCATCATAGTCATACGATTCCTCCGAACTGGTTTGTTGCGGCTGGTTCATGTTGTAGCGTCGCAGGGTTTCAAGTTCCTGCTCAGCTTGACGAAGACGATCCACTTCCTGCCGGAGCGTTTCAGCCTCATCTGCGTACTGGTTCTTTGCTGCGATAACCTTTGAGAAACGAGAATAAGGCACATTATGCCCCGACTCATCCTCAACTTCATCGGTCTCATCGCTAGCGTCGAGCGCTACCTCTTCTGGTGCTTCCGACTCATAAACGGGCTCGCTAGCTTCTTCCTGAACCTCTACCGGTTCGGGCTCAGGTGCTTGAGCAGCGGGTTCCTCACCAAGATTGAGTCCTTCGAGCGCGGCGGCTAGCTCGTTCTGTTGTTCTTCTGACAACATAATTTTACGCCTTTCCTACGCGAATGACGCTCGCGCAACGTAGTTACATTGGGTTATATTGAGTTAAGTAACGACGAAGCACCCAATGAAAACTCGTCGCTACCTGTCCCTCGGTACTGTTTGCCGGTTGCCTGTTCCCACTGAAGCATGTCGCTTATGTTGGCTGGCTTCGCCGACTTCTGTACCTCTTGGACGATGTCGTGTATCTGATCAAGTCCCATCAACGCAAGGCCAGTTGCAATGATCATATCGTCATGTTTACCAGCTGCGGCTTCGACTTTACCCCTGTTATTGTAGATTAAACTGTTCGCTTCGAGCATGAAGTTCTGATCCCTGATTTGAATCCACTCCCTTGTGACGTGCTCGTACAGTCTCGTTAGCAACAGGCCTCTTGATTTGACGTTGGTGTTGTAGCCCCACTTAGGCTTCCATACGCCCGAGGTCTTATCGTAGGCGGTGTCCCTGTACATCTGGAAGTACTCTTCGTCTCTTAGGTGCTCGACGATCGATAGACCATACGAGTTAGATTCGATGACAGCTAGAGCGTGATACTCTTTGGCGATCTTTAGCACCTCTTCACGGAAGTCTGACGGTGAGAGCCTCTCGTAAAACGACGCTACTTCTCGAATGGATTTTTTGTCGGTGACATCCAGAACTTTAATAGTGCTAAAGTCCCCACCAGGAGAACCAGAAGCGGTGTCCACTCCCATTGAATAGATGTGGTACTTCTGTCTCTTCTCCCACTGGTGGTATCCTGGCTTGGCGGTGGTGACGCTATAGGTCTCCGGGAAGAATCGATCGCCCGATGTAACGAACGCAACGTCTGGTGATGACGGAAACTCCTGATGGAATATGCGCCAGTTGTTCGCACACTTGACGCGTAGCGTGTACACCAACCAGTTAAACTGCTCATCACTAAGCTTATGTTCCGCACGGTATTCTCGCTCCAGTTTGGTGTAGTCGCTAAACCGAGCCTTGGCGATCTGGCACCGGTCATCAATCATCCACGGCAGAAAGATCTTCTTATAGCCAGCGTCGTTGACCCATAGGTCGTAAGCGCCATTGAGCCCGTTTGCTGTGGACTCCAGCACGATGCTAGCATTTGCATCAGCAGTCTGAAACAATGAGGCGATGGTCTTCTCGACGTTAGACCAGAACGCATACTCGGAGGCATGGATATATTGGTACGTCTGCCCACGGAAGCTGTCGGAGTCGGCACTACCGATCTTGATCTTAGAACCGGTGACGAGGTTCAGTTCGTTATGCCTGTTCTTGATAGCCTTAGGGCGCATTTCGTTCGGAAGGTTCTTGTAGAAGTGCTGGTAGATCGTGAACAGCTCTTTGGCGGCCTCGTCAGTGTGAGCGACGACAGCGACTCGAGTGTTCTTCTTGAACAGAGCCTTCCAGAAGAAGTAGCCAGCGATAACCGTGGACGACCCAAGCTTTCTGGCTTTGAGCACCATTGTTTGGAAACTACCGTCCACCGAATCGATAATTTCGATCTGCGGCTGGTTAAGCTCAAGGCTGACAATCTCACCACTCGTATCGACAATCTTTAGGTAGCGCTGAGCAAAGTACTTGAAGTCTTTCCTGCACTTGATCAGTTCAGACCGTACTCTGTCCTTGCCTAGTTCCATACGAGATTGGCTTCACGCGTCTTACGAGACGATGACTCAAGCATAATCTTGTGGCTGTTCTCGAGCCACTTGATGATCCCCTTAGCGAGACGGACCTGTTCTTCTTCTTCGCCCTTGAGGTCTTCTTCAAAGGTATCGAGAAACTCTGCGAACTGGTGCAACCGGATCAGGAACATCTTCTGCTTCTGGCGAAAGTGACGCTTGTCGATCATGTCGAGCGCCTTCTTCGTAATCTTCGTCTGCTGCCTTGTAATGATTGCCGTGGTGAGAAAGTTCTCTTCCTCGGTGAGCCCGGTGTTTACCACCTGCTTGGCTTCATCTTCTTTAGCGAAGGCGTCGAGCGAGTACTTTACGCTCATGATGCACTCAGTGCATAACTTCTCAATGATTTGGTTGTCGGCTCTCATCTTGGGCATGGCGTAGTCGGTCCTTCAGGGCAAAGTACATGCGCCGGAGTTTGGCGATGTCAGCTTGGTTATCTTCTACAATCTTATTGAGTCGCTCAATATTTTCAATAGCGTCTTCAACTCGCTTGGTCCACGCCCTAGCGGTATGCAGTGTATAGAGCAAGACAATGACCAGGGCGCCATCAGCCCCGTTGAGTACCATCTTGAGTAGTTCGATGGCTTCTATGCTCACTTCACCAGCACCGGTTGCGGGGTGTTGTTACGCTTCTCTTCTTCGTCATCCAGCTCGTCAAGTAATGCTTCGAGCGAGGTGTCCGCACCCTTCTCATCGATGTTCCATGTGCGACGCTCGTTACGGATCTGAGCGGTGATCACATCGGACAAGGTCTTCAGAGCGTGTGCCTTTTTGGAAACTTCGGTATCCGGGATCAGATCGACTGCATCTAGGAGTTTACCTGCTCGCTCCATGATTTGCTGAGACACGGACTTGTGCTGGTCAATCACCTGCTTCATGTCCACTTCTTGCTCTTGGATATGCTCGATGATGCGCTGTTCTGTTTCCTTGCGTGCCTTGGACAGCATGTCGTCACTGATAACCGAGACTTCCCTAGACCACTCTTCGCTCTTCTTGCGCCTGTAAACGGCTGCCTCAGTCAGGTTAAAGGTATCCGCTAGGTGCTTGACGGGCACACCGGCTTCGTACTCGGCACGGATCTTAGCCCATACCGCTGCTGGGAGAATAATGCGTGGCTTGCGAGACATTACTTCTTAGCCTTCGCTTCGGCGGCTTTGCGGATGGCTGGTTTTAACTCGACAACGTCTTCAAGGTTCTTAGTTAAGCGCTTTATAACCGCTGGGTTCTTGCCTGTTTCAGCATACAGTCTTACGGTTTGCTCAGTGGCGTTTTTCTTGCCGTGAAAACCAGTAAGCATCTCAAGGATGTCAAACCCGCCTCCAACTTTTTGCCGGTTGCCTGTTTCTTTGTCTACAAAGTCAGTATCTTTTGGTTTCTTGTGCTGTTTGTAGATTTTCACCTTCTCCTTTTCAGGCAGGCGCTTCCACCAACTTGGCAAATCAGGGCCATCACCGTAAATCAACTCAAGCGAAAGGTCGTCATCAAACCCCGCTTTGTCATGTGCTTTTTGTGCTGCTCGGAAAGACGCCTCTGAAGAAAACGTCTTGGCACCACCGCCGGAGTCAAACCCTTTCTTCATGGCTTTACCAAGCGCTTTTGCTCCTTTGCCTACAATCTTAGCAATGCGCGTAGCCGGGAACATTGCCATAGCAGCTTCTTCTGCCGCCATCTTACCGCCAGATTTCAGGGCTCCCTTAAACTCTTTTGAGGTAACTGTGCCTTGTTTCTCGGCGGCCTTCTCTGCCATTTTCGGGTATGCCATGGTGCTAACTCCATTTCGTTTTGTCAGCCCAGAACGCTGCGCTCATCTTACCTTTGGCGATATTCTTAGCGTGTCTAGACTTGAATGATTTACGTTTCTTCTTCATGCGATCTGTTTCACCAGCCTTGGGTTTGCCTGCTGTGCTTGCCCCTTGCTCGCCAAACCTGATCAACTTCACTTGATTACCTTCTTTAGCCATCACCACATGCGACTTAGTTGGATGGTTCGGTGTGCGCTTAGGCTTATTGAAGCCCTCAAGCCCTAGCTTCTTCATCAGGCGACGTGCTGCTTCGATCCGCTCGGCGCTCATGCTAGCCCTGTACCCAAGCCGTGCTGTGAGTACTGCTTACCTTCACGGGTTGCTTTGGCTTTCTTCGCCTCACCCTTCTTGAGTGCAAGCCTGCCAGCTGCTGTACTCTTGAGACTAGCGATACGCTTCTTGGGCAAGTACACACCTGAGC
>VMHT01145673.1_pt1 | contig 22818 bp, 22 predicted proteins | sample 4693611 | NCBI WGS metagenome assembly VMHT01 (sample SAMN12280063, study PRJNA550983) | marine metagenome | isolation source: seawater sampled from same location over 5 years 0.02-0.2 micron viral filtrate | place: USA: collected off the coast of southern California halfway between the port... ...
AATAATCGAGTTGATGAATTTATAGATAAATATCCTGATAAAGTAACTTTATTAAAAGATCATGGGTTCACATGTGCATCATCATCTTCAGGAGGGACAATGGGCTCCTCATCTTGATCCGGCTCTTGTGGTGGATCCTCTTGATCCTTATCCTTTGTATCAGGTAGAGGTGGTGGTGCTCTCTCACAATCAAACAAGTAACATTTATCACTACATCCTAATCTACACTTACATAAACATCGAGACTGCCAAATAACTAATAATAATGTCCCAACTGCTCCAAGTGACAATGCAAGGGCTCCGGCCAATTGGTCTATTGTAAAATCTTGTAGCTGACCTCCATTTATTTCAACAGCATTACTCTCGCTCATTTTATATATATTATTTATATAATCTTTTTTATTATCTAATTTTTAGTATATAATGGCTGATGCTCCTAAACCCACCAATCGTGACATACTCACAGATATAAATATTTTATTAGATGATGTAGTCAAAGACATTAAAACAATTAAGGACGATGTACATTATATCAAGATTGCAATTTTATCCGGCAAACTTAAACAGATCGAGCAACAAAAACATCAAGATGACCAAATCCAAAAAGGGTGGGGTTTAGGATGGTTTTAATTTTTATCAATACCTTTTTTTTAATTTTATTTTATTATAATTATAATATATTAATATATTATAAAAATGTCAGGATCTTATTGGGGTGTAGGTGATAAAGTTAATATTAATCAAACCGATATTGAGATAAAATGTGAGGGAGCAGATGAGTTTAGAGAAAACCAAGTTATAGGGATATATATCCCTCCATCAGTTAAGTTTTTTAGTGGTAAAGATACTACACTTAATTTTGATGTTGAGGTGGATTATACCAGCAGTGCCACTAATACTCCATGTAAATGGTTACTCGATGCAGTAACCGGAGCAAATGGTTTATTTAGTAAATGTGTTGTGTATGCCGGTAATCGTCAAACAGTATTGGAAACATTAGACCATTATGGATCTTGGTGCTCTGTTAAATATGATTATGATACTAATGATAGTATTAGATCTCGTAGAGCTGTAAGTGAGGGATGTGGTGAGTGGATGCCCCAATCTCGTGGTGAGTGTGGCACATCTAAATCGATCCAAAACAATACTATTTTTAATCAATACAATAAACAATCTAATTTTGGTGTCGAGCCAACAGAGGCCATACTAACAGAGGGCACCACTACCAAAGCATCTGTATCGATCCCAATCCACATGGGGCTTTTTGGAAATAATGATAAGGCAGTGCCAAATGTTTTATTAAATGGTTGTTATTTAGAGCTCACCTGTGAGAGTTATGCCAAGATCTTCAGGATGTTTGATGGTGTTAATAAATTCAACAGGACTGCACTCAATCCTATGTTTCACTCGCTCGATGGAGCTGGACAGCAATGGGCTATTGGATCAGGGCAGACAGAGTTTTATATCTCCAAGCTTAATATGATGAAAAACCCACAACACTGCCCATTCCAAGTAGGAGCCACAATTGGTATGGTAAATCTTAATGATGGAACTACTGTTGGATGGACTAACCCAATAAAAATAGGTAGTATTGCTGATGGTACGGCTGATGCCCCTATTAAGCTTAATCTTGATATTAGTGGTGGTGCTCCGGCACCTGATCAAGTAGTCAGTTTTAATACTGGTGCTGGTGCTCCTAACTTCGCACTCTATTTAGATAATAATGCTGGTGTTGATCCTAAATATAAGATCTCAAATGTCCGTCTCGTTGTTAGACAGCTCGATATAGCTGATTATGAAAAATCAATGATGTCTCGTATGAAAGATGGAGGGGTTGTGCAGTTTGATGTCCCCAGTGTTGCTTGTGGTCTTACGAGTGCTACTAAAAATGAGCTCCAAGCAACCTTATCCGTTCCTATGGAGTTTAGTAAATGTCGGTCAGTCGTGGCGATGCCCAGTGACAATGAGAAAGTTTATACAGTAGCCGAAAATTGTCAAAGTGCCTCCACTTATGCTATTGATACTTTGGAATTTAATCCAAAGGCTACTGATCATATGACTACTAACCACAGCAATCGGTCACATGTCACTGGTATTGGTGACTACCTAACATCATACAATTGGATCATAGACAATAAAATCGTCCCCTCTCGTAAGGTAAATACTGATAAATCGAGCTCCAAGACACAGGGAGCTAATGCCGATCATTTGATTGAGTTAGAGAAAAGTTTAAATCAATCCCACTCGACCCCTTGTAGATCGTTGAGTGCTTTTAAGTCCAATTTTTTGGTAGGCCGTGCTCTAACTTTGGATGATAATACTGTGTTTAATGGTATTGGTAAAGATGTCAGGCTTATGGCTCGATATGAGGGCACAACACCGGATAAAAATAAGCTGTGGAAATTCTTTGTATCTCACATCAAAACAGTAATGATCAAGGGTGATAGTATTAATGTCCAGCAGTAAATAAATAATATAATTTAGTTTTATTCTTCAATATTTTTTTTATCTTTATAATATATAAATGAGTATATTATATAATGGTGATTGTTTAGATGAGATGGCTAATATAGATGATAATAGTGTTGATTTAATATATACTGATCTACCTTATGCAACTAAATCATTTGGTAAATGTACAGATTGCGAGTGGGATAAACCCATCGATTTAGATAAAATGTGGAGTGAGTTTATGAGGATTAAAAAGTTACATACACCTATTTTTATGAGTTGTAATGTAAAATTAGGATATGATTTAATGAGAACCTGCCCTAAAAAATGTCCCTTCAGGTATGAGTTAATTTGGAGTAAAACACAAAAATCAGGGTTTTTATTATCTAAAAAACAACCATTAAGATCTCACGAGCTAATATATGTATTTTATGAGAAACAACCTTATTATGATATATCGAGCCATAAAGTAACACTTTTAAATTCTAAAAATGGTATGAAAGGACAAGATGATTTAATATATGGTAAATCAGTAAAACAAGTCCAAAATAAACAATATGATCCACCACTACCAACAGCAATTATTAAAGATGTAATAAAGGGACATAATAATACATATAATACAGAGGGTCGTAAAAAACCTCTTGTTAGAGAAAAAGGTGGCAAGTATGAGCCTCCTCTCCCTGATAGTTTATTAGAGATTAAAAGTGAGAGAGGCCAACATCAAACTCAAAAACCAGTTGAGCTTATGAGTTGGATATTAAAATATTACTCTAAACCGGATGATGTAGTATTTGATTGTTGCATGGGATCCGGATCGATGGGAGTGGCATGTGTAGAGATGGATCGCAAGTTTATAGGTATAGAGTTAAACCCAAAAATATATGATGTGGCTGTTGGGAGGATTGAGGGTTAATAGTATCCGTTTTGTAATTTATATTAGTAATTAAAAAACAAAATGGATACGACAATTATTTTTGGGGATCCATCTCGATAAAATAATATATTTATTATTATAAATGAAAGAGGTTGTTGCAAAAAATACATTATCTTTTAGTTGCTCTAAAAAAATGAAATGGTTACGGACACCAAAAGATATATGGGAGGAGTTAAGTAAGGAGTTTAAATTCACTTGTGATATGTGTGCAAGTGATAATAATCATTTAGTAGATAAATATTATACTATTGATAATAGCTGTTTAGATAAAGATTGGACTGATGAGATAGGTTATGTCCATCCTTTATTTGATGGTAAAATTGGTAAGTTTGTTGAAAAAGCAAGTAAATCAAAGGGATTATTTGTTTTCTTACTACCGGCATCGACCCATACTTGTTATTTTCACGATTATTTTTATAAAAAAGATAATGTTGAGATTAGGTTTTTAAAACGACAGCCAAAGGGACATCGATTTGGACATGATGATGGCACTGAAGATGATCCAAAGAGTATAGGTTATATTAAACCTTTAATGATATGTATTATGGATAATAGAGATTTTTGAGATTTTTGAGTTTTAAATATTTAAAATAAAATCTTGTATTATAATAAATGAGTGATATAAATCTTAATGAGACAATCAAAAAATCGAGGCCTAATGCCAAAGATAATACTATTAAAATGTATGTATCTAACCTTAATAAATTAAAAAAGATGTTTGATACAGATGATTATGATTTTTTAGATAATGTAGATAAAGTAATGGATAAATTAAAAGATAAACATTATACTACAATCCGTAATTATATTAATGCTATTATTGTATTATTAATGGCATTAAATAGTAAGGGTGATAAGGATAAATTGATCGAGAAATATGACAAAATAAGAGCAGATAAAAATAAGGAATATGAGGATTTTAATGCAACTGGTAAGATCTCATCGAAACAAAAGGCCAACTTTGTAGAGTTAAAAACTATTACAGACATGATCAATAAGATGGGTGAGGATCTTAAAGGTTTTAAAAAAAGAGAGTTAAGTCCCAAAGATAAAATGTTACTCCAAGTCTATATTATTTATCAAATACATATTAGACTGCCTTTGAGAAATGACCTTGCAGAGATGGAGGCAATCCAAAAGAGGACATATAATAAATTAAGTGAGGATGATAAAAAAGCTAAAAATTGGTTAATTGTTGAAAAAGGTAAAATGTGGATGTCACTTAATAAATTCAAAACACAATCTAAATATGAGGAGCTCCGTTTTGATGTCCCCAAAGATTTAGAGAAATTATTAAGATCATATATTAAAATTAATGGGATGGGTGTATTATTTAAATCGAGTACAGGTAAAGCATTATCTCGTAATCAATTATCACAACTATTATTAAAGTATAGTAAAAGATACATTAATAAATCGATCTCAACAACCATGCTCCGTAAAATTGTATTAAGTGATAAATTCGCAAAACTTAAAAAGGATCAAAAGGATATGGCTAATATTACTGGTCACAGTGTTGAGATGATGAACGATGTTTATATTAAGGAGGGACAAGGATCTACTGAAGATAAAGGTAAAACTGATAAATCATGATCATCCTTTAATTTAATTGGTAATCTTTTGTTCACACATTTATCCCAATATTTTTTTATCCATAAAGCCTCCCTGATATTTAAGTCCTCGATTGTTGCACACTCAAACTCCTCAATCTTAAAGATATTATAATTATCATTAAATAACACCTCAAATGAGGATCTATAATTGCGAGGCTGTTTATTGATCCCCATATAACCTTTAAGATCTGTCTTATGCCGTGACAACCTATAATTAAGTGTATTTTTAGTCGAGCCAATATAAAGTAAGCCAGTTGTATTACATTTAATACCATATATTAAACCTTTAATCATCTATAATATAATATAGATAATATTTTTGTGCTAAAAATAAAACGCAATATTTAAGATTTAATATTTGAGATATTTAAGAAAAATAAAAATATATTATATATTATAACAAATAAAATGAGTGTGGATAATACAAATATAATTGATATGGAGGAGATATGTGACATGCAACGAGAGATCTTAAAGATATTAGAGGACGAGGGCAGAGTTGATTTAATACAGGTTTTTAAAGATATGCTCGATAAAATAGATGAGCTCAATTATGAGACAGAGAGCACAATGTCAAGTGAGGATATGCCTGATTTGGAGCCGGAGGAGATCGAGGTAAAAACAGATGAGGAGGGATTTAAATCAATTGTTTAAAATTCTCGATAATTAAATATCCGTTTTGTAAAAATATTACTAATATAAATTACAAAATAGATACGATGCTCTCCATTAATATAATTTTATAAGTTACTTTTTGATTATTTAATTTTATGGATTTAATTTGAAATTAAAATATATTATAGATTATAAATATGGGTATAGAAAAAAAAGGATATAAAGACATAGCGATTATAATAAATAAAGGGATAGATAAAATGGCAAATAATACAAACAATAATATGGACAATAATAATATCAATGATATATATAAATACATGTTTAAAACATTTAGATTAAGATCATGGCCACTAAAAAATACAGATGGTCGAGAGGTTAAAAACTGGCAAAAACTACCATCAAAGGAGTGGAAAAAAGATGACACAAAGACATATCATTTATACACTCACCTTTGGAGGAGGAGATCACAGGAGCTATTGGAGATGCAAAATTGTGGTGTCCCCTGTGGTAAGGTAAATGGTATTTTTGTGCTCGATCTTGATTTTTATACCAAAGAGGGTGTAGAGGATGGATGGTGTCAAGATAAATGTATTTTTTATAATAAATATGGTGGGCTCGATGAGTTTATCAAAAAACATAATATATATGCTGTAAAAACCATTAGTGGTGGCACCCACTTATATTTTAAGTATGATCCTCGTATTAAACAAACTCAAAATGCTGTCAATCACATGGATATTAGGAGTGATGGTGGATATGTAGTAAGCCCATTTTGTAAGATTGGGGATAATCAATATGAGATCATTAATGAGGGTGAGATTAATGAGGCACCTGAAGATCTTATTGAATTTATTGTAAAAGAGGTAATGGGTAAGCAAAAACAAAAATATAAAAAAATTAATCGTAAGGTTAAAATTATTAATCCAATCACCAAAGAGGAGGAGGAGGTTGATCAGTTAGAGGTTGATCTCGATGTTTATAACTTTGATTTTAGTGACTATATCCTTAATAATATATGTAAAAAACTGCCTGATAAGTTTTATCTCGATAGGGAGCATCATGTTAAACTTGCAACAGCTTTTAAAACACTAAAAAGACAAGATATTTTTAATAAATGGTCTAAAATTAGATGTGAGGCCAGTGATGAGTATGAGATGTGGCCTGATGTAGATGATAATGAATGTGAGGCAGTTGATAAACACCTCGATCAAATGTGGGCTTATATTGGATCCCATAATCAATTATATATGGTTAATCATATCTTAAATGAGGCAGAGGCCAATGGTTATAAAAACGCAAGGGCTATGTTAGATTATTATAAATATAAACCAGTCCCAAATAATCCATACATACCACATGAGGTTATTAGTCATAAAAAATTAGGTATTGATCCTAATGGTGACGATTTTATATTTTTTAATAAATATGAGGATAAATATCTACTTGTACAGAGTGACACTGGCACAGGTAAAACCACAGAATTTAAAAATTATATCATCGATCAACAAAAAAAGGCAAGGAGCTGGGAGACAAAAGGTAAGTTTATCTCTATTGTATCTCGTGTATCATTAGGTAAGGAGCAAGTAAGAGTGTTTAGAGATGCTGGTATTAAGTGCCATTATCATCAGGAGATTAGTGAGGAGATTAAATGTGGTGGATCATTTTGGGGTATGTATGAGGGTGATAATATTGTTATTACAATTGATAGTCTCCTGAAGCTACAAAATTGGGATGGTTTTGAGGGATATACTATTTATTTAGATGAGTATAATAGTTTAATCGAGTATCTTATTTGTGTTAAACTACTAAATAAAAAAAGGTTGGGCATCTACAACTTTTTAATCAATATGATGAGACAGGCCGATCGAGTAATCTGCACAGATGCCGATATTAATGATATTAGTATTAGATACATGGATATTGTATTAAATAAACTTAAAACCGATGATTATCAACCAACATATAAATATATTGTAAATAAACATAAACATAATAACGGCATCGAGGCCAAAGAGATTTTTAGTTTTAATAAGTTTATTAAAGCACTTGATAAGGAGGATAAATATATGATCTGTTGTGATAGTAAAACACAGGCAGACATCATAGCATTTTTAGATAAAAAAAAGCATAAGGATTACATGTTAATTACTGCCGATGGTGTTTATCGTAGTATGACTGATAAATGGACAAGTGAGACACCTGATTTAGATAGTTGTGACAAAGTTATTTTTAGTCCAGCTGTCGTATATGGATTAGATAGTGTAATGGAGAGACCAGTATATTGTTACTTTAAGGAGCATACCATTAGTCCTTGTGCTATGGTGCAACAATTATCGAGGTGCCGTAATATTAAGTATCTACGATATTTATTTTGTAATAAAATGTGGGGTGCCTATACTTATCATGATTATAAACAAGTTGAGGATGAGATTATTGAGCAAGAGAGATATGGATTAAAAACACATGGCAAGATCGATGATGAGAGTGGTGAGGTTATGGATTGTGAGGATATGGATTATATTGAACTACGAGCTAAATATGAGTATCGTAATGATTGTTTTAATACTAATAAATATAGTCACTTTATCCAAATCATTACATCGAGAGGTTTTAAAGTCAAAGCCCAGTTTAGTCAAACATCCATTAAGGGTTGCAAGGAGGTTAAGGAGGAGATGGTTGAGATGATCGAGGAGAATTTTGAGGATAATATCAAAAAATATAAGGAGTTTATTACACCTATTAGAGCTGATCGTCAAAAGATTGTTACTGAAGCGACAAATGATTATATTAAGGATTTAAATAATACAGAGCCGGACTTTGATGATGATATTATTTGGATCCGTAACCAACAAAAAATTAAAGAGGCAAAGGATTATGATAAATGGGATAATATTGATGAGTACTTTAATAAAAATACCTTGCAACTCAATGACATTTTAAAGATCGATTATGATAAAATTGGTGATCATAAGGATATATTTTTAGATCCTTATAGTGTCCAAGATCATTTTAGTGTATGTAAATACTTTAAAAATGATAATAATACAATCAAAGAGATATTAGATAGTAAAGAGGATTTTATGTGTAATAAAGCTGGGATGGTCGAGAGTAAAATGATCCTACTTAATAAATTAAGATCATGGACTAAATGTAAAAATAATGGGACAGATGAGGAGGACAAAATGGATATTAATAATACCTGTGGCCTTACACCTGACCAAGCAACATCATTTTTAAAAGAGTATAAGGTTGTAATGGAGAGGACTAAATGGGGTAAAGATCCGGATCTTACAGATCAATATGAGTGCCAAAAGTTACTGGTAAAAATATATAAACATCTATTTGGTGTAGGTTGCATCAAAAAACGCAAGAGCACCAAAAAGGGTAAGTCTATTACTTATTATAATGTAGATCCCACCTTTATGGAGGGACATGATAATCTATATCAATACAGGCTCGATTATAAATTAAGACAAAAGCTTATCAATGGTGGTGTTGATGATTTTGGTAATGAGATGTGTCTCATCGATGATTGTGATTAAACACAAACAATTTTAATATCTTTTTATAACTTATATCTTAATAATATCCATTTTGTTTATTATATTAGTAAATAAAATACAAAACGGATACGATCTATTTTTTAGATTTTGGGGGATGCTTTTTATAAGCACTCTGTCTATTTTTTGAGTTACGAGCATCAACATCCTCTTGGGTTATGCCATCATACTCGATTTGATCCCATTTAGGATCAAAAATATCCCTTGCTTTAAGCTTGGGTTTTTGTTTAATAACCTCCTCTACCTTCAGGGATTTATCCGGTTTTTTATCAGTACCAACAAGATTTTTTTGGTGCTCTTTTGGGATCATGTCACTTGCAGGAGCTACAACAACAGGCTCAACTTTTTTTGATTTTTTAGTCATCCTTATTTATAATATAATAATATAAAATATATATTATAAATAAAATTCAAAAATATAAAAAACTTTTTAAAAAATATAATTACTTTTTTTAATATATATATTAAGTATAAATATGAGTTTAGTAACATGCAGTAACGGATCTCCGTCCAGTGCTTATGATAGGTATGCCCTCGATCAAGCTCCTTATAGGTTTAGAAATCATTTGGTTAATCCCATCGATGTCCCTCCTAATAGTGAGGTGGCTGTAATTAATGTAAAAGTTAATAAAAGTGGCCTTATTAAATTATCTCGCAAAGACCTCTATTATCAATTTTTTAATATAAATATGAGGACTAATGCCGATGCTTTGAGTGAGATTGGTAATATTGATAGGACTACCAAATCAACCGGTATGCCGTGCAGAGCATCACCTCAAATCCTTACGGATGCTGATTATGAGTATGTGAACATCGATGAATTCGCAGAGAGGATGACAGAGAGTATGTTACTGTCTAATCCTCATCCTGATTTAGATCGAGTTAATACTAAATGTGAGATTGCAAGAGATCATGGTGGCATTATTATAGGTGCCGGATTTGTTGGATTTAAACTAACATTCCAATATTTAGGTAATACTACTACTGATACACACACAGGAGATTGGTCACGGCTCACAAATGCCTATGGTCTTGCTCCTCGTATGAATGTAGGTATTGGAGGTGGTGGCACAGTTGAGATTGTATGTGATGCCGATGCCCAGCAAGACAACACCAATTATAATTTAGTATGGGCAAATGAAAATCCTTTATCTCATCAAGATGGTAAGATGATTGTTAAACTGGCTGATCTCCATAATGGTGCCGATAGTTACAATAAAGGGTGGGCTGTTGGTTTATCAAGGCCTACTAAATCGAGTAAAGGTGGATTAGTTTATTTAGATCCCTCTAAAAATGATTTGAGTGCAAATAACCATTTTTATGATTATGTAATTTATAATGAGCAAACTGGTGCTGGTACAAATTATTATCTTAAAGCTGGACATTGTGTTTATAATGATGAGGATGATGGTGACGATTTTGATGCTGGGAGACCTATGATGATGAAAGAGATTATTTATTATGATGATGGCAGTGGTAATTACTCACCGGACACATGGAATACATTTATTACTGCTCCACCTGGCGAGACAGCTCGATACAACATGAGCACTAATACAGAGAAATGGGATGAGCTTATGTTTCAATTACAAAATGAGCAAATGACGATCTCGATTAGATCAACTACCGGTGGTGCCAATAGTGTTAAAAATACTTGGTATATTATTACTGGATATAGTATGGTGGCATCAAAAGGAGCAACTAAATTAAATATCCCTAAACCAGCTGGACAATCTTGCTGGAATTTATACCCAAAAGCCATGATTAGAGGTAATGGTAGGGAGATGGAGATCAGTGAGTATTATGGCCGTCAAACACCTTATAAAGCCATCGATGAGAGAGGCGATTGGTTTATAAGAAATGTAAGTGAGGGCACTGCCAATAATCCCCTTCAGGTAGATAGTAGATGGTTTAATCGTATAACTACTGGGACAGATATATATAAACAGAGAGGAGTATCCGGTGCCGGAGCAAAAATGTTGTTAGAGGATTATGAAAATATTATTATTATGAGTGATGGTGATCCACATTATCAAAATACGGAGGATGCTGACATGCAGATGAGATTAGGATTTAGTAGCCGATCTGTATTAGATGATAGTGCTGGGACGAGGACTGACCAAAAGATTGTTTATGTAAGTGATAATGTCCCTAATTTAATTGATTATAGTAGCCAGTTTATTAGATTAGACAACTTCCCACAAAGATCTTATAATGCTGGACAATCGAGAGGAGGCAGACCATCTAAAATATTATATCACATGCCTCGATTTGATACATCTAATAGGGACAAGGGCACAGCTCTATATTACGAGCCAAATACCCCTATATATTGTAAATTCAATAATACAGAAAGTTTTAAATTAAATGAGTTGCAACTCTCGATTTGTGACAAAGAGGAGAGATTAGTAGAGGATTTAAGTGGTGACACAATTATATCACTACATTTTAGACAAAGTGATCAACCATTAGTTAAGGAGAGGAGATAAATAAATCTATATTAGATAATTATACAATTTAATACAAATTAATAGTAATTTTTTAAAAATATTTTTAAGATATTTATTATATTTAATTATAATAAATGGACTTTATGCCGGAGATAATTGGTGGAGATGAGGAGCCAAATGTTACAGAGGAGATACATGAGGAGGAGATTACTATGCCTGACTTAAATCAAGAGGAGGTTTTTGATATACCTATTAAAGATGCTCCTGTATCTACTGTTAATGCTGGTGGTACAGAGGCCACAAAACCCCCTGAAGATATTAAAAAGGATCAAAAAGTAGTTAAAACTCGTAAAAAGAGAGTTATGACACAAGAGCAAAAAGACAAACTGGCAGTGGCTCGTAAAAAAGCATTAGAGGTTAGGAGAGAAAAAGCTCGATTAAAAAAAGAGGAGAAAGAGTTACTTAAATTAAAAAAAGAGCAAGAGTTAGATCAATTGAGACAATCAGTAAAACCTAAAAAAGATCCGGAGCCTGTTAAAAGTGAACCAATTAAAATTCAAAAAGAGGATGTAGATATTGATAAAGAGGCACAAATAAATCCAAGTAATAATGGTTTTAGTGAGTATAAATATACCCAAGAGGATGTTGATCGTATCAGTTTAAATGCCGTGCAAAATTATGATAAAGTCCGTAAATCGAGGAAAGCAGATAAACTCAAAAAACAAAAGGAGGATGCTCAAAAAGAGGCAGAGAGACAAAAACTATTATCAATGGTTACTAATAAACCAGTTAAACAAGATGATTATTGGGGTAATTGCTTTTAATTATTATCTATTAAATGGTATAGACAAATATCCGTTTTGTTTTATTTTATAGTAAATTAAAAACAAAACGGATACGATTATATGTTTTGTGGATTTATTAGTTTATTTTTATGACAAATTAAATATATCTATATATTATAATAATAATGAGCAAAAAGGCCAAACCATTAAAAATAATGAAAGTTAAAGATTTAGAGGATAAAAGTAAATATCCTGAAGTAAATCCAATACTACCACAGCCTCCATTTTTATTAATTGGATATGGTTCCGTCCGTAGTGGAAAGACTAATACATTGATTAATATGATGAGGCGAGATGACATGTATGGCACAGATTACTGGGATGATGTAACAGTGATTAGTAATACAGCCGGTAATGATCCAAAAATGTACAAGTTTATGGGTGATGCTTTTAGAGTTGAGGATCATTATGAAAATAGGATGATCGATGAGATAGTGGCCAGTCAAAAAAAATATCCTCGTGAGGAGGCTCCTACCAGTTTATTAATTTTAGATGATATTATTAGTAAAGACTTTAAAAAATCGAGTGGTAATGCTATAAATTCATTATCTACTCGATTTAGACACTATGAGCTGTCACTTATGATTTTTGTGCAAAGTGCTCGTGCTGTTAGTAACATGATAAGATCCAATGCCACTGATATTTTAATTTTTAGGCAACAATCTAACATGGAGATGGATAAATTAAAGGAGGAGTATAGTGATCTTGCTCCTAAAAACTTTGTTAATTATTATCAAATAGCTCAAAAACAAAGATATAGCTTTTTATATATCGATGTCCAACAAAATCCGGCTCATTTTTATCGAGGATTTGAGGAGTTAATTGGTATTGGAGATAAAATGTTGTATAAAGGTGACATACCAAAAGAGGATGATGAGGATGATGTATTTGATTAATAATTATTATTTAATTAAAATTCTAATTTAATAAATTATATATATATAATATTATAAATATGGAGAGTATCGCCGGTATGCAAAGTGCTATTAATCAATCAAATGCTACAAGCCAACAGGATGCCAGTGTATTACAAGGTATAGCTATGTTAAATAACAAAAACCTTACTGATTTTAATGATGCCAATAGAGATATGGCCAAAGATGATCAAGGTGAGAGTGAGAGAAACTTACAAAAATTAAGCTCTTATGCTGGTGGCATTGCTGAAAAAAGTGCTGAAGCAAAAGAGTGGTTAGATAAAGGTAAAACATGGGACGATTTAAGGAGTGTTAAGTTTAGTCGAGGTGTTGGTGGTGCTTTTGGTAAAGCTGGATCATCTACTTGGAGTGCTGTTAGGAGTGCGAGATCAGGAGGATTTGAGCCAGGTTTAATTTATGAGGAGAGTGAGGGTGCTACAAATCCCAGTGCTGATCTTACAAGACAAGCGATTAGACAAAGGACTACTGATACACAGCAGGCAGAAGTAACTGATGGTGACACAATCGAGGCTGATCAACCGGATCATTTTCAACAACCAGCAGAGGATCAAGCTCCTAATAATGTTGAGGCACCGGAGGGATCAACTGCCCAACAGAGTGGAGGAGCCACAGAGACAACATTGGAGACGGCTGGTGAGACGGCTGGTGAGGAGGCTGGTGAGGAGGGTGTTACACTTGCACAAGGATTAGGTAAAGTTGCTGGTGCCGGAGCAAAAGTAGGGGGAGCTTTATTTAGTTTTGGTATGTTAGGTGATGATATATATAATCAAGTAAAAAACAAATCCTTTTTTGATGGTGAGAATACCGGTGATAAGATAGGTAATTTTTTAAATGAGGCTGGTAGTATAGCAGATATAGGTGGTATAGCCACAGGAGATCCACTATTAGTCATGGCTGGTGTTGGTATTGGTGCCGTTGGTGGTGTTATAAGTGATATAAGTGAACTATTCGCCCATAAAGATAAAGAGGCCGATGCCTCGAAAACTCCACCTAAAACTATTATTGCTCCGGCATCACAAAATATTGGTGGTCAAGGTGACATTGCTCAAACAACAACATCGAGTTTAAGAGCTGTACAAGTTGGAGCATCCTAAACTAAACAAAATGGATATTATCAACAATTTTTTTATTGATATTTTTTTTAAGTTTTATTTATAATATATTAATATAGTATAAATGACATCAAGATATTTAGAGCTTACTCCGTCAAATAAAACCACTGATGATAAGTATAGTTTCAAGGAGGGTGTTGCACAGATCAACTGGACGATCCCTGAAGGTAATTTTGTATTAGATCCCCATAGCATCCGGATTTGTGGTGATGTAAGATTTTATAAAGATAATGCCAATCCACCAACGGCTCCCACTAATGCCGATGCTTTGAGTTTAAATTCGAGGATTGGTGTTTATTCACTTTTTAATAGTTTAATTTGGAGATCCTCCAAGCATCAAACCACAATCTCTCATGAGAGAAATTATAACAGATGGCTCTCCTCATACATGGGGATCAGTGCTGGATTTGAGGATGGTATTAGTCACTTATCGCAGACTGCCCTTACTCTCCCTAATTATGAGCAAGAGAAACGAGCTGTTGTTGTAGGTAGTGAGTTAAAGAGTTTTTGTGTCCATCTCCCTTGTGGCCTATTAAATGCTGGTCAGTCACTACCACTTACATCTAATACTCTTGGGGGGCTCGATTTATCTATAATGCTCGAAAGTGATGCACAGGCTCTACAAGTCCTACCTGGTGACTTTTCAACTGATCCTGATATTGCTAATTATGTTGGTGCCCACTATGAGCTCTCAAACATTAAACTTGTATGCTCTGTTATTACACCTCCTCCGGATCAGTTAAGTCGTCTCTTATCATCTAAACAGGGTGCCATGTCATACCAATCGATCCACTCCTATTATGATACGGCCAACTCTAACAATGTCCAAGTATCTATGAATTTTGGATTATCAAAAGCAAAATCGTTATTTGTTAATATGATCCCAAGTGATCGTCTAAATAATTTAGGTGCTGATGGCCTTGCTACATTATCTCCGGTTAATCTCGATGGATCCCTTGCTGATGTCCAGCAAATCTCTACATTAAGAGGAGGCACCATTTATCCTAAACTATTCCCTCGTGATACTAACTTTAAGGAGACTACTGATACTATGATGATAGACCCAGTAATTTTTAAGGATTATATCAATTCTGTCAGTGATGTAAATCGCAATAGACAGTTAATTGGAGGTATATGTAATGCAAACAGAGGATATTTAGGCAAGGTGGCCGTTGTTGGTGGTGTTAATAAAAATCATGGCACTCCTTATCAGTTTGTAAATGATGGAGGTGTATTTTATGGTATTGGAGTAAATTATGAAAATTATATCGGTGGATCCGGTATAGATCTGTCAAAGGAGCAGTGGGGTCTCAATCTTCAGTGTAACCTAACCAGCTCTAATGCCCAGTCTCTCTTTATTTTTGTAAATGCCGAGAGCACTATACTTTGGACGGAGAGTGGTGTCCAGCTTATCCAGTAAAAAAGTATAGATAAAATTACATTTTTTTAAAATATTTTTTAAGATAATTATAATATATTAATATATTATAAATAATGAGTGATCCTGAAACCCCTGATGATGCTGGTGATACTGCTCCTGCTATGGCTCCGGCCGGTCGCAACTCCCAACCCTCCCTATTAAATATTAAATCGATCCCCACAAACTCTCTTATGAGAGTTGAAAGTGATGTTTTAGAGCCTCTTACATTTAGTCAAAGTGAGTGTGTTTTTGAGTTACAGCCAAAAGGATTTCTCCATCCTGGATCGTCTATAACCCTTGCTTTTGATGTTAATGCTACTGTTGGTCGAGCATTCCCATACACTAATATTGGTGTATTATCAACGATCCGTCGTGCAGTGCTCCGTACAACAGCCGGTCGAGTAATAAATGATACAGATGATTTTAATTTTTTGAGCACGATAAAATCCCAGTTTGTCTCCCCCTCAAATCGTAAGGAGAGATCCCAATTTTTAGACGGACGATGCCAAAACTTTAATATAGCCTATAATGAGAAAAGTGATGTAACCAGTAATAATGGTATGCTTGTAGATAATGGTATGGAGCAAAATGTAATTGCTGGTGACCAGCAGGGAGTAAGCTCCTCCCCTTATATTTTAAATAAACAATCCCCTGAATTTAGTATTAAGTTACATGAGCTATTTAATTATTGTAGAGCTGGCAATCAACTACCTTTATATCTCCTCCCTGATGAGAGAGTACAGGTAGTCCTCTATTTTTATGAGAATGATACACAGGCAAATCGTCTTGCTCTTGCTAATAGTGATGCTGGTAATCAAGCACAGCCATTCCCACTTACAAAAGATAAATGTAAGTTTATCGCAGATTATACCTTTTATGATGGTGAGATAATGGATAAGTTTAGAGATGAGTATGAGGGAGGACTTACATTTAGTTACACGGATTATAGATTATCTAAACAATCTCTACCTACTGGGGCTATATCTAATAATGTCCGTAATATTGGTGGCAATGGAACAGTGGTAAGATCTGTATTGTGGGGTATGAGTGATCCCAGTGATAAAACTGGTTTAATTGGTGAGTTCACCAATGAGGCTCCTGATGATCTTGGAGGTGCCGGTAATCGATCCCAGCATGATTTAGAGAGCAATCTATTTATCAATAGTGAGTTTTTATTCCCCCAAAATGTTACTAATCCTGCAAGACAATTCCACAATCTTAAAGAGGCAGAGGGTATGGTGCCCTACACCCCTAATGCTCTCTACTCCCAACAGCAAGATGAGATCGCCCTCACAAATACGGCTGATATAGAGTTTGAGGGTCTTGGATTAAGTGATAATTTAGGAGGTGTATTTTTCGCACAGGGCTTCAGGACATCCGGACTTGCTACTCGTATTGATAATCGTGGTATTGATCTCCATGTAACTACTACTATGGGCAGTGCCACAACTCAAAGAGCTTGGTTAGAGATCGAGAGATATGTTGTAATTAGTGATGGTCATTTAGAGTGTTATTTTGTTTAAATTAAATAATATATAAGTTAATATTAAATGCAAACAAAACAATTATATAAACCCTTTGTTTCAAAAGCTAAAAACAAAAAATATAGTGTTTATGTCAAAAAGGATGGTAAAGTTAAGATCATACATTTTGGAGATAAAAGATATGGTCAGTATAAAGATAAATTAGGACATTATAAATCATTAGATCATAATGATAAAAAAAGGAGAGATAATTATTATAAAAGACATGGCCAAGCAACTGATAAAAATACAGCTAAATATTGGTCACATAAAATATTATGGTGATATATAATATAATGCCATTTGTAGTAAAAGTAGATCGATCATTTAAGCCTCCTAAATATAGATTATATAATAAACAAAAAAAAGTGTATGTTAATAAATTATTTAAATCGAGAGAGACAGCTAAAAAGATGGCTGGTGTGTATGAGAGATATGCTGATAAAAATAATGTTGTAATAGCCCAAAACAAGTGATCGTATCCGTTTTGTATTTTAATTACTAAAAAATAAAACAAAATGGATATTATTATCTATTAATGTTTTTGGGGTTTGTATTAATTTGTATAAATATCTATTAATCTATTTTTAATAATATTAGTTTTTAATTTATTATATTTATTATATTAATAAATATGAGTGAATTTAATGATATTACATTATTAGAGTGTAATCGCAAACAATCTATACAAGCAGAGACAGATGACATCGAGTATGGTATTTATACTAACCGCATGGGATCAGTAGTAGATTTAGATGTTGGTGACACAATCGAGCTAAAAAGTGCTTTTGTAAATCAAAGGGGTTGTGCAAACCCCAGCTCATTGGAGTTTAAGGGTAATGATGTAGGTGTATCAATTGATTATGAGATTACTACCAGTAGTGAGGATTATCCGGATCTTTATGAGTATAGTAATTTTGAGAGCACATTAAATAGTAATGTTGATCCTTATAATATAGATAATAGACCAACTAATCGTTTCGCCCAACAAGGTCACCTCTCATTTAGATTAATATCTAATAAAAAAATAACTAAATCTTTAAAAGATAATGAGCTTAATTTAGAGGTTAATTTTTATAAAAATGCTAATGGTGAGGGGACGACCATGCTCCCAAGAGCATCGATGAGAGCCGAGCATAGTGCTGATGAGGTGGCTTCAGGGACTAATAAAAATAAAAAGAAATTCCCTGTATTTAATACACCACAACAATTATGGGACAGCACTGATTTAGATGTTGATATATTTCTCAATACAACGAGCACTAATTATATACCTGGCTATAATAGTGGCACTATTTATTATCAACCAACTAATAGTGATTTTATGGGATTAGAGAGAGGGATGCAATATTTATATCCAATGTTTAATTCAAATGATTATAAAGAGGTATGGACACCATACCCAACACCAACCCCAGCATTCCCACAAACTCCTCATTATACAGATCATTTTTATGGTAATCGTAATTTGGGTGGTAAAGGTTACACTGTTATGAAACCTCGATATGATAATAGTCGGTTCACTTTATTTGAGAGAGAGTATGATTGGTTAGTTTGGGGATATGATGGGGCAAATGCCGAGCCCAAGTATGACTTTAAAAATAGTGATGGGACAACATCACAACAAACTCCTCAAAAATGGTGGAAAGGTGTGCCTGGTGATGCTAATTATCCAAAGGAGGAGGGTAAATTCCCTGTAAAATATTTGAGACATAAAGCTCGATCCCCAGCATTATATCATTATCTAAAAAGGACTGATTTAAAAAATATCAAGGTTGATAAAGGTTTTAGTAGTCCTCAATCAATAGCCGAGCAAATAACAGAGCAACTTCAGGAGCAAGATACAGATAGTCCATTTGTATCTGTTGATTTTGAGCCAAGAGGAGCAGATCAAAATGAGATTGGATATAGTCGTAATCCATACAGTATCGAGTATAAGACTGGATTATATAAGGCAGTATATTGTGCCTCAAACCAATCATTTAGATGGGAGTTTTTTCAGGCTTATAGTTGGTATAATAATGCAGACCCAGTAGCATCCACAATTGATAGTGAGGGAGCATTATATTATTGGAGGGCACACCATAATATATTAGTAAAACGGCCTGATTTATTTGTAGCTGGTCGCAAGATAAATAATGCTTTGGGTAATGTGCAAGAGCCATCAAAACAACCTCCTTTGAGTGATACATATATATCACCGATCGATCCCAGTGATAATAGCAGTTTTGGGATCCCCAATTATATATTAAATGATATAAATGCTTATCCTAATTTTGTTAATAATTGGACAGATCATATAGTAACATCATGGATATATAATACAGAGAATTTAGAGGCCTTGATGGAGTTATTTGATGTACAAGGTAATTATGATGAGTTATTCGAGGGAGCAACTAAATACTGGCAAGATAATCAAGTATTTAATAATATGTATGATACGGATGGTGCAGGGACACAAGGATGGCTCCCAAAAGCCACCAAAGATAATAGTAGGTTTCTACATATAAATCGTTTTGATGATGAGTTACATAGTCAAGATGGTATTAAACCTCAATTAAAGTTTGATTGTTTAGGAGATGATGGTTATACACAATTTTTATATACTAATACAGCTGGTAATGATTTTGATACTAATCACATGACAGCACCTATATTTTTTAAATATGATCCAAATAATCGAGGTAAATGGACTTCAGGATACGAGACAGATAATTTAAGTTATGGTTTCGCAACTAAAACCAAGATAAATGGTAATTGGTATATAACACTCCATCCGGAGTTATGTAATGGTATAAGACCGGAGGTATTTCAACAAAGAGGAGGTAGGAGTGCTGTATCAACTTGGAACCCTAAAAATATCGAGGCTGGTAAATGTAGGATAGGATGGGACTGGCATTATAATAGTTGGGGTAATGTTGTTATGTTACAAAATGATGGTCTCCCATATCAGTCTTATGGTAATGAGTGGAGTGCTGGGCAAATGTGGGCTGATGGTGTAATAGATGGGACTAATTTTGATATATTTGGTCATACTCAACAGACATACATAGGAGCAAATAATTGTGCCTGTGTTTTTGATAATATAAGTAATAGATTTGGGTTTGAGTATCTACATGTGCCGGAGGTAATTGGTAATAATTATGATAGTGGGCAAACTGACTATGTTCAGGGAGCCGATGCTGGTGCCTCGACAGAGTTAAAACCTATTATTGCTGATGCTGGACAAGAGGTTTATAAAATAAATAAAAGATTGCATAAATGGGTATTTAATAGTGATATGTGTCCTTATACAAGTCTTACAGGGACTATTGGTAGTGCCCTCGTAAGAGGTGGTATTAATATGGATCCCCCAAATGTTAATTTAGACTTATGGACTATTTATGATAGTCAAATGGGTGTTAATCTCAACTTTGGAAAGAGTGCCCAGTTAGGAGTAAATCAATATAATCGATCTCAACAAGAGGTTTGGAATAATAGTTTATTAGGTATTATGGGATTTAGTTATGAGCAATTTAATCCAAAAATAATAAATTCTAATAATAATAATCAATCGAGAGTTAATTATCGTAATATAAGATCATTATATAATCCATCTACAAACTCCCAAATAGTTAATACCGATAGTAGCCAATTTTTATTAAATCCTTATGGAGCTATACAATACTCGACACAACTACCTTACTCATTATATATAGATCAATTTAAACCAACCGGATCTGCAATTAAAACAAGTTACATCCCAGCTATATCCCAGCAAACACAATCCATTAAGATCGAGGGTGTTAATCTCCCCCAAGTTGTACTAAAACCATATCTAACTATAAGGAGTGATATTATTAGTAATAGTAAATATATTGGTGGAGCTAATAGTGGATTAAAGATGCCCATTATAGCAGTAGTCAATAAAATAAATGCTGATAAAGATTATATTCAATTAGAGGGTAGTGAGACATTCACAATTACAGAGCCATGTAAGTTTAGTGACATAACAACAGCTATATGTGATCCTTCAGGAGAACTGGCTCTTGTTGATGATGGCAGTGCAGTAATTTATAAAATTACTAAAATAGATAATATAGCTAAATATGATGTAAGGGCTGAATTTATCGAGGGATTAAAAAAAGATAAAAGTAAAAAAAAATAATGATTTAATTAATATGACATATAAACAAGATTATAATCGTAAATATAAATATAAACCTTTATCTACATCACATACTTTAAAAGAGATAAGTAAAGATACTGGATATAAATTAAGTGGATTACAAAAGATATATGATAAAGGGATTGGTGCCTATAAGACTAATCCTGGATCTGTAAGGCCACAGGTTAAAAGTAAAGAGCAATGGGCTATGGCTCGTGTGTATGCCTCGATTAATCCTAAATCAAAAGCTTATAAAATAGACAAAGCACATTTAATTAAAAAAAAATAATGATTTAATTAAAATATATTATTATAGTATAAATAATGCCTCCAAAGACAGACACTACTAAAAAGGGTAATGCTCGTAAGGGTGCTATGGCTGGATCACGACTGGCCTATGACGATACAACACAGGAAAAACGCAAGAGAGGGAGACCTCGTAAAGCTGATACACAGGAGGCCAAAGCCTCAAAGGGTAAAGCTCCTCCATCCACAGCCGGTAAATCGAGTGGATCTTGGATGGCTCATGTAAAAAAAACATGGGAGGCTGGTAAAAAGAAAAATCCTGATTATAAGTACAAGGAGGCAATGAGAGATGCAAAAAAGACTTATAAAAAATAATCGTATCCGTTTTGTAAAAATATTACTTATATAAATTACAAAATGGATATTATTATCTATACTATAATAAAATGACAAGGATAGGTTTATCACTCGATATAATGATGATCCAATTAATATTATTTTGGGATTATATGGTTAGATCTCCGTATGATGATAATGGTTGTTGTGTCAGTTGTGGTTATACATGGTGTCCTGATTTAAATAGTTGTGTAAGAGTTTGGGAGACATATTGTAAAAGTTTAGATAATGGTCACTAATCAAAGCTTACAACAAAATGACCATGTTTAAATTCACACCTATATTTATTTTTATTTTTTAATCTCTTTTTTAGATCGATCTCCTTTTGGGTATGTGGTGATATAATAACCTTAATATCAAAAGGGGCATTAGGATAATTATTAAGCTCATTAAGAGCCATCCTTACACTTGGTATATCTCCATAATGAGATATATATTGAGCATCCACATATAGATCATCGAGAGTATTATAAAACTCTGTATTTTTTATATCATAACCATTACGGCTAAAATGTTTAATCCTCCTACATATCATTATTACTTTTGATTTATCCTTAATAGATAA
>VMHT01050825.1_pt1 | contig 22813 bp, 19 predicted proteins | sample 4693611 | NCBI WGS metagenome assembly VMHT01 (sample SAMN12280063, study PRJNA550983) | marine metagenome | isolation source: seawater sampled from same location over 5 years 0.02-0.2 micron viral filtrate | place: USA: collected off the coast of southern California halfway between the port... ...
CGATGATAAAGTCGATAATAATAATGGCAATAATTATATAAAATATGGTTTGGGGATTCAAAGGCTTTTATTTTTAATGCTGAATTATACTTAAAAGTGCCGGTGTTTTTTCTTTAAAAACCGTCGTTGTCTTTTGGCTTCAAAAATAAGTATTCCTGCCGCAACAGAAACATTCATAGAATCAATTTCACCACTCATTGGAATAATAATATTTTGTGTTGAACTTTCGCGCCATTCTTCACTTAATCCGGTGGCTTCAGTTCCCACTACAATAGCTGCCGATTGGGTGAAATCTATTTGGTGATAAGGTTTTGAAGCTTGCAAAGCCGCAGCGTAAATTGAAATATTATTCTTCTTTAGAAAATCAATGATTTCTGAAGTGCTGCCCGTGGCAATTTGATTGGTGAATACACAACCAACACTGGAGCGGATAATATTGGGATTGTAGAGGTCGGTTTTTGGATTTGCGATAAAAACAGCATCTACTTTTGCAGCATCGGCAGTTCTTAAGATCGCACCTATATTTCCCGGTTTTTCAGGAGCTTCAGCGATAAGAATTAAAGGATTTTTAATTTCAAATTTAATACTTTCAAGGTTGTTTTCTTTTGCTTTAAAAATTGCCAAAACACCTTCGGTACTGCCTCGGTAAGCAATTTTCTCGTAAACTTCGGCAGAGATTTCAGTAATTAAAACATTGTTTGAAATAAGTTCTTCAATTGCTTTAAATTCGATTAAATCTGCACAAAAATATATTGATTGCAGTTCAAAACCTCCCTTTAAAGCCAATTGAATTTCCCTTTGACCTTCTACCAGGAAAACGCCTTCTTTTCGGCGTAGGCGGGATTTTTCCTGAAGTTGGAGCAGGTGTTTCACCTCTTTGTTCTGTGTGCTGCTAATTTGCTTGACCATAAATGTAAAAATAGAGAGTTTAAACCTATTGCAAAGAAAAGAGGTCAACAAAATACCTGTACTGGTAAAATTGTTAACCTCTTAATAACTATAGAGAAATACGAATTATTTGCTTGCGCTATCGTATTTCTTCATATACCGTTCGTAAAGTTCGGTCTGGTGAGTTTCTAAACTTACCTGGCGACCTTGAATAAAAGCGTGGGTTAGAATATTTCCGCGCATATCTAATGCGTCTCCTTCGCTTATAAATAAGGTTGCGGTTTTTCCTTTTTCCAGGGTTCCAAGCATATTATCTATCCCAAGAATTTTTGCCGTATTCGAAGTGATTAACTTTAGAGCCTCTTCTTTTCCTAAACCATAAGCACCTGCTGTCCCAGCATAAAACGGAAGATTCCTGGTATTCATTCTTTCCATACTACCGCTGCTTTCCAGGGCAACCAAAACCCCCTGGTTATGTAAAATTCCGGCTAATTTATATGGAAAATCATAATCGTGATCTTCGCTGTTTGGCGTGTCATGAGGGCGTTGTACCAAAACCGGAATATTATTTTCCTTTAAATCCTGAATTGTTTTATGGGCCTCGTAGCCGCCAACAATAACTAAATGTTCCAGTTCCTGGTCTTTTTTAAATTCAATCACGTCCAGGATCTCCTTTTTTCCATCAACGTGAACATAAATCCTTTTATCACCTGTAAAAACGTTTTGCATCGCATCGTAAGCCAGGTTGGTTTTCTCTTTGCTGCCTTTTAAATAAGCTCTAGCTGAAGCGAAAAATTCTTCCAGCTTTAAAATTTCATCCTGGTAGTCGTCACTCACTTTTATTCCGGGATCTTCACCGGCCCACCAGCGTCCTCTTGTAAAACTACTTGGCCAGTTAATGTGTAAACCATCGTCTTCCTTAACCACTGCGTCTTCCCAATTCCAGGCATCAAACTGCACAATAGAAGAAGTTCCTGAAATTCTGCCGCCACGAGGAACAATTTGTCCCATGAGCACGCCATTTGGGCGCATACTTTCAACGATCTTACTTTCGGCATTGTAGGCAATTAAACTTCTAATGTGCGGCAGCATAGAACCTATTTCATCTTCATCATCTGTAGCACGAACGGCGTCGATCTCTACTAAGCCTAAAGTGGCGTTTGGCGCAATAAAGCCTGGGTATACGTGTTTTCCTTCGGCTTCAATAATTCGACCGCGGTATTGCATTTTTGTAGCGGTAGCATCCATTACCTGTGTGATCTTGCCGTCTTCAAAAATTACTAAACTATTCTCAATAACTTCTCCGTTGCCGAGGTGAGCGGTGGCGCCAACAATAGTCACTGCTTCAGTTTGTTTTGAAGCAGGGGTTTGCTGGGCAAAAGAATTTCCTATGCAGGTAAATAGTGCAAGTATTACTAAATATTTCATCTTCATTTGTTCTTTTAATGTATTTCCTCCAATAGGTTACAATGGATATGTTGTTCTTCTTTCTTAGTCACCGGCTGCGTTTTTAAACCTTTGTTTTTTTCTTGCAGCATTTGAGTGATAAGTGTACTTCTTTGTTGCTGAATCTCTTCTCGTAGTTTTTTGTCTTTTTCAATATCAAAGAAAACTTTTCCCTGAATCAGCGTTTTTTCTGCTTTGGCGTAAATAGATAATGGATTATCTGACCATAGCACAAGATCGGCGTCTTTTCCTGTTTTTATGCTTCCAACTCTATCATCTATATGCAATAATTTTGCCGGGTTCAATGTTACAAATTTCCAGGCATCTTCTTCGGAAACTCCGCCGTATTTTACAGATTTTGCTGCCTCCTGGTTTAGCCTTCTACTCATTTCGGCATCATCACTATTAATAGCAGTTACAATTCCCTGGCTATGCATAATTGGGGCGTTAAATGGAATAGCATCATTTACCTCATATTTATAAGCCCACCAGTCAGAAAAAGTAGAACCGCCGGCACCGTGTTCCTTCATTTTATCGGCTACTTTATAACCTTCTAAGATATGCGTGAAAGTATTAATTCTGAAATCAAAATTTTCAGCAACTTTCATCAACATATTAATTTCGCTCTGAACGTAAGAGTGTGCTGAAACAAAACGTTCGCTGTTAAGAATTTCAACCAGCGTTTCCATTTCAAGATCTTTTCTAAAATCCTTATCGGTTTTCCTGGCCTCTTCATATTCTCTTGCTCTGGTGAAATAATCGGTAAAAACCTGCTCTACGCCCATGCGGGTTTGTGGAAACCTGGAGCGGCTTCCCCAGTTAGATTGCTTTACGTTTTCACCTAATGCGAATTTTATAAATTTTGGGGAATTTTCAAAAATTAAGTCTTCAGCATTTTCCCCCCATTTTAACCTCAAAATCGCAGAACGACCACCAATGGGATTTGCCGAACCGTGTAATAGCTGAACGGTAGTTACTCCACCGGCAAGGTTTCGGTAAATATTCATATCGGTAGGGTCTACCACATCCTCCATACTTACTTCGGCAGTAGAATTGTGGCCGGCCTCGTTAATGGCCGATGCTGCAATATGGGAGTGCTCGTCTATAATACCAGAAGTAAGGTGTTTTCCCGTTGCGTCAATTACCCTGGCATTTCCAGCCTTGAGGTTTTCTCCAATTCTGGAAATTTTACCATCTTTTACTAAAACATCGGTATTTTCTATAATTCCTTCCTCTTCATTGGTCCAAACCGTGGCATTTTGAAAAAGAATGGTTTCTTCTTTAGGCATTTCTGAAAACCCGTAAGCTTTATTTGGAAAACTTACCGGCATAATTTCACGGATATCTTCATCCTCCTTATCACCGTTTTCTTCCTCTTCTTCAGTTATTTCGGTTAAAGATTTTTTAACCGCGCTAAAAGATGTTTCTGAACCATCGCTTAAATAAGCTGTTCCTGAAATTTCATCAATATTTTCATCGGTTTTAGCGACTAAACGAGTGAAACCAGTTTTTGTAGTATCTGCCGAAGAAAGTAATAAATTCATCCAGTTATTAGAAAAACTAAGCTTGGCGCCCAATTTTGTGTCGCCAGATTTTACGATTGCTTTTGGCGCTTCCGGTTTCCCGGTTATTTTAAGCTCGTAATCTTTTCCATCTACTTTAAGATTGTAAGTTCCGGTAATGTTGGTAGTCTTCATTTCATTGATCACCGCCTTTTTTCCCTGGATCCAGTTTTCGTAAATACTGGTTTCTTTATCAAAATAATCTCCCGAAGTGATTATGAAGTTCGCCCAGGCGCCTTCCTTTAAAGTTCCCAAACGATTTTCTTCTCCTAAAATCTTTGCCGGCGTGGTGGTTAAAGCGGCAAGAGCATCTTCTTTGCTTAAGCCGTATTTAACCGCTTTTAATAAGTTGTTTCTAAAGTCTTTTTCAATATCCAGATCGTGTGTAGTTATGGTAAAAGGAATGTTTTTTTCTGCAAGCATTTTAAGGTTTGCAGGTGCCTGATTCCAGGTTTTCATTTCCTCTAAAGTCACGTGTTCGGCCATAAAAGGATCTTCAACATCGTAAGCATTAGGGAAATTAAGCGGAACAATAAACGTACTTCCGGTTTCTTTAATTTCCTGGAGACGTTGATATTCTTTTCCGTCACCTAAGATCACATAATCCACGTTGAATTCGTTTCCTACTTTCCCGGCTCTTAAAGCATCCAGAAGATTATCGGTAGCAAATATTTGTGTGAGATTTTTATTTCTATTTAGTGCTTCAAGGGCTAAATCTTTGTTTTCAGACTTTCCTTTCCCATACCATTCTGCATCTAAATAAGTTTGGCGAATTAAAGCCATGGCGCCCATTGTTGAGGTAGGATAAGCTTGTCTTGAAAGTTTGCTTTTGTCTAAAGAAAGGTATTGAGCCGAACGATCTTTAAGAATACGATCTCCTTCGGTACCTTCAGGGTTTAAAGCTACAAGCATTCCGGTGCCGCGAATAATACCATCGGGTACGTGTGTGTTAACCACGCTAAATCCGGCTTTATGCAGGGAAGCAGCGGCTTTTTCATCGTAATTAAAAGCGGCTACAGCTTCAGTTTCAGGCCTAATATGGTCGTTCCAGTAATAACCTTCCCGGCTAGGCTCATATTGCGGCTGACCATTACCGCCTTCAACCTCTTTAGGTTCTTTTATTCCGAAGCTGCTGTAAAGATCAATAAAAGAAGGATATACTTCCTTTCCTTGCAGGTCTATCACTATACTATTAGCAGGTTCGCTAACCGATTTGCCAATGGCGGTAATTTTACCATCTTTTACCACGAAACTTCCGTTTTCAATAATTTCTTGCGGACTTACGTGAATTTTTACGTTTTTAAATACGATGTGGTTGGTTTGGGGATTTTTTACCCCATCATTTTTGGGGAAGTATTCCTGCGCCTTACTTTGTAGGGTGACCAGAAATACCAGACATAGCAAAAGTCTTAATTTCATAAATTTTAGTTGGATTAAATGTGGTTTAGCACTTAAAGTGCGGTAAATTAAGAAAATTATAACAAAGCTGAAATTGGTTTTAAAAACTAAGCGAGAATTTATTTAAATTCTGTTTTTTTCTTCTGAAAAGTAATTAACCAGGAGTGCTACTACGTAACTGTAGCTTTTCATTCCGTCGGCCTGGTTGTTCACTATTAGAAAACGATTATAAAAAGCCTGAAATAGCGGTTCAAATGGATTTTGATGAGCCAGCCAGAAGTCTTCTACTTCGCGGTAGTTTTCTAATATTCCCGGGTTCATCTTAGCTTTTAAAGTTTCAAATTTTTCTGGATCTCTTCGGTATAATTCACTTAGGCAATAGCGCAAGGCAAAGGTATAGCCCGAGTATCTAAAGTAAGCATCGGGATGGTTCATTGTGCTTAGGCAGGCTATAAAATTCGCTTCATTTTCTTTAGCAAATCCTAATTGATGCCCAATTTCGTGACTGGCAGTGGTGGGTATTTTATAAGAAACAATTTGTGTATTTACCTGCGCCTCGCCGGTAAGCGGATTCAGATAGCCGTTAAAACCCATATAAGAGAGCGGAATGCTATATAATGACCGTTTTAGTGACTCACCTTTATAAGTTAATTCAGGATAATCTTTGCTAATATTAGCGTACCCTGCGATAGTCTTTTCAAAGATTTCATCTTTAGAATAGGGAATCACCACGCTAACAGAATCATTTTCGGTAAGCTGATTATGGAGTTTATTAGATTCTGTAATTAAAATTTCAGAAAGAGAATAAAGTTCTTGGGTAGTATAATCTTTTTCTATTTCCAAAGCTTTATGAAGGGGCAGGCGGTAGTAATTAAATCCCCAGAAAATATGGAAACAGGCATAAACTATAGATAAAGTTGCCAAAGCGTCTATTATCCAAAACCGTGGATTTCTAAATTTCTGTTTAAAACGTCTTATTACCCAAAGCACTATTGAAATTCCGAAGAAGGTATATAAAAGATCACCAAGCGAAAAAGGCAAAAAACCAATCCCGTAACGCATTAACTTTGAAATTTCGGGATATATAAGTCGGCTGTACCAGTTCTCCACAAATTCGGGATAACCGGCCAGGAAAATGATAAAGACGATCTGTACCGGCAGCAGAAAAGCTAGAATATAAAGTCCTTTTTTCTTCACGATCTAAAAATACAATTAATAGCAAAACACGGCTTAAAATCTTAATCAGCTCATCCTGTATTGGTTAAATTAGTTTTAAAAAGCCTGTAAATTTTCCTTCTTTGCTAATTACCAATACCTTTGTGAAAGACCAAAATATAAAACAATGAACGAAGAAATAAGGGAATTAGAGCCGAAAATCTTATGGAATAAATTTGCCGATCTAAACGAGGTACCGCGACCTTCAAAAAAAGAAGAACGGGTAATTGAGTTTATGAAAAAATTTGGTAATAATCTTAACCTGGAAACCCTGGTTGATGAAACCGGGAACGTGGTGATTAGAAAACCAGCTACTGCCGGGATGGAAGATAGAAAACCAATTGTACTGCAGGCGCATTTAGATATGGTGCACCAAAAGAATAATGATACCGATTTTGATTTTGAAACCAGCGGGATCAATATGTATGTAGATGGAGATTGGGTAAAAGCTAAGGGAACAACACTTGGAGCCGATAATGGTTTGGGTGTTGCCAGTATGATGGCAATTTTAGAGAGTAAAGAGATTGAGCATCCTGCCCTTGAAGCCTTGTTTACTATAGATGAAGAAACGGGGATGACAGGTGCCAAAGGTTTAGATCCTAATTTACTTCAGGGTGATATTCTTTTAAATTTAGATACCGAAGAAGACGATGAAATAGGTATTGGTTGTGCCGGTGGAGTTGATATTACCGCGGTGAGAGATTATGAAGAAGAGCATACTCCAGATAATTCGGTAGGATACCTTATTAAAGTTAAAGGATTACAGGGTGGTCACTCGGGGATGGATATTATAAAAGGCCTGGCCAATGCTAATAAAATAATGGCCCGTGTTCTTTTTGATGCCAATCGCGATTTTGGCTTGCGTGTTTCTAGCATTAATGGTGGCGGATTAAGAAATGCTATTCCTCGAGAAAGTGAAGCTATTGTAGTGGTAGATAAATCGAATACCGAAACTTTTTTAACTGAAATTATTCAGCAGGTTCGTGAGATTAAAGCTGAATTTGCTTCTTTAGAACCTAATATGGATATTGAGATTTCTGAAACTGAAGTTCCCAATAAGGTTATGAAGGTTGAAGACCAGCAAGAAGTGATCAAAGCGATTTCTGCAGCGCATAACGGAGTTTATAGAATGAGCCCTGATATCGAAGGTTTAGTGGAAGCTTCTAACAATATCGCCAGTGTAAAAGTAGGGGATGGAAAGGTGAAGATTAATTGCTTAACAAGATCATCGGTAGAATCTTCTAAAGACGATCTGGCCAATAGTTTGGAAGCTACTTTTGAATTAGCAAAATTTAAAGTAAAACTTTCCGGTGAATATCCAGGATGGGCGCCAAATCCTAATTCAGCTATCTTAAAAGTTGTAGATGGATTGTATCAAAACCTACATAATGAAAAAGCTGATGTTGCAGCCTGCCACGCAGGATTGGAATGTGGAATAATTGGTAATCATTATCCTGAAATGGATATGATCTCTTTTGGCCCAACAATTAGAGGAGCGCATTCCCCAGATGAACGAGCCGCAATTTCTTCAGCTCAGAAATACTGGAAATTCTTATTAGAAGTTTTAAAGAATATTCCGAAGAAATAATTCGGAAATATTGAAAAGTAAAAAGGCTGTTTGATTATTAATCTTTCGTCATCCTGAACTGGTTTCAGGATCTAGTTTCAATTAAACTTAGAAGCTGAAATAATCCCGAAGCTTCGGGACAGCTTGATGATAAGAAATATATTCAAACAGCCTTTCTTATTTTATTTATTCAGGGAAATTATTTTTTAATCCCTGCTAATTCAACTCTAAATACAAGGTTTGTATTTGGAGGAATCACACCACCACCGGCACCACGCTCACCATATCCTAAATGGCTTGGTACAAAAAGTAAGGCAGTATCTCCAACACTCATTTGTTGAATACCTTCTTTAAAACCAGGAATCATTGGAGCATCAGGACCATAAGGCACAACCATTGGATTGGCATATCCACCCTGGGCTTCACGAGTTGGATTAAAAAGTCCCATTTCGTCAGCAAGCTCTTTTTTATTGGTGTCAAAAATATCACCATCTTCAAAATAGCCTTCGTACCAAACTTCTACCATTTGCCCTGTTTCTGGCGTTTCACCATCTCCTTTTTCTTCAAAGTAGATTTTTAGGCCACTGTCTAAGGTTTCAGCTTCTTCTTTTTTACTGCTAAAATATTCAGCGTTTTCATTTTTTGCCTCCTGTCGTTTTTTAGCTTCTGCTTCTTCCTGGTCTTTTATTGCCTGCAGTTCTTCTTCAAAAACCTTAGGCGCATCAAAATTCTTAGCCGATTTGCCTTTTCTTACGATATTTACTTCTTCCATAGTAACCGTTTTTACAGGCTTATCGCGCTCTGCGGTTTCTACTTTTCCAATAGCGTCAACAACATCCTGGCCTTTAATTACTTTACCAAAAACGGTATGTCTGCCATCAAGATTTTGGGTAGGAGCAAGGGTTACAAAAAACTGGCTTCCGTTTGTTCCGGGGCCGGCATTGGCCATAGAAAGGATACCTTTAGAATCATGACTTAAGCTGTCTACAATCTCATCTGGAAACTTGTAACCCGGGCCACCACTACCGGTTCCGGTAGGATCACCACCCTGAATTACAAATCCATCTATAATTCTGTGAAAAGTAAGTCCGTTGTAATAATTTTTTCCTTTGTGTGTACTATCTACCATTTTGTTTGTGCCCTCTGCAAGAGAAACAAAGCTGGATACGGTAATAGGTGTAGCCTCATAATAGAGTTCGGCTACAAATGTTCCGTAATTAGTTTTAAATTCGGCGTACATCCCATCTTCTAGATCTGGATATTCGTCGTTACACGCAAACATGGTAAATACCACGGTAAAAAGTAATAAAAATTTACTGGTTCTCATTTAGTATAAAAATTAAAAGGCCCTTTATGGCCCTGGGTTTAACTTATTGTTAATTTTGGATTTTTTCCTTTTCTATGATCTTATTTAAGGTGACTTTTGTTTTTAAAGGCCAGTTAGTGCCTATTTTATTTTTATCGCCATAATAACCATAAGCTTTATAAGAGGGAAATAAAAAAGTGACCGTTTCTCCTTCCTTCATTAATTTAAGCCCCTGTCTTAAGCCGCTAAATAATTTCTCCTGGTCTATTGCATAGGTTCTGGTTGCTTTTTCGCCTTCGGCATAAATTACCTGACCATCTAAAGTTTTTATACTATAATCGAACTCTACAACATCTCCAAATTCAGGTTTAACCGCGTTAGCAGAATCTTTACTTTTTTGGTTGTAAGTATACCAGAAACCGTCTTGCGAAGATTGGTATTCGCTGGTTGAATCTTTGTTGATTACGGCTTCAATTTGTGCTATTTCCTTTTCCAGGAGTTCCTGGTTTTTAACTATAGATTCACTAATATGCGAACCTGATTTTTGAGTGACAGGATACCTGGCCTCTGGAGATTTACAGGCCGCTAATGCTAATATGGCTATAAGGACTAAAGCTTTCTTCATCCTTTTAGTTCTTTATAGTCTGGAAGGATACTGTTTAATTTAGCCACGGTATCTTCAATAGAAAGTTCACTTTTTCCACCAGCGGCATTATTATGCCCGCCACCTTCAAAATGTGCTCTTGCAAATTCATTCACATTAAAATCACCCTTAGATCTAAAAGAGATTTTAATGATTGCTTCCTGTTTGTTTTCAATAAAGATTAGGGCGAAAATAACATCTTCTATGGCAAGGCCATAATTCACAAAACCTTCTGTATCTCCTTTTTGAAAATTATGTTTATCCAGTTCTTCCTGTGATAAAGTAATGTAAGCGGTTTTATATTCAGGTAATACACGTAGGTTCTGCAAGGCTGTTCCTAAAAGCTGTAACCTATTTTCATTAAATGTATCAAATATATTATTGTGTATTTCGTGGTTTACTGCACCTTTATCTATTAGTTGTGCAATAACCCGGTGTGTTTCGGCGCTAGTAGCGCTAAACCTAAACGAACCGGTATCGGTCATAATTCCTGAATAAAGACAGGTTGCAATCTCTGGTGTGATTTTTTCAACGGCGCGTAGTTTATCTATAAAGTGATAAACCATCTCGCAGGTAGAACTCATCTCGGCATCGCTATAGGTATAATTAGCAAAGTCAGATGGTTCACGATGGTGGTCTATCATTATAAAAACAGCCTGCGATGCAGTTAATACTTCCTGCATATCGCCAGAGCGGTTTAAATGGTTAAAATCTAAAGCAAAGACAATATCAGCATCATTTATAAGCTCATCGGCTTTGGTTTTATCTTTTTCGTAGATCATTACCTGGTCATTTCCGGGTAACCATTTCAGAAATCTTGGGTATTCATTGGGAGCAATTACATCTACATTATGGCCTTTATTCTTTAAAAAATGCATAAGTCCTAAAGAAGATCCTATGGCATCGCCATCGGGGCCTTTATGCGGAACAATTACTATATTTCTGGCCTGGGAAAGTTCGGCGGTAATCTCTAAAATTGCTTGTTCTATCATAGTGTAAAATAAAATACCCTGAAGCAATCCTACAAGGTATTATGTTGAAAAAATAGAAACTTTCTACATAAATGCTAAAAATTTCTAATCTAATTTACTCTGGTTTAGCCTAAGATTTTTTTAAATAGTCATAACATTTCTAATCCCGGCTCAGACTATTTTAATTCCCATTTAGCGGGAAGCGAGTAAAGATACAATTTATTAATATTGGCTTAAAAAACCAATCTGTATTTTTGTACTCAACAAATCAACGAAAAATGAAGGTAATTTTATCGCTCTTAATAAGCTTTTTTCTTTTTATTTCCTGCGGAAGCAATGCGGAGACTACGAAAAATGAAATTGAAACATCTGCTGAAAATTACGATTATGTAATTGCTTTTGGAAGTTGTAACCGGCAGGATGAAGCCCAGCCATTATGGAATGCTATTTTACAGGAAAAACCAGATCTGTTTCTTTGGGGTGGCGATAATATTTATGCTGATACCGATGATATGGATGAACTGGAAGCCGATTACCAAATCCAGAAAAACCAGCCCGATTATCAAAAATTGATGGAAACCACACCAATTTTAGGCACCTGGGACGATCACGATTATGGTAAGAACGATGCTGGGAGAAATTGGGAATATAAAGAGGAAAGTCAGCAGTTGTTTCTGGATTTTTTTGATGTTGCTGAAGACGACCCTCGCCGGGAAAGAGAAGGCGTTTACCAAGCTAAAAATTTCCAGGAGGACGGAAAGACCATAAAGGTAATAGTTTTAGACACGAGATATTTTAGGTCTGAATTGCAAAAAAGCAAAGAAAAAGGAAAGCGTTATGAACCAGATTATAGCGGCACCATACTGGGAACCAAACAATGGGAGTGGTTTGAAAACGAATTGAACAATAGCACTGCCGATTATAATGTGATCTTAAGTTCAATTCAAATACTTTCTGCAGAACACGGTTTTGAAACCTGGGGTAATTTTCCATCAGAAGTAGAGAAACTGGAAAAGCTTTTACAAACTTCCAAAGCAAAAAATGTAATTCTTCTTAGCGGTGACCGGCATATTTCAGAATTTTCAGAAAAGAATATAGAAGAACTGGATTATCCGCTTGTAGATTTCACTTCCAGCGGGATGACACATTCCTATTCAAATTTTAGCGGCGAACCCAATCAATATAGAATAGGCGAGGTAGTAAGCGATTTAAGTTATGGCTTGTTGAAATTCGATTTTAATACCGGTGAAGTGATGATGCAAATGCGCGGTGTTGGAAATAAACTTCAACAGGAATACCTGGTAAAGTATAAGGATTAAGAGCTTGGATAATGCAGCTGCCTGAAAGCTAAATTGATATAAAACCAAAAGGAACTTGTAAATGCAGCTTATTTATTTATTTTTGCCAAAATTTTAAAAACCATATAATGGCAGGAAAAAGAACATTCACCATGATAAAGCCCGATGCAGTTGAAGCCGGGAATGTAGGTGCGATATTAGAACAAATTACTACTTCAGGATTTAGAATTGTAGCTTTGAAAATGACTCAAATGACTACTGCTGATGCTGAAGAATTTTACGCAGTACACAAGGAACGTCCTTTCTTTGGGGAGTTGGTAGAGTTTATGACTCGTGGGCCAATCGTATCGGCTGTGTTAGAAAAAGAAAATGCCGTAGAAGATTTTAGAGCTTTAATTGGAGCAACAAATCCAGAAGATGCTGCTGAAGGAACTATAAGAAAAAAATACGCAAAATCTGTTGGTGAAAATGCTGTACACGGAAGTGATAGCGACGAAAACGCACAGATTGAAGCTGCTTTCCATTTTTCAGGTAGAGAGATGTTCTAAGCAGAACTTTTTAAGTAATATGAAAAGCCATCAGCGAATAACTGATGGCTTTTTTTGTTGAATTATTTAATAAAATCTATTCTTCTGCATCTTCAGGAACGGGGAAACCACGATCACGCATTAATGCGTCAATCTTAGCATCCCTACCTCTAAACTTTCGGTAAGCTTCAGCTGGATCCATAGCGTTCCTTGGTGCAAAAAGATATTTAACCAACTTTTCTGCAAGGTTGGCATCATAAAATCCGCCTGGAGCCTTTGCAAAAGCTTCTGCAGCATCAGAGGTTAACACATCTGCCCATAAATAGCCGTAATATCCAGTAGCATAACCTTCTCCCGAAAATACGTGTCCAAAATGTGGAGAACGGTGACGCATCACAATTTCATCTGGCATCCCCAATTCGTTCAGCGTTTCTTTTTCAAATTTTCTGGGTTCAATTTTATCAGGATCTGTGGTATGGTATTTCATATCCATCAAAGCCGAAGCTAAAAATTCGGTAGTGGCGAATCCCTGGTTAAAGGTTGCCGCTTTTTTAATTTTAGCTACCAATTCATCAGGAATTACTTCTCCCGTTTCGTGATGTTTTAAATAACGGTTTATCACTTTATCTGTAGATAACCAACGCTCTAATAATTGCGATTGGAATTCGGTATAATCACGAACGCCGCTGTTTAGAGTTGGATATTTAATATCTGCCGCTAAAAAGTGTAGGGCATGCCCAAATTCGTGAAAAAAAGTTTCAGCATCATCCCAGGAAACTAAAACAGGTTCTCCCGGCGCCGGTTTTATAAAGTTAGAATTATTGGAAGCCAAAACGGGTTTAGCACCTTCTAATTCAGAATAGCTTCTATAAGTGGTAGCCCAGGCACCTGAACGTTTTCCGGGACGCGCAAAAGGATCTAAATACCAAAGTCCAATAAGTTCACCTGAATCTTTATCGCTTACTTCCCAAACTTTTACATCTTCATGAAAAACAGGAACGCTACCTTCTTCAACCGGTTTAAAGTCGAAATTAAAAAGTTCACCTGCCGTAAAGAATAAAGCCTGGGTAAGATTACCTAATTCCAGGTATTGTTTTACTTCTTCGCTATCAAGATCATATTTTTCTTTTCTTACTTTTTCTGCATAATAACGATAATCCCAGGGCTCAATAGTAATACCTGCACCTTCACGATCTGCAACGGCTTGCATATCTTCAACTTCTTCTTCAACGCGGGCAATTGCAGCCGGCCAAACAGCTTTCATAAGTTCCATCGCGTTTTCCGGATTTTTGGCCATTCGGTTTTGTAAACGCCATTGGGCAAAATTATCGTAGCCTAGCAATTCTACACGTTCGTCCCGCAGTTTCAGGATTTTTTTAATCACTTCATTATTATCAAACTCATCATCATTATCACCACGGGAATAATAATTTCGCCATACTTTTTCACGTAATTCTCTTTCATCTGAATACGTTAAAAAAGGATCCATAGAAGAACGGGTGTTGGTTACGGCATATTTTCCCCTTTCCCCATTGGCTTCAGCCGTGCTGGCAGCAGCTTTCACATAAGATTCCGGAAGGCCGCTAAGTTGATTTTCGCTTAGATAAACAATATAGTTTTCTTCTTCTGCGAGCACATTATTAGAGAATTTGGTATAAAGTTCAGATAGCTCTTTGTTTATCTCAGCATAACGCTCTTTGTCTTCTTCATTTAAATTGGCGCCTTCCATTGCAAATTCTTCATAAATAAGGTTAATTACGCGTTGCTCTGGAGCCGGTAGCGGATTTTCCTGAGAATTATCATATACAGTTTTAATCCTTTCGAATAATGCTGTGTTTTGAGAAATCTTTGAGCTGTATTCAGAAATCTCTGGAGAAAGTTCTCGCTGTACTTCTCTAAACTCGGGACTGGAAATATTACTGCTAAAAATTCCGTAGTAGGTAAACACACGGTTTAAAAGATCGCCAGAATCTTCGAATGGCACAATAGTATTTTCAAAAGTTGCGGGTTCTGGATTCTCGGTAATTTTATCGATCTCGGCAAGATGCGCATCCATCGCTTTAAGCATTGCGGGTTTTACGAGCTCTACTTTCATTTGGTCAAAAGCGGGAACTCCTGCGTACGGTCCGCTCCACTCGGCCAGTAAAATATTATCCATAGTTTTTGTTTCTTCGTTTTGTTCCTGGGAATTGGCTTGAAATCCTGCGACCAGCGCAAAAATCCCCAGGCTTTTTATAATTCCTTTTTTCATTGATTGTGGTTTTATTTTCAATCTATGAAGATAAGGGATTTTGGCAAAATAAGCACCTCTCAGCGCTTGTATATCTAATTGATTTGGCAAAAAAGCTTATTGGAAATCTTTTAGCAATTAAAATTAATTTATCTTTGAGAGAGTATAAAAGTTAAATACAAACATTAAATAATTAAGGATGAAATTTTTAAGTAAATCTGTTTTAATTTTAGGAGCCGTTGCGATGATAGCCTGCGGAGATAAGAAAGAAGAAAAAGAGGATAAAATAACAATTGGTGACGGTAACAGCCCACAAACTGAATCTACTACTGAAAAATCTTCTGCAAGCAGTGACTCTGCTGATGAGGATGTGGTGGAAGTGAGCATTGAAGGAAACGACCAAATGCGTTATAACAAAGACGAAATTAAAGTAAAAGCCGGGCAAACTGTGCGTCTTACTTTAAAACACGTTGGAGAGATGGAAAAAAGCGTAATGGGTCACAACTGGGTGTTATTAAAACAAGGAACCGTAATTAACGAATTTGGTCAGAAGGCTGTTCAGGCTAAGGATAACGATTATATTCCTGAAGGAACTGATGCCGTGATCACCCATACCAAAATGATTGGCGGTGGAGAAGAAGTAACTATTGAATTTGAAGCTCCTGCAGCGGGTGAATACGATTTTATTTGTAGTTTCCCTGGTCACTATTCTGTGATGAATGGTAAGTTTATTGTAGAAGAATAGAGTTTTTATAATATTATTTTAAAAATGCCTTTACTGCGGAAAACCCGTTTGGTAAAGGCATTTTTTATGCCAGGCTATTATGTGATTTTGAAACCTCCGGTAATGTATCAGAAATACTTTTTATTTTAAAAACCGAGAAAACTTCATTTTTAGAACCTAAATTTCAGAGGATTTTATCAGCTTTTTATTTTAAGCTACTTCATTTTATCAAATATTAAAAATCTATGAAGAACAAGATTTTTCTGCCTGTATTTTTATTGAAAAAAGTGCCTTAAGATTGCTAAAAATAGTAGTTTTAGGGCTCATTTTAGAGTACCTTAACTATGAGTGAAAATAAGCACTTTGTAATAGATTTTGATAGTACGTTTACCCAGGTTGAAGCCCTTGATGTTTTGGGCGAGATTTCCCTGGCCAACGATCCCGATAAAAAAAAGAACCTGGCCGAGGTGGAAGCCTTAACCGATAAGGGGATGAAAGGAGAAATGTCTTTTAGGGAATCCCTGGTAGAACGCCTAAGACTTTTAAAAGCTAATAAAAATGATTTACCGGCCCTGGTAGAGAATTTAAGCGAAAGGGTGTCTTCGTCTTTTGTTAGAAACCGGGAGTTCTTCAACGATCATCACGAAAATATCTATATTGTATCTAATGGTTTTAAGGAGTTTATAGTGCCTATTGTAGAACCATACGGAGTTAAGCCTAAAAATGTCTTTGCCAATACTTTTGAGTATGATGAGGAAGGAAATATTGTAAGTTTTGATCACGATAATGTGTTATCCTCCAACAACGGTAAAGTAGAGCAGTTAAAGAAATTAAACCTAAAAGGCGATGTTTACGTAATTGGCGATGGTTACACCGATTATGAAATTAAAGCCGCCGGACTAGCCAATAAGTTTTATGCCTTTACTGAAAATGTAGAAAGAGCAAATATTCTTGAAAAGGCAGACCATATCACACCAAGTTTAGACGAATTTTTATTTGTACACAATATGAACAAAGCGATCTCTTATCCCAAAAACCGAATTAATGTTCTTCTTCTAGAAAATGTTCACCAGGACGCGGTAGATATTATGAAAAAAGAAGGGTATAATGTAACTGTACATCCCGGCGCAATGGATGAAGACGAACTTTGCGAAAAAATTAAAGATGTTTCGGTAATAGGAATTAGATCTAAAACCCATTTAACCGAAAAAGTGCTGGAAAATGCTAATCGCTTAATTGCGGTAGGAGCATTTTGTATTGGTACTAACCAAATAGACCTGCAGGCCTGTTTAAAGAAAGGCGTTGCGGTTTTTAATGCACCATATAGCAATACCAGATCGGTTGTAGAACTTGCCATTGGAGAGATAATTTTACTCATGCGTAATCTTCCTGATAAAATGCGTTTAATGCACGAGGGTAAGTGGGAGAAATCTGCTAACAAAAGTTTTGAAACCCGTGGTAAGAAACTGGGGATTATAGGTTATGGAAATATTGGCGCGCAACTTTCTGTAATGGCAGAATCTGTTGGTTTTGATGTTTATTATTATGATGTTGAAGAAAAATTGCCAATGGGTAATGTTACCAAATGCAATTCCCTTAAAGAGCTTTTAGAAACCGTAGATATTGTTACGCTTCACGTAGACGGAAGAAAGGAAAACAAAGATATTATTGGCGAAAAGGAGTTTGGTTATATGAAAGATAACGTGATTTTCCTTAATTTAAGCAGGGGCCACGTGGTAGATATTAAAGCGCTTAAAAAGAATATAGAATCTGGTAAAATTATGGGTGCGGGAATAGATGTTTATCCGCAAGAACCTAAAACGAATAACGAAGAATTTGTTTCAGAATTACGAAATTTACCCAACGTTATTTTAACCCCGCATATTGGTGGGAGTACCCTGGAAGCCCAGGAAAACATTGGGAATTTTGTTCCGGGGAAAATTATTGAATACATTAATACCGGAAGCACTACTAACTCGGTTAATTTCCCTAATTTACAGTTACCGGTGTTACATAACGCGCACAGGCTTATTCATATTCACGAAAATAGGCCGGGTATTCTGGCAGAAATCAACAGGATTCTTGCCGGGCACGATATTAATATTGAAGGGCAGTATTTAAAAACCAATGAGACTATCGGGTATGTAATTACCGATATTGATAAACATTACGATAAAGCCGTAATAAAAGATTTAAAAGGACTAAAAGGAACTATTCGTTTTAGAGTTTTATACTAGGAAACTTATTTTTGAAAATAAAACCCGGGAATTATTTGAAATTATTCCCGGGTTTTTTATTTCGAGCTTTAATAGTCAAAACTTCTCTGATGATTTTAAAATTTCTAAAACTTCCGGCCAGTCGTTAGCTCGAATGTGATTGTCAAAATCTATATTATGAAAGGCGCTAAACATAATCGTTTCTCCTTTAAAATAATCGAGGTTTTTGAGGTGGTCGTCTATCATGATATCTGTGCCAATCACACTTTTATCACCACAAAAAATAATATTTTTCCAGTGAACAAAAGGGAAATGTTCACTTAACCAAGTTCGTTTTTCTACTAAACTCTGTGGAAATTCCATTGCCGCTGAAACAATATAGATCTCATAATTCTTCTGAAGTTCTTTTACTGTTTCTACCGCACCACTCATAACCGGAACCGTGCTAAAGAAATTTTTTGTTGAAGCAAACTTTTTTACCATTCCTTTTTTAGGGAATGCATTTTCTTCGGTTTTTCCTTTTAGGTCGTTTTTGCTGAATTTTTCCCCGTATTCTTTTTCATACCAGGTAATAAAATGTGCTTCTACATCGGCCAGAACACCGTCCATATCTACTGCGATAGATTTCTTCATAACTCAATTTTTAAGAACTAAAATAAGATGATTTTAAGTGAAAAAAATGAAATATACCCTTATTTAGGTATTGTGATTGGTTTGGCTTATAAATATATTTGGTTAAATATTTCGTTTGGGGTAAAAAGGCTATGGCCCGGTTTAGGTAGGGGTAAACCAGGTTGTGGCCTTTTTTATTTTATAAATATTAAACTTAAAAAGCTTGGCTGAAAATTCAATGTTAGAAAGTTTCTCAATCTTTCAGTATAAATTCCGTAGCCATTTCCGCATGCAGTTTTGTGGTGTCTAGTAACGGGATTTCGGTATCTTTTTCTTTAATAAGCATAGGAAGTTCGGTACAGCCCAAAATAATAGCTTCGGCTCCACGCTCTTTCAATAATTGCATTTGCTCCAGATAGAATTTCTTTGCTGTATCGGTAAATTTTCCCTGGGTAAGTTCTTCTGAAATAAACCGGTGGGTTTCATCAATAAAATTATCAGCCGGTATCAAGGTCTCTATTTGGTGTTTATCCCGTAATCTTCCCTGGAGAAAATCTCCCTGCATTGTTGGTCTTGTTCCTAAAAGCCCTAATTTTTTATAGGATTTTTGTTTTGCTTCTTTGGCCACGGCATCTGCGATATGAAGTATTGGCACATTAATTTTTGGTTGCACAAAATCATAGACCATATGTGGGGTGTTAGCGCAAATTATTATTGCTTTGCTGCCTGCACTTTCCAGTTTCTGAGTAATTTCTAAATATGAATTTTTGATCTTTTCGGAATCGTTTTCACGCATTAATTTTACGTTTAGGCTGTACAAAAGCAAAGGCGGATTTTGTTGCGTTCCAATTTTGTCACCTACCAGCTCATTGAAAAGTCGGTAATATTCTATAGTGGAGTGCCAGGAGGTGCCTCCAATCATTCCCAGTAAATTCATATTGTTTTATTTTTGAAATTAGGCAATCTTAAAGTCTTCTTCTTTTTCCAATTTACGAAATGAAGTTAGAATTCCCGCAGCTTCCAGGGCAGCAACTTCAGATTTATAAATAAATGAGATCCTGGACGCTTGTTCGTCAGCCGAAATTTCATAGATATCCTTAATTTTGGAGAGTTTCTGGGTAATGTATGTTATACAATTTCTACAATTAAGTTCTTCTAATGCGATAGTAGCTTTCATAATTCTTTGATTTTTAATCTTCTGTAATTCTGTATTGCTGTAAAATTAACAGTAAAGCTTTAGAATATTTATGAGGAAGATCAGTTTATTACATATTTCGGATAGAAAATAGCAGGTGTTTATTACTTTTATGAAATACTTTTAAGGAATGGTTAAAAGTGAGCTGGTATACGAAGTTAGGAGATATTTTTCTTTACTTGCAAAGCTTAAATTTTAAAGAAATTGCGAAAGAAAAAACAGCCCATAAAATATACCGAAGGGAAGATTTTTAGCTCTCTTGCTAATTTGGCCTGGCCAATTATCCTGGCTAATATTCTGCAAACTGCCTACCAGTTAATAGATACTTTTTGGTTGGGTAGGTTAGGGGCTAATGCGGTTGCGGCAGTAAGTATAAGTTTTCCTATTCTTTTTCTAATTCTTTCGCTTGGTGCCGGGTTAACGCTTGCAGGAACTGTAATAGTTTCACAATATAAAGGAGCAGAAAACCAGGACCAGGTAAATTATAGCTCTTCACAAACTGTTTTCGTGATCTTTTTTATCTCGGTTTTGCTGGCTATTGTGGGCTACTTTTCTTCAGAACCATTGATGAAACTTATTGGAGCGGGTCCTGAAATTTTGAGTGATTCGGTAAGCTATTTTCAGGTTTCCTCATTCGGCTTCATTTTCCTGTTTATGTTTTATGTATTTCAGTCTTTAATGCGAGGTATTGGAAATGTACTGCTACCAATGTATATAGTTTTGGCAACTGTTTTTTTGAACTTGATATTAGATCCACTTTTTATTTTTGGTCTTGGACCTATCCCGGGATTTGGAGTTGCAGGAGCTGCGGTTGCCAGTGTTATTACCCAGGGATTATCTGCTCTAACCGGCTTAGTTATTCTTTTTAGAGGAAATAAAGGAATTAAAATAAATTTCAGCAGGATGAAATTCGATTTTCCCTGGACAAGAAAAATGTTTAAGATTGGTATTCCTTCCAGTATAGAGATGTCTACCAGGGCAGCGGGAATGACGGTTATGGTGATGCTGGTAACCAGTTTTGGAAGTGAAGTTGTGGCTGCCTACGGAATTGGAAGTAGAATTTTAAGCCTAATAGTAGTTCCAGCTCTTGGTTTTGCTATGGCTACCACCACCCTGGTGGGTCAGAATATTGGTGCGGGCAAAATAAAACGTGCCGAAAGAATTGGAAACTTAAGTACTAAAATCGCTTTCTTTGGATTAACAGCGGTAGGGCTACTATTATTTGTTTTCGCCGAACCTATTACCGCCTTTTTTGTTCCGAATGATCCCAGCGTAATTAGAGACGGGTCTTTATTTATAAAAATTATGGCACCCAGTTTTGGTGTGCTGGGAGTGCAACAGGTTTTAAATGGAGTTTTTAATGGCGCCGGATTTACAAAAGCTTCTTTGCTAATTTCAGTTTTTGCCCTTTGGATTATTCGTTTTCCCACCGCCTTTGTTTTATCTAATAATACCGATCTTTCTTTTGAAGGTATATGGTGGGCTTTTCCTATTTCTAATCTTATTGCTGCAATTGTAGCTTTTGCATATTATAAAATGGGTTATTGGAAGCTAAGAACTATTCGTTATCGACATCGTCAACTTTAATAACTAGCAATTTTAACGATCTGAAAGTTTTGAAAATGAAGACTGAAACGCAACAACGAATTGCTTTAAGCACCTACTTTTTCTTATCGGGGTTTTGCTTTTCTACCTGGGCTTCGCGAATTCCTAATATTAAAATGACTTTTGATCTAAATGAAGCAGAATTAGGAAATTTGCTGATGGTAATGCCAATAAGCTCTCTTGTAGGACTTCCGGTTTCAGGATGGTTGGTTTCCCGTTTTGAAAGTAGACATCCTCTAATTGTTTCATTTATACTTCTAGCTGCTTCATTAAGTCTAATTGGATTAGCCGATAATCTTATTTTACTTATAGCTGGTATTTTTTGTTTCGCTTTTTCCATGCGAATTTTCAATATCGCGATGAACACGCAATCCATAACATTACAAAAAGCTTTTAAAAGAAAGATAATTGGTTCTTTTCATGGTCTTTGGAGTACCGGCGGCCTTTTGGGGGTTGCACTTTCTACCTTACTCGTAAAATTAAATATTCCTATTTACCAGCATCTGCCGGCGGTAGCTATTTTCACGCTTATACTAGCCTCTACCGCTTTTTCATTTTTACTGAAAAAAGATCGTTCTACCCAGGGAAATAAGCTTCGATTAGGAAAACCAGATAAACCTACAATGTATCTCGGTTTCATAGTTTTTCTTGCCGCAATTACCGAGGGCGGAATGTTTGATTGGAGTGGTGTTTATTTTAAAGAAGTGGTAAATGAAGACGTTTTTACGCTGGGATACTTGATCTTTATGGTTTTTATGGCCCTTTCCCGTTTCTTTTCAGATAGAATTGTGGAAAGAATAGGCATGGAAAGAAATTACATTATAAGTGCTTGCCTGGTATGTTTAGGGGTTTTACTCATGATTGTGTTTCCTTATTTTTGGCCGGCAATAATCGGGTTTTGTTTAGTAGGGATTGGAGTGGCGGCTGTAATTCCAATGACCTTTCTTCTTGCGGGTTCTTCTACAAAATATTCCCCGGGAATGGCTATTTCTATAATTACTACCTACGCCATTGTCGGAATGCTTTTAGGGCCGCCACTTGTTGGATACCTTGCCCATATTTTTAATTTAAAAATATCTTTTATCCTCTTTTTTACTTCAGCATTAATGCTAATCCCTATTTCCCAGCTTTTCTTTAAACAGAAAAAAGAGAATATTCAGGAATAACTGGAATAAAAAAGTCTAATTCTTATCAGCCGGAGTAATCATAATATGTGCACGGTGTGTGCCCGGGTCCATAAGCCAGGGCATTCCGGGAGTATGAGGCTTGTCGGGAAGTCCTGTTTCTTCAGTGGTAGCATAGGGCATATAAATTACATATCGCAATTTTGCATCTTTAAGCTCTCCTGTTTCGCGATTTAAGTTTGCTTCTTTACCTGAAAGAATATAGGTCATACTGGGGGCATCGGGC
>VMHT01062497.1_pt1 | contig 22809 bp, 20 predicted proteins | sample 4693611 | NCBI WGS metagenome assembly VMHT01 (sample SAMN12280063, study PRJNA550983) | marine metagenome | isolation source: seawater sampled from same location over 5 years 0.02-0.2 micron viral filtrate | place: USA: collected off the coast of southern California halfway between the port... ...
ATACCATTAACATGGTTTTTATCAATCTGTAAATTTGTTCTTTTACCCCATTCTACTTGCATACCACCTTTAATTGCTTTAATCTTAGAGGTTCCAGCATTTGAAATATTACCAAATGTAACTACAAAAGTTGCATCATACCACATAGCCATACCACCTTTGTTCATCATCTTAGGTTGGCCCATAGGTGATTCTGCTTTAGCAGTCCAAACTTTATTAACTGCAATTAATGTATTAGTATATGGTGATGATTCTTTACGAGACATTACAATACTTTGGTTAACTGTATTACCAAATTGTGTTGACATTGCTCCGGCATTCCATTCATTGTTGTTTTTCAGCTTTTCAACTGACATTTGACATGGAATTGATCCAATACTATCCCAGAAAAATGCTAAATCATAAGGTAAATTACCTTTTTTCTGCTCGTTCTGTAGATCCATAATAAATGCTGCTACGTCTTCAATAGTATGTAAAGTTTCTCTATCAACATAAATAAAATTACCTTCATAGTCAATAACATTGCCTTCATCATCTTTAATTAGGTTAACTTCTAACCCCATTTGGGCTGCGTGTTCCCAATTCCATTTCATCTCTGTAATAATAAACACAGGAAGAACCCCCATGTTTTGAGCTGATACTGCTGCTTCTAGTAGAGCTGTTGTTTTGCCTGTATCAGAATGTCCCCTAAGTAATGAAATGTGTCCCATTGGTATCCCAGGTACTCCAGCTACTTTTTGAAAAGCAGGGGATAGTGGTATCCATTGTTGATCCTTAAATTTGACATTTTTATTTAAACCCTTAGATGATTTAAACTTATTAAGATCAAATTTGCTCTTAATCTCGGCAGATACTGCTGCCGAGAGAGACTTTGATACTTTTTTCGCCATATTTAGAAGGGTAAATCATCGGATTTTTTTTCTTTACCATCAAATAAAGAATCAAATTCATCTACTTTGTTTTGTTTAGCTTTAGTAGTATCTAAGCTAAAATTATTATTTGAGGTGGTTGTAGAGGGTGCTACTGGAGCAGCTACTACTTCTTCTGAATCTTCTTCTGGTGATAACCATTTTTCAAGAGCAGATTTCATTTCATCAAATGAATAACGTTTAAATAAACCATCTGTTGGGTTTGGTTGTTCATTTGTCCATTTTTCTACTAATGAAGCATCTTCACTAAGAGGTGAAGTTTTTAACCTAACTCTAACTGATGATTTATTATAAGGAGTGCCAGTTGATTCTGGTCCTACTGTTTCTACTGTAATATCTCTACCGTTTACAATATCTGTATAATCTCCAATTTCATCATCTACAGCAAGTGCGAGTAATTCTTCATATACTTGTTTTCCAAATTGCCATAATCTAACACCTTTATCTTCTTCTCCACGTACTACAACGGGAACAAAGGTACGGTTTTTAGCATCTAGCTTTTTAGCAAGTACATAATTTTCCTTATTATACTCACCTTCACGTAGCTTCCCAGCGAATAGAGCAATAGGGTCTTTATCACCAAAATTAAGTGGTGAAATCATAACCTTATTAGTAATACCATAATAGAACTTAAGTTCTGTAAATGGGTTAGCTGCATTGTACGCAGATGGTACAATTCTAATTTGTTGTTTACCTACTGTAGGTCTCCAGAAAATAGTTGTGTAATCGGTCTTTTGACCACCCTGGGGTTTTGATTGGAGGGTATCCAATTTCTGTTTAAGCATTGATAAATCCATAAATATAACTTATTTTTAATTATAACTGTTTATATGTAACTTTAATATACGAACCATAATTTGGGGGGCCAAACTATAGTTCAATAATTTTGTAAATTTTCGTATTAAGCTGATTTAGCTCATTATGTTGAGTAAGTAAAATACAATTTCTGTAGTGCTGCCAATCAACTTGAAATTTAGTGTCTACTACACCACCATTTAATTTTTTAATTAACTCATTTAAGGCATTAATAGTATATAAGGTATTAGATTCCTTTTTACGGTGTACTAAAATAGTATTTTCTGGGATAGAACTTACATTAGCTTGTTCAACATTATATGTAATAACATATTCATCTTTACCAACTATTTCTAAAACAAATAGTTTATTGTAAATAATGCTATACTTAGCTTTAATATCCTCTATAAGTGTGTCTAGACCTTCTAAATTTGTGAAGGTACAAAATAATTTATTATTCAAATCGCTTAAATTTTGAATGTTATCTATAACATCATATTCTGCGTTATACATATTAAGCGGTTTCTCTAAAGTTGTAATCATAACCTTCTATTTCTTTTATATTTAATTTATATTTTTTGAAGACTTCTCTAATCTCCTCTAAAACTTTTACTTCATTTTCATCAAAATCAAACAAAAACGAATCATATGTATAAAGCACTAGCTTTGTTTTACATCCCCGTAATATACGAAATATATCCCACAAAACCAACACATTTACGGATGTTTCCATATTTTGCAGTATATAATTAAACAGCTTTTGCGGGTTCATCCCCCCCAAACCCTCCTTCGTATATACAAAATTTGATACAGGGCATTCTATAAACCCCTCACTATTAAATTTATTCCAGATCTCTCTAATATATTTTTCTATTTTTTGAAAAAACTCAAGTTCTTTAAATTCCTTAAAGACTCCACCATAGAGCTGTTTGAAAGTAAGCTCTTTCGCTTTCTTATAATCCACTTTATATAGGGAACTAAAATGAGAGTGAATATCGCTAGTGGGAAAAGTATAATTAACGAGACGAGCAGCCAAACTAGGGTGGTAAGCACTAATATCAATCTCCACAAGTTTACTATTACGAGGAATAAAACTAGATCTACATCCGTTTTCTTTATTAAGCGCGGCATAATTTACATTTTTAAATTTATTACTAGGTCTTGTAGTAGTTGTTTTTAAGTTGAACTGAGTGTGGACGTATTCACTATCAATGGGGTGGAAATATCCTTCGAATGTTGGTACGTGTACTCGTAACCCACTTCTCTCGATGGCGTTGAATACCACTGAGGTTTTACTGTTATAGAATTCATAATATCTATTTTTATCTTTAGTTATGTTGTCTTTTAGATCTTCCCAAATCATCTCACATACTTCATAGTGTTTTACAATGGGAATAATTTTGTTTAACTCTTTGTTATCACTATGTTTTCTATAGTATAACTCATGGGTTTGTGTTGTAGGTCGTATATATGTAGTAGGGGGTGGGTTGATGTCATAAAGCTTTTTAGTGCAAAAATAATGCAATAACTCTTTTTTATCCCGTGTGTATAACGCATCAAACTTATTTAACAACGCCTTTATGTCATTAATATTTAACCGCATTGATTCACTATGATCCACGCATAATATATAGCCTTTATGCGCACCTATTGGGCGCAAATATACTAGGGATACATCATTTACAGCAGGGTGAAGTTTATCATTAAAAGGAATAACCTCTACGAATGCTTCTTTATAACCACTATTGTAAAAAACCTTTAACTGTTCTACATCTTCAATAAGCCAGTACATATAACCTTTTTAACAACTAAATCTAATAACCACTTCCACCACTTCCACGGGATCCTCCTCCACTTCCACCACTTCCACGGGATCCTCCTCCACTTCCTCCTCCTACAACATTTGGACGAGCATAAGTAATAGTTGGTTGTTGGGAACCAGTAACGGGAGTTTGGGGTTTATCTTCTACAGACTTTTCATCTATAGGAATTAGATAATCATGGGGTGAATCTATATGGGTTGCACCTACCATAGGTCCTTTTTCTGGGTGGGTATGGTATGGTCCTTTATAAGGTTGTCCTGTTCTTTTATTTTTATATTCTGTGCCATCTGTTTGGAGATTTTCTTGTAAATCAAATTTATGATATTTATCAAATTTATCTTTGAAGAATTGAGAAAATCCGGGTAATGGGGTATTTTGTTCTAATAATTTTATAGTATTTTTATTTGTGTTATATACTTCACTTTTAGTTCCTTTTAATCTCCAAGATAAAATTATAGGTAAATATAATTGAAATTGGAGTTTAGGATCATTAGTATTTAATAATTTATGTTCTTCTTTTGAAATTTCAAAATATAAATTTTGGGTTCTTTTTTTAGTAAAATATCTTTGAAATTCTCCTAACTCATAATCCTTTTGAGTTGGTAAAGTTGTGTGTTTTTTGGGGATATTTCCTGGGGATCCTTGTTTAGAGTATTTAGTTAATACCTGCCAACTAGAAGTGGTTAATTCGGAAGATTCTTCTTCATTATCTCCTTGGGAATTGGTAAGGGTTTGGGGATCCGTTGCTTTAAGAAGTCTTAGGTTTGGTTTATTAGTAGGGGTTTTACCTGTAAAGAATTCATTTTGGGAATTTTTAAAATAAAATCCAATATAATCTAACCCATCAGTTGCTTTTATAAACTCCCCCCCAGAAGTATATAAATTAGTAGTAATTTGTGATTTAGGATAATAACTCATAATTAAAAAGTATTATTTTAATGAGGGTAAATTTAAAAGAGTTTTATTTCTATCTTCAGTGATAATTTGTGCATTTGGAAATATTGAAGGATTATAAGCATTATTTAATTCTAAAATTGGGTTTTTCCATCCTTTAAAATTCCTATTGTTTTTACTATATGTTCCTTTTCTAACCTCATAATGCAAATGAAAACTACCTTTGCTTCCTTTATCTCCTATTGTCCCTATTATAGTACCAGGTTCTATGTAAGTACCAATAAGTTCTTCTTTATATGTATCCAAATGTCCATAGATATGAAATAAAGTTTCAAAAGTAGACCTATCAGGTAAATCAACAGTTCGTTTTTCTTCAATATAAACAAAATCATTCCCCCATCCAAGTGGGTTTGGTGGTCCTTTTTTTACTATTCCACCAGTTACAGCATATACTTTTAATCCTTGTGGGGCAGCAAAGTCTATTCCATTATGGTTTTTAGCTAGTTGGCCAATTAATTTTCTACCTGCTTGAGGACCTGATGTAAATCCTACATCAGGATTTCTTTCTATAGGGGCAAATATAGGAACTATAGGATCGTTATATTCTGGAGGCCAATCTTCCATATTAAGTAAAGGGGATCCTAATGGATTTAAATCTATTTCTCCAACCCCATCAGTCCTTTCTATTTCAGGAACAGGATTTGATAAAGGTCTTAAATTTTTAGAACTAGGTTTAGTTATAGTTCTGATTTTTGTAGTCCATTCATTGTCCACTAAAAAATGATCTACTCCCACTACTACTAATTCTATATTATCGGGATAACCCATAGGTAAATGGGAAGAATTAATTACTAATTGGTTGTAAATTTTTATACCAGAAATACCATCTAGGGTTAATTCTACATCCATAGGAACAAATCCTATTAGAGAATCAACACCAGGTTCTCTTAAATTTGTATAATGTTTTAATAAATTACTAAATAAACTTCTTCCTTGTTCCCAAAAACCATATGCGGGATCAAAATAATTAAATATTTCTCCTGTATAGCCGGGAGTAGAAGTAATTGCAGCCCATGTTTTTGCCCAATATCCTTCTGCTTCAGAGGTATTTGTTATTTCTTTTGTTGAATATACAGTTTCACGAACCCAAGTCCGGTAAGAATCAATTAATATTGGAGTTTTTTCATATATCTTTTTTATTTGGTCTACAACTATTTGATAACCTTTAATTCTAAAATTGAGTAAGTCATCAGCTTGATCCCTAAAATCTTTTTTGTAAAATTCTTCTAATGTTACTTTTTGATTTTTAGGCTTTTCCTCAGATTTTTTTACCCCACAATCTAATGTAAAATTTGGGTCTGCTTCAAGAGAATATTCTTTAAACCTATCAACTAGTCCTTTATTTAAATTTTTAAAGAATCCTGCATAGGAATCAATACCTTGAGCATTTGCAGTAGCCCCAATAGACATCATATTAGCTAAAGCTTTAGATATAGTTGTATTAAAACTAAAATCTTTTACAAAGTTGCTTTGGTTGTTATTAGCAGTATTTACACCATATATTTCTAATGGGGTAGAATTTTTAGTTATAATACTTCCATCTTTTCCTGTTTTTACATCTAGATTAAAATCCCTAATTACTATTATACTATCGTCTTGTAAAGTAGGTTTTAATTGTGTTACATTAGCTAAACTGCTATTAACATCTTGGCAAATAGTATTTAAAAGATCAAATAATAAAAGTTCTCCAGTATTTTGGGTTTTTGTTTGGATTAAATTTTCTAAATAATCTAAATTTAAATAAATATTCATTATATCTCCTAAAAAGGGGTTTGATACTAATTCAACTTCATCATCAGAAGTAGAAGAAAAGTCTTTAAAATCAAACCTTTTAAAAGAACTAAAAGCAGGTGTATTAAAATTATTATTTATTACACATATATTAGGGTTAAAAGATGCTAAACGGGAGATATTTTTACAATAATTTTGGGAACTAGTATTTACTATTAGCTGAGGGAAATAGGAGGATTTATTTCCTAAATGGGTAACTAATTCTTGGATAAGGTTTAAAAAGTAATAAAAAGTTATGTATTGGTAATTATATCTTAATTCTCCTGGTTGGAGTAAACCACCTTTAAAATCTTGTTGGTTTCTCCCCGCAACTATTATATAATCTTGATTATTATAAGCTTGGATCCCTTTATTAGAAAAATTTACTGCTGTTCCTTCTGCATTTGGGCCTAATTGGGTTGTATTTTTAAGACAATAAAATTTGTTTAATATTGAATTATTATTTAATATTCTATTATTAGAATAGGAGGTTCCGGTTAAATCTAGGGCAATATCTTCATCATTTAAAGTATTTAAATTAAAGGATTCAATTACATCCCCCATAGAAACTAAATCTAATGTAATACTATAGCTTCCATCTGTTTCAAATGAATAATCAAAATTAGTTACTTTACCAAAAAACCCATCATAATTTCCATTATGTTGTTCTCTTTTAGTTTCTATCTGATTAAACATTTCTAAATGGGAAGTTCCTTTTTGACCAAACCACCCTGTTTGATTATCATCAATTATAGTAGGACCCATTTTTGTAAGGTTTCCTTTATTATCTAAGTACATAGAATTTCCCCACTCAACTAGCATAGTAAATCCTAATCTAATATAAAGGATACTAATTAAGTCAAATTGAAAATCATTATAAGCTTTAATTTCAATTTGAGCAGTTCTAATTGAACCTATATTATTGTGTCCTATATTGAAAGAAGTAATACCTGGCATAGGTTGTAGACCAAATCCAGTACCACCAAAACCATATACAGAGTTATTTATTTTTGAAGATGAAGATGCAACCCCTTTTTTTAGGTTTTTTGTTTTATTATCCCAAATACCATTAAACAAAACTCCTTCTTGGGCTAATTTTATACCTTGATATCTATCAGTATTTAACCCTAAACGTTTTAATTTTGCTTCAGCTTCCTTATCAAAATTTACAAATTCTTCAGTAAACCCAATTTCATTAGGGTTATCTCTAAAAAAATCATCAAAATTTCCCCCTATTTGAACTGAAGAGGCCATTTTTACCCATGCATTACGGGAATTTAAATATACTAAATCTTTTTGAGATCTAGTACTATCAAACCCAGAACCATGTACCTTTTGTCTTTGGGTGATTTGATTATTTACATAATCTTTAAATGGTTCCCCAACTATATCAGGGGATGAAGATTTTGCATCCTGGTATAATTGGTCTTTTGTTTTGTCAATTTTTCCATCTATAATGGGCATAACTATTCATTGTTTAAGGATTCAAAATCAACTTGAATTTCTGATTGGTTAGAAGGAATTCTTAATTGCACTCCTACAGGAGGATAATAACTACCTAAACCATATTGAGGGTTTGCAGATGCTATCATCCACCATAAAGATGAATCTCCAAGGTATTCTTGTGCTAAAACATCATATCTATCTCCAGTGGTTGTAATAACATAAACATCATTAAAAGATATAGGTACATCTGGGTATTTAGTACCTTTATAGTATCTTTTACCGGTTTTATTTTTTAATACTGTTTGATTTGAATATCTAGCCATCTGTATAACCGTTTTGTATTAAAGTATCTTCTGAAAAGTTTGCTGTATCAGCAATTGAATGTTGTCCTCCTTCAACAACTGGGGTAAGTTTGCCATTATTTGGGTTAATACCCACAGGAGTGTCATATCCTGTATTATCACCTCTGGATAGAGAAATAAATCTTTCATTTCCAAATGTTTCTACTACTTTTGCTCCACCACTTCCTGCTTTCCCATAAGTGTTATTTTGGAGTTTAGGTGCAAATTCATGTATAGGTTTAAAAGTTAAATCTACATTTATTATATGTGGCATTACTTGAATATTCCCTTTATCAGTAGCTGTTTCATTTTCATTTCCAATAGCTATTTCCCATGGAGATTGCTCCGGAACAGTATAAGTTAAATCAGTAATTACCCCAGGAACATCATATAAATAAGCTCCTACATGCAATTTAATTATATTTCCAAAAAAGTATCCATCAGATGTATAATTTGGAGCCATAATACTTTGCAAATAATTTAATTTGTGATACATTGGCATCATTTCACCCTTAGATTGAGCAGCTGCTGTGAATCCCATTGAAATGGTTCTATCAAATCCATTGTATCGGTACATATTTTCTCCTCTACCCATATATCTTTGAGCATTCCATTCAGAATTCATACTATCCTGAAAATTATTTATAAAAGCTCTAAAATGTAAAAATTCTCTTCTAAAACTATCTCCTGGATTTTTTGCAGTATTAGGATTAATTACAGAAATTCTAAAATCTGCTAAATCATTAGTTTTATCTCCGTCTCTAGTATGTGAAAAACCTTGATATATTTGTAAAGCATTAATTTTATCCGCTATTACTTCTTTACCAGTTGCAATGTCTATTTTCCCTTTAATGTAATTTTTTCTACTTAAACCTTTAATTTTACCCGGATCTCCTAAATTTACTCTAGATTCTATACTTTTTCTTGTATAATCTAAAGAATCAGAAATAACACTATCTGGTTTATTATTTAAATTTTTTCTAAAGTCGGTTTTAACCCTAGGATCCATTTCGGAAGAAGTTGCACTTGCTATTTGAAGGGAAGAATAACTAGCTACATTATATTTAGCAAATTCTGGTTTTTTGGCAAAGTCTAAACCTTCATTACTATATATAACTCTGTTTATAGTAGTTTTTCCTACCCCTAATACTGAACCAGGCCCACCATCATATGAAATAAGTTTAGTGGGATCAGAAGATATAAAATTTGTAGATTTACCTGCTTGGATTTTTGAATTAATATTTTCTTCGATAAATGAAGAGGCAGGAAAACCTAATATACCATCAACTAGATTTCCAAGATCAATCCCATTACCAATTATTTCATCTAATGGATTTGAAGAAGCTCTTCCAATTTTTTCATCTTTTAAATTAACTAATCTATTAGTATTTGGGTTTTTTATATTAGATAAAGCTGAAGAATAAACAGGTAATTCTGTTTTGTCACTAACGTTATTAATTAATCTTTGAATAAAATTAGGATCTGTGTTTTCTGTAGTAGGTTGAGTATTTCTAAAAGGATTAATGCCTTGTTTTAATAGATGGCCGCCTACTCCAGCTACACCAACTTGAGCCAACGTTGAAGTGGGTAAATAAATACCTTGATTTGCTCCAGTATTTACTGTCCTAACATTACTAAGAGAAAGAAGATTTTGTTTAGCTATAAAAGCAGCACCTTGACCTGTACCAACTAAAAATTTACTTAATCTAGAGACATCGTCTGCCGATCTTTTTAAAGTGCCTGCCCTTAAAATAAAGTCAGTATTACCTCCAAGTAAACCTAAATTTGGGTTGTCTTCAAGAACTCCAGGTAAGGGTTCTTGGATAAATGGTTGTTTAGAAGATCCCTTAAATGGTCTATCAGCTCCAAACTTAAGTTTCCTTAGATCACTATTTTGAGTAACTAATATTGACTTAAGAGACGGCATTGATTTAGTTTATTAGTTTCCTGTAGCGTCGGCAGCACGAGATGTTTCTACACCATCGGGAAGAGCAGTATCATACTCTCCATTTCTAAAGGTATTGTTAATGGGTAAAGTAGCAGGATCTTTTAAAGCTCCTGTAGGTCTACCTCCATTAAGAGTACCATCTAGTAAAGTACCTTGTTCTTTAAACTTTTTTAAAATTGACATGATTTAAAATTTTAAGTTAATCGATTTATTATAAATATGAATCTACACAGAATAGGCGTAAACTTTTTGTTTATTATTAAAATTAGTAGCAGATACTTTTAACTCAGTACCTTTTTCAGCATACTTTTCAAAAGCCATCCTCATTCCCTGTACTTCTTTTTTTAGTGCATCTTGATTAGATCCTATACTTACTGATGGGGATGATAAGGTTGTTGATGACGTAGAAGTATTAATTACTCCACCAGCTAACCCAATTGCTCCTCCAATTAAAGCACCAGGAGCTCCTCCTATTAAAGCCCCTGTTCCTGCACCTACTAAAGCACCGCTTAAAGCAGGAGAAATACTATTTATCCCTTGTATAATTTTTCCTACAAGTTCTAAAGCTCCCCCTAAAATATCTAATATAGGGGTAAAAGCAGATACTACATCAACTAAAACTGATTTTAATTTTTCAACAGATTTGGTAAATTTATCTTGTAAAGTTTGAGCTTCTAATCTATCTGCTAATTCATTTTTACCTAATGCTCTTAATTCTTTAGCTGTTTTACCTTGAACTTCTTGTTTAAATAAAATGTCAGCTAACTGATCTGATTGTAATCCTAGAGCGGATGCTAAAGCATCCTGTTGAATTACATTTAATTTTGTAAATGTTCCAAAATCTTGAGCATTTTTAGATAATTCAGCCGCTAATGTAGATTGGTCTCCTGTTAAAGCTGCTAATCTAGCTCTTTCTAAACTAAGATTTCTACCTAAAAGTAATTCGGCTTCTAATTCGTTTCTAATAGAAGATTCAAAATCTAATAATGCTTTAGAAGCTCCTACAATATCATCTAATTCGGCACCAAATAATTTAGCCTGAGTAACTGCTGCTGCGATTGCTGATGGGTTTGCCCCTAAATTAGCTCTTACTTGACCTGTAACCTGGCCTACAGCTTCTAGTATTTCTTTATTTGAGAATTGTACTCCTGTTTGACGCTGCAATTCATAGGAAGTAGCTAAAATAGTTTTATATTCATCTTCGAGTAGATTACCTCGAATTTCTGCGGCTGCAGTTAAATTAGCAGTTGATTGTTCAGTTAATCCTACTACATCTAATAATCTAGTAGCGGTAACTAAATTTTGGGAATTAAATTTACCTTGAAACCCTAATTCTTTATTTATAGCATTAAAGGTTTTTAATAATGCTGTCGTTGTAACATTTATATTGCCTGAGGATGCGGCTGCTTCAGCTAATTCTGCTCTAAAACCTATAGCTTCAATTTTACTTAAAGCTAAATTACGTTGAACCTCAACTAATTCTTTATCCGCTTGACCTAAAGCCATAAGTATTTCAAGACCAATTAATGGTTTAAATGCTGTTCTAATAGCAGGACCTAACTTTTTAAGTCCTCCTAAAAATACATTATTAGTTTTATTATTTAACTTATTATTTAAAGCAATTTGTCTAGATTCATCAGCAGCTTCTTTAAAAGGCTCTGAAAATACTTTTAAACCTGGGATACTTTTTGTTAGATCTTCTAACCCAGCAAAAGCTTTTACATTAAAATTATTAGATATTTCTTTAGATGTATCCTCAAGATTTTTAAAAGTACCTAATAATTTATTAGAAGAACTAATTTGTGCATCAATTTGATCTTGAATTTCTTTTTCTAGTTCAATTTCCCCATTCAAAGCTTTAGCTTTTATATCTTCTAAAATGAGGATATCTTTTTTAACTTTAGCTCTATTTTTATCTAAATTATCTAAAAACTTTTGGGTACCTAATTCCTCTTGTAAAACAGAAGTAGTTGCTTCTGCAATAGATTGGAGTTCTCTACTAATTTTTCTAAGGGTTGTTTTTTCGGCTATTTGGAAGTTTAATAGCTTAATTTGATCATTTATAACATTATTAGTATCACGAATTTCTTGGGCTATATTTTTTTCAACCCCAAGAAGTTTTTTAGCTAGATCTAAAGATTCTCTCTCTAGGTCAACCTGTTTTTTCTTATCTTCGTTTGCCATGTAGTAATGTATATGTTATAAATATTAAAATTTAGAACTTTTATTTATATGACACTTTAGAGGTACCTTCAGAAGCTTTTTTAAAGTTAGGGACATTTATGGAACCATCAGGGTTTACTAAAGTACTAGTTTTATCTGATTTATTATCTGGTTTATTAGATTCCTCATGATATTTTTTAATTTCAGAAAATGTAAATTTCCTTAACCAAATAGGCATATTGTATACATCAGGCCAAGAATATCCACCATTACCATGAAATACTACTTGGTGGATTTGTTGAAAAAGATTAAACCTATAATCTTTAGCCTGTTGCGATGTCAGGATAAAAAAAGCTGACACCAATTGGGATGGATCTTTTTTTTTCGCTTCCGGAGGGAAAAAAAGTTAGATCTATGTCTGGTTGCAAATTTCGGATATGTTCTCTTAGTGCCCTGGCATCCTGGGCTAAGAGGTAGTTATCTACAAACTCTCGAATAGTTTTCTTTTCCCTATCTCCGTTTACAGAGGTAATTAAATATTTTAAACGAGTGGATATTTCAGGAGAAAAATCTTTATTTAATCTTTTTAATCCTTCAAGTTCAGTAGAAATTTTCTTTTCATCCCCCTGAGTAAGTAGTTTAAATGTAATGAGGTTTTCTGAGTTGGGTAGAGTAAATTGGAATTCGTTATTCCCTTTAGTAATGTTTGATTCGTCAAATTCTTTAAATCCTATCTGGGATAAGTCAATTTCATATTCTTCTCCATTATATTCAAATTTGTAATTTTTTCCATACCCTAAAACACGGGCAGATACCATTAAAGCATTTTTATCCCCAATTAATAAATCATTAAAATTAATTTTAGTAATTATTAAAGATTCTAATAATTTATCTATAACAGTACCTTTTTCGATATAAGATTGGTTAGTTAAAATATCCTCTTCCTTAGCAGTCATGTATTTAATTTCAACTTTTCCTTCGGATAAAGGACTTTCCTTAGAATACAATAATCCTTTTGAGGGTAATTCTACTACTTCAGTAGGTAATTTAAATTCGGCCATAATCTTTATTTAATAATAACTTTTGTTCTATAATAAATATGAATATAAAAAAGAGCTTGACGAAAGCCAAGCTCCTTTTTGAGGGTATGAGGGTTGGGTAAATTAAAAGTTTAGTACACAGTAATCTGGTTGTACTGTCATTGTAATTTGTTGAGCAGCTGATTCATTATCATAGCTATACTCACCAAAGTTTGCAGTTGTAATCATTGCTCCTTTGATAATCCATTCAGATACTACATCACCTACAGGACCTAATACATTGAAGGTTAAATCCTTTTTATAGAAGTCAGAGTAACCGTTTCTACCAGTTACTGATTCATGGTGTAAACGAATCCATTCCATTACAGCTTGAGCTCCTGAAGGGGTGATTGGATCAAATAATGTAAAATCAATTGTTCCCCAGTTAGTTTTACCTTTTACATATCTTTTAAGATTGATGTGGTTTAATGCTACTGTTTCTTGTGTAATAGAAATACCACTTACACCTTTAACGATATACGAAGGGAAACCATCTATGTACATTACAAACCTATTTTGTTGTTTAGGTTCAAATGCTGTAAAGAACATTTCGTTAGTATCTAATATTGCCATTTTGTGTACTTATTTTATTATAAATATTTTATTTTTTGTTCTTTATGCTGGGAATGTTGCTCCAGTTGGTAATACATTGAAATCTAATAATATAAATTCAGCTGTACGTGTTGGTTGTAGGTAAATTTGACCTATAAGCTCATTTCTGTCTACAACATCTGCTGTATTATTACTGTCATCCATTACTACTTTAAAAGCATACAACCCTTGACGTTGTTGTACTGATTCTAAGTATGGGTTAACTTGACTTAAGAATGAATTTCTTGTAGCTATTGTATTTTGTTCAAATACTAATGTATCAGCGATTTGAGAAATATAGCTCTTAAGTGAAATTAATAATCTACGAACATTGATACGATCTAAAGCACTTGCTTTTTTCTGTAGGGTTTTCTGTCCGAATACTACTACTCCTGCTTGTGGGAATGTTGCTAATGGGTTAATATTAGCTTCATATAATCTATCTCTTGTAGAAGTAGGTAATTTTCTTTCTACGCGTACTACGCTATCTAAACCACCTCTAGTTAAACCAGCGGGGGCGAACCAAGAATCACTTGACGCGTCTGTAAACGCATATACTCCCGGAATTAACGTGGAAGCTGGTACCCAAACTAATTTACCTGTTCCAGGATCTATAATTTGAGCCCAAGGCCAATAAGTAGCAGCATAGCTTGTGTTATATAATGTACCTTTTGTTGTTACAGTACCTATTGGAGAATTGTATTTAACTAAATCAACAACTGCTAAAGCATCTGTTCTTGCAATTGCGGTGTTTACTAATCTAGTAACTTGTAAAGTTGAAATTTCAGCATTCAATCCCGGAGCGGTGATTAAATTATAACGATATTCATCTTTATTTCCTAAAAGAGCAATTGCTGTGTTATAATCTGATGCTTGGATTCCTTGAATATTGGTACCTGCAATGATACTTTCATTGAATGCTGCTCCACCTCCGTAGAATAATTTACCTGCACCACTATAGAATGAACCAGATTGAACAATTGGTAAAGAAGCAGTATATTGAGATCTCACAGCTCCAGCATTATCAAAATAATCTGGGGTTGGGTAATTTACTTCTTTTACTCTTACGTATCTTGATTTATTGGAATATGATCCACTATCTTGGATATAGTATTCTGATCCATCTTGTCTTACTACTTTTTTAGAATTACCAATTACAGCTTCAATATAATTTGAAGATTTTGGATCTAAACTTAAGTTTTGATAGGTTTCTAAAATTACTTTTTCTCTATCATTATCGTCTCCTCTACGGATTAATAAACTAAATGTCCCACTTGCAGTATTAACTGTTGGAATTTCCCAACGAACGTTATTAGCTGAACCTGAAGATAAGGCTCCATTTGGTAAAACTTCTGCAAATGATTCAATATAAGAAGAAGAAACATAATCATTAAGAACATAGGTATTATCTAAGTTATTCATGATTTCTCCTTCAGAAAGAGTTTCTAATGTAAAGGGTCCATTTTTAGTATCAGGAATTACACTACAAATTACTGGGCTATTTATAGCAGGTTCAAAAGAACCAGATGTTACACGGGTAACTAATAAACTTTCCCCTCCGTTTTGAAAATAATTGTTTACTGATACTGAGGTTAAATAGCTATAGGTTTGGCTTCCACTTTCAAAAGTAGAACCAAATCTGCTTGTAAAGTCACTATATGAGGTAACAACAGTTGGGATTTCAACTGGTCCTCTTACTGTTGGACCTATTATAGCGGCCCCAACTGTTACTGGTTGGGTAGTTACAAATGATTGATCATTTTCCCTTGCTAATACACCTGGTGAGATTAATGTTTCTGCCATCTTAGGTTGTTATATTTTAGTATTGTATTTTGTTATAAATACTAAAGAACTTTTAAAAAATTAGGTATTTGATACTATTTCTCCATTTTCTAGATTAATATTACCATCCCCGTATTTTTCAGTTAGAACTTTAGCAAATTCAATTCTTTCTGTTTCAAATTTTTGTTTAGCTTCAATTAAATCATCTTTTTGTGATTCTAAACTAGCAATTTGATATTCAACTTGACCAAAACTAAAAACTAAATTGTTTTCTTGTTGTTGAAAATCTTTTAATGTTTGCAACTCTTCTTCTGTTAAAACTTTTTTTGTCATTTTTTAAAATTAATTTATATTAATAAATATGTAACTATGTATTTAAATTTGAAAGATCAGAAACTGTTTCTGAAGCAATGCTAATTTTAGCTTTAGAATTAAATCTTTTTGCAGCTTTTAAATCTTTTTGTAGTGTTTCGGGTATGATATGACCCCTTAATCTAATATCAAAGCTGCCTTTAACAAGTCTTTCTTGTCCTACAGTTAATTCAGTTGCAGTTGATATTGTATCAATAAAGGCTCTAAATTTAAAACGTTCAGGATCACCCCAATAGGCATCAGAAGCATATTCTACAGCTTCAACTATTTTATTAAGTTGTTCCATATAATAAGTCTGAATGTTACAGCTATATTCTAATGTTACAAAATCAGGAACAACAACAGCTTGGGATTGTATAACTGGTCTTCTATTATTTAATACATTAAAATTAGAATACCCATTAATACTATTATATCCTTTTTTTAAGCTAGCATATAAGTGGGGAGAATTAGAATCTACTTTAGCTGTTACACTTCTATCTTTAGCTATAGAATTACGTGATATGTAAATAATAGGAAGCATAATTTTTCCTCCTTTATCTCTATAATATCCATCTTTTTGATATGATTTCCATCTTTCAGGAGAAGCATATATAACAGGGACTTGAATACGTTGACCATTTTGGTAAACAAAAGGTTGAATAACATTATTAAAATAGTAAAATACTGCTTCATCTATATCTTGAACTCCAATAGAAAATGATTTTGACTTATCTCCTCTAGCTGATAGTTTAGTGGATCTATTAAAGTCTATGTTTGTAGCTTTTTGATTAGCATTAGCAACCTCGTTTGGGTTTGTTAAATTTGCTAATTCATAAGATTCTTGTTGTCCTCTAGAGATTTCTTCTTGAGATTTTGGCCTTGGTTTAAAGTTTCTTTTAGATGTAGGTGAATTAGGAATGGCAGGATATCTTCCTTGAGCATTTTTAAATGCTCTCTCATATGCTTGGGATCGAGTTAAAGGTTTATCAGCCATAATTAAAATCTTTCTTTGTAAGGTGATATATTATATTTATCTGAAGGTACATAATGTGTAGTACATATAATAGATAAATTAGCGCCAAAGTTTTCTAAACCTGGATTTAAGGGATTTACCTTATTGGGGTAATCTGGGTTTTTGCCTACAAAGTATTGGTTAGTTACTATTTGATCTATTTCATAGTAATCTTCTTGATATAAAATTACATCTCCTACCTCAGCAACATAATTAGCATCTACTAAATCTGCTCTTAAAAATGCAAAGGTAATAGGTTGATTAAAGCCAATACCTTCTGCTCCTTCAGGAAATTCTTGATCTCCTCTATTTATCAAACAGTCAAAAATAAAAGGACCATCAAAATATTTACTACCAGCAGCTTCACCATATAAATTGGTTTTAGTTTCTTCAAGTTTATACTTATAAAAAGATGCCTGTTGGGTAATTATATTACCCATTAACTCACGGTTTATTCCTCTTATTAAGCTTACATCACGTAAGCTACCAAACATTGCCATATTAACCTATATAAATTGTATACGGAACTTGTTTTAATTCCGTTTGTTTAAATTCAGTTTCCTGTGCTCTTCTTTCTAATAATGCCTTACGAGAGGTTTCATCAAAATATGCTCTTAACCTTTCTAATAAAGCTGTTTTTTCTGTTGTAGCAGCTGTTATTAGATCTGATTGATTTAGTGTTACTTCAGAATTAGGGATAGGAATATTACTATATTTTCCTCTTACATATCCTAACATCTCTTTGGCTAATGCTAAAGTGTATTCAAATATCCATTGGCGCCCTACAGAATTAATACTTGTGTATGTAGGATTAGTATAAGGGGTATTTGATACATTAGATACTTTACTAGGATCATTACTTACACTTTCTGAGATTCTTTCATCTCTTTTAATATATTCAAAATGCAAATTAGCACTCCCTGTTAATGGGATAGGGAATATTCTAACATTATTATCTTTAATTTCAAAACTATAATTTGATCTACGAATTTGATCATTTAATTCAATAGCTTGAATTGTTTGCAAATCATAGTTCAATGGCATCATTAAAAAATTAATAGCAGGACTCATACTACCAAACCCAAAACTATCAAATAATGATTGATACCCAAAACCTGTTCCTGCATATGGGTCAAAGTATCTTACAATAGCAGGAGAAGCTTGATAAAATAATCTTTTAATTTCAATGCTTCCTGTAATTCCTTCATTTTCTGCCCATTGTTTCAAATCGTAATCTTGTATTGAAGCTGTAACAGGTATAAATCCTTTATGGTAAGGGACATTACCCCCTGTACCAGCTTCTGATCCATATTGTTCTGTTAGCCTAACTATAGGTTCAAAGCTAGGAGTTACAATACTGGTATTTAAATTACTACCGGTAGATAATCCTTCTAAAGATAGTTGGTTATCTCTAATTTTATAGGCATATAATTCATTACCATATGTAGTTATAGCTTCTTCAAATGCAGCATAAAAAGAAATGTCTTGCAATTCTACCTCTACTAATGGATAACCTAATCTTCTAGCACAAAAATTAGCTACTTTATTTGCATCAGTTTGAAATGAAGTATCAGAATCATAAAACCCAAATGGGGTATCTCCAGGAGAAAACGAACTAGATCCAGGCCAAATTGGAATATTTGCCATAATTTAACTGTTTATTTATAAATATGAAAGAGGGGACGCTTAGCGACCCCTCTCTTTAATACTAAATTAGATAATATTATTATCCAGTAGGTGTTGGAGTAGGAGTACTAGTAGGTGTTGGAGTAGGGGTAGGTGCACCAGTAAATACCATAAGATATTTAGAATTACCAGAACTACCTGATAACCATAAAGATCCTACTGTAGAAGGTTCTGTAGTAGATAATCCACTAAAGATTACATCAGATCCAGAAATATGGAATGACCCACTTGAATCAAATGTTACTGCCTCAATTGAACCACTAGCTGCTAAGGCTGTTGCAGCAGTTGTAGCGTTTGATACCACTCCAATTACGTTTGAACCTGTTACGAATGAAGCTGTTGCAGCAGTTGTAGCGTTTGATACCACTCCAATTACGTTTGAACCTGTTACGAATGAAGCTGTTGCAGCATTTGTTGCATCGGATACAATTCCTGCTACGTTTGAACCTGTTACGAATGAAGCAGTGTTTGATGATTCAGCTAAATCAGCAAATTCTACGTGTGAAGCCGATACTGCGTAAGAAGCAGAAGTGGCGTTTGCAGCGTCATCAGCAAATTCTACATGTGAAGCAGATACGGCATAAGAAGCGCTTGTTGCACTACCAGCATCATCAGCAAATTCTACATGAGATGCGCTTACAGCATAAGAAGCAGAAGTTGCATCATCTGCAAATTCAACATGAGAGGCTGATACAGCATAAGAGGCACTTGAAATAGTGTTTGTGTAAGATGTGCCATCTCCTAACTGAAATGTTTGGGTTATCCCATCAATAGTAGATCCAGTAACTGAGGATCCAGTTGCACTTGATAGGGTTGAAAGGTTACCATCCATTTCGGTATAAGTAAGAGCAGATCCTTTTTTTAATCTGTAAACTAATCCCATTTGTTTGTTTTTTTAATTGTTAATTTAATGTTTTGTTTATTATAAATATATCACCTTCCTTTAGAGCCACTAAAGGTAGAATAGGGATGATGTTGAAGTTCATTTGCATAAAAATCTAGCAAATCATCTACAATTGGATCTCTATGGTTATTAAATAAAGTTACAGATCCTAAATTTTTTACTCTTTTTGATGCTGTGTATAAAAATTTAAATCCTGAATCTCCTCTATTTTTTAAATCAATTTGGTAATCATCCCCACATACCATCATTTTACTTCTTAAACCAATGCGTGAAGTAATCATTTCCATTTGCTCGTGAGTAACATTTTGGGCTTCATCTACAATGATCATTGAATCTAAAAATGTTCTGCCTCTCATAAATGATACAGGTACAATTTCTATTTTACCATCACTTATAAGTTTTTCTATTTTAACTTTATCATATAAAGAATAAAAATTTTGATAAATTGGTTGAACCCAAGGATCCATTTTTTCTCTCAAATCACCAGGTAGAAATCCTATTTCTTCTTTAGATACTGTAGGTCTAGTAATTATTATTTTTTCATATTGTCTTCTTAATAGACCGTCTAAAGCAACATTACATGCTAAGAGTGTTTTACCACTTCCTGCTCTTCCTGCTAGTAAGGTAATTGTATTTTCGAGAACAATAGATTTTGCTTGTTTTTGTTCTTCATTAAGTTGGAGTTTGAATTTAATTGGGTTTTTAGGAATTCTCTTCGGGCGATAAACATCGTCCGTATAGGGTTTTGAAGCCATAAAGATTTGATTAAAATTAAACTATTAAAAAAAATAACAGGTTTTACCATAAAACATATTTGATTATAAATATTTTAAAGATAAAAAAACCCGGCCAAAGACCGGGTTAATTTATAAAGTATGTTTAAGCTCTAATTATAGAGTATTTAAACCATTTACTTTGATTAATCCATAGAATTCAGGACGTACCATCTTCTTAGCGTAACGAGTCAAGAGACCTTTACGTGGAGTAAACGTATCTGGATCGTATACTAGAGGAGTCATGATTAATGGAATGTAAGGAGCAAATACAGCACCAGCTTCTAAGAACTGTCCACCACGGAAACCTAATAAAATTTGGTTTTCAGTCATGTAAGGGTTCTTATAAACTTTCTGACGGCTATTTAAAGCACCTACTTTTTGTACACCAAATGCATAGCTTCCTTTAGAAGTATCACCATCTGAATCAGCAGCAAATCCAGGAATAGATTCCAAGATAGTACCTACAGAAGGAGAACATACTAAGAAATTAGCTCCACCACGTAAAGTTTTCTGGTGGATAGTGTTACTTAGCTTTTGGATTTTAGTTCCTAAAGTTTGGAACCATTGTCCTTGGCTGTTATAGAAACCTAGGTCAGAAATAGTACCATCAGTACCGTTATCTACGATTGAACGGTTATTTACAGCTGACCATACTTCAGTACCAGCAGAAGCATTTTGGATTAACATATCTAAGATCTCAAGATCGATTTCTAATGAAATATATTCACTCAAGATAGAAGTTAATTCTGCTTCAGCATCTAAAGCGTGGTAAGCATTAAGATCTTGTGCGAACTCAGGAGTCCATACAGCTTTCAACTTACGAGTTTTAGCTACGATAGCAGATGATTTCATCTGTACGTTGATCTCAGGGATTGCGATAGGATCGTTACCACCATTTAATGCAGTATTTCCATCTTCGAAATCACCTCTGTTTTTATCAGTAGGTTGTAATTGGTAAGAAACTTTTACTTCGTTACCACTAGTAACAGTAGATTCATTTACAATAAAGTAAACATTAGTTGAATCATCAGAAGTAAATGCAGGTAAAGATACTACAGTATCAGCTGAACCTGTTACTAGAGAGAATCCTCTAATTCCATCTTCATCTAAGCTTGGTAAAGAAGTTTTAGCTACTGTAAACTTCAAGTACTCATCAGCAACAGCAGAAGCTGAATAAGCTGAGTCGTAGTTAAGGTCTGACCAATCAGCAGAAGCGGAAGCAAAAGTTCCAGCAGATGATGTGTTGTTAATAGAGTATCCGAAACGTCCAGCTCCATACAAACCACCTTCACTTGTGTTACCAAAAGGCTCATTACCTGTTCCAGCATCACCATATAATGAAGAACCAGCAGCGAATGGAGTTTTACCAGTTCCATATTGGAAATCTAGGTAAAATACAAGACCTGAAGGTAAGTTCATAGGTTGTACTGATACGAATTCTTGAGCAGCGATCTGTCCAAATACTTTACGTACTAAAGGAAGAGCTACGCCAGCCCATTGCTCACCTACACCAGCAGTAAAGGTACCTTGTGAAGCAGTACCACCACCAGTTTGAGAGCTTTCTACTACAAGTTGTTTAGCTTGGTTTTCAAGAATGATGCCCATGTTGTTTTTAGTAGCACCACCTAAACCTTCTAACAAACCTGTTTTTTCCCACTTTTCAGCTAAACGAGCAGCGTCGCTTTGTACTGAGTGATATGGGTTTGCACTTTCTAATAAAGTTTGTAAACTCATGATTTAAGTTTTTAATAAGGGTTAAATTAATTTTTAATAATTCCAGCTAATTGTTGCATACGAGCAAAAGCAGCGTTTTCAACAATTGGTTGTGTTTTGGCTTCAGTTATAGGAGCAGTAACTTTAGAAGCTTGACCTTTTGGTCTTGCTTTAGTTTCTGTCTTTGATACGATCCCTTCATTTAAGGTTTCGAAAATAACTTTAGCTTCTTTTACGGTCTCAGCTTTATCAAAAGCTTTCAACACTTTTACTTTCTTATCTTCTGATAAGTTTTTAGCTTTAAAGATTTTGTTAGTGTAAAGTAATTTAGCATTTAATAAATTAACTTCTTGAAGTTCTTGTTTCAAGTCATTAACTTCACTCATTACTTCTTCTAAATTAACGGCATAAGCAGAAGTTGATTTTCCAACTTTTTTAGGATCTAGTTCTTTTTTACTAGCTCCTCTTGTTGGGTTATTTTTCTCATTCCAACTTACTTCGTCCATTTCTTCTAACTCTTCTTTTTCTTCCATCATTGGCATTTCTGCTTCATCTTCAACTTCGATATCCATATCCATTTCTGGCTCTTCGCCATCTACTTCCATTTCTTCTCCAGCTTCTAATTCACCAGCTTGTACCATGTCCTTAATTACATCTTCAATAAAGCCTTTAAGGTCATCTTCAGACATATCTTCTAAATCAATTTCTTCCTCTTCCATTTCACCTTCACCTTCTTCGGCTTC